>Ga0079995_1057953_pt1 | contig 43374 bp, 31 predicted proteins | sample FaiFalFF_MnMetaG_2_FD_69198 | JGI IMG/M metagenome (GOLD analysis project Ga0079995, IMG submission 69198) | Freshwater microbial communities from Yellowstone National Park, Wyoming, USA - Fairy Falls C (FF_Mn_C) (SPADES assembly) (version 4) | ecosystem: Environmental > Aquatic > Freshwater >... | reverse complement strand
CGTCCATCGTCGGCTTGCAGCTGCCGCAGACGGCGAGCTCTCGCCATCACCGTTCCCCATCTTCGACATTTTCCCCATCCTACCAGCGATTCCTCCCGACCGATTATTTGGTGAATCTTGCCGCGAATGGCCGCCAGCTAGCGCTGCAGCGCTGGCGCTGCAGCGCCACCTTGCGGCGCCATTTAAGCACACCAGTTGGCCTACCAGGATTGCCGCACCTAGAATCTTCCACAATCTCTGTGCCATATTCCGCCCAGTTCGTATAATTGGCAAGTTAGTGATGCCATCCCATGCGGCCCACCGCACCTAGATTAAATCCCTGATCGGGATAGGACGCTAAGCATAGCGAAGGCCCCGAACCTCATGCGCTCGCCAATTCGCTAGGCTGCCCGGCTTAGACGTCATTTTACAGGAGAACACTACGATGCGGCTAATACTTAGAACCGTGCTTATCCTGGGAACAGCGACCCTGGCTGGCGTCTCCATCCAGTCTCAGGAGGTCGCTAAACCAGCTTCTAGAGCTCTATTAGAGCTTCAGGATGGCGACCGGATTGTTTATTACGGGAATACATTATTAGAACGGGATCGCCATTATGGCATGCTTGAGACGATGTTTCGCTCGCGTTTTCCAGGTCGAAAACTTAGTTTTCGCAACCTGGCCTGGCCCGGTGACACCGTTCACGTGCAGCTCCGTCCTCTAAACTTCGGAAGCATGGAGCTACATCTCAAGGCACAGAAACCCTCTGTTATTCTCGTTAGTTTCGGCAATAACGAAGCCTACGACGGTCAGGCTGGGCTGCAGGCTTACTTAAAAGCTTATCGCCGTCAGTTGGAAATGCTCGCGCGAACAGGCGCAAAGATAGTCATCCTGTCACCAATACGCCATGAAGACCTGGGCCCGCCGTTTCCCAACCCGTCGGCTTATAACGAAAACGCCCGACTGTATAGCGAAGCAACGCGTCAGCTTGCCCGCGAGACCGGAGCCCTTTACATAGACCTCTATAATACCCTCCTCTCGCAAACTACCGCTAAATCAGCTACCCTGACCGAAAACAGTGTCCACCTGAATCGCTACGGTTACTGGCGGCTCAGTGAAGTACTGGCAGAGCAGCTTGGTCTCACCCTCCGGTGGCAGGTGATACTTGATTTCGTGAAGCAGCAACTTGTCGCAGCCCACGGAACGCAGTTGCAGCATCTAAACTGGAAAGCAGACGGCTTGAGCTTTACCGCCCGCGATCTTATCTTGCCCAATCCAGCTCCCGAAGGTGCACCGGAAAACGCAGACCACGAGGCTGCCCATCGCCGTCTGCAAATTTCCGGCTTACCTGGGGGAACTTATGAACTTTTGTGCGATGGTAAGCCTATTGTTCGTGCTTCTGCTAAAGAGTGGCAGCAGGGCCTGGTTTTGACTGCCGATCCCGCTTACCAGCAGGTTCGCCAGTTGCGGCAAAAGGTCATCGAAAAGGACCTCTTATTCTTTCATCGCTGGCGGGCGCACAATGGCGAGTATATCTACGGTCGGCGTTCCAAACCTGGTGGCGGCAACGCTGGCAATCCCACGTTTCCCTCGGAGTTTGCCGAGTTAGATCGCTTGCTCACTAACACTGATGCTGACCTTGATCAGCTTGCTTCGCCACAAACGCACACCTATACTTTGAGACGGGTAGAGCCCTGAGTTATTATGCTGCGTATCGCCGTACTATACAATCAGCCGCAGCTTCCGGCTAATCACCCAGAGGCCGCGAGTGAATGGGAGATAGTTGGAATTGCTCAGTTAGTTGCGGAGGAATTGCGAGTTGCTGACTGGCAACCAGAATTGTGGCCAGCCGAGCCAGACTTCGCCTGGGTGCAGCGTCTTTACACGGAACCACCGCACGTCGTCTTCAATCTTTTCGAGGGTTTCGGTCTCGGGGATGGCAATGAAGTACTGGCAGCGAAACACTTAGAGCAAGCATGTGTCCCGTTTACCGGTAACTCAGCTACGGCTCTGGAATTATGTCGGGATAAGTTATCCGCAATTTCCCGCCTCCAACAAGCTGGCTTACCAGTCCCCCTAAGCATCTTTATCGAGTCACTCGACGGATTAAGCCCCGCACTTGCTAGCTTATCAATCGAGTTCCCCGTATTTATCAAGCCCGCTTATTTAGATGCCAGCATAGGAATTGACCTGACTAATGTGGTACTTGACCGGGGCGAACTACTGCATCGCGCTAGTTCGCTCTTGCAGCAATATGGCCCGATTTTGATCCAGGAATTCCTGCCCGGTCGGGAATTCAATGTTAGCGTGATCGAAATAGGGCACGTACAAGTACTGCCCGTTTCGGAAATAGTTTTCCAATGCGATGCTGAACATCCCTGGCCTGTCGTGACTTATTCCGCCAAGTGGTCTCCTGGCTCTCACGCTGACCGGTGCACCCGCCCTGTATGTCCAGCCTCCATAGACCCTGACTTAGAACGCAAACTAAGCAATCTTGCCCGCGACGCATTTCTTGCTCTCCGTTGCCGCGACTATGCCCGCATTGATCTACGCCTGGATCGGTCAGGCCAACCGAAAATTCTAGAAGTTAATCCCAACCCTGGCTATCACCCCGACGCCGGCTTCAGTCGCTCCTTGAAAGCTGCTGGCTGGAGCCATGCCGAATTTAGTCGGGCCCTCGTCCGCCAGGCACTTACCCGGACCGGGTTCATGAAGTAAACTGGCGACTCTATGCAGACACGATCTTCTGACTGCCGACGATGCTTCTAAGGTTTTTGCGTCCCCGAGAGCTTAGCGAATCCGGAAAAACAAGGGCTGATAAGTCCAGGCCAGTTCGCGCCTTAGGTGCCAGAGCACCATAACCTCACGGAGATGCTGCTTCAGTTCGGGATACGTCTCGGCATATCGCTGCAATTGCACCAGAGGATTTGGCGATTGCGTTTCCAGGAAACTTTCGACCAGCATTTCCAGCGGTGACTTAGGCCGTGGCAGGATATAAATTTCAACATCTTGATCCGGATCGAACCCGGCCTGCTTTTTGGCATAGGCGATCGCGTCGGCTAGGGTGCCGATTTCATCCACTAATCCCCGCTCTTTCGCCTGACGGCCCGTCCAGATTCGGCCCCCGGCTAATTTTTCTAAGTCTTCACGCGTTAACTTCTGACCGGCACGACGGCGACCAGCCAGCGCTTTATCCAGGAACTGATCATATACCTCACGCATCAGAGCCGTGACTGTTTCCTTTTGTTTATCCGTCCACGGTTCAGTCAACGAAAACAGTCCGGCATTGCTGCCGCGATCAATTGTGTCAGTCGTTAGTCCAATTTTGTCCATCAAGCCCTTGATGGTTAGCTTACCACCAACTACCCCGATGCTACCAGTGATGGTCGCTGGCTCGGCAAAGATTCGGCGAGCTGCCATGCTTATATAATAACCCCCGCTGGCAGCCACGTCGCCCATACTGACAATTACCGGTTTGGTACACTTATCCAGCTCCCGCCAAATTAAGTCGCTGGCCAGTGCCGAGCCACCAGGACTATCCACCCGCAGGACAATGGCCTTGATAGAGGGTTCTTGCTCAGCACGGCGAATGGCCTGTACGTAAGTGTGTGATCCGACGACGGATTCCCCGAAAAGCGAAGGAGTACCCTGCCCTTCCATAATGACGCCAATGGCGTAAATAAGGGCAATTTTCGGCCGATCGCTGAGTCGTGGTTCCGTCGGCGGGGCGAAGAGCTTGAAGAAATCCAGCAAACCGGGTTCTCGTGGTTTCGGCTTGCCGTAGTCGGTTACCAGTTGCACCTTGACTTTCTTAGTTTCCCCTAAGCTTTTCTCCCAGTCGCTTTCGTAAGCAACCCGATCGATGAGGCCGAATTTTAGAGCCTGTTTCGGCGTAAAGGGGCCTTGATCCAGTAAACTACGCACTTTATCATGACTGAGACCGTTTCGCTTACGGGAATCCGCAATCGTTTGCACCACGTAACTATATAAGTCATCGAGCACCGATTCGAGATGTTGTTTCAAGGCAGGCGACATACGATTGCGAATATAGGGTTCAGCAGCCCCCTTGAAATCACCCATCTGGATCATGTCCGCCTGCACGCCGATCTTATCCAGGAGGTCTTTATAGAAAAACATCTGCATTCGCAGGCCGGTTAACATAAGCAAACCGGACTCTGGCATAATAATTTCGTCGCAGGCGGCAGCAACAAGATATTCATGCAAACCGCCCGATTCCAGCCAGGCAAAGCATGGTTTGCCGCTGCGGCGAAATTCCTGGATTGCCTGGCGAAGTTCGGCAACCCGGCCCCAACCAACGTCCAGGGAATCAATGCGTAACAACAACGCCTGCACCTGCTTATCCCGTGCCGCGCGAAGGATTCGGTCCATGCGTGTTTTCAGGTTCTCCGTCTGGATACCCAGAAGCGGATCAGGAGCGGTAGGCGTTTCTTCCATATTTCCGCCCAGCCGAACCACGGCCACTCGCCAAGTGGCTGTCGGACGAGCATCGTCATTGGCCAGGACCGCAAAAGTTGCGGTGAGCCAGCCTGCACTAACTAACACAGCACTCCAGGCGACCAGTCGCTGCTTGCTCATCTTCGCTCCCTCCGCGATAGTAGTGAGACCGACTTGACGGTTCGACACACCGATCAATTCGTATCGCGTTCACCTGGTTTAGGCAAGCGATTCGGTTTCGGTCGTTGCCTGTGCCCACATACGTGAGGTCTAGACGCCTGATGGCTCTAAGTTGCCGAAAGCGACATTCTCAAGGGTTATCTTGTATTTTAGCGATACCGCTGCCAGTACGCATCATCCGGTGAGGTCGCTCACCGAGTGAGCCATTAACTCTCGTCTTTCCACACCAGGATCACTTTGCCGCAGTTGCCCTCGGCCAGGATACGAAAAGCCTGCTCGTATTCGGTATAGTGGAACTTATGTGTTATTACCGGTCTTATATCCAGACCGGACTGTAACATCACGGTCATCTTATACCAGGTCTCATACATTTCCCGCCCGTAAATGCCCTTGATAGTGAGGCCGTTGAAGATCACCTGATGCCAATCAATAGCCACATCGGTTTCGGGAATTCCTAATAAAGCGATTTTTCCGCCGTGAGCCATGTTATCCAGCATCATCCGAAACGCCTGGGGATTGCCCGACATCTCCAGGCCTACATCAAACCCTTCCTTCATGCCCAGTTCGCGTTGAATAGCGTGGAGGTCCTCCGAGCGCGGATCGAAAACCCGATTAGCTCCCATTCGGCTAGCTAACTCTAAGCGATAAGGGTTGATATCGGCCACCACGATAAATCGAGCTCCTGCATGACGCACTACCGCGGTGGCCATCAAACCGATGGGCCCGGCGCCAGTAATCAAAACATCTTCGCCTAATACTGGAAACGATAAGGCTGTGTGCACGGCGTTTCCAAAAGGATCGAATATAGCTTGAACTTCCCGAGGGATGCTGGGATCATGGGCCCAAACATTGGTCATAGGCAAAACAATATATTCGGCGAAAGCACCGGGGCGATTAACGCCAATGGCCTGGGTATCTTTACATAAGTGCCTGCGACCGGCCAGACAATTGCGACACCGACCGCATACGACATGGCCTTCGCCACTGACAATTTCTCCTGGATAGAAGTCCTTGACGTTTTCACCCACGCGGACGACCCGACCGACGAATTCATGCCCGATGATCAGTGGTACAGGCACGGTCTTCCGGGCCCAGGGGTCCCAGCGGTAGATGTGCAAATCGGTGCCACAGATACCGGTTTGCAACACCTCGATAAGCACGTCGTTGATGCCCATTTCCGGAATGGGCACGCGTTCCAGCCATAGTCCCGGTTCCGCTCGCCGCTTCACCAAAGCCCACATTTGCTGAGTCATAGTAAGTCCCTGCGGGATCGCTGCTTCAACAGTAAATATATCGAATGTGCCGGGAGTAACGAATATAGGACGAGTCGGGCTGGACGAACTGACATCGCGGCCAGCTTCGAGCGTGCCCGTGGACATTACTACTTGGCCAAACCGTGCTAGGATAATATTACTAAGGAAACTGGTTGGGTTGGCTCCAGGCGTGCTCCGGAGCACGGGAACCGTCCCGGCTGGCAGTGCGAGTATTGGCTAGCCCTCCGCAGAGGGCAAGGAGCTGGCAGTGATCGCTATCGTCAGTGACATTCACAGCAATCTGGAAGCCTTGCAAGCGGTGCTGGAAGACATTCGCGAGCAAGGCGTGGACAAGATTTATTGTCTCGGGGACATTGTCGGTTACGGTCCGAACCCGCGGGAATGCATTGACCTGGTGATGGACTTTCCGGTGGTTTTGCTGGGGAACCACGATCAGGCGGCTCTTTTCGACCCGGAAGGATTCAATGCGGGAGCCATGAAAGCGATTCTGTGGACGCGCCGGCAACTCGAAGAAGATCCCAATCACCAGCGGGCCATGAGTCGCTGGGAGTTTCTGGCAGAGCGGCCACGTAAGCACGAGGAAAATGGCATTATTTACGTACACGGTTCGGTTCGCAATCCGCTCAACGAATACGTGTTTCCGGAAGATATTTACAATCCACGCAAAATGGAAAAGATTTTCGCCCTGGTAGAGCGATATTGCTTTCAAGGCCATACGCATGTGCCCGGTATCTTCACGGAACGCCTGGAATTTTACGCGCCTGAAGACATCAATTACGAATACCGTCTGGATAACACCAAGGCACTGATCAACGTTGGCTCGGTCGGTCAGCCACGCGACAGTGACTGGCGGGCCTGCTATGTGCTATTTGACGAGAATGAAAAACTGGTTCGGTACCGCCGTGTTCCATACAACGTCGAAGAGACTATTCGCAAGATACACGAAATCGAGGAACTGGACGATTACCTGGGCGATCGGTTGCGAGAAGGAAGATAACCATTCGCCAACCGTTGGGGCAGTCAGCAAGTGTGTCGAGCATCGCTAGCCGTTGCTAGAATGTAGTGGCACCACCGCAAGTAAAGATATAACGAAGGTAAACGCGGTAGGCGTCTTTCCGCGTGTGATAGCCGAATGCAGGAGCTAATTCGCGCATGGATCAACGTCGCTATGTCTTATTTGTGCTGCTGACGATGGCGATCTTTTTGGGCTGGTATTACCTCCTGTCGTGGTGGTTTCCACCGCAGAAACCGCCAATACAGGGGGAAAAGGAAATACCGCAAGCCAAGCTGGAGTTGGCGGCTCGCATCCTGCTGGGGCGACTTGTGCCCGATCCGTCGGGTATTTTGCCCGTACCGACAGAATCCGAAATCCAGCAGGCGGAAGCTGCCGATCGCGCGGTCGCTGCGGAACGGGAACGTCAGCAACGTTTGCAGCGTCAGTTAGCCCAGGAGCATGCCATCATTCTGGGCGGCGACGGTTACAAACTTCGGGCAGTGCTCTCTTCTACGGGAGCCGCAGTGCGCAGCATCGAATTGACACAGTATCAGGCGGCCAGCCGATGGGAAGCTCGTCCTGTGTTCGATCCGCAAACGAAGGCCCCGGTGCCATTTCGCCTGATCAGTGACGGTCTGGAAGAAGGCAACGAAGCTACCGCGAAACTCTCCCTCGAAGAACGCTGGGAGAGACAATCTTTTCGCATGCTGGTGCCCGAGACGCCTTTGGAATGGCGTGTGGTGGAACGGGAGGTTGACCATGTCGTTTTCCAGGCCGATGTGCCTTCTCGTAATGTTTCCATCCGCCGGGAATTTCGCCTGGCGCCCGATCAGTATCACCTGGACATGCAGGTGACCCTGACCCGTCTGCGCGCCGATCGCGATGCGGAGATTGAATACCAACTGACCGGGCCACGGGGCTTGCCAGTCGAAGGCGAATACTGGAAACAGACCGCTTACTGGCAGGTGGTGATCGGAACGACTCGTGCTGAGGACGCCCGCACAAGTTACCGTTACCTGTTCGAGCCGACTCACTTTTTCCCGAAGGAAAAGGCTCACGCCCGGGCGTTGCATCTGGGTTCGCCCAGTGCGCCGTACACAGTGCGTCCGCAAGCGCTGCAGTATGCGGGTGTTATGATCCCGTATTTCGCCGCCCTGACGGTGGTCGCCGGAGATCCCACGAACCAGCCGGTAATTGAACAGGCTGTCCCCGAGGCGCTGGGCGAAGACCCGAAAAAAGACTAGCGGGCCCTGTGGGCATTTCAGATTTCGGGGCGGCTCAGCACTCGCCCGATCCGGGTCGAGCAGGAGGTCAAACACGAGTTCATGATTTATGCCGGCCCGGCGAAAGTGCGACTACTGCGTTATGAAGCCGGAGTGCGGCCGGGTCTGCCGGAGATTTATGAACATGATTACCACCTGGCCAACCTGACGGATTATCCGTGGTACACGTTTACCGGGGCCATCGGCTGGACGGCGCTGGTAGTGTTTTTCACCAACCTCATGCATGCGCTTTTGGAGTGGTTTTCCTGGGTATTCAGCTGGGTGCCGTGGCGATATGGTTTCGCCATTCTGTTACTGACGGTGGTCGTGCGAGCTTTGATGTTCCCCATCAGCCGGCGACAGGCACTCAATAACCTGAAGTTGCAGCAAATGGCACCCGAGTTGAATCGCCTCAAAGAGAAATACAAAGACGATAAGCAGGCCCTGGCACAGGCACAGATGGAACTGTATCGCAAGTACGGGGTCAACCCTTTCGGCGGGTGTTTGATCGTGCTGCTCCAGATGCCCATCTTCCTCGGATTGTATTACGCGCTATACGAAAGCGTGCACCTGCGGCTAGCGCGGTTTTTGTGGATGGAGAATCTGGCTGCTCCAGATATGTTGCTCTACTGGGGCAACTGGCCGGTTATCAGTCAGCTAGCTTATCTGCTGCACCTGGGGCCGTATTTGCATTTGTTGCCCATCATCAGCATCGCGGTTATGCTCTGGCAGCAAAAGATGTTCATGCCGCCCAACCTGGATGAACAGCAACAGATGCAAATGCGGATGATGAACTGGATGATGATCTTCATGGGCTGGGCGTTTTACTGGATCGCGTCGGGTTTGTGCCTGTATTTCATCGCCAGCAGTCTGTGGGGAATCGTGGAGAGGAAGCTGCTACCGAAGACACTCCAGGAAAAGGAGCCAGCCAAAGTTACTCCACCTGCGACTGACCGCCGCAAGCGCACTGCCGGCCGGGCTAATTTGCCGGATGGGCAAAAGACCCCGCTGCAACAACTGGGGCAGCGGATCAAACAATGGTGGCAAGCCTTACTGAAAGCGGCCGAAAAACGCTAAGTCGCGTTGGTCAACGCCAAAAAGTCGCCAGTCGGTAAAACCGTAACTTTTGCGGAGGTATGAACCATGCTTCTGCCGGAATTCTCACGGTGCAAAGTCAGGTTCGCCGGGTTTATGTTTTTGGCCAACATGGGTTTGCTGGTAGCCACTTCAGCGTGGCGTGTGGAAGCGTTAGCCGAATCCGCCAAGGTTCACGGTTTGCAGATCAAGACCGCCAGCCCGCGGGTAGAAATTACCGATGAAGGTCGGTTGCGAATCACGCTCCATTTCCGCGTGGAAGATGCGCAGGGAAACGTCGTGCCCAACCTGCCCGAACAGGAATGCGTTATCTATGAGGACGGCCAGGAGGTCCACCGGTTCCGCTTACAAACAAGCGTTCGCCAGGACCGCGAGGTCATGCTCGTGCTGGACACCAGCGGTAGCATGGTCGGTACACCCGACCGCCCCCTGGATCGGCTCGATAAAGCGAAAGAGGCGGCCACACATTTCTTGCAGAAACTCGACCCGGAAAGCGCCTGTGGGCTGGTGCTATTCCATCACGAACCCTATCGAATTTACCAGCCGAAAAAAGGGGAGCACTCACGGCAGCAACTGCTCGCCGCTATCACATCTGCCCAGGGGGCCGGCGGAACGGCTTACTTCGATGCCGCTCTTGAAGCCATGCGCCAGCTCTCGGATGCGCCTGAACGCATGCGAGCCATGGTGCTATTGACCGATGGGCGAGACGTCAACAGCCGGCATTCGCTCGAAAATGTTGTCGCAGAAGCACGCAGAAAAGGCGTCAGCATTTACACCATCGGTCTGGGCAAACCGGGAAGCAATCTTCACGTTCGTTCGCTGCTGATCCTCGACCGCAGTGGGAGCATGAACGAGGGCAAGAAGATTGAACACCTCCGGGAGGCAGCCAAACGATACCTGGAGTTGATGCCCGCTGACCACGCCGATTGCTCCCTGCTTCCGTTCAACCACCACTTCGATCGTCCGGGCCATCCGAGTACGGACAAACGCAGCTTAATGCACCAGATCGATGAGCTCAAACCAGATGGCGGAACGGCTTTATACGACGTAACCCTGTTTGGACTGGAATGGCTCGCCCAAAAGGAACTGGCAATTGCCGCGTCTCCCGAAGGTCACCGACGCGAATGCCGAAGGGTCATCATCCTGCTGACCGATGGTATGAACGAAGGTGGCCACGTTACTGATACCCGTGAGTTTTTCCGCCGACTGGAGCGAGCACACCGGCAAGCGCAAATTCCGGTCTATGCAATTGGTCTTGGCGACCCACGCAAAGGGAAAAAGCAGGAAATAGACGAGGAGGTATTACGGCGCATCGCTCAGGTGACCGGTGGCAGGTACTACGGGGTTTCCAACCCGGCTCAGCTGCGCGAAGTTTTCGAGCAGTTGTCCATTGACATTCATGATGAGGGCATAGACGAAACAGCTTTACGAAGTCTGGCGGAGCAAACCGGCGGGCGGTATTTCCACGCGGAACAAGCAGCAAAACTCGCCGACTTATTTAGCCGCGCTCTCGAACAAATTGAGGCCACGTTCACGGTAACTTACCTGAGTCCGCGAAAGCGCCAGGACGGAACACCCAGCCGCATTGAGATTCGCCTCGGTACTCTTCGTGGCCAGACGGGCTATGCCACGCACTGGGTGATCACGCCCATTGTAGACCTTCGCGTGTTTTTCACGTTACTGGCAATTCTAGTCGTGCTGGGAGTCCTGCCCGTTCTGCTACGCCGCAAGCCATCCTCCAGCAGTGCTCCGCAGTAAACGCCTGTTTTGCTAACAGAAAGCCGAGCGTTGCCACTCCGGTCAAATTCAGCCGTATGGAGCTACGGAAACCCTCTTGGAATGGCACACGGAAGCTCGCAGAGCTTGCCCGGTTCATTGACCGCTGCGGTTGCGGCGTGGCGCTTAGAATGGGGTTGCTGATTCATTCACCATTGTGGTCTGAGAATGCCCGTACAGAACCTGCCCCGCTTCAACCTCGAAGATACCATAGCGGCATTATCCAGCGGTTCCGGTCCCGCGGTGCGAGCGGTCGTGCGCGTGAGCGGGCCGGGTGCCTGGCACATTGTCCGTTCGCTCTTGCCAGAGGATATGCCGCAGACGCCCGAATATCGGGTGGCGTATGAAACCTTCCTGGTCGGGGTGCGTGAATTACCACCCATTCCGGCAACCGTTCTGGTGTTTCTCGGACCTCGCAGCTACACCGGACAGGATTTGTTAGAACTGCATATCCCGGGTAGCGCGCCGCTCATTGAAGCGGTGCTGGAAACGGTGCTGGCACGCGGCGCTCGGCTGGCATTGCCCGGCGAATTTACTCTGCGTGCATTTCTGGCCGGGAAAATAGACCTGACACGGGCGGAAGCTCTGTTAGCGGTATTGCACGCCCAGGACAGCGGTTCCCTGCACGAAGCACTCCAACTATTCGCCGGCGGCCTTGCCCAACCACTAGCGGCAGTGAAGGAGCGGATACTCGATCTCCTGGCTGAGATCGAAGCCAGCCTGGATTTTCCGGAAGAGGACCTGCTGTTCGCCCTCCGGGAAACCCTGGTTCAACAGTGCCGCGACGCTCGCCAGGCCATGCTGCAACTACTCCAGCGCACCAGCGAGCGTAGTCTCCTGGGAGAATACTTTCGCGTAGTTCTGACGGGTCGCCCGAACGCTGGAAAGAGCAGCTTGTTCAATGCACTCATCGGCAAAAGCGCGGCCCTGGTCAGTCCTGTACCCGGCACAACGCGAGACTATCTCACGGCCCGGCTGTATCTGGACGATGTAGTCGTGGAACTGGTGGACACTGCCGGAATTGAACCCGTTCCCGATTCGCTTGACACGAATGGCTCAGACATCTCCGCTGCGGTATCGGCGATCGTTACCCAAGCCCAGACGCTCCGGCAGCAACAGCTTCAGCGTGCAGACCTGGTCCTGTACTGCCTTCCCATCAATGAACCTGTCGCAGAGGAAGACCGCAAAACCCTGCAGCAGCTGGCCGAAAAACACACCGTCCTCGTGTGGACAAAGTGCGACCTCATGCCGGAGCATTTTCCTTCTCCCGCGGGTGAGGAAATCGGCAGCTGGCCCAGTGTGGCCACCAGTGCGTTTTCTGGCCAAGGGCTGCCTGAACTGCAAAAAATGATCGTGGAATTCGCCAGGCAGCACACACGTTCCGATCCTCTGGCAGTCAGTCTGGGACGGTGTCAGCATCATCTGGCCCAAGCAGCTGAAGCACTCGAACAGGCCGAAGCATTCCTGATCCGCCAGGAGCCCCCGGAACTGGTGGCTGTCGAATTGCGGAACGCTCTGGACGAACTCGGAGCCGTGCTTGGCGAGGTTTACACTGAGGATTTGCTCGACCGCATTTTCAGCCGGTTTTGTATTGGCAAATGATTTTCCAGCCCGACTGTACGCTGCTCGGGCCCGCTTAAGAAGGTCGTGGATTTTGAGCAGACTGGTCAACCCTAACTTGTCCAGTAAAAAAGATACGAAAATCGTACACGCGAATACGAACTTCTCGAAAGAACGTGGCCTGCAAAGGCACAATCGGAAGCGCCACAACCACTGGCTGAGGTGTGGGCTGCATGCTGGTGGCTGGTAAGTAAAACTTCCCATCAGGCTCAGGACCAGATATGACGACGCCCGAACTACTGCTGACTACCCTGCGGCGAGACTTGCTTGCTTTTGGCCCGGAGGCCATTCTCGTTCTTGGCATTCTCTTGCTCTTAGTGGTACGGATGTTCCGCGGCAGTGAGCGAGTCCCGTTTGGTGGTCTGGCTGCTTCGGTGCTGGGTGTTTCTCTGGTCGTCGCCTGGTGGCAGTGGGTCAGCGACCTGAGCCTCTAACCTGCCAGCAGTGGGCTGAGCCAAACCCGTTATTTGTTCGCTAACATGCTGGCCTACGATGCGTTTACGGTGTACGTGCGCTTGTTTTTGACGGCGTTCGGTTTATTCATGGTGGGACTTTGCTTGCTGAGCGGTGTGCCCGATCGGGACGACGCGGCCGATTTTTACGTGCTCCTGCTGGGTGCTACCCTGGGCATGATGCTCATGGCATCGGCCAGCCACTTGCTGATGGTGTACATTGCGGTCGAAATGGCCAGCTTGCCCAGTTACGCTCTGGCTGGATTCCTGAAAACGCGCCGCGACTCCAGCGAAGCTGCCCTGAAGTATGTCGTGTATGGTGGCGGGGCATCCGGTTTGATGCTTTACGGGATCAGCATCCTCGCGGGCAAATGTGGCAGCGGCTTTCTACCGGACGTCGCGGCTTCCGTGGCCGCCACTTTCGCCGCTCAGTCCTTCGATGCCGTCACCCTGATCGGTCTGCTGTTGTTGCTGGCCGGCATCGGTTTCAAGCTGGCCGCCGTGCCTTTCCATTTCTGGTGTCCGGATGTGTTTGCTGGTGCTTCTGCGGAAGTGGCTGGATTCTTATCCGTCGCTTCCAAAGGAGCCGCGGTGGCTCTGCTGGGCCGAGTGTTACTCGCGTTCCTGGGCGGCATGCGCATCGAGGAAGCCGATCTTTTGCCACAACATTGGGCCAGGCTGAGCTGGTATCTCGGCCCCGCTCTGGTGTTCCTATCAGCATTGACGATGACTTTTGGCAACCTCGCTGCTTACGCACAAACTAACCTCAAGCGCTTGCTTGCGTACTCGACCATTGCCCATGCCGGGTACATGATGATGGGACTATGCGCTCTAACGCGAGAAGGCATCGAGGCTGCCCTGTTTTATCTGGCCATTTATTTCTTCATGAACCTGGGAGCTTTTGCGGTGGTAGCACTTCTTCGCAATCTGATCGGCAGCGAAGACCTTTCTGCTTATGGCGGACTGGTTTATCGCGCTCCCTGGCTGACGGTTACCATGGCGATCTTTTTACTGAGCCTGGTTGGCATACCCCCCTTAGCCGGTTACATGGCTAAGTTTCAAATCTTCGCTGCCGTCTATCACGCCTGGCAATCGCAACAACAAACCGGCCTGCTGGTGCTTCTGGCACTCGGACTGCTCAACACCGTGCTGAGTCTGTTCTATTACGTCAATGTGCTCAAAGTCATGGTCTTGCATAGACCCGGCGAGCTGCCCGTGAGTAAACCTGTTTCGTCTTTGGCCCTGGCTTACACGGGCTTATTAGCATTGGTGCTGCTTATCGGCATTTTCTTCTGGGACCCGCTAAGTAGTGGTGCCCACAAAGCGCTTAGCGCATTCCACGAAATCAATCCGGTCAGGACTGTGCAACGCCCATGAGTGCTCTGGCCCCATCTTTACCAGCCACGCTCACTGTCCTCAACCGCATCTTCGCGCGGGAAAAGGTCTCCTTTTTGCAGTACCTCAAAGATGCCTGGGTTTGGACCGATGCCGATGGCCGGGCTGTCTGGAAGGAAGTCAGCCGCATGATTGACGAAGAACAAAAGATGTTGCAACGCCTGGCGGAGTTTATCGTGCGGCGTAAAGGAGTGCTGGCCAGCGCTGTTTTTGACGAGCGATTCACAGAAAGTCATTTCGTTTCCCTCGGTCATCTATTGCCCCGATTGGTGAATTACCAGCAGTGGCTGATCCAGGAACTGGAAAAAGACCTCGCCCAACTCGATGATCCTGAAGCCCGAAACCTGATTGAGCAAATGTTGCAAATGAAGCGAGACCACCTGGAAAAGCTTCGCGCGTTGCAACAACGCTATAGCCCTGGCCAGAAGGTTGCTACCAGGTGAAGCATTATGGCCAACCTGTCGTTGTTCGATACCCATGCTCACCTCGATGAATCTGCGTTTGCCGAGGATATAACCGAAGTAATCCAGCGAGCAGAGTCGGCTGGCCTGGCAGGTATCCTTACCGTCGGGGTAAGCGCGACCAGCAGCGAAGCAGCAATTCGTCTGGCCGAGACTTTTCCGCTGGTGTGGGCGGCGGTCGGAATCCATCCCAACTATGCTGCTCAAGCAGCACCTGACGACTGGCGCAAAATCGAGCACCTGGTGCAGCACCCGCGCGTGGTCGCGCTGGGCGAAACCGGGCTCGATCGCCACTGGCATTACACCCCCTTCGACGTGCAGCAGGAATACTTCCGCCGACATTTGGAACTAAGTCGCCGGACGGGTTTGCCTGTTGTTATTCATTGCCGTGAAGCCGAAGCCGATTTACGCCAGCTTCTGGAACAGGAATACAGAAGCCACGGTCTCCTGCGTGGCATCCTTCACTCTTTTAGCGGCACCTGGGAGACTGCCGAGCTGGGTCTGCAATTAGGCCTATATATTTCCTTTGCCGGCATGCTGACTTACAAAAATGCCGACTCGTTGCGGCAGGTCGCCAGGCGTGTTCCGGAATCCCAGTTACTCATCGAAACAGACAGCCCCTATTTAGTGCCGGTGCCGCTGCGTGGTAAAAAGCAGCGCAATGAACCCGCTTACATCCTCCATACGCTGCACTGTCTGGCTCAAGTCCGCAATACCGAACCCGAAGCATTAGCTGCAACTACCACGGCTAACGCCCTCCGCCTATTCAAAATCACCAAAACCCAATAGCTCACGCGAATAGAATCATGAAGAGGTGCCCACTCGGCATCTATATCAGCCATCCGGCGAGTAACTCGCGTCTAGGTTCTGAATGAACGTGGGCCGCAGTTTATAGCAGGCGATTCCCGAAAATATAAGGGCTTCTTTGTTCGCGCAAGCTCATGCACCTTACCAGCGGTAAACTACTTTGTGCCGATGTAACTTACTCACCTGGCCAGTAAACGGCATAGCCACGGACGTTTGTGCGTATGCGATAAAGAGACTTACCGGCGGTGATATAGAGGGTTTTTCGATCGCGGTCGCCGAACGTACAATTGGTCGGAGTCTCCGGAACCGGCAAGAAAAACAGCAACTTTCCCTGAGGACTGAAAACATATACGCCCCCTTTAGCTCCGGCGCCGGCCGTAGCGTAGATGTTTCCATGTTCGTCCAGACACATGCCATCAATGCCGCGTTCCTTGCCGAAGTCGTAAAGAACTTTCCTCGGACCAACGTTACCGTTGTTATCCAGTGGATAAGCTAGTAAGAGCCGCGCACCGCCTGGTTCTGGATTGTTGTCAGCTACATACAGCGTTTTGCCATCCGGTGCCACAGCAACCCCGTTGGGTTTTTGCACATCGGTGATAAGCTGCACAACTTTTCCATCCGGATCGATTCGATAAACAGCCTCCTTATCAATTTCCCGAGGTTCGTTGCCGACATAGCGAGGATCGGAAAAGTAAATACGCCCGTGCGTATCTATATCTAAGTCATTAGGACTGTTGAAACGCTTCCCCTGCCAGTTGTCGGCAAGTGTACGCACCTTGCCGTCTTTTTCGGTGATACTAATTCGGCGATTGCCACCATTGGCACCCTCGCAAGCCAATAAGCGCCCCAGTTTGTCGAAGCATAGTCCGTTTGCCTTGCCGCTAGGTTCCCGGTAAACAGTCGTTTTTCCCGTAGCCGGGTCAAACTTCATGATGCGGTTTCCTATATCGGAGAAATAAACGCAATGGTCAGGACCATAGGCTGGCCCTTCGGTAAACACGCCTTCATTCCAAACACGTTCAAGTTTCGCGTCTTTGGGGATAATAGTACCGATTCCGCCATCCTGTTGCACAAAGCCACATCTAATGAAACCAAGGGCCAGGAGCCAGACTGCGATAACTTCCGTGAGATGCTTAGTGCCACGGAAGTTAGATACTCGCACAATGTGCTGGTGCGGCATGGATAAGCTCCTTGCTGAGCAGTCAGCGTAATAAAGCGGCAATAGGCTGACCGTGAGTTAATGGCATGGGGCGACCGTCCAGGCTGGTTACAGTAGCATGCGGGTCCAGCCCCATGGCAGCAAAGATCGTCGCCACCAAATCTTCAATGCGAACCGGGTCTTTAGCAGGATAGGCTGCCTTGCCGTCGGATTCGCCATAAAGCACTCCCGGTTGCACATAGCCACCCGCGAGAATGCCTGGGAAACAGTTCGGATAATGATCGCGACCATCCTTACTGGCACCGGCACCGCTAAACCCAGCCTGGCCTACGCGCGGTGTGCGACCAAATTCGCCACCCACATAAACGACGGTTTCCTCTAATAAACCGCGTGATTCCAAGTCTTCCATCAAGGCACTAAATGCTTGATCCAGTCGCGGCAGCAGGACGTCCTTCAACCTTTTGAAGTTATTGTTATGCGTATCCCATTCGTGGTGCCCATTTGCAGTGCAATCAGAAACGGTTACCACGCGAGCACCGGCCTCAATCAACCGACGAGCCAGCAGACAGCCCTGGCCGAAACGATTTCTTCCGTAGCGGTCCCGCACTTTGTCTGGTTCTGCCTGTAAATCAAATGCAGAACGACCTTGATTAGAAAGGAGCAAATCCAGTGCCTGCTTCTGGAACTGTCGCAGGGCTGCCCGATGCGGATCGGACTTAGCCAGAGGGTCGAGTTGTTCCAGCAGTTCCCGGCGACGTTGTAATTGCTGCAAAGTCAAGTTACCTGGCAAGCTAAAACCTTCGACGCGAAAGCTGGCACTGGCCGGATCTTGTTCGACCAACAACGGATCATAAGCTGGGCCAAGCCAGCCGGCATGCTGACCCTTAAATGCTGAACCCTGATCGTGCAGCCGTGCCGGAAGCATAACGAAGGGTGGTACCAGCGCCCTTTTTGGAGGAGCAACCTTTACTGCAAGGGAACCCAGTGCCGGTGGGTCATCCGGTTTCGGTGCAAGTTGCCCTGCGTTGTCGCTGCCGGGATCAACACCTGTAAACAGCCGGCAGCCAGCGGGCTGGTGATTGCGATTATTATGGTGCAATGTGCGAATGACACTAAATCGCTTCGCCCAGCTGGCCATCTTCGGCAGGTATTCGCACATATATAGCCCTGGAATCGGCGGAGAAAGCGGCTTAAATTCCCCGCGATATTCCACAGGCGCATCGGGTTTCATGTCCCAGGTGTCAATCTGGCTGGGGCCACCGTAAAGAAATAAAAAGATGAGCGATTTGGGCGTGCGCTTGCCACTAAGTTTCGCGTGGGCCTCGGCTTGAAGGAATTGCTCCAGACTTAGACCTAGAATCCCGCCTATACCCACGTGCAGGAACTGACGACGGGTAAGCTCTAAGCGTTGATCGTAGCGCATAGCTAGCCCTCTTTGCATCACGGGCGGTACAGGAATTCGCTCGAATTGAGCAATGTCCAGAGGACATCCTCCCAGGCAGACCGGCGGTCAGTCTGCTCTCGCACGGCCCGGAGTACAGCCTGCTTCTCCGACTCCGTGGGCAGGCGACTGAAAGCTGCTAAGTATAGTTCCGCCAGGATATTTTCGTCCGACGCTTTTGCCTGAAGCAAGCGTCCCAGGCGATTATTAGGGGCGGTAACTTTTTTATGCACCGTCGAACCGCTAACTAATTGCAACGCCTGGGCGAGGTTAGGTTCAGTATGGCGCTCACACTCACAGGGCAATTCACGGGGCGGTTGACCGAAAGCACTTAGAAACGGGTGCCCGGGAAGACTATCGGGAAGCGCCACGGCACGCCGCACACCAGAAAAATTTGCAAAGGATTCGGTAACCTCCGTTACCTGGCTAATTGCATCCAGCAGTTGCTCAGCGGTCAACAGTCGCGGGCGAACCCTCGCAAACAGGCGAAATTCTTCAGCGTTCTCCGAGGCAGGTTCGCTGGCTAGCTGGTAAGTAGCCGAGCATACGATAAGTCGGATCAGGTGTTTGCAATCAAACTGGTGCGCAGCTAATTCACCAGCTAGAAAATCCAACAGTGCATCGTTACTGGGGGGATTGGTGTCGCGAAGATCGTCGGGCGGGTCAATGATGCCTGAGCCGAATAAGTGATACCAGATGCGATTGGCCAGGGCGCGGGCAAAAAACGGATTATCCCTGGCGGTAACCCAATCGGCCAGAGCGGCCCGGCGATTCATGCTGGCGGGGAACGGCGAAGCGCTCAGCAACGGTTTTGGGGGTACGGGCCGACCAGTGCGCGGATGGAGTACTTCGCCATCGTTCTTATCGGCGATAGTCTGCACCACAGGCTGGCGGCGATTTGCTTTGCCCTCGTTACGCCGGTCCACGCGGGCGAAACAAGCGGCCAGTCCGTAGTAATCCTCTTGCGTCCAGCGATCAAAGGGATGGTTATGGCAACGTGCACAGCCGATCCGCACACCAAGGAATACCTGAGCCGTGGTTTCTGCCAGGTCCTCCGGCGTAGCGTGGATGGTAAAATAAGCGGCAGCCGGGGACTTGAGCGTGTCGCCTGTGGCGGTCAGCAATTGACGGACCAGCTGGTCGAAAGGCGTGTTGTGGTGAAGATGCTGTTGCCACCAGCGCTGGAAACTTACCAGCACGTCGAGCGGCAACCGTTTCTGATTGGCCCGAAGCACATCCAGCCATTTGCGAGTCCAAAACTCGGCAAACTCCGGGTCTGCCAGCAGTCTATCCACCAGTTTTTCGCGTTTCTGCGGGTCGGCATCGTTCAAAAAGGCCTGCGTCTCCGCAACGCTGGGCAGTCGGCCCAGAAGATCCAAATAAACCCGTCGCAGGAAAACGCTATCCGAGCAAAGCGCGGCTGGGCGAATCTGCAATTCCCGCAGTTTAGCAAAAACGAATCGGTCAACGGCGTTCTTTTCGGGAGGTGCTTGCCAGGCAAAATCGGTTCGCGGTTGCAAGTATGCCAGCCGCACCACTGTCGTGGCTGTGAGGTAACGGCACAAAATCGCTACCTCACCAGCGCGGCGGAACGTGACCAGACCAGTCGGACTGACCACTGCCAGCGTTGGATCGCTGGACTGGAAGACAGTAAGTCGCGTGACATCGCGCCAGTTCTCGCCAGGGAAGTTTGCGCGGACAGCCAGTTGCAGCTGTCGCTCGGGTTCGCGTAGCACGGCGTGGCCTGGTTCCACCTGGAGGTTTGGCGGTGCCGCAACGGGAGAGTCATTGGGCATGGCGTTTCGCAACCAGTTTTCGAGAACGCGAGCCGGTAAACTCTCCGCCGAGAAACGAACACCGCCTTCGTGTGGAATCCGACCCAGAGCTTTCCGCAGGATCAAACTTTCGCCGGGAGAAATGGCACTGGTTCGTCTGCCGCCCAGTTCGCGTGTCAGTGCGAAGTAGTCGAAGGCCGGCTCGGCTCCCCAGAGGCTGAGTCGAAAACCATTCTTGCCGCTCGGGGAACCGTGGCAGGTACCACCGTTACATCCACCCACGTTAAACGCCGCCATAACCTGGCGATGGAAACTGACCGACGGCGGCTCGGCCAAGCCGATCACCCGGACGGGAACCTTTCGGATAAAGCCCGCCACCCGCACTTCCACATGCCCTGAGCCGTCGCGCTTGGGCTCGATCCAACCACTGGCGTCCACGTGAACCAGATCGCTCGGTACACAACGATACTCCGCACGTCTGGTCAGATCGCGAAAGGAACCCTGGGCGGATTCGCAAACGACCAGCTGGGCTCCGTCGCAAGCCCCTACGAGTTGCAGCTCATCCGGCCAAACTTTCCAGGGGATAACTTCGGGTTTACGGCTGTCCGGTGGGTCGCCGTATCCGTACCAGACACACGCGCACAAACAGGTGAAAATCAGCCACACGCTTGCCGCGACGCGATTCCTCGGCAATTCGGCCAATCTACTGTCGCAACGCCGCATGGCTGGTTCCCGGTAGGGTTAGTTTCAGGGGGGTGGGAATAATTGTCGGCGGGTGGAGCTTATATTATGCAATAAATGCCTGGTCAGCAAGTAGATTCACGGCCAGCCTGTCGGCCGGTTAGCGCGACGCTCCGCCATGCCTCTGCTTGCAGAATACCATCTCGGAACCAATTACATCGGTCGGCCAGTACGAAGATACGACGTACTGGAAAGCACGAATACTCTGGCGCTGACTTACGCCGACGATCCTGGTCATCAGGGTCTGGTGGTCTGGGCAGACTGGCAAACGGCTGGGCGGGGGCGATTCGGTCGCCGATGGCTTTCTTCGCCGGGTTCAGCAGTGCTTTTGTCGGTCGTGGTATTTCCTCCGCCACGCTTCCAGCGACCGGTTTTTTTGACCGCGTGGGCAGCGGTTGCTGTGTGCGAAACGGTGTATCTGACCACGCAACGCCAACCGCGCATCAAATGGCCCAATGACGTACTCCTGGCGGGCAAAAAAGTCTGCGGCATCCTGGTAGAACAAAGCAAGGGCGTTGTCGTTGGCATCGGGCTGAACGTTATCACGCCACCCCAGTTCTTCCTCGATCACGATTTGCCCCAGGCTGGTTCTCTGGCGTGTTTCACGAACCGGTCTCTCAATGTGACCGATGTCGGTCACCTTCTTATTGAGCGGCTTGACTCCGGATATGTCACACTGCTTCAAGGAGAGGTAGCAGAACTCGAATCAGCCTGGCGGTGGTATTCGGGATTATGGGGGCGCGAGGTGGTGATGCTGCTGACGAACGGGGAACGGTGCACGGGCCGACTACGCGAATGGAATTTCGACGGTTTGGTTCTGGAAATCACCGGCGAGCCACGTTTGCTTCTTCCCGAAGAAATTGCCGAAATCGAACCTCTTCCCACCGCGCCGCAATCCGATGAACACGCAGGTTGAGCGCGGTTTGCCGGATAAAGTTCGGCCAGGCCGCAAATGTATGGGTGCTGCGACCGCTTCTAATTTTTACTAAGCGGATGCGCCTCGGTTGGGTTTGGCCTACGGCTTGTCCAGCGGGGCATAGCGGGCAATGATGGCACGCGCGGTACGTAAACCATCCACAGCAGCGCTGACGATGCCACCGGCATATCCTGCACCTTCGCCGATGGGATAAATGCCCTCAAAACCCGGACAGTTCCGATTCTGCTCATCGCGGAGGATGCGCACAGGAGAACTGCCCCGAGCTTCCGGCCCAACCAGCGTGGCTTCCCGTAAGAACAAGCCACCCCAGCGGCGATCGAGCACCGGTAAACCGCGCTGCAGTGCTTGCAGAATGATGGGAGGAATCACCTCGGCGATCTCGGCTGACACGACACCCCGGCGGTAACTGCTGGGCAACTTTCCCCGTGAGGGCCGTTCCGCTAGGAAATCACGTGCCCATTGAATCGGGCACAAGTATTGCCGCCTGCCCAGTTTCCACGCCCGCCGTTCGTAACGCCGTTGCAGTTCCACACCGGCCAGCGGATGGCGCGAGCCAAAATGCTCCGGTTCCAGAGTAACCACCAGGCCACTGTTAGCGAAAGGAGAATCGCGGCGGGAATAGCTCATGCCGTTTGTGCAAAAATGTTCCGGCTCGGATACGCTCGGGATCACGTAGCCACCTGCGCACATGCAAAACGAATACAAATCCACCCCGCCGTGCACCACCACGCAGTAATCGGCGGCACCAAGTTTCGCCTCCAGCGCTTTCTCGCCGTACTGATAGCGGTTCACGTTTTCCTGAGGTTGTTCGATGCGTACACCGAACTGGAAAGGCTTGGGAACCAACGGCAATCCGCGCCGCAGCAGCATGGCATAAGTATCCCGGGCACTGTGGCCAATTGCCAGCACCACCACTTCAGCCTGAATGTAACCCGATGATGTGCATACCCCGCGAACTCGGCCATCCACGATGTCCAGGTCTTCCACACGGCATTGGAAGCGGAAAGAACCGCCCATTCGCTCAATGCGCTGGCGAAAGGCTTTGACCACGGCGGGCAAGCGATTCGAGCCCAGGTGCGGCCGATGTTCATAAACCACGGACGGCTTGCCTTTACACTCGGCGAACAGCTCGAGGATGCGGCGAACATCTGGCCCGGAATTGCGACAGGTCAACTTTCCATCGCTGAAGGTACCGGCTCCTCCTTCGCCAAAAAGGTAGTTGCTTTCCGGATCGTGAGGGCCACCGGCATCAAAACGGCGAACATCAGCAACACGCTCGCGCACCGCCTTGCCCCGTTCCAGAACCAGGGGTCGGTAACCGTATTGGGCCAGGAAATAAGCCGCGGCTAGCCCTGCCGGCCCGGAACCAACAATGACAGGCGGATGGCGTAATGGTTCCCGGCCCGGCTCCGGCATGTGAAAAGGCGGTTCCACGTAAGGTTCGATAATGACTGCCACGTCCTCGCTATGCCGCCATTGCAACCGCTGAGTGAAATCCGGCGGTACTGTTACTTCTACCGAATACACAAACGCCAGGTCGTCTTTATCGCGGGCATCCAGACTCTTGCGGAGAATCCGCCAGTGCAGAATGTCCCCATGCCTCACGCCGAGAACGCGGGCGATGTGTTCCGGCAAGGCATGTTCGCTTTCGTCAATTCCAAGTCGCAGATTGCGAACCCTCAGCGGCATGGCAACGTATTCTACGCGACCATTCGCTGGCTTAGAACGGACACTTCCGCTGGCTTAGAATGGGAACTTCCTATTAGCCGTCGGCCTGAGATAGCGTAGTCGGAAGCCTTTTCACTGGCCCTCCGGCTTCCCCTCGGGTTTCTTTGCCGGAACCGGTGCCTCTCGCAGACCGGCCTGCACGAGAGCACGCAGATCCAAAAAGCCCATCTGCAGCAGGAATTGTCGCACTCCGATAACATCCATGCCCCGCCGACGAGCTTCGGCTTCCAGTTGCTCAAAAGCATCTTTTTCGACGACAGGCTTACCTTCTTCCTCTTCGGGTTTGCGAACGACACGAACCCCAGGGTTGATACCAATGACCAGCATGTCCGTGCGATCTGTCAGTCGGCCTTCCTGCACGTATTCCGTTCCGGTATAGCGCAAATGCAGGTCAATAATGACGCCTCGCTCCCGCAAGAGGCGTTTGAAAGTTTCTGCGTCATCCCTACCGTCACCATCAATGTCAATGATGCCGGCCAGGGCAATGTGTACCGGTTCATTCGGTTTCCAGGCACTGTTGTAAACGAAGTCGCCCGGACGAATGGGATCTCGCAGTAGCACGAAACGCGACGGGTCGGTAATCCAGTACCGCTCATCGAATTCATCCCAGCTCGGATCGCGGTTTTCTTCGGGCTTGACCATGCGGGTAACCCGCGCCACTGCCGTGTCATGGTTGACTTGCACAACCTGCACCATGGCCTTAATTTTCGGAACCAATCGCCCGTCAGGACCACGCGGATAGACGCTGAACGAAATTCCTTCCGGTAAGCGGTGTTTCTGCCCGCGGTCGAGTATCACCGTATCGCAAGCCGCGTTGACGGCCAGTACACGACCACTCGGCTGAATAGCTCTGGACAAATCGAGTCTGGGTCGGGCTGCCAGGCGCATTCTCTGAAGCTCCGCTTCCATGTCAGCTATACGCTTGTTCATCTCCTCCAGCAGCTTCTTTTCCTTCTCGTCGGCACTCGCCTGTAGCTCCTTGATCTTCTTCTCCAGGTCCTGGTGAACCGACTGCAACTTGGCCTGCAACGATTTCAGCCGGGCCTCCCATTCCTGCTCCTTTTGGGCTAACTCTTTCTTGTGTTCCTCGTCGCGTTTGGCCAGCTCCTCCTTGAGCTGGTTCTCGTTCCAAGCTGCCTTGTATTGATCGTAGGATGCCTGAACGCGCTTGAGTTCTGCCTCCAAATCACTCCGCCGCTTTTCGGCATCGGCGGCTTTGGCCTGAGCTTCTTCCAATTTCTTGACAAGAGAAGGAGCACCAGCCTTCTGTCTGAATGGCTCTAACCGATTCCCTTGCAAAATTCCGTAAGGGTGGAGCACTCCTGGTTTTTCCTGTGTCCCCACGAGGATGTCCAGAGCCTTGATAAAAGGCTCGGGGATATCTTTGGGACGGTTGTCCGGAGGTGTGTTCAAATACTCCACCAAACGACGACATGCTTCGGCAAAATCGCCCTCTTTGATCGCCTCATTATCGGTGGTAGCCCAGGACAGGGCCGTTACTAACAGCCAGTTCTGAAGCATATCCAGACGCTTATTGTTTGCATCTAACTCGCCGCGCAAACGCTGCTCGGCATCCCGTGCCTGCTTGGTTTTATCTCGCTCCAGGTAGTAGAGGACTCCCAGAACCAGGGCCAGCAAAATCGAAAAAACCAGAAACACGATCAAGACCGGATGCGTACCCTGCCTTGGCGAATCTGCCCGTGCTGCGCGACGTGCCATGTTCGGTCTCCTCAGCTTCAAGCCACGCTATTGGCCCCGAGCCTAACAATTTGGTCTGCGACGGGAATTTTCCGTCCCCGGAAGTAAATCTAAGTCCGTTGCTGCATTTTGTCAATTTTGGCCACCCTTACCATGACTAACCAGGCCAGGAAGATCCACCAGCGTCGGCTGGGCAAAAAGAAGATATCATGTACGGGATCAGTAAAACTTTGGCAGCCACTCGTCAATAAACTGTCCGCTCCAGGCGAATTCTGAGACACGGCGCGAATTCGTTGCTGGCCACGAAAACCACTCAATACCATGAGCGGGCAGGGCACCGATGCCGATCGCCCCAGAATCGCGCACAATCGGAAGCCGAGCCGCCAAGCTCGCTTTAGCTCAGCAGGTCGAGCACTGGACCGTGCCCTTCCGTGCCCGTGAGCCGCAGATCCAGACCCTGGAATTTGACCGTCAGACGCAGGTGGTCTATGCCGAACAAATAGAGAATGGTGGCGTTGAGATTGTGGATGTGCACCGGGTCGCGGACGATGTTGTAGCTGAAATCGTCGGTCTCGCCGTAAACAAAACCGCGTTTGACACCAGCACCGGCCAACCAGTACGTGAAGCAGCGGGGATGATGATCACGGCCGTAATTGTCGGGAGTTAGCTTGCCCTGGCAATAAATAGTTCTGCCAAATTCGCCGCCCCAGATGACCAGCGTATCCTCCAGCAGGCCTCGCTGCTTCAAATCAGCGATGAGGGCTGCGATCGGCTGATCGGAATCCATGCAAGCGGTCTTGATGTTGTTCGGCAAGTTGTTGTGGTGATCCCAGCCACGATGGAAAATCTGGACAAAGCGCACGCCTCGCTCCACCAGACGTCGAGCCAACAAACAACTCGCCGCCACGGTTCCAGGCTTACGCACCTGAGGACCATACATTTGCAACACGTGCTCCGGTTCCTTGGAGATATCCATCAGTTCCGGTACGCTGGCTTGCATACGGAACGCCATTTCATACTGAGCAATCCGGTCGAGTATCTCCGGGTCGCCCAGTTCCTGTTGCTTTTTCTGATTCAACCGTGCAACCGCGTCCAGCATTTGCCTGCGGGCAGCGCTGTCCACACCTGCGGGATTGGAGAGATACAGGATCGGGTCTCCAGTCGAACGCAAGGCCACCCCGGCATGTTTGCTCGGCAAGCATCCTGAACCCCAGAGTCGCTGGTACAGCGCCTGGGCATCGTAATAGGTGCTGCTCGGGGTCATCACGACAAACGTCGGTAAGTTTTGGTTCAGCGTGCCTAAGCCGTAACTGAGCCAGGAACCCAGACTGGGACGGCCAGGAATCTGGCTGCCTGTGCAGATGTAGGTTACCGCCGGGTCGTGGTTGATCGCTTCGGTGTACATGGACTTGATGATGCACAACTCGTCCACCACCTTGGCGGTGTACGGCAACAGCTCGCTGACCCAGATACCCGACTTGCCATGCCGTTCGAAGTTGAACTTCGACGGTGCAATCGGGAAACGCGCCTGGCCACTGGTCATCGTCGTCAGACGCTGATTGCCGCGAACCGACGGGGGCAAATCCTTGTCGAACCATTCGCGCATTTTGGGCTTATAGTCCCACAGGTCCATCTGGGCCGGGCCACCGTTCATAAACAGGAAAATCGCACGTTTCGCTCGCGGCTTGAAATGGGGCAGTCCGGGTAAACCGCCCGTTTGAGCAGCGTCCTGCGCCAGAACTTTTTCCGGCATGAGCGAAGCCAGCACCAGCGCACCCAGGCTCACTCCGCTGCTGGCGAAGAAGTGTCGCCGCGTCATGGTCAAGGCATATTCACGAATCGGATCCATCTGCGTGGCCTCCCCTGTTTTTTCCGAGCCATTAGCAGTGCCAAACCCTGCCAGGCAAAGGCAATCACTTGTTGAGCACTTCGTCCAGGTTCAGAATCGCATTCCCGACCAGGGTAAGAGCGGCCAATTCGACCGCGTCCAGTTGCGGATCGGGTTTCGATTCGCCAATTTGAATCAACTGATTGGCAGCGCTGGGGTTATTGAGATACCGCTGTTTCAAGGTCTCGTAGCTTTGTTGCAAAGTCGCCAGCTCCTGAGCATCGGGCCAGCGGCAGGTGGCCAGTCGAAACATCCAGCGAATCCGCTCGGCGGCAGATTTTCCGCCCTCTTTCATACCCCGCTCTGCCAGCGCACGAGCACATTCCAGGTATTGTACTTCGTTCATCAGCACCAGAGCTTGCAACGGCGTATTCGTCCGTTCCCGCCGCACTACGCACTGTTCCCGTGACGGGGCATCGAAAGCCGTCATCTGCGGCGGTGGGGCCGTCCGCTTCCAAAACGCATACAGACTGCGGCGATGGACTTTCTCTCGCCCGGTGTCGGGCCGGAATTCACGTGTGTTGCTGCCCACAAATCCAACAGCTTCCCAGATGCCCGGCGGCTGAGGTAATTTGACCGGCGGCCCACCTATGCGTTCGACCAGCAATCCACTCACAAACAGCGCCTGGTCGCGGAGCATCTCGCCGTCCATGCGGAACCGCGGACCCCGGGACAGCAACCGATTCTGCGGGTCTTTCGCGAGCTTTTCCGGGGTGGTCACTGCGGATTGCCGATACGTTGCCGAAGTCACCAGCAAGCGCATCAACTCCTTGACATTCCACCCACTCTCCTGGAAATGCACAGCCAACCAATCCAGCAATTCGGGATGGCTCGGAGGCTCGCCCTGGCGGCCGAAGTCTTCGGCAGTTTTTACCAGGCCCGTGCCGAACACCTGCTGCCAGAACCGATTGACCGCCACTCGGGCCGTAAGAGGGTGACTGCGGTCCAAAAGCCACTGGGCCAATCCCAAGCGGTTGAGTGGATACTCTGGTCGCAAGCGAGGCAGAAACGCCGGTACGTTGCGACCTACCTGTTCACCTTTTCGATCATACTCACCGCGAATGAGAATATATGCCGGACGCGGCTGGGGCCGTTCGCGGTAGATCAGGGTCACCGGCAATGCCTCGTCCAATCGTTTTTCCTGTGCCCGCAACTGTTCGACCTGTTCAGCCAGCTTTCTGTACTCCGGGTCAAACCGTTCCAGGTAGAACTGCTTGAGCTGCTCTTTTTGCTGAGGAGTGCGCTTCTCGGCCGGGACAGCCAGGATGCCAGCAATCGGAAAGAGCGGATCGCCCTGGTACAGGGCTGCCACCTCCTCGTCAGACAGACGACGTTCGTAAATCCGCACTTCGTCCACCTCACCTACCAGCGGATGACTTGGAGTTCGGCGGCCAATCTTGGGCCCGGCCGGGTTGCGGATCGAATCGCGCAGATTGTCCACCTCCACGCGCACCTTAGCCGGTTTCCCATTGATGTAGAGCTTCAATCCAGCTGCTTTCGACGACCCATCGTAAGTAACAAACAGATGCACCCACTCATTGCGCTGGAGCTTTTCTTCCGCGGTAATCTTGATAGCGTTGTCGGGCCAGTTGTGGATGAGGTGAACCATGACGGTATCATTCAGGACAAACAAATCCCAGCCACGAAAGGCCTGGCTGTCGTTCATTTTCGACAATACGGTGCCGTTGCCGTTGGCCAGCTTGACCCATGCTCCGTAGCTGAAAGGCCGATCGCGTTCAAAATCGTAATTCCGACCGCCAAGTTCGACGTGAGTATTACCGTCCAGGCGTAGTGCCCCGCCCACTTTACCCGGAACCCACTGCGGGTTCCCTTGCACGCGAGCCTGAAAATTGGGTCCCGGTTTGGCGAGGTTACGAACTTCCGAGCCAGCTTTTTCGTCCAGCGGATAATATCCAAGCAGGCCCTGGGTACTCAGCTGTTGCAAAGCCGAGCCCGACTGTCGGCGTTGCTCCTCAACTTTGGCCAGCCACTGTGAGAATTCCTGCTCGGCAGCCTGGGCACGCTGTTTTTGCGATTTTTGCAGACCAGCTATTTGTTGCCGGAGATCAGCAAATTGCTTCTTCTGTTCGTCGCTGGCAACTTTCAGCACCGGCGGCGGGTCTTTGCGATTGCCGTCCATGTCAGGACCATCCATGCTGTTGAAGAAGGCAAACAGCGAGTAAAAGTCCCGCATGGTTACCGGATCGTATTTGTGGTCGTGGCACTGGGCACACTGGAACGTCATCCCCAGCATCACCGTGGCGAAATTCTCCACACGGTCCACCACGTTACGCACGTAAACCTCTTCCTCAATGGAACCGCCCTCGTTGGTCGTGATGTGGCAGCGGATGTAACCCGTGGCAATAAGTTGATCCTCCGTCGGATTGGGTAATAGGTCACCGGCCAGCTGCCAGGTGATGAACTGATCGTAAGGCAAATTGGCGTTGAAAGCGCGAACGACCCAGTCGCGGTAGGGCCAGATTTCGCGGTAATTGTCCAGATGCATCCCGTGGGTGTCGCCATACCTCACCGCATCGAGCCAGTAGCGCGCCATGTGCTCGCCATACCGGGGTGAATCAAGCAACCGCTGCACCAGTTTCTCATAAGCATCCGGCGAGGTATCCGCGAGAAATGCGTCCACTTCCGCAGGTGTCGGCGGCAAACCAGTCAGATCGAGGCTGACGCGACGTGCGAGCGTTATCTTGTCGGCTTCCGGTGCCGGTTTCAGACCCTCGCGTTCCAGGCGTGCCAGAATGAAGTAGTCAATGGCATTGCGTGGCCAGGATTTGTCCTGCACCGCCGGTAAGTTTGGCTTCTGCGGAGGCACAAACGCCCAGTGCTCGGCCCACGGTGCTCCCTGCAGAATCCACTGGCGAATCAGCTCAATCTGCTCCGGTTTGAGTCGCTTTGGAAAGTTCTTCGGCGGCATCCGCTCCTGGCTGTTTTCAGCGGTAATGCGGCGGAACAGCTCACTTTCGTCGGGTTTGCCAGGAACGATAGCGTAACCTCCGTCTCGCAACGGTCTAAATGCATCGTCCTTGCGGTCGAGCCGAAGGCCTGATTTGCGCGACTTTTCGTCCGGTCCGTGACAGGCGAAGCAATGGTCCGAGAGAATCGGGCGAATATCGCGGTTAAAGTCTATCGGCCCGGAACTTCGACTAGGCTGGGCCGTTTGAGATGGCGTGGTGTTCGCTGTCGGCTCCGCCACTGCCAGCGCATAGCCAATCACTGCCAGTCCCACACCCGCGATCCCGTAACACCATTTCCGTCGCAGCATTTCGAAGCTCCGTGTTCAGCAACTGCGTCTCAGGCAGGCTTGAAGGAGGGAAGCACTTTGAGCCGTCTATCCAAAATTTTATCGTTTCGCTTGCACCGCGTCCATGCACAATCGGCTCAGGTGCTGTGGATGGTTCTCAACTACATGATGCGCCTGTCCTGGCTTTTATTGTCCAATCGGGTCGAAACGTCAGGCGGTACTGACGCTACTGCCGCATTCCATCCGGTGTGCAACGCAACGCAGGCCCGATCTCGAGGCATTACTAGCGCACCATGACGACGGTTGCATGGACCCGCTCCAATCCACGCAGCCTGAGCTTCATCCCAACCAGATGGATATGCGGCGAGTTAACACACACGGCCATGTTGCTTACTCGCTATGCCTGCGGCTGGCAGATGAGATGAAACCGAATACAAAAACAAGTGAAAGGAACTAAACTGTCCCGGCCATGCCTCGCCGAAAGGTGGTCAACCGAACATAACGTGGAAACTTTCAACCCCGATTCAGGAGACCCCACCATGCAGCGGATCACGCGCCGACAATTTCACAAGATGCTGGCTTTGGGTGCCGCACCGCTATTCATCCCGGCCACTGCGCTGGGCAACCAGCAGCGCGCCGCTCCGAGCGATCGCATTACCATCGGCGTTATCGGTGTCGGCACGCAGGGACGCGGTCTGATGGGCGGATTCCTTGGCATGAAGGACGTGCAGGTGCTCGCCGTTTGCGATGTGGACACCAATCGCCGTGAATTCGCACGCAAGATGGTGGACGAACGCTACGCCGCTCAGGTCAAATCCGGCGAATACAAGGGCTGTGCTGCCTACAACGATTTCCACGATTTGCTGGCTCGAAAAGACATTGACGCCGTCGTTATTGCCACGCCCGATCACTGGCACGCCATTCCAGTTTTAGAGGCATGCAAGGCGGGTAAGGACATCTACTGCGAAAAACCGCTCTCGCTCACCATTCACGAAGCGCGGTTGATGATCGAAGCCGTGCGCAAATACAACCGCGTGTTCCAGACCGGCAGCCAGCAACGATCCAGCCGAGAATTCTGGGTCGCCTGCGGGCTGGTGCGAGCCGGACGGATCGGCCAGCTCAAAGAGGTGCACGTCAACGTGGGCGGTCCGAGCCGACCCTGTGATCTCCCCGAGGAACCGCTGGAACCCGGTCTCGATTGGGATCGCTGGTTGGGTCCAGCCCCGAAACGACCGTACAACTCGGTGCTCAGTCCGCGTGGCGTGCACAAACACTTCCCCGCCTGGCGCAATTACAAAGAATACTCCGGCGGAATGATGACCGACTGGGGTGCTCACCATTTCGACATCGCCCAGTGGGGCATCGGAGCCGACGATTCCGGCCCGGTGGAAATTCTACCTCCACCCGTTCCCTGGCCGAAAACCGAAAAGGGCGTCCGCTTCGTTTATGCCAACGGCGTCGTCGTCGTGCACAGCAACGAATACGCTCCTGGTAAGCCGGTCAATGGCGTGGCTTTTCTCGGTAGCGACGGCAAAATCTTTGTCAATCGCGGTTACCTTGCCAGCGATCCACCGGAACTGGTCAAACAACCCGACGTCGAAAAAATTATCACCCTGCCACGCTCGACCAATCATCAGCGCAACTGGATTGAATGCATCAAGACCCGGCAGCGTCCGATTTGTGACGTGGAGATTGGCGCTCGCTCCGTGACTGTGTGCCATCTCGGTAACCTTGCCTACTGGAACCACCGCAAACTTCGCTGGAATCCCAAGACCTGGCAATTCGAAGGCGATAGCGAAGCGAATTCGTGGCTCGATCGGCCACGCCGCGATCCTTATCAGCTGCCCACTGTTTGAGCCTTGCTTATCCCGTGCTTTTGCCCTGATAGGAGAAACGTAATGCTCCGTGTCCTCAGCAGCGTCTTGCTAACCGCGCTGCCGCTTGCATTCTGCCTGGCACAAAAGCCACCTCAACCCGTGCAGGTCTCAACCAAACTCACCAAACCCGATTCCGAAGGTCGGCAACTGCTGACCGTGAAAATCGCTATTGAAAAAGGCTGGCACATCTACGCCAACCCCGCCGGTGCTGCTGGACCAGTCCCGACCACCGTAGAGGTCGAAGCAGCATCGGCCTTGCGGGATGTGCAGATTCAGTATCCGCCTGGCAAACTCAAAATGCAAGCAGGCGAGAACTTCCGCATTTACGAGGACACCGTCGAAATTACCGTCCGGCTGCAACGAGCCGTGATCAACGGCCAGCCCGATTCCAGTCCGTTGACGGTCACCGTGCGTTATCAGGCCTGCAACGACCAGATTTGCCTGCCCCCGCGCACCGTTAAGCTCACCGCCGCACCGTAAATGCAACCAATGCAAGGTATGCCATGGCTAACGCTGCGACACAGGGTCGCCCCAGGCGTTTAAAGAAGCCGCCGGTTGTCGAAGTGGCGTTGGAGTTACGATATTTTGCAACGCCAGCGGACGTTGAGTTGTTGCCTGGCTGCCTGTATGAACTCATATCGGCCCAATATCCGCGACGGGAAGTCCTCCTGCCGCAGACCCCCGACGAACATTTGCTGGCGCACATCCCTGAGGCTGCGTATCTGCCAACGACCGCTTTCACGTCTGAAGCAGATAATTTTTCCGTGTTGATTGGCCCGCGCAATCTTTGTCTTAGTAGTCGAGGGTTATACACCGGCTGGACGAGCTTTCGCCAACGGCTGGGACAATTGCTGGATCAATGGCAGAAATGCGTCCTGCCGTTAAAGGCGACCGTGTGTGTACTCCGCTATGTCAATTTTCTCCAACTGGATCAGCCCCCTTCTCTTGAAGGTCTGGCACTTGAGCTGAGCATCGCAGGCGAAATATTGAAGAAGCGTCCAATGGAATTGCTCGTGGAGTTTCCCCACCCGCTGGGTAAACAACTTGCCCACGTGGCTACACCTGCCGAATTCACTCTCGCTGGAAGCGAACCGCAAGCGGGAACTTTACTCGCGGTCTCGGCCATCGGAGAATGTAAAGCCGCCCAGGATGCGAGCACCCTGCTGCGTCAGGCCGACCAACTCCATGAAATGTGTGAGGACTTGTTCTATCGTATGATCGATCGCAAGGCACTGGATTCATTCGACCCTGTTTACACGGAAACTGACAACGAGGAAGGGCATGGCGCGTAATAAGACACTTCGTGAAACGTCGGGCTACCCAATGGTGGTCAGCAAGTCGGTTTGGTGTGGCGTGACCATTGCCCGCGACTGCGCTGCCAACAAGATGCACCTGCAGATCAGCCGATGCCCCATCAGTTATGCACTGCAACTGCGCCCCTGGCGACGCTGGCCTTCGCGGGTAAGGTTACGCTGGCCCGGCCCTTCCTTCAATGATGAGCTGGAAAAACGTCTGCTGGCTTTTCAAGATTTTCTCCGATTGGCGCCTTCTGGCCCAGCGATCGCACCGGAAAAATTGCGGCGCGAGTTGATTTACTCGGAATGACCACGCGCTGGCTCCTGGATACCAACGTTGTGGTACATCTAGCGACGCAACAGAACTGTTGTGTTGCGGCCACTGTCAGGTTGTTGTTGGCAGGTTGCGACCTGATCCTTGCCCCTCAGGTACTCTTTGAGTTCTGGTCGGTAGCAACCAAACCGCTCAAAAAGAACGGGTTGGGCTGGTCGAGCCAGCAAACGCGAAAGATCGTAGATGCTCTCTTGCGAACATTTTCCTTGTTGCCGGAACCGGCTGATCTGCTACCGTGCTGGCTCGACATAGTTACCCGACTTGATATCCGCGGCCCGAAATCTTACGATGCACGCCTGGCATGCTGGGCACTCTTGCACGGAATCTCTAATCTCCTAACTCATAACAAGTCTGATTTCGCTCTCTTGCCGTTTAGTGCCAAAGAGCCGGGCGAAATCTGACCTTAGACCAGGAGCCAATATGCTGGCGCGATTTTTACGGCGGCTGATGACCGAACTGGACACGCGAATTGCTCTGAAAGCGGCCTGGCTCTGGGTCGCCAAAGGTTTCCTGGCCGTCCAGGCTTATAAGCGCCGACTTCGCCGTAAGGAGCTTTATCCTCCTTTCATGTTCATCGCCCTGACGAACATCTGCAATCTGCGCTGCCACGGTTGCTGGGTGGAAAAAGAGGGCAAAGCTCACTTTCTGCAACCCAAAGACCTCGACCGCATCATCGAATCAGGTAAACGGGCCAGCGCCTACTACTACACTCTTCTGGGAGGCGAACCTTTCTTGTACAAGGGACTCCTGGACATTTTTCGACGGCACCCCGATTGCTACTTCCAGGTCATCACCAATGGCATGTTTTTCAGCGAAGAAACGGTGCGCGAACTGAAACAGCTGGGCAACGTTACGCCATTGGTAAGCGTAGACGGCTTCGCTGCCAACAACGATCGCCGGCGCGGTGCGGGTGTGTTTGCCAGCGTCATGGAGGGTCTCGCCCGACTTCAACGCCACCGTTTGCTTTATGGCATCGCCACGACCTTGACGCGCTACAACCTCGACGAGTGCCTCGCCGATGCTTATCTCGAAACCTTTATTCGTCTAGGGGCGATGTATATCTGGTACTATGTCTATCGTCCGGTCGGAGCCGATCCGCATCCGGAATACGCCCTGACACGCGAGCAATTGTCAGAGGCCCGTAAACGCTTGCTTGTTCTGCGGCGCAAACATCCGATTCTGATCGTGGATAGTTACTGGACAGCCGACGGCGAGGCGTTCTGCCCGGCTGCTATGGGGCTCGGTTTTCACATCGGGCCGCAGGGAAGTATCGAACCGTGCCCACCGCTTTCCGTTGCCTGCGAAACGGTGCGAGACGGCAACGGCGACCTGTTTCCCGTTATCAACGAAAGCCGATTCTTGCGCGGATTTCAGCAGTTTGTCAAAGAACGCACCAAAGGCTGCGTTATCCTGGAATATCCGCAGGAACTCGCGGCCTTTTTCCGCCAGCAGAACGTTCGGGATTACAGCGGTCGGGATCTGCTGGCCGAACTGCAATCCCTGGCTCCCCGCCATAGTCAACACCTGCCTGGAGAGGAAATCCCGGAAGACTACTGGTTCTACCGCCTGCTCAAACGCAACGTCTTCTTCGGCATGGGCGCCTTGTGAAGCTGATTTGCCCCGTCATGAGCAGCCGCGACAATGAGATGCCGGCAGGAATTGCTGATGTAATTTTTTCCGGCAGCTTCTGTGATGTCGCTTCTGCCAGCGATTGTGTCGCAACCCGGCCGCGATAAAAGTTTACCCATCCTATCCATCCGCCAATATCGGCAAAACGTTGCAGATCGGCACATCCGTTAGCCGAATTATAAAACAAGCCCGCCGATCGGCTGATACCATGACCGACGGATGGCAAAGCGTACTACAGAATCCGCAGCATTCACCACCTGACGTTGTTTCAGCTAGGGCAAAATACGCAGGATTTTTCCGATGAACAACAATTTCCGGCTCAAAGACTTCCAAGCCACCGCTGCCTGTCTAATTGCCCTGATGCTCGGTGTGCCAGTTTGTGCGCAAACCGATTTCGGCTTCTGCCCCATCAAAGATGGCTCATTTCCACTCTTGGAACACAAACCGGAAAGGGATACCGTCTTGCCTTTCGATTACACCGAACAGTCCGAAACCGGTGCCGACAGGTGCTTTCATCGTGGATGCCTGCCCGGTCAATGTCAGGGATGTCGCGCCCTCGAAGGCATCAAGACCCGACTTGGATTGACTACGTCCCGCCCCGATTTGATAGACGACGATATAGAAGGGTCGGCCGGGATACTTAGTCCCACCGAATGGCGCTGGCGCATCTGGAATCGGCTGGACCGTTCATGTAAGCATCCCATGTGCGCCTATCCGCACCTGTTTGTGCCTTTCGAGGTTTATGGTCGCATGAGCGTGGTCTGGCTCGTGGGCGGCGGTAAATTAGACTCCCATCTCGATCCCGGAATAGGTGCCGAGATCGGCATACGCAACTTCCTTTACGATGATACCAAACCAGCCGCATGGTTCGGTGAACTCGGATTCGAGTATAACTATTACAACGGCCAGGCAGACGAAGACATACCCTTCGCTTCCATTCGAGAGCTGAATATTTACTGGCTACGGGCCGGAATTGGCAGGGAATGGTATTTTGGCGGTGGTGAACCTGGCCGCTGGACTATCGTTCTCGGCGCCTTTGCTGGTGGGCGTTTTGGCAGCGCCAATACTAAGTTTTTGATCGAACCATATCGCACTGATAACATAGGCGGCATCTATGCTGGCGGTCATGCCGGGTTCTTAATCCCGCGTTGCGGATACGACATTATGGTCGAGATATTTACCGAATACGGCCACGACTGGATTGGCTGGTCAGACATCCTCGATGATACCGATCGGCACCTTGATCACATAAAACTAGGCGGTGCCATGGGCCTCAGGTATTAGCGTATAAGCCACGTTTCTTTTGCGGTATCACTTTACTTCTCGATTGCTGCCCACGTACAGCCACTAGTTTCGCATGCGCACAAACACCTAACCGTTTGGCAGCTCGATTCGTACCTCGAACCTGAACGTGGAACGCTGGCATAAGAAGCGGAGATGTACGCCTACCATAGACCGCAGATTTTCCACCAAACCAGTCCCACACTAAGCCAGATAGTTAGATTGGCGATGGAAATCCAGAATCCGAGTTTCCACCATGTTCCCGCGGAGACGTATCCCACGCTGAATAGGATCGGACCGTGTGTAGTCCCGTAATGAGTTAGACCTGCGGATAGGTTAGTAATAAATGCAAGAGCACAGGCAGCTAACGGAGCTGGTACGCCTGCCACGATGAGAAGAGAGACAAATGCCCCGTACATGGAAACAATGTGGGAGGTAATACTGGCAAATGCGTAATGAGCATAAAAGTAAATAAGCAGCACCGCCAGAAAGAGCAGGAACACAGGCAGGGGACTTAGATACTCGGCCAGCGTTTCTGCAACCGTTTGCGGCACGTTCGTTCGACGTAATAAGTTGCCGAGCTGGACCAGGCCACCGTACCATAAAAACACATCCCAGGCGCCTTTCTCCCGAATAACATCCAGCCAGCTAAGAACGCCACTTACAAGAAGTACACTAACACTAAGCAAGGCGATCACAGTAATACTTTTAGGTCCAAACAAAAAGCCACCCAGCATCCAGCTCACGCAGGTGCTAATAAATACGACAAGAACTATCCATTCATCGCGACTCACCGGGCCTAATTGTCGCAACATTTGCCGGGCTAATTGTGGAGCCTCAGGTGTTTGGCGAATGCCGGGCGGGCATAGCCAATAGGTCACGGCAGGTACGACTAAGATAGCCAGCAGCGCGGGTACAGAGGAATAGAAAAGCCAGTTGCCGTAGTGAAGGAAAACCGGCCGATGAATCGCAGCCGCAGGCGTGCCACCTAACAAGGCAACCGTAGCAGGCTCTGTTGTGGCCGTTACGCGAGCCGCTTCAACTGCAGCCAGGGGGTTGCTCGCCTGCCCGGTATAGAACATCGCACAGGCGACGATGTCGGATTGATAGATGGCCAAAATGAGAAAACTCCCCAACAGAGCCGCACTGGGACCGGGGTGAGAACCGTAGTGCTCCGCCAGTGCGCGGGCAATGGGCAAAATCACTCCGCCGACCCGAGCCGCGTTTGAGGGAATAACGCCAGCCAGCAATGTATCGGTAGCCACCAGTGCATAGGCCAGTCCGAGTGTGCGCTGACCGAGTCGGCGAATGAAATGCAGAGCAATACGGCGAGCCAGCCCCGTCTGGATGACGGCTCGGGAAATCATGTACGCGGCAAGCACCAGCCAGACCGTCGGGTCGGCATAGCCGCCGAGAGCCTCTTCAGGCGTCAGTGTGCCGGTCACCATAGCCACCACCAGGGCCAGTAAAACTACCGCGCCTCCAGGCATGGGCCGAAGAATAAATGCCAGAATTGTGGCCAGGAAAATCGCCACCAACCGCCAGCCCGCCGGCGTTACGGTAGTCGGTCGCCAGCCGAATACCGCGTCTAACGCCCAGATGCCCACCCCCACGCCTATCACAATCAGCCAGCCCAACCCCGGCGGCAACACCGGTGCTTCGATGGTGCTAACTGCTGGCTGCTGATTTGTTTTGCTCGGCGATGGGTCTTCTGGCGGCATGTTGGATTGGCGAACGCTTGAGCTCATGACGGTCGCTATCTCCAAAGCTTTTTACGCTATTGTGTGGATTTCAACAGCCCCAGGCCATCACGCCCGTTGCGAGAGTTTTCCTAAGAAGTTGCTTCGTCTCCGAGAACGCTGGCCGTCTATCCGGTGGAACATTTGCTACAATAATCACGGTCAGCAAAGAGGCAGCGAAGCTAGCGAAAAATTCACCGATTTTTCTTTGACGCAAGCGCAGCCGAGTGGTTAAACTTTGAGCGGACAAATCGGCCAGTCCTGTGCAGGGATGGCGAAGGAATACCAAGGACAAAGCTGAAAAGGAATCACAGCGGAAGGAGACGAGCGTTCCGACGAACGGTTCGGTAGCTTAGTCTCCCGATTAGCAAGCGCCAGTCTTGTCCAGCAGGCAGGGCACTGCCTGAGCCTGACCGTAACCGAGGAGGCCACGCATGGTGCGGGAAGCTACCAGCCAGTGGGTCGAACTGACAACGGAACACCAATTCACCGCAATCCCGTCTCAGGAACCTCAGGACGAGTATCTGGAAGCAACGATTCAGAAACGTTTAGGCAATCGCATTCGGGATCTGCGAGTTGTACGCAGCGAACGAGGAGTAATTTTGCAAGGCCGTGTACCGACCTACTACGCCAAGCAGCTGGCCCAGCATGCCATCCTGGAATTGGGCGAACATATCGCTTCTAACGACATCGAAGTTCACTGACGGCCGCCTTGACACGCCCTGTTTCGCCGATGTTGAGCATCATACTTGTCCCCGGATTCGTAAGCCTCAAGCAACGTGAGACTCGCATTGTTCCGGCTCCGTGAGAGTTTGCGTCAGCTAAAAAGTTTTTCCAGCTTCTTCAGTTTCTGCAATGCGCAACAGTGGTTCTCGAGTCAAATTGGTTCCAGTTCGGGTTGGCAACAAGGGCAAAATTCGCCATAAACGTAGCCGACCTGGTATTCAGAACCCACTCGCCAACATTGATGCCCGCGGTAAAGCCATGCTGCCCAATTGCCAAAGCCTTCAAAGATGGTCCGGAAATCGCTGGCAAGTCCTGCCGCTAGGGTCTTTTTGCATTTGCATCATACCGTGGCTGATCGGATGCGCATCCATAACCACTGACAGCCGGCCTGAATGGCCAATCGGCTCAGATTACGAAGCCATGCGCGGAGCCGACGACGAAACGTTACCGGCCCAGAACGAAAAGGGTACTCAGCTTACAGTCAGCCGTACCGCCGAGAACTGCGTTGACCCGCGAAGCCAGGTGCACGTCTTCGTCATCAATGGCTTTGATCCCTTCCACTATGCCGATGTTCCCGGTTTGGCTGACTATATTCGTGGCCTCGGCTATGAGCACGTTCATTACAGCGAACTAATCACGGCCGCCAGCTTACAAGAACAAATTGAGCAGACCAAACTTCGCAACCCCAACGCTCGCATTGTTCTGATCGGTTACAGTTTTGGAGCCAACGCGGCTCGTAATCTTACCCACAATCTCGGCGAACAAGGCATACCTGTAGATTTACTGGTCTATCTGAACGGCAACACCCTGCGCAATACCCCTTACGACCGACCCGCCAACGCCAAGCGAGTCGTTAACGTTCTGGCCTGGGGCGTTCTTCTTGACGGAGCCCAACTCGATAACGCTGAAAATATCGAAATCCCTGATGCCTGGCACTTTAACACCCCTAAGCATCCCGTGACATTAGACCTGATTCAACGGGAACTGGATGCCTTGACTCGCTGACTGAATATAGCATGCGCCAGGTCAACCATTGGCGGACTTCTGGTTAGCTTACGCTAATAAACAGTGGGCAAAAAGTTAGGCGTCCATAACGACTAAGCCGCCGCTCGCATCCACCAGCGTGAAAACCTCTTTAGAACCGGACGATGGTATTGTTGATACCAGAACCAGGTATCTTGCAAAGTTTCGCTTATCGGACGCGCCGAGTAGCCAAGTTCTGCACAGGCACGCTGGCTAGTATAGTACCAGAACCGCGTGCCAATCTGAATCTGAGCAAATGATGGGTAAGGTTCTCGCCGTGTCCACCACGACCGCAAATGGGCTACCGCAGCACAGCCGTTCAGCACAAAAGCAGGACATGCCGACAGGAATCTAGGCCGGCAATGCGCCACTGCCGATAGCTGGTAACAGAATTGCAAAAAACTTAGATTCTCACCTCCCAGGATATATCGTCGTCCCGGCCGACCGTGTTCTACAGCCAGCAAGTGGCCGATAGCTACATCCCGCACATCTACGACATTTATTCCACCTCGCGGTACCAGCCAAACGCGACCTTTCCAGAACCGTTGACAAAATCTGCCTAAAATCGAGGGGCCGAAATCATCAGGACCAATCAAGTAACCTGGATTGACCACAACCACCCACCTATCTGTCTTCGCGGCCTCTAAACACAACCGTTCCGCCTCTCGCTTTGCCTCGATGTACGGAATTTGTAACCGGGAAGGAATCAGGCTGTTTTCCTCATCCAGTACAATCGCCGTCCTGGTGGCTCCGATAGTGGTAACGCTCGAGGTATATACGATTTTCGCGTTTTCCGGTGCGTAACGCAGAACGTTAGCTGTGCCTTGAATGTGAGTCTGCAAGAGCACGTTTGGAGCAACGCCCCAGATCGCTACAGGCCCGGCAGCATGGAAAATAATTTCGGCGTCTGAGAGCACAGATTCCACCAACTTGCTATCGGTTACGTCGCCAAACACAGGCTCTATGTCGTCCAGGTCTAATATAGGATGACGCAAGGATGGATGCAGAGCGAGCGTACGGAGGCGAGCTCGCATTTGCCGCAACACCTGCACTAGATGCCAGCCGAGAAACCCCGTGCCCCCGGTCACCACGACCCGCCGGCCAGCCCAGAATTCCGGATCGGGCTGGCGTCTTTCTTGCTTCGGGCCATGTTCGATCCGTGTGGTTTCAGGCTCTGCTGATTGGCCACACGCAGGCTCTGATGTCATAGAGACAGCATCCTTATCATGCAGTCCGGGCAGGCACCCAGAATTGATAAGTATCCCACAATGTCTGCGACCAGGGGCGTATTGAATAGCCCAACTCCTCGCTGGCACGCCGGCTACTCATAAAAAAGAACCACGATAATAGCTCCGCCTGTGCAGGGCTTAGATAAGGACGTTTGTCAACCTCTCGATGGCAATAAGGTTCAAGGTAAGCAATCATAGGGGCCAAACTGCGCGGAGCACACCAGCGGGGGATCGGCCAGGGACTTAGTCGTGCTAAGTCACGAAAGAAGTCCAGCCAGGTTCGGTTGACACCTCCGAGAATGTAACGCCGGCCCCGTTGACCACGCTCCGCGGCCAGCAGAATTCCCCGGGCCACATCGCGCACATCAACAAAATTGCTACCGCCCCGAAACACTAAAGGTATCCGTCCACACCAGAACCTCCGGCACAATACGCCGAATTCGCTCCGGCTATAGTCTTGCGGACCAATCACGCAGCCAGGATTCACAACGACCACGTCCTGACCAGTGTTCGCGGCTTGTAAAGCAATTTGTTCAGCACGCCGCTTACTTAGAACATAAGGAACTCGAAGGTGGCCCAGATTCCAGTTTGCGGACTCATCTAATAGTTGTGGCTCGCGGGTTGCCGCGATGGTAACAATGGAGCTGACATGCACTACTCGACCAACTCCGGCTTGTCGGCCAGCCTCCAGAACACACCGCGTCCCATGCACATTAGTTTGCCATACTTGCTGCCATTCAGAACGTAAATGTACCGCACCGGCAAGATGGATTAACACCTCCTGACCCGTCAGGGCAGAAGTTAGTTCGGCTGGAGACAACAGCGATGCCCTTACACATTCAACGCCAAGAAATCGCAGACGCTCGATTTTTGAGGTAGGCCGAACGATAGCCCGAACCTTCGCACCAAGTTGACACAGGAGCTGGGCGACATGAAAACCGAGAAAACCGGTCGCGCCAGTTAGGGCCACGGTCCGATCGCGCCAGTAGCCAGCCGTCAGGCCGCTCGACATACGCACTCCAGTTCCCCTAACACCGTGCTAAGAAGTTGCTCCTCTAAAGCAGCCAGGGCCGCAGCGATTCGTCGCCCGTCGGTTACACGATGATCATAGACGATTTTGACAACCACGTCTCCGTCTGCGCCGATCGGTCCAAAGGTTAGCAGCGTGGTTAGCGGACATATAGGATGAATCTGCTCTGCTCCTAAACTTCCATAACTGGACACCAGGAAGGTCCCGAACCGTTTAGCTCGCTTTTTTCCGGACCAATTCAAGGTTTGCCAGAAAAGGAAGCGCCGCAACCAGGCCGGCATCTTTCCGAGACGCCGCAACTGACGGAATTCAGAAACCTGCTCCAGCGGAGCTCCTTTAAAGCGGTCGAGATGATGCTGAATCTCGGTTAAGGAGCAATTTTCCGGTGTGCGAATCTTCGCCGCCAGCAGCACAGGCTCCTCGCCAAGTTGTCGCTCGACGACAACTGCGGCAATGCTGAAAGGGTGTTCGTACAAAGGGGGCACGGGCCAGGGAATATATGCCCGACGTAATTCCGGGAATTCACGGGCAACCAAGCCATAAGCGCGTATAAATATCGCTGTCCAGGAAGGCCGGGAGGGCAACGAGGCCCGGACTCGTACCAGGTCTCTTAAACGCATAGTCCGCGCGACCGGAATAGAAGGCACTTTCCGTGCATGGTGCAACATCTCGATGACCAGTTTGCGATAGGGCGATAGTGGTAGCCAACGCGATGTCGCTGGTGATTCTAAGACTTCCGGATTTCCTTCGCCCTTTGACCCTGGCATGGTTACGAGCTCGGCAGTATCATGTATGAATTGCTGATTTCCGGCTCTTCTTGTCTCCTGGCCGCGATTATGA
>Ga0079995_1091599_pt1 | contig 43785 bp, 45 predicted proteins | sample FaiFalFF_MnMetaG_2_FD_69198 | JGI IMG/M metagenome (GOLD analysis project Ga0079995, IMG submission 69198) | Freshwater microbial communities from Yellowstone National Park, Wyoming, USA - Fairy Falls C (FF_Mn_C) (SPADES assembly) (version 4) | ecosystem: Environmental > Aquatic > Freshwater >... | reverse complement strand
GCGATGAGGTACAGGGGTGCCCCGTAGCGCCGGAAGCTCTCTTGGAGAAGGGAAGACCAGGGGGCGAGTTCTTGAGGGAGGGGCTCTCCTTGGCGGACCACCCAGGCTCGCCTCACGGTGCCCCAGCCGAAGGCCTTTCCGGTGGCGTTTAGGGCCCGGTAGCCCGAGGCATCCGCCCGCAGGGCGGGGGCCACCAGGGCCGAGGCCTCGGGGAGGTAGGGGTGTTCGGCAAAGTCGGTGAGCTCCTCCAGGGGGACCCGGACTAGGATGTCGCGCCTTGTCAGAGCGTACACCCCAGGGGCGGTCTCCTCCAGCTCCCCTTCTTCCACCCCCGCTAGGAGGGCGGCGAAGCGCCGGGCGGTTTCAGACCACATGGCGAACCTCCCCCGTGCGCAGGTCGATGTCCAGGTAGGGCGGGCTTTCGCCCTCCAGAATGGCCTCCACCGTCTTGGCCAGGTCCCGGTAGAGGCGGATCCGCCCCAGGGCGTAGGCCTCCACGGCGATCTTGAAGACCGGGGGCTTCTCCACCACCAGGGTCCGCCTGACCAGGTCTTTGGCCACGCCAGTGATGGGGAAATAGGCCGGGTTCATGATGGCCTCCCGGAGGTCTGAGCCGTGCACGGTGGCGATCACCCGCACCCCTTTGCCCGCAATGATCTCCACCACCTTGCTGTCCTCTATCCAGGCCAGCTCGTCCACCACCACCACCTGGGCGGAGTGGTTGGCCACCGCCTCCAGCATCTTCTCCGGCTGGCGTCGGGGGTCGGGAACGGCGAGGCGGCTCGCCCTCCGGATGATGGGGTGGGGCTTGCGGCCCTCGCCCCCGATTTCTGAAGACGAGTCCACCACCACGCACCGCCTCCCGTAGATGTCCGCCACGATGCGCACCACGTCCCGGAGCAGGGTGGTCTTGCCCGTGCCCGGGGCCCCCACCACCAGGATGGAGCCGCTGGCCTCTACCAGGTAGGGACGGAGGGGCTCGGCCACGCCCACGATGGCCCGCCCGATGCGGATGGTGGCCCCGTAGGGGATGTCCTCCCGGTCTCGGCGGACGCTGATGCGGTGCAGGGTGCCCTCTACCCCCACCCGGCCGTTGGAGCGCACCTCACCCAGTTTGGAGTGGAGGTAGGCCCAGTCGCTCTCGGTGAAGGTCCAGGTGGTGTAGTACTCCCGGCCGCCGATGCGGAAGGAGACGGGCTCCCCCACCAGGACCACGATCTCCTCGAGGTCGTCCTTGAAGGCATCCATGTAGTCGTGGAGCTTGATGGGAAGGATGGCCTTGAGGTTCTCAAATCCCTCCTCCTCCGCCTGCTTCAGGTCGGGCAGGGGGAGCTCGGGGAGGAGGCCCAAGGCCTCGGGAGTGTTGAGCTCCACCGCCGGAGGCGGCTCGTAGTCGGGGTTGGGAATCAGGTTGGGCGGGTGTCTCACGGTCACCTCCTAACGGGCTCGTTCCGTACCCACAGGCCCCCTTCGTTGCGCAGGAGGCCCCGCTCCTCTAAAAGCCTCAGGACCTCGGGCAACTGATCCTGATATTCAGGGAGGGCCCGGTAGATCTCCCTGAGGGACATGGGGGTCCTCAGAACCTGGAGGACCCTGGTGAGGACCGGATCTTGCGGGGAGAGCGGTCGGGGAAGGACCTCGGTAGTCTCGCGGCTCTCGAGGGCCCCGGAGCGCTCCCTCCTCTCTCGCTCTAGGAGTTCGCCTACCACCTTGCCGACCACGTAAGTGCCCACGGGGACGAAGAGACTCATGGCGAGGATCTCGGCAGAGCCCACCTCCTCCCCTGCGGCCCGCTCCATGGAGCGGTAGTTGCCGAGCCAGACCAGGCCCAGGGCTACCAGGGCACCCCCTGCCGCCCAGCGGGAGCCCTTGAGGGTGGAGTTGGAGAGCATGGAGAGGAGGAAGGCGTTGAGTTCCAGGGTCACCGCCAGGGCCACGGCCAGGAAGGGGGGAAGGTCGCCTAAGGTCAGGGCGTACCACTCGGCCAGGTGGCCCGAGGACACCGCCAGGGTGGCGACGTAGCCCGTCAGGAGGAGCAGGAGCATCACTCTGGATGCCATGGCCTAGACCGTGAGGGACTCCTTGGGGACGAAGATGGCCGCGGTGAGCGGGTCCACGGGTTGGACCACCCAGCTCACCCGGGCGGGAACCCTCGCTCCTTGGGAGGCGATTCGCCGCACCAGGGTCTCCGCCTCGCCGGAAGGGAGGGGCTTGGCCCCTTCGGTCTCGTCCACCACCATGCGGATCACCTCCTCGCGGATCACCAGCCTGTACCGGTGCCCCTCGTACTCTGCCACCAGGGAGCCGTCTGCCCGTAGGGACCGGAGGGCCTCGAAGAAGTTCATGGCGGGCTTACCCCCTCACGGGCAGAGGGGAAAGGCCTTGGGGGCATGGGCCTCGAAGGCATCGAGGTTGAGCTGACGTTTGAAGAGGGGGTAGGCGGCGGCCTCGGTCACGATTCCCTCCACCCGCTCGAGCGTTCCCGTGGCGAGGAGGGCCCCGGTCTTGGAGCGGAGCAGGAAGAGGAGGCCGCTTCCCGGGCTTGGAAGCTTGTAGAGCTTGGCCCCCTTGGGCTTCCTCTGGGGGCAGAGGGGGGTGAAGGCGATGGCCCGTCCTTCGGCCAGGTAGGGCAGGACTTGGGCCCACAGGCTTTCGTCTCCTGGTAGACCCAGGAAGAGGATCCCCTCCAGGGTCTCGGCGCGGAAGGCGCTCAAGATCTGGGCCGGAGTACCCGTCACCCGGGTCGGGGCCTGGGCGGGGCCTTGGCCCAGCGCGAGCGGAAGGAGCGCGAGGAGGCTAACGAGCAGAGCCCTGCCAAGCTTCATTGAAAACCCTCCAGAATATGCCCACCTCTACCCCCCTGTCCGTCCAGCCCATGCCGGGGCGGTAGAGGTAGTTGGGGCCCGCGAGCGCAGGGGCGAGCATGGGGGGCCTGCGCTGCACCCGCACCTCGGCCCGCACCTTGCGCCGGAGGGCCTCGAGGGCCCGGGGAAGCCGCGCCTTGTTCGCTTGGGAAGCGGGCACCAGGACCCAAAGCTCCGTGACCGAAGCTGCCACAGCCTGGGGTATCACCAGATCTGGAGGCAGAGGCAGGACTACCGCCATGGGCCCCCGGGCGGGGTAGAACTCCGCAGGCAGCTCCGCCTGGGCCAGCGCGGGCGCGAGGAGGGCGAGGAAAAGGACGAAGCGCTTCACCGTCCAGCTCCCCCTCTCTTCAGGGCCTCCTCCTTGGCCTCGATGGCGGCCTCTCGGTTTGCCCCCTCTATCACCCACCTCAAGCCGCTCCGGAGCACCGGGTAGATCTGCTCCACCACCCACCCCTCAACCAGGAACCATCCTCCCAGCACGTAAACGTAAACCTCGTCGTCGATGCCCACCAGGGGGATCCGGGTTATCTCTCGGGTGAAGTCGGTCTCGGGGACGGTGATGATGTTCAGCGTGAAGGTGGCCCGCTTGGGCTTGATGTTCCCCAGCCGACGCTTGAGGAAGTCCCGGTCCTCCTTGAGCCCGGTCCAGCTGACCGTGAAGTCCCTCTCGGCGAGTGCCCTGCGCTCCACGGCATCGAAAAAGCGCCGGGGCAGCCCGGTGGCGGTGCCCACGCTGAAGACCTCCCTGGACCGGGCCACCGCGCCCAAAACCCGGCCCTCTCCGACGCCAAGGGCGATTTTCTCGGGCAAGGGGCAGCCTGAGGACTGGCCCATCATGGCGCAGAGGATCGGTCTCACCAGCTCGTACACCGTTATGAGGTCCAACTGCGCCATGGCCGGGGTGATGCCCCAGGCGAGTAAAAGAAGGAGAAGCATCTTAGCTTTCACCGCCCACCTCCTTTCAGGAGACCATTCTAGTCCATGAGCTTGCTCCCCAGGAGGCCAGAAGCAACCCCCGCCACCAGGGCTCCCCGCTCCACGCTCTCTGCGTGGGACATCGCCCCCGAAACGGCGGCGAGTCCTCCCCCAAAGAGGAGTCCCACCGCGGCGAGGACGGTGCTGGTGAAGCCCAGGAAGACCTGGAAGAGGGGCGGGGCATCCTCGCCCCAGGCGGCCGCCCCGATCCCCGCGGTGAGAAGCCAGATGCCTAAGGCCAGGGCCGCTAGAGTAGACCACCTCGTCTTCATACCCCCATCTTACCCGCCCTTGTCTCATCTTCGGGCGGGGAGCGTTCTGGGAGCGCCGACGGCCACCAGGGTCGACCTGTAGCGGATCACGGGCTCCACCACCACCCGGCCCCACTTGCCCGAGGCGTGGAGCATGTACCCCCGGCCGATGTAGATGGCCACGTGGTCCACCTCCCGCCCGGACTCGGAGAAAAAGAGGAGGTAGCCGGGGCGGTACTCCCGGACGGGTACCGTGGCCCGGAGCTGCTCCCTCGAGGTCCGGGGAAGGGGGATCCCTGCCGTCCCCATGACCCAGCGCACGAAGGCGGAGCAGTCGATCCCCGTCCTCGGGTCCTCCCCGCCGTAGCGGTAGGGAATGCCCTGGGTGGCCCGGGCTACCTGCCAAAGCCAGGTTTCCCACGGGTCTTGTGCCTGCGCAAGCGAGAGGTTCCACAGGAGAAGGACAGGTAAAAAGGCGGGGCTTTTCATCCCTCCTCTCTCCAAGGTACCCGCGTCCTCACGGGGTGGGTCCCCCGTACCCACGAGAAGACCGCCGCCACCTCCCGCTCCGGCAGTCCCGAGTCGAGGGCGGCCGTGCCCAGACCCTTAACGACTTCGTCCTCCAAGAGGAGACCTTCCCGCACCCAGGCCCAGAGGGCCACGGCGTGGCGGACGAGCTCGGAGTGCCTGGAGCCGGGAAGCGTAGACCGCATCCTCTCCGCCCTCGCCCTCAGCTCCGCTAGGGCGTAGGCCCTGCCCCGGCTCCTCGGGGCCTCGGGGGTCCCCCTCGCCTTTGGGGCTTCGGGCGAGGGGGTTTGGGTCCTCGAGGGGAAGAGGAGGCCGAGGAGGGGACCGGAGGGGAGGGGAAGGGCTTTTAGCTCCGACAGCGGCACCTCCCAGGAGTAGCTTCCGCCCGAGGGGTGCCGGGAGGGCGGGGCCACCAGGTAGCTGCGCCCGAGCCCTCGGAGGTCAACGGCCAAGCCGGGGATGGCCCGGGCCCGGGCCGAGAGGAGGGACCCGTAGCCCGGCGGGGTCCGGGTCCAAAGGTGGAAGCCCCCGGACCCGGTCTTTGCCCGGGGGGCCCCGACGAGGTTCGGCGAGAGCAGGAGGAGGCTCTGCAGCGCTTGGGGGTCGTCCCCGTCGAAGACCAGGACTTCCTCCGGGGGCACCACGCCCACGTTGGCCTCGGGGACGAGCTTCCAGGCTCTCTCCAGGCGCTTTGGGTCGGTTGTGGCATCCTTGAGGCCTCGGAGGAAGCCGAGTTCCGGGAGGACCAGGGGCTCCTTCCTCCCGGGGCGCAGGGGAAACGTGGGGAGGCCTAAGGCGGCGTAGCGGAGGGCGGCTTCGAGGAGGGCGTTCACGCCTCACCTCCTTCTTCCGGGGTCACGAGGCCCAGATAGGTGCGCCGCCTCCGGTCCTTGGGCAGGGGACGGCTTTCCAGGTCGAGGAGGCTCAGGAGGACGGCCTGCCGTTTGGCCCGGGTCAAGGCGGTGTAGACCACCTTTCGGGTGGAGAGGGGGCTTTCTGGGAGGACCAGGACGACCGCAGGCCACTCGGAGCCCTGGGAGCGGTGGACGGTGATGGCGTAGCCCAGGCTCGCCTGGGTGGCCACGCCCTTGGGGAGCTCCTTGAGGTCCTCTCCCGTGTCCAGGAGAAAGGTGTCCTCTCCCACCACGCGGACGATGCCCATGGTGCCGTTCATAACCCCGAGGAGCGGCTTGTTCTCGTCGAAGATGATCTTGTCCCCCACGTAGGCCACCACGCCCCCCGAGAGCTCCAAGGGCCGGGAGCGCTCCTTGGGGACGACCGAGCGCACCAGCGCGTTGAGGGCTCGGGTGCCCAAAGGCCCGGCGTGGATCGGCGTGAGGATCTGGATTTCCCAGAGGGAAAGCCCCTGCTTGAGGTAGTAGGCCACCAGCTCCGCCGCGAGCCTGGCGGCTTCCTCGGGGCTCCCCACCTTGCGGTACAGGAGGTCGGGGGGGCGCTTGGCGAGGACCGCGCGTAGGGGCAGGCCCTCGAGGGCGCATCGGGCCGCCTCGAGGATTCCCGTGGCTCCCTTGGCCTGCCTGCGGGTGACCTTTAGGCGCACGGTGGGCACCCGGCCCACCAGGTCGGTGAAGGGCTGACCTAGGCCCACCGGGGGGAGCTGGTCGGCATCCCCCACCATCAGGAGGGCGGACCTCTCCGGGAGGGCCCGGAGGAGCCTGTCCAGGTCGGGGAGGGTGATCATGGAGGCCTCGTCCAGGACCGTGAGCCCCGGGGGCAGGGGCTTGGGCAGGGCCAGGGGCTCGTGGGGGCGGAAGCCCAGGGCCCGGTGGACGGTCTGCGCCGGGAGGCCGGAGAGCTCCCGCATCCGTTGGGCGGCCTTGCCCGTGGGGGCCACCAGCTGGACCGGGACTCCCGCCTTGAGGGCCGCCTGCACCAGGCGGGAGACGGTGTAGGTCTTCCCTGTGCCGGGACCGCCCGTGAGGACCCCGACCCGCCTCTTGAGGACCTCCGCTACCTGGGCCTGCTCCGGGGCCAGGCCCTCCGGCGGGGGGACGGGAGGTAGGCGGGAGGCCTCGAGGGCGTTTTCCCAGACGAAGGCCTCCAGGTCTACCACCCGGGCGAAGCCCACGTGCTCTTTGAAAAGCGTCACCTGGTCCGCCGCCCCCTCCAGGCTTCGCTCCAGGTCCTCTTTGGGGAGGGGGAGTTCCGCCAAGGGCACCATGGTGTCCCCTGTGCCGTAGGTCTTGTCCTTGACTTCCTGGAGGAAGGCCCCCACAGGGCTTAGGCGCTTGAAGCGGCTCGCCAGGGCCAGGTAGTCCACTCCCGGAACCTGGCAGAGGAGAAAGGGGTCCCGCCTGGCGAGGTCTACGGCGGGCTCCCCGAGTTCCTCTATGGCGCTCGCCGCCTCCAGGGGCGTGAAACCCAGGGCCATCAGGTCCCTTAGGGCTTCCAGGTACCACCGCCTGGCTTTGAGTTCCGCCTTGGCCTCTTTCAGCCCGTAGTGCTCGAGGGGGCCGAAGAGGGCGGCGAGGTCTTTCCTGCCCAAGAGGTAGTCGAAGGCATCGGGCCTCTTCGCCAGATTGAGGGCCCGGCGGTAGCCGATGACCGGGACGGCGCTATAAATGGCCTGGCCTAGCTCCCGCTCGACGGCGGAGGCCCCGCCTGGGTAGATCCGGTAGGCCTTCTCTTTCACGGGGTAGAGGTAGCGCTTGCCCTTGCGGAAGACTCCCTCCACGTGGTCGCCCTGGGCCACCTTCCAGGTGGGGACCCAGACCCTAAGCTCTTCTCCGGTCTCCTTGCTTCGGGCGAGGACCACGGTGCCCTCGCGGTAGCGCTCCACGAGGTCTTCCACCGAGAGGGTCAGGAAGAGCTCTGGGCCCATGGGGTCATTCTACCGGGAGCGGCAGTCCTGTCCTTCGCTGGTATGATGTAGATGGCTATGACGGGAAGGCGGGTTCTCCCTTTCCTTTTGGCCCTCTCCCTCGGTGTCCTCGCCCAGGAGTACGGGCCGTCGGCCGTGGTCACCTACGACATCCGCAGCCTCACCTACCGGCCCGGGGTCATCTACGTGAGCCCCAAGTACATGACGGTCATAGAGTTTTCCGAGCTGATCGATGAACTTGGGACTTCCGTTCCCAACCTCGTCCAGATCAAGGTCAGCACATCGGAAAACATGCTCTTCTTGAGGGCTTTGAGGAACGCGGGTTCCGGGGACCTCGTGGTGCGGGTTGCGGGCTACGTCGCCCTTTTCCGGGTGGTGGTGGACCCCCGGATGGAGCAGCCCCGGAGATACGTGGTCACCTTTCCCAGCGTCCCCCAGACACCTGCGAGGAGCACGGTAAACCCTACTCCCGCCCCCCGGCAGGAAAGCGCAGTGTCCGCCCCTAGGCCTGCGGAACCGGGGGGCCAGGCCAGGGGTTCCACCTCTCCGTCGCCGGAAAGCCTTCCCTCCTGGCTTTCCGTCCGCTTTACCCACGCCAGGACGGGTGAGGGGGAGACGGCGGTGGTCTACTACGAGATCAAGAACAACGGGCAGGAGAGCCTTAGGCTCTCGGTGGAGGGGCTTTCCGTGCGCAAGGGCGGGATCGCCTTGCCCTTCCGCCTCGTGCGTACCACGTTTGGCCAGACCGTAGACCTCCTGGCTCCGGGAGAGTCGGCCACCGGGGCCATCATCATCCCGGACGCTCCGGAAGGAGTGGAGGTGGAATGGCGGCTGCGGGACTCCAAGGGGAACAGCTACGTCCTCCGGACACGCGAAAACTGATCCCCCTTCTCAGCTGGCTCGGGCTGTGGCGGGTGGTCCCGGAGGGTTCCCCCGTCCTTCTAGGGGCGGAGGAGGTCCTCCTTAGGGCCAGGAAGCAGGGCTACGTCACCCGGGTGGACACGGTGGTAGGCCCCGCCCTGGGCCTTTCCGCCGAAGGGGAGCGCTTGGTGGGCAGGCCCGTGGGCCTGAGGCGGATGAGCCTCGAGGGGGTGTGCCAGCGGGCGCTTCTGCACCTTGTGGCCGCTCGGCACGGCTTGCCCGTCGTGGGCTTTTCCCGGGTTGGTCTCGCCGTGGAGGGGGAGGGGGGAGTCAGGCTCCTGGGCTGGGGAAGCGGGGACCTCAAGGCCGGGCTCGTGGGCTCCGGGGCCGATTACGAGATCGTCCTCCCCAGGCAGATAGACTTGGGGGACCGCGGGCTTTCCGACTCCCAGTGGCTTTCCGCGTCCAAGGCGGTCCTTCCTCCTCCCACCGTGCCCATGCGGGGGCGGTACTGGACGAGGACCCTCTTGGAGGCGGCTTTGCTCCTGCGGGAGCGGGGTGAGGTTCCGGCGGAAGCCGTCGTCCACCCCGGATTGCTGCGGGCCGTGCGGTGGTTTGTGCGGGAGCGCGTGGGCTCCTGGGACCGGGTAGAGGCGCTTCTGCGTTAGGGGGAGGGTCCGTGGGGCTTTTGGGCTTTTTCAAGCGGAAGCACCGGGCGCGGGAGGAAGCCAGGGCAAGGCTCGGGCAGTTTATGAGCCATTCCGAGGTGGAGGTCTGGTGGCAGCTCCTCAAGGAGAGCCCCCAGGGGTTCCTGGTGGCCCCCAAGGTTCCCCTGGTGTTGCTCCTCGAGGAAGTAGGGGGGATGGGGGAGGAGCTGCTCTCCGAGGTGGTCCCCTACGTCCTGGTGGCCCCTTCGGGCCAGCCCGTCCTGGCCTACGTGAGGGAGGAGCAGAAGGCCTTGTGGCTCACCCTCCGGGGGCTTGGCCTCGAGGTGAAGCCCTTGGAAGGCTCCCACTCGCCCGATCTGACCGCGGCTCCCCAAGCGCTTCCCTACAGCCACGAAGAGGCGCGGTCTGAGGCGCTCCCTCCCGTTTCTCCTGAGCCGCCTTCTTCTCCGGCCGGGCCCACGAACCAGGAAGAGAAAGAGGCTTCTCCCTACAGCGAACTCGCCAAGGCCTGGTGGAGCGGCCAGTTCGACGTAACCCGTCTCTTCCCCCCTCCACCGTCTCCTCCCTCCAGCCCGCCTTCCCAACCTCGGGGGGAAGGGGAGGGGGACGGGGCTTCGTCCCACCAGACCCCCGAGCGGTTCCAGGACGGTGAAAACGCCCCCGCCTGCCCCTTGTGCGGTTCTCCCATGGTCCTCCGCACCGCCAAGCAGGGGAAGCGAGCGGGGCAGCGCTTCTGGTCTTGTTCTCGCTTTCCCGACTGCCGTGGTGCCAGGCCTTACCGCGCCGAGTCCCCGAAGAGGACTTGACCGGGCTATACTGGGGGTGACAGGGAGGGCACGCTATGCGCCTTTTGCTGGTCCTCGCAGTCTTCGGCCTTTTGGGGGCTTCTCTCGCCTCCTCGGGCGACGACCCTTACGCCCTTGGGCCCGCTTCGGGTTTGCCTTGGTACAAGCCGGAACAGGTGGTCAAGGGCAAGGTCCCCTACGTGGCGGTATACCGGTATGATCTCTTCCGCTCCGCTCAGGAGAACCCGGAGGCCCGCATCCCCTACGAGTGGCACCTTCCCCTCTCCACCCTCGAGGCCACGCGGTCCGTGGCCTTGGGCCTCATCAATGCCTGGCAGCGTTTGGAGGAGCGCACCTATTGGCACGTGCTTACCCGGATCAACTACCAGGCGGGCTTCACCGAGCGCCGCTGTGAGGCGCTCGACTCCCTCGTGCACCTCTACGGGGACATTTTCCGCAGCAAAAAGCCCGAGGTGAGCGTGGGGGTGGCCCCTGAACACCTCCCGGCCGGGTTTAGGCCGCCGCTCCCCTTTGTCTCCGCCGCTGCGGACAAGACCTTCCGCATGGAGCGGTACACCTACTACTACGTAGGGGGGACGGGGATTTATTCGTGGGAGTACTGCGATGGCGTAGGGGCTGGGGACTCCCCCATCTACCCCTACAAGCCGGGGTTTTGCGTCAAAATCTTCGGGCAGAGGGTCTACTGCACGCCGCGCTACCCCGAACCCTCCTACATCGACATGGAGGAGTTTAAGGGCCGGGCCCGCAGGGGCATGACCCACGCCGCCCGGGGCTACGTCCCCGATTACGAGACGGCTGTTGTCAACGCGGTGCTCCCCCGGGGCGACCTGATGGGCTTCGCGAGGGCGCTCCTCCAGGGTAGGGTGCAGGACCCCGAGATCTTCGCGCCCGCGGACTGGTCGGGGGCGCTTTTGGGTTCGGGGGCCCTGGTGGCTCCCGTGATCCGGTTGGTGGAGCTCCCCGATGTCAAGGGCGACCTCGAGGCCATTTGGGACACCATCCGCAGGGCCAGGTACGACGACGACGAGCTGAACAGGCTCAAGGAACTCTACTTCGCGCCCTCCTTTAAGGGCCTGCTCTCCCGCATCGGGCTCGCTGGGGCCATCCCCCTACCTCAGGTGGCGGAGGTGGCCAGGGTTCAGGCCCTGGACCTCCTGCAGGGGCCCAAGTACCGGAGCGAGGTGTCGCGGGGGATATGGCCCCTCGAGGAGGTCAAGCGCTGGTTCCCTCCCTCGCGGCCCGAAGTCCACGAGGCCTTAGGGTACACCAGCTACTTCCAGGTCTTCGGCAAGATGGACTTCACGGTCCTCCCCGACCCGAAGGCTGCCTGGGGCACCTTGGAGTACGGCCCCGTGGTCTTCGTCCGCAGCCTGCACATCTGGAACGTCCCCCTCATCTTTGACTTCGACGGCCCGTTGGGCCCTCGCCCCATTCCCGTGGTCTACCCGGATGTCCCCAACATCCACCCCATCTTTATCCCGCCCTACCTGATTTTCTACTTTGCGCCCCGGTACTACTACGACTGGGTCTCCGTCCCCGAGGGCTACCCCGTTCCCAGGGTCAAGGGGACACCCATAGGGCTTCCCTTCTCTCGCTGAGATGGAAGAGGGAAGGGGGGCTTTAGCCCCCCTTCCTTTTGCCCTTCTACTTCAAGAGCGGCGGGTACTCCTTGGGCTTTCCCGGGTAGTAGTAGGCCTTGGAGGCGATCCAGAGGCGCTTGTCGGTGAAGTAGCCGGGGGGTAGCTTGGTGACGGTGTAGCGGTAGAGGCGGTAGAGGCCGTAAGCCGTCCCGGCGAAGGTGAAGACGGCACCCAGGTTGCCCAACCTGCCCTGCACGATGGCGGCGACCGCCAGGGAGATCATCGCGATGACCAGGATGGTGGAGGGGTCGAAGATGGTGGTGGGCTCCAGGTCGGGAGCCTCGAGTGAGAAGTCGGTTTCGGTGGGGCGAGTGGAGGGCTCGGTGGTCATCAACGCCCTTAACCTCCCGCGAAGCACCCGGTCTCGTTGTTGGCCTGCTGGGTGAAGTAGCCCTTGCCGACAATGAGTATGACCCCGGCCGCGAAGGCGACGACCATCCAGCGAAGGCCTCCCCGCCCCCCGAAGGCCAGGGAGATGACGCCCAAGACGAAGGCGGCGATGATGGCCGCCCAAGCGAGGGGGCCCACCAGGAACTTGGCGATGGGGCAGATGATTTGGGATGCCGTACTGGTGAGTTGTTGACCAAGGTTTTGCGCCAGGGCGCTTCCCGTCAGCGTCCCTGAGGCAAAGGCCATGGCTGCGGCCGCCTTCTTGTGCGGGTCCTGCAGATCCTTCCGGGCCTCTTCTACCACGGATTGGGCCCAGACCTGCGCCTTCACGTAGGCTTTCAGAAGCGCGTCTTTCCGCATAGCGACCTCCTTGAGGTCTGGCCTCATTTTACGACTGCCCACCCACTCCGACAAGGGGGAGCTTTCGCCCTCCGGATGCGCTCACCAGCTGCTCCGAAAGCCACTCCAGGTGCCAGGTTTGCACCGCTGCCGAGAGGCTTCCCAGCTCCTTGGCCATCTCCCTTCTCCGCACCTGCTCGTCCGGCGCGGTGCCGAAGGCGGCGAACTCGTACCCCGAGGGAACGTAGCGCAGGAAGTCGCCCTCGAACCTGCCGGCTACCTTCAGGAGGAAAAGGAACTCCCCTTTGCCCGCCAGGACGGAGTACTGCTGCACCACGTCGTCGGGCAGCTCCAGGATGCGCTTCGCCACGGGGGCTTGCCCGGTGGAGGCCAGGAGGAAAAAGTAGGAGCTGTTCTCGATGATCCCCTTGGCGTGTCCCGACATGAAGTCGTCGAGCTTCTGCGTGCAGGAGAGGGCCCCTGCGTTGTAGCGTCGGAGTCGCCGGTAGAAGTCCTCCACGAAGCGGGCGGCGGTGGGGGAGGCGAGGAGGCTCCAGACCTCGTCGAAGACGATGAGCTTTTTCTCCCCAGGGTCCCGGGCGATTCGGCGCCAGAGGAGGTCCATCAGGAGGAGGAGGCCCACCCTTTCCAGCTCGGGAGATTGGCCGATGCCCGTGGTCTCGAAGTAGACCACCCGGGAGTTCAGGTCTAGCGTAGTCTTGCCGTCCAGGAGACGACCGAAGGGGGTGTCTCCCGTCCAGAGGGCCAGGGACTGGGCCATGCTCTTGGCCACTTCCCGGTCCCGGTCGGTCATGGCCTGGGAAAAGGTCTCCTGGATGGTGGTGAGGACCCGACGGAAGTCGGAAAGGGTGGGGGTCCTGAGGACGCGTTCCACGCTGCCGTCTGGCCTCCGCACCTCCTGCAGGTGGCTCTGGTAGAGGCGCTCGATGGCGGCCAAGAGGATGACGGTCTGCTTGGTTTCCGTCTCGGGGTCGCTCGCCGGCAGCATCTGCTTGATCAGGGAGAGGAGGAAGAACTTCTTCTCCTCGCTGGGCTCGGTTTCCCCTTCGGGGAGGTCGAAGGGGTTGATGGTGAAGTCGGCTCCGGGGCTGAAGTAGATGATTTGACCCCCCAGGAGCTCCACCAGGGGCACGTACCCGCCCCCTTTGTCCACGATGGCCACGAAGCTTCCGTCCAGGAGGAAAGAGGTGATGTAGGACTGGGTGAAGAAGGTCTTGCCGGAGCCGCTTCCCCCCACCACCACGCCGTTCCAGGCGGTGGCCCGCTTGTCGAAGGGGTTCACGCCTACCAGGCTCCCTTCCCGGGTGAGGTACCAGGCGATGGGCTTGGGGCTGCCCCGCCAGGGGGTCCGGGTGGGGATCATGTGGGCGGCGTTCATGTCCAGGTAGCTCCAGCGCCGGGGGAAGGGGTTAGGCGAGAAGGGGGCGGCCGCCATCCAGTACTCGAACCAGTTGGGAGGGGACTTAACCGGGCGGGCGTTGGGGAGGGTCTGGAGCTGGCCTTGGATCTTGCCCAGCTTGGCCTGGAGGTCCTGGAGGCTCTTTCCCCTAACCACCACCACCGCTCCCACCTCGAGGATCTGCTCCCCCGTCCTGGCCCGCCGCTCCAGCCCCTGGGACAGCATTTTGGCCCGCACCAAAAGCTCCGGGTCGGCCCGGTTGCCCAGGTCGGCGGACACGTTTTCCAGCCGAACCCGGATGGTGTTGAGCTTGGCGGAGAGTTCGAACTGGTCCCGCTTGGTGAACTCGAAGACCAAGGAGAGTTCTCCCTCCAGCTCCAGCAGGGGGTTGAGGATCCCCGGGAAGGTGCGGGTGGGGCCCTTGGCCATCACCACCCCGCTCACCCAGGTGCTGCCCACGCGGATCTTGTCCTCGAAGCGGTTGTCCACCCGGCTCCTCAAGACCCGCTCTTGGACGGTGTCCCCGTTTCCGGGGCGGAGGCCTTTGAGGGAAGGGTTGTAGTAGGCGTAGAGGGTGTCCTCTATCTCCTCGTCCGTCATGCGCGCGGCATCGATCTCCGAGGCTATCGTGGCCTGCTCCACCGCGTCGGTCAGCGCGGCCACTTCCTGGAGCAGGGCGGCGTACTCCTCCTGGGTGAAGCTCTCCTTGCTGGTCTTGCGCTGGTAGGGGGGCCAGAGCACCGTCATGTAGGTCCGCCAGGAGCGGACCTGCCCCTTGGCGGCGAGGATGGAGAGGGCATCCAGCTTGGCCCGGTTGATGTCCCGGACCACCCCTTCTGCCCTCTCCAGGAGCTCCAGGTAGCTTCGGGGCAGGTCGAGGTCGTCCTCGCTGGCCTCTATGTAGATCCGGAGGTTGGCCTCCTGGGGAAGGGCCTGGCGCATCATGAGGGCGAAGCGTTCCAGCGTGGCGGCGTGCCGCTCCAGGGTGCGGAGCCTGGAGGGGGGGAAGTAGAGGTGGAAGGCCACGCCTACCCGGCCGTCCTCGAGGAAGACGATCCCGTCCCGCACCTCGCGGATGGGCACCAGCTGGCTCAGCTCTCCCCAGCCCCACATGCCCTTACCTCCTTTCCGGAAGCATGGTCCTCAGGTCGAAGCGCCAGGTCGGGGCCTCAGGTCCGGTCCAGACTCCCCGGTAGATCTCCGTGGGGGTCCGGTAGAGCACCTCGTAGCGGGGCCCGGCGGGTACCCGCGCGAGGACGACGGAGGGGCCACCCGGGGCCACGGCCACCGCCCTGAAACCGCGTGAGCAGTCCGGGTCTCCTAGGCTGGGGGCGAAGACGGGCCTCTCCAAGCAGACCACGACTTCGTCCCTCGCCGCGTCTTCCGGCGCGTTGGCGAAGATGAGGGTGGGGGAGACCACCCTGCGGGTGGAGGCGTCCAGCTCCACCAGGAGGGGACGGTCAAGGGGCGTGCTCGCCCTCACCTCGGTCTTAAAGTAGGTGAAGCCGCCGTACTGTCCCTCAAGCACCACCCTCACCCCTCCCCGGGACACGGGCACCGCGATCTCTGCCTGGCCGTTTACGAGGAAGACGCGACCTTCCGCCAGAAGGGCTCCCCCCTCTTCTTTCGCCACGTAGAGGACCTCCTCGAGGAGTTCCGGGGCCCTCACCGCTATCCGAACGCTTCCAAACGCATCGTTGAGGAGGCCGCACCCAGCGAGAAGCGCCAAGGTCCCCACTGCCGCGACCCTCCGCCTCATAGGTTACCACTCCCTTTCCTTTGGCTTAAGGTTCGTTTCCAGTAGGCGTACACCGTCAGCACCTCCCTCACGTAGGCCTGGCCCTTGGCATCCACCCCTTCCCGGCGCACGCGCCCCGGCCCTCGGTTGTAGGCGGCGAGGGCTAGGGTCCAGTCCCCGAAGGCCAGGTAGAGTTCCCGGAGGTAGCGGGCGGCGGCGTAGAGGTTGTGGTCCGGGTGGGCGAGGTGCCGGGGGTCTACCCCTAGCCCCAAGGCGGTGGCGGGTTTGACCTGGCCCAGGCCCACCTCGCCCGCCCGGCCGACGGCCCCCACGCAGTACCCGCTCTCCACCCACACCACGGCCCCCAGTAGGAGGGGGTCCAGGCCGAAGGCCCTGGCCCAGTGCTCTACCCGGGCGTGGACCTCCGGGTCAGGGTACCCGCAGGCCAGGGCCAAGGAGGCGAAGAGGAGAGCCCCGAGGCCTCTCAAGGCGCGCCCACCCCCCTCACCAGCGAGCCCGCGCCCGTGAGGACGTAGACCTCCGCGCCAGCTCCCACCACCACCGCCCGCACCAGGGCCGTGGCTTCGGAAGGGGGGGCAACGATCTGCCCTATCCGACCCAGGGCGTAGGCCCAGATGGGGGCGGCCTGGAAGCTGGTAGAGGTACCCCCTCCCGGAAGAACGGTCACCGTCGTCTGGTTGTTGAGGGCCCGCACCCAGTCGGCAAGCCCTCCCACCGCCGCCCGCACCAGGTCGGCGGCGAGGGCGGGAGCGATGTCCAGGACCTGGCCTTGCAGCCCAAAGCCCTTGTCGGCGGAGTCGAAGGCCACCGCGTCCGCCTCCACGGGGGTCCCGTCCAGGAAGGCCTGGCTGAGGACCACGATAGCCCGCCCGTTGGCCGCCAAGGTGGCCAGGCCCAAGAGCCTTAGGGGGGCGCACCTTCCGGTGCCACACCAGCCCGGCTCGGCCTCGAGGAGGACCGGGCTCGCGAGGCCCGGGGAGGCCAGGAGGCCCGTGATCAGCTTGGCGCGGAAGAAGAGGCCGGGGGGAACGGGGGAGGCGGCTCCCCTCTGTCTTACCCCTGCGCCGGGCGCGGGTGTGGTGAGGTTTGGGGCGAAGAGCGGGGGGAGCGCGTCTTCGCCGTCGCTTCCTCCAAGGCTTTCCGTTCCCGGAAGCGGCGAGGGAAGCGGAGCGGGAGCGCCTCCTTGGGGGGCCTTCCGCTGCCACACGATCTCGAAGGGCGCGTTCTCCCCCGGCCTGGCGTAGAACTCGGTTTGGGCCAGGGCAGGGGTCAAAAGCGCGACGACCAAGAGCCACCTCATTCCACCACCTCCTCTAAGGACAACGGGAGCACCCGGACAGGCTTGGGCCAGGCCAGGGACTTGACCCGCCGGGCGTGGGTGCGGGCGGTGACGGCCCAGATCTGGCCGTCGTAGGCCCTTTTGTAGGCTTCCACCTTGCGCGCGACCTTCTCCAGCGGGTACGTCAGGTCCACCTCCACGGCGTAGGTGCCTCCCTCCAAGAGGGCCTCGGCATCGGGTACCAGCTCCCCCGCCCTCTTCGGGTAGCGCCACCTCTCGGAGGGGAGGCCCAGGAGGAGGCGAAGGTGGGCGGTGAGGCCCAGGTGGAGGAGGTAGCCCCCGTCCTTGCCCACGTACTCGGGGTGGACCAAGGCCTTGACCCGCCCCATTCCCGGTACCGGCAGGTTTACGGGAATCCTCCCCTCTTCCTCGATGGCGAAGCGCCTCGCGGTGGCCGAGAGGATCACCGGGTCCACCCCCACCCTCCTACTCCTCCTCCAGGAGCCTCTCCATGGTCCGCACAAGCCGCTCCATTAGGACCAGGGTCTCCGTCAGGACGAGCCCCATGGCCGCGAGGTATATCCCGTAGGGGACGAAGAGGGCGAGCACGGAGACTACCCGTCCCACCCAAGGCAAGACCTTAAGGTAGGTCTTCATCGGCGGTTCCTCCTCTCCCGCTCGAGGAGCCCCCGGGCCACGACCTCCGGGGGAAGGGTGAAGCCCAAGGCCGAGTTCCGGACCCGCGCCAGGTCTCCCTGAACCGCCCGCGTGGCCTCCGGAGGGATCTCCTTCAGCTCCCCTTCCCTCTCACCCCAGGCCACCGGGGTGCCGTCCACCACCAGGTAGTAGCGGGGCACCAGCCCCAGGTACAGCCTGGCCCCGGCCAGGTACAGGCCCAGGAAGTAGCTTCGGTCGTCCAGGTAGGTGTAGCTCGAGGTGTAGAGCCTCACCACGACTCCCCGCTTCAAGGCCTCCAGCAGGGCCTGGGCCAGGGTTCCGTCCCGGAGGTAGCCTCCCACGTAGACCACCTCGGCCCGGGCCTCGGTCACCTTGGCGGCCGGGTAGAGGGCCAGGGCCGGTGAGGAGAAGACGGCGAGGAGAAGCAGGGCGGGTCTCACGGGTACATTTTACAGCCCGGCGCGCCCTCCGCCGCCCTCAAACGGGGGGCCTTCCCCCTATGCCTTGGCCTATGCTGATCTGCCCCCCGAGGAGGCGGCCCACGGTGGCGATGAGCCAAAACATGCTCAAGCCGAGCACCGCCCCCAGCACTATGGCCGCTCCGGTCAGGAGGGTGAAGGTGAAAAGCACGTCCCGGATGAAGGCCGTCACCCGGTTGGCCAGGTCCGTCAGGACGTTCGCCAGCGTTTCGGGGACGACCCTCAGGGCCCGTTCGTTCGCCTCTTTGGCCCGCTCGAGGGCCGCGATGCAGGCCCTCACCTCGCCCACGTCCACCGCCGTGCCCCCACCAAAGACCGTGGTCCTGCTGAAGCCGCATCTCCCCCGCTGCTCTGTGACGCTGAAGCTGCCGCCCCTATTCTTCGTCACGGTGTAGACGGTGTACTCGGCCACGTCCCCGGGCAAGGGTACGTTGGCGGTGCACGTTCCGTCGGGACTGCAGGAGACGCTGTTGTTGATCAGCTCCCGCAGGATGCCGATGTTGGCCTTGATGCGGGTGAGCTCCGCCTCCACCCTGCTGTTTATTTGCACGGTGGCATCGCGCAGCCTTTCCACCTTGGTCTGGAAGCCTTGGAGTTCGTTCTCTTTGGGCAGGGCGGTCTGGACGCGGGCGGCGATGGTGTTGAAGAGGACCACGCTGGCGGCCCCGAAGCCCACCGCCGAGAGGACCAGAACCAGGTAGGTGGCGAGGGTGTAGCCCAACAGGGTAGGGAAGGCTCGCTCGGTGGACCGGAAGAGGTAAAGGGCTGCCGCCAAGGGGCTGAAGAAGGTGACGGCGTAGGTGAAGATCACGCTTCCGTAGATGATGGCCGCGTGCACCCCGAGGAGGAAGAGGAGGGCGATGAAGAGGCTCGCCGTCGCCCGCGCGTAGGCGCTTTTGGCCGCCTTCGTGGCCTCTTTGGCCAACTCGTGGGCCTTACACAGGACACCGATGGTCACTTGCTGCAGTATCGTCAGCGGTGCTGGCAATTTTTCGGAAGCCTCACAGGCGATCTTGAGGCTCCTCAGCAAGCCGTCGTTGATCACCGCGTCTAGGGCTTCGTACTGGGCCCGCTTGAGCGCCAGCGTCCGTAGGGCCTCGTTGAGGCTCCTGATGGCTCGGGGGATTGGCCCCTCGCCGTCTCCTCCGTGGAGCCAGGTGTAGTAGAAGCCGCGGATGCCTCTTTCATCGTTCTTCCCGTAAATCGCCACGTAGAGGTTGTGGTAGATCTTCCAGAGGAACGCTTCGCTTGCTCCTGGTTCCCTCCCGGGGCCTCGAGGAGCCTGCCCGTTTAAAAAGCCCGCGTTGGCGATCACGAGAACGGCGATCAGGAAGCGGATGAGCTTGCCGCTCGCGGCCCGCCAGTCGCCCAGGAGGGCCAGCTCCGAGACGAGGAGGGCGAAGCCTATAGCCACCAAGGCGACCGAGAGGAGGAGGACAAGGTTGTGCACTCCGGCGTTCACCGTCCCGTCGTACAGGGTCCGCCAGAACTCGGCTACGTCAGGGACCAGGAGGCGGAGGAGGTTGGTGGCATCCATGGACTACCCCTCAGTAGCAGCCTGCGGTCTCTCCACCCGAGTAGAAGGCGCAAACGGCGGTGAGCAGGGCCTGCATGGGCTCGGTATCGGCCTTGGCCCTCTCCAGGGCACTTTCCCAGTAGGTTTCGATGACTTCGGCACCCGCCGCCCAGGCCATCGCCTCCCTTTGTCCCCTCTGTATGCTCTCTATGGCCTCCTTCAGTTCCCGGGTGGTCATGGCCTGGAGCTTGCTCTGCTGGACGAGAAGTTCGCTCGTGTAGCTCGTGTAGATGGCCTGCTGCTCCATGATGTCCGCCAGGGCCTTGACCTGGAGTTCCAGAAGCGCCCGGTCGCTGGGGGCGTTTTCCGCCTCCTTGCGGTACACCTCGGCCTTCCCCGGGTTGATGGGGTCTTTGGAGGTGACCTGGGAGGCGGTTTCGGCCACCTTTTTGACGGTCTCCGCCTGGCCGGAGATGGCCTGACGGACGGCCTCCCTCGAGGCGGAGTCCTTCACCTCTTTGGCCAGCTCCTCGGCCTTGGCCTTGGCCTTCTCCACCCTGGCGGCGTTGTCGGCAATGGCCGCCGCGTCGGAGAGGGCGGAAGAGGTGCTGGCCTTCCCCTCCTCGATGGCCTGGTTCATCCGGGCCACCTCTCCCGCGTCCGGGTAGGCGTACCGGGCGGCGAGGTCTCCGTCCACCGGGGTGACCGCCGCGCCCGCCTCGGTGGGGGCGCTCACCCGGGGGCTGGTCACCTGGTCGTTCAGGCTCTCGTAGATGGCCTTGTAGGCGGAGCTGTAGACCAGGTCATAGACGGCGCTCGCGGCGAGGTACGGGGCGTTCAGGAGCCCGTTCGCTTGCCTGGCGAAGGCCTGCAGGAGGTCGTTCAAGGGGTCGAGGGCGGGCTTGAGCGCCTGGCCGAAGGCACCGGCGAAGGCATCCACGAACCCCTGGAAGATGTTCTGCAGCGCCAGCCGCCCCGCACCGGCCAGAGCGCTGCCGAAGTTCCTGCCCTTTCTGTAGATCTCGTAGCTCCGACAAAAGCCCTGGAGATCGATCAGGTTCTGGATGGGCAGGGTGATGGTGAAAGAGCCCGGGATCTCCACCGAGCTCTGGAGCCCGCACACCCGAGAGGCTAGGCCGTCCAGTACCGAGCCCAGGTCAAAGGCCAGGGCTGGCCTAGAGGCGAACGCCAGCAACAGCAAAAGGACGAGGGCCCGCTTCACGATCCGCCTCCTTCTTCTTCGGAGGGGGTGCTCCCCTTGAGCCTACGATACCACTCCCCGAGGTCCAGGTCCAGCTCCAGGAACCCCCGCCTGTTCTGCAGGCGCACCTCGCGGGCGAAGCGTTTGAGACTTTCGGGCTCCAGGCCCAGCTCCGCCAGGATGTCCTGGTGCAGCGCCAGGCGCTTGCCCTGGTAGCGCCCCACGGGCTCCTCTCCCGGTCGGTAGAGGGGGTGGTCCAGCACCCGGTAGCCGTTGGCCTCGAGCCAGGCCTGGATCCGGGCCACGGCATCGGCGTACTCCACCAGCTCGGGGTGGGAGGCCAGGAAGGCCTCGAGGGCCGCCCCCACCAGGCTCACCGCCGCCCCGCCCTTCTCCAGCTTCACCCACTTGGCCCGCTCCCACTCCCCCGCCTCCTTGGGGGCGAGGCCCGCTGGCGGGTGGACGGTGATCTTGGTGACGGCCCCGCTTGTGGGGTTGCGGTGGACCTTCACCTGGGCCCCCCGCAAGAGGGACTCCTCGACCCAGGCCATGAGCTTGGCCTTGGGCTCTTCGGCCAAGGGTCCGGGCAGGGCCTCCTCGTCCCCCCGTATGGGGGAGAGGTACTTGCTGATCACGTACTCGGCGGCGAACTCCTTGGATATGGCAGCCAGGGGCTCCAGCTTGGCCTCCAGCGCCATCACCTCTTGCGCCACCCTTCGGAGTTCCTTGGGGGTCCTGGGCTTACCAGAGGCAGCCTCGTCGATGCGGGGGGCCTCGGCGATCAGGGGATCCCCCGAGCTGAAGCGGAGGACCACCTGTCCCTCGGGTAAGGCCCGGAGCTCTTCGGGCGAGATCAGGGGGACCCGCTGGAGGCGGTAGTTTCGGGAAAAGGAACCCCAGGGTCTCGCCGTGTCCAACCAGTGGGGCTCCTGCTCCCCCTCGGTCTTGAGGTACATGCTCCCGTAGCCGATGGCCTCGCTGAAGCGCTCGCTGTCCTTGTCGCCGAGCCCCGGCAGGATGATCCAGGTGTTGCAGTTGGCCATGATGGACTCCAGCTCTTCCTCCTCGTACCTCTCCAGGCCCTGTGAGAGGGACTGCAGGGCCAGGATGTAGGCCACGCCCCGGCTTCGCATGGTGGAGAGGTTGTCGGACATCCTGGGCAGATAGCCCAGGTTGGTGAACTCGTCCAGGTAGACCTCCACCGGCACCTTGACCCGCCCCCGCTCCTTGCTCTCCTCGATGAGCACCGAGTCCAGGTAGCGCTTTAGGAGCTGGAGGAAGAGCTGGCCGCCCCGGTCCTGGAGCTTGTCCTGGGGGATGCCCAGGTAGAAGACGGTGGGCTCCCGGGCGATCTGCCGGAGGTCCAGCTCGTTGTCCCCGTAGCTTGTGGCCCGGTCCAGCAGCTCGTCGCCGAAGACCCCAAGCTTGCCCACCAGGCCCGCCACGATGCTGGCCTGGTCCCGCTCGCTCAAACCGAAGAAGAAACCCAGGGCCTTCTCGGCATCCTCGGCGTTTTGCTTGATGTAGTCTCGGAGGGACTTGGCCCCGAGTTGGCACCGGTAGCGGATGTGGCCCAGGGAACCTTTGCCCATGGCCTCGAGGTGGATGAGCCAGAAGACCAGCTCCCGCTCGATGTTCTCGTAGTAGGTGGTGACCCCCGCCTTTTCCCTCACCGGGATGACCACCTCCGCCAAGGCGCGGGCGATCTCGGGGTCCTCCGCTCCGCGAAGGAGGGGAAGCCTCGGGGACCTAGGGTCGTAGGGAAGGTAGAGCATGACCTTGAGGCCCTTGGACTCGGCGTACTGCACCATGGAGAGCAGGGTGGTGTCCGGGTACTTGAGGTCGAAGATCACCGCGCTCCGTCCCTCGAGGGCGGTGTAGGCCAGCATGGGCCGGATGAGCCTGCTGGTCTTGCCCGCCCCCGTGGAGCCTACGATGAGGGTGTGGCGGAAGCGGAGGTCCCTTGGGTAGCGGAGAACCCGCCCCTCCTTTACTCCGAGGTAGCTGATGCCCTTGGTGAGGGCCCGCCAGTCCTCCCGGAACCGGGCGGCCCCCGGCAGCTTCTCCGGCCTAAGGGCGGCGGCGGAACCGTAGGCGAAGAGCGCTCCGAGGGCAAAGAGCCCCGCTACCCCCAAGGGCCACCAGGGGGAGAAGGGAAAGGCCTTGGACAAAACTCCCCGGCAACCTCCGTTCCCCAGGCAAGCGATCGCCGTGTCCAGGGGGGAGAAGCCCTTTACCCCGAGGTACCTCCCCCAGCCCGCCTCCTCTAGGCGCGCCCCTGCCCCGTACAGAACGTAGGTTCCCCCGAGGAAGGAGACGAGGAGGGCCAGGGCGAGAAGGACCCGCGCTACCCGGAAGCGGCGCTGGCGGGCCTCGATGAGGCCCGTGGTGTCTACGGGGACTCTCGCGGTGGCCATGGCCCTTTGGTCATTATAACCCACGCGCGAGGGCCTTCACAAAAAAAGGAAGGGGTGTGGAAGGGGTTGTAACGTCCCCCTATTTGGAAGGGGAACGTGCGCCCCCTTTTGTGTTCCCCAAAGAGGCGCGTCCCACACGAAGAATGGGCGTGTTGCCACCTTTTTCCCGGTTTTTAGAGGGGAAGAAGGTTCCTTTCGGGTATACTGAAGCCATGGTCCGGTTACCGGAGGACTTGCGCCGGGAGCTGGAGGCCGCGCTGGGCCACCCCGTGCCCGAGGCCCTCTCCCAGGAGGAGGTCAAGGTCCTGGGCAAGGAGGTGAGCGCCAAGGCCCCGGCCCTCTTTCGGCCCCTCGCGGATCTGGTAGGGGAAGAGGTGCGTCAGGCGGCCAAGCACAAGCCCGAGTCCAAGGCCGTCAGGCCTTCGGGCCTCCTCCGGTACCTCTACGTTCAGGACAAGGACGGCAACTGGGTTCCCAGCCGGGAGCGTCACATAGCCCTCGTCTCCCTCTTGTTTCTGGCCTTTCTGGCCTTCGCCTACGTCATGATGATTCCCCCTGGCAAACCCCGCGGCGCATCGCAAGCTCCTCCACCGACTCCTTCCCCTCCCCTCACCGCCCCTCCTCAAACGACAGCGGCGGCGGGAGAGGAGCAGAGTGGAGGCGAAGCTCCCCCCCGTGCCGGACCTTCCGCCGCGGGGACCGCGAGAACCCAAGGAGCGGGTTTGGCGGAAGACGGGACGGTGCCTCCTCCCCCCGTCCCTCTGCCCGGACCCACCCCCGACCTGCCCCCTCCCCCGGACTACGTCCCTTCTCAGGGCGAGGGGGCGCAGGTGATGGAGGGGTTGACGGTTCTCTACACCCGCAGTTCCGGTGGGGAAGGACAGGGGGAAGCGGCTCAGCCTTTCGCGTTTTACGCTCGCCCCGCACCCCAGGGGGAAGAGGGACTCACGCTCCTTTCCGTCCGCTCCGTTCCCCAGGTCCAAGCTCGGGAGGGAGAGGCAGAGGGAGTGGGCTCTTTCTGGTCTAGGTCCAAAGAGGGGGAGGGCGGCCTCGTCGCCGCTTCTCCCTCGGTGCTTGCCCAAGGGGAGGACAAAGAGGCTCCAAAGGGCTTGGACGTGCAAGGCCTCGGCGGGGCAAGTGGAGGTGGGGACGAGCGGGGCGGCGGGCTTCAGGTCTACGCTCCCGTCCCCGGAAGCTCCCAGGCGGGAGCGGGTGCGGGCGAACCCGGCAAGCCTGGGGAGCTCCAGATCGTCTGGCGCAGGGCTCAGGAACAGGTCCGGGGAGGCGTGGTGCCCCCCGGGGCTCAGACCGCCTCGAGTCCGGCTCCCGGCGCTTCCACCCAGGGCTCCCCCCGCCTTCCCTCGGGGAACGCGCAGGAGGGTGCCCCGGACCCGCCTCCTTCCGGCGCTCCCTAGGGGAAGCGGCGCCAGGCCAGGAGGAGGTACTCCTTAGCCGTGCGAAAGACCCGCATCTTCGACCCTCCCCGTTTGGCCTCGTAGGCGATGTGGATAGGGAACTCCACCGCCTTGGCTCCCAGGGCACGCGCCCTCAGGAGGAGTTCGGTTTGGGCGGTGAACCCCGGGGAGTCGAACCAGTAGGGGTGGGCCTCGCGGTAGCGCCGGAGAAAGCTCGGGCGGTAGAGGCGGTAGCCCGAGGTGTAGTCCCGCACCCCGGGAATGGGGTGAAGGGCCTGAAAGAGGAGGCGGGCTCCAAGGGAGTAGAGGGCTCGGGAAAGAGGGAGGCCGCTCACCCCTCCTCCCGGGGCGTAGCGGCTCCCGATGGCGAGGTCGGCTCCCTCTTCCGCCAACAGGCGGGCTCCGAGGAAGGCCGCCTTGGGGTCCATGGTGGCATCGGCATCCATGAAGACGGCGAGCTCGTCCGCCTCCAGGTGGTCGGCAGCGAAGTTTAGGAGGGTCCTGAGGGCCTGGGCGAGGCCCAGGTTTCTCTCGTGCCTAAGCACCTGGGCCCCGAGCCTTTGCGCCATCTCGGCCGTCCCGTCGATCGAGCCGTCGTCGCAGACCACCACCCGCCCGTAGCCTGACTCAAAGGCGGCGGGCACGAGCGTGAGGAGGTTTTCCGCCTCGTCCTTGGCGGGCAGGAAGAGGGCCAGCCTCACGGACTCATCCTACCCCTTCGCCCTCTCACGGAGCGCTTTCCCTGATGTAGACCACGCTCACACCCCAGACCCCCCTGGGAAGCGAGGGCCAGCCCGGGGCACTCCGTCCGCCCTCGGGAGAGACCCTGGGGTCGTAGGCGAACTGGAACTGCCAGCCCGCCCGCCCGTCTGGGGAAAGGAAGGACCGGAAGTTTTGGGCCAAGAAAGCCCCTTGGAGGAAGACCCGACCCAGCCCCGGGGTGGAGGGGTAGCCTTCAGGGCCAAAGGTGCCCCTTGGGGCGGCGATGGCCGCCGTCAGGTAGACCTGGCTTGGCGCGTTTCGGGCGAGGAGGACATCTCCGGTCTCCGAGTAGAGCCCGAAGATCCCCCACCCTCCTCCCGGACAGTCTGAGGGCACGGCCTTGCCGTCCCTGACCCCCGCCGCGCTTCGGCAGGGGGGAGCGCTGGAGAGGAGATCCCCGAGGATGCGCACGTTGCCCTGGGCGCGAAGGGTGAAGGAGGTCTCTCCCTCGAGGCCCGCCGCTCCCGAAGGCCCGGCCACGTCCAGGTTTCCCCCCACCCGGATGACGGGGCTCCCCCGGGTCAGGCTCAACGGGGTTTCGACTCCGTTCCGCCTTAGGGCGACGTACCCCTCCCTGGTGACGATCAGCTCGATCGTGCTCCCGTCGGGCACGGTGAGGGCTATCCGCTGCACGGGCGTGCCCGCGCGCACGGGCAGCACCCCCCCGGGATAGCCCACTATGTTCAACGTGGCGCTGTACCTCCCGGGCATCACGTACTCGAAGGTGGGACGGGCGCTGTCGGTGGGAGGGGGAAGGCCGGGGGCGTTCCAGTCCACGCCTCCGGGGAAGCGGGGGCAGGAGGCCCCGTAGCAGGGGTTGAAGGGCGAGGGGGCCATGGCCTCCGGGTCAACCGCGCCCACTTGGGCCAGGCCCACCGCCGTCTGGCCGCCCACGCACCCCGAGGGGGAGGTGGCCACGCATCTGCCCGTAGAGAAGCCACCTAAGAAAAAGGGACCCGGTAGGGCGGGCCATTGAAGGCCGAAGTTGGGGGTCCCGCTCACGTGGACTGGCCCTTCGTAGACCTCGCCTCCGGAAAAGTAGGCCGGGGTTCCATCGGGTTGGTAGCCGCTTCCCAGGTAGACCTGGTACTGGCTCGCCGGGCCTCCCCCTACCCTTAGCCTTAAGACCCCCTCCACCCACCGGCTGCGCTGGTTCGTTTCAAGGTTTGCCCGCTGCACGGCCACGAAGGGGACTTCGTACACCTCGAGGCCGTCCGGCCCTCCGCTCACCCGGCGGGGTTGGGGAAGGGAAAGGCCATCGGGGAGGGAAGCGCCGCAGGCGGTGGGGAGGAAGTGGACCCGGAGGCTTACCCCCGCCGTCGTCTGCGAGCAGAGAAGGGCATCGGCTCGGTTCTGCAAGAGCCCGACGAGAGGCTGAAGGCTGGAGGCCACGGAGCCCGCGTCGGCACTTCCGAAGGCGTATCCGCTCGATGCCACGTGGCTTTCAGCCCACCTTCTGGCCTCCTCTGCCAGGGCCATCATGGCCTGGTCGAGGAGAGGCTTTGCGGCGATGAGCTTGCTCTGGTTGTAGGCCAGGACGGCCCGCTCTCGCCTCGCTACCGTTGCCTGGTAACGGAGGAAGAGAACGGTGGAACCGATGGAAGCGCCGAGGAACAGCGCGAGGAGGACGAAAACCAAGACCACCCCTGCCTGAGTGTTTTGGGACTTTTTTACTTTCACTGCGCACCACCTCCTCTGGGGATCCTCACCAGAACCGTGCAGGAGTTTACCCTTTGCGGTACCGCAAGGGGACGAGCCGGGCTTTCTGGGGTCCAAAGAAAAAAGGCCAGGGCGAACAGAGCGAAAGCGCCTTCAAGGGTTCGTAGGACCGTGAGGGTTCCCGGAAGCTTGTGGGAAGTTGGGGTATGGAAGTAGGGGAGGGCTTCGTTCAAGGTGGAGTCCGGGAACCAGGGGAGAGCGGCTTCACGGTTCGTTAGGAAAAGACGGTCCACTCCTAGGGCGAAGAAGGGAGTGGGGACCCCCCCGCGGTCTCGGAGGGGGGCAGCGGCAAATCCTGTCGAGAGGGTCAGGGGGGCTAAGGGGGGCACTCGCCAACTCTCCTGGTCAAACGGTAGGTCACGGTGACGTGCGCTGTGCTACCCGCTTCCAGGAAGAACTGGGCAGGGCTCACGGTTGCCTCGTACACCAGTCGGCACCACCAGGTAGACGGAGTCCTGTGTTCGTAGGGTTCTCCTCCTACGTAGTACCAACCGCGTTCGAGTACTCTGCCGCCGAGCGCCGTCACCGTATAGGTGCCGTTACCGAAAAGGAAGCTTTGCATAGCGTGTGATCCGTTTGTAAACCGTCCGGTCACGCTTACTGCTGCACCAGCATTAGGGAGCCCTTTTACGGTAATGATGATGGTACCCCACCTGTTACCGCCGGTTTCCGGCGGGGGGTCGGTGGAAGCAGGAGCGTAGGTCACGGTGACGTTTTGGGTTTGGCAAGGGGTGACAGCGAAGTCGGAAGCGGGGGAGACCCTCGCCGAGTAGGTGTAGCCCCGGCTTCGCACGTCCCTGGCGTTCACGGTGTACCTCTGGGGGGCCAGGTAGGGTACAAGGCCGCTTCTGGAGATGTCTGTCCTTCCGGGTTCGAGGGTCACGGTGCCCTGGGGAAGGTTTTCCATTCCGGGAGGCGGGATCACGGTGAAGGCGGCAGCTCCCGTGGCGCAGGTGTAGGTCACGGAGAAGCTTCTCGAGGTTCCCGCGCTCACCGTGGCGCTCTCCCTCCTGGGGCTTGCTGTGTAGGTGTAGCGGTCGCTGGCGGTCTCCTCTGCCGTGAGGGTGACGGTGCCTGGGGAGACTTCTTGGGTGTAGAGGCCAAAGCGGGTGTAGGTCTGACCCGCCAAGGAGACGTTCGCCGTTCCTCCTTCGGGCCCTGTTATGGAGAGGAGGACCACCGCTCTGCCAGAGGGAGGAGCAACGGGTGTTCCTTGGGGCGGAGGTACGTGGACGCTCGAGGCGGCTAAAAAGAGGTCGGTGGTCACGCAGACGGGTCCTGTTGTGGAACGGACACAGACCTTGGCAGTAAAGTTGCTGAGCCCTTGGGCGGTAGAGGACTCGCGAGTGACCCACGCCTCGTAGAGGTCCGGGGAAGAAAAGGTTCTGCGCGGCATCTGGTTCAGTATCGAGGCGATCTGGGCTCGCGTCAGGGCAACGGTGGCCCCCTCTCCATTGGGTAGCCAGTCGGGGGGAGCGTTCTGCGCCTGGAGGGCCATGGTGCGGATGAAGAGGGTGGCGGCCTCAGCGGCCTCAGAAGAGCGCGCGGCGTTTTCCGAGCGCGCGAGGAGCGCGGTTAAAGCGGTGCCCACCAAGAGCAGGAGGCCAGTAGCTACGATGACCTCTATGAGGGTAAAGCCCTTCCTCATAGCGGTATCCCCCTTTTCGATTCTACCACACAGGTTCTCCGAGAGGCTATCTCACCTCTCCCCACCGGGAGACGGAGAGCGTCGTTTCTCCCACGGTTATCGAGGCAGGGTAGGAAGAGCTTTGAAGGATTCCCCTCGGGTCGAAGAGGAGGGTAAAGCCCGCGGGGCTGACCCTGACCGAGGGGGGTAGGCGCACCTGGTACTCGGGGCCCAGCTCTTCGAAGGTCCCCGAAGCGCGCGCCGAGCGGGCGAGGTAGATCCGGTTTCTACTGGGGTCGTGGACCACTTGGACGTAGACCTCTTGGGAAGCCGCCAGGGAACTCGCCGTCCGGATGAGGGCCGCTACCCGTTTGGGGGCATCGGCCCTTTCCTGGTTCTGGAGGGCCTCGCTTGTCCTGGGGAGGAAGATGGCTACCAGGACGAAGAAGATGGCCAGGGCTACCAGGACCTCAATGAGGGTAAGGCCGCTACGGTGAGAGCCCGTCCACATAGAACCTCCCCGAGCCCCCGACCCAGGTTATCGTCCGGAGGCGGATGATGCCTCCGTCGTTTCGCAAGCCCAAGACGCACCCCACTCCCCTGGGAGCGGAAGGCCAGGAGTAGAGGGTGGGGGTTCCGTCGGGAGCGGTAAGGGTGAAGCTTTCGGTGCAGGAGCGGTCTGAGGCCGCGGCACCCGCCCTCGCTCCTGCAGGCGCTCCCGTCCAGTCTGGTTCGGGCAGCTGCCCGGCGATGCGGGTGAAGAACTCCGTCGGCGTGTCGGTGATCCAGATGCCGAGGTAGCCCCGGACTGCTTGGGCCACGCTTCCCCCGTGCTCCATGGCGAGTGCCTCCCTTGCCCGGGTCCTGACCCCGCTGGCGTTGAGGAGGAAAGCGGAAGCCAAGAGGACCAAGATGCCAACCGTTACAAGGAGCTCTACCAGACCGAACCCTTTACAGCGCACCGCTACCTCCTACACCGATGTTTTGTATCAGGCCAAAGTACGGCAGGAGCACGCTCAGCATGATGCCCCCGATAACAACCCCCACCAAGATGAGGAGGAGGGGCTCGACGATCGAACTCACGTTGTCCAAGATGTTCTCCACCTCTTCTGCGTAGATGCGTTCGGCGTGGTCCAGCATGTCCTCCAGCGAGCCTCCTGTTTCCCCCACGTTTATTAGGCTTCGGAAGATAGCGGGGAGGAGTTCGCTGTGGGGCGCGCTGGTGAGGGCCTGCGTCAGGCTCAGCCCCCGCATCAGGGCTTCCCTCGTTGCCGAGAGGAGTTCGCGGAAGTGTTCCAAGGCGACTACGTTCCGGGTCAGGGTTAGGCTTTCATGTAGGGGGATCCCCGACTCGTAGGCGAGCTTTAGGGTCCCCGCGGTGTCGGCTAGGGCGCTGTAGATCAGGGTCTGACCTAGGATGGGGACGCGGAAGAGGAGGTGTTCGAAGCGGAGGCGGTTGGCGGGGTCTCGCAGGTAGGTCTGGAAGGCGCGCACGCCGAGGAGAAGGGCGAGAAAGGAGAGTCCGACAAAGAGAGGGGAGGACATCGCTTTGGAGGCCAGGATCGTGATCTGGGTGACAAGGGGAACGGGAACCTGGGCCTCCTCCAGCAGGCGCACGAACTGGGGCACGATGAAGGTCATCAGCGCCCACGCGGTGAGCAGGGCGAAGAGGAGGACCAGGGTGGGGTAAGTGAGGGCGGCGCGGACTTTAGCCTGGAAGCGGGCCACCCGGGCGTAGTACTGGGCGAGGCGTTCCGCTGCTTCTTCGTTTTTACCTGTTCGGTCGGCCACCCTGAGGGTTGCTATGACCAGGTTTGGGAAGAGGCCCGTCTCTGCCAGGGCTTGGGGCAAGGGGACACCTCGTTCCAGGGCTTTTGGGGCAGCAGCGTACTGGCTTCGGGCCCACTTGGGCAGCTGCTCTTCCAGGAGGGAGAGGACCTGACTGAGGCTGAGAGCGCCCCCTACCTGCATGAGGGATTTGAGCTGGCGGAAATAGGTCGCGAGCATCCTAGCCGGAAGCTTGCGGGTCCCTTGTTTCCGTACCTGGGACACCTCGAGGAGAAGGATGTTCTGCTCCTGCAAGGCTCGGAGGAGGGCCTCTTCGCTTTCCGCCTCCATGTAGGCGACCTTGGGGCCCTCCGGTCCTAGGTAGCGGTACACGTAGAGGGGCATAGCGAACCTCCTAGCCTCTACTTTACAAAAAAGGAGGGGGCGTGGGGGAGCCATAATGCCCCCCCATTTCAATGGGGGGATACATGGACTCCTCCACGACTGCCGGAAGCGAATCTCGTTAGCCGTTATAGTGATGTCACGAGCGGGAGAAGGCCGTGGACAAGGCCGAGAAGATCAAAAGGACCCTTCAAAGGAGCGTAGAAAAGGGCAAAGGCCTGTCGTCTTTCAGCTTAAAGAACCTGTCGAGGGAGAAGGAAAGGGACTTAAGAAGGGCCTTTCTGGAGGCTAAGTGGCTCTACAACTGGCTGGTCTCGGACACCCAAAGGCTCCACCTCCCCGCCAACAAGCTGCCCACGGTGAGTTTGCGCCTAGGGTGCTGGTCTTCGGCAGACCGGGAGCAGGCATACCGCAGGAGGGGGAGAGGTGCGGAGGGTGGCCAAACGGGGGAAGGCTATCTCTCCTGGGGCAGGGGAAAGGAAAGGGACCAGGCCTTTCCCAGTTCGTCCTCGAGGATCAGGACCACCTTGCTCGCTGCCCTTAGCGAAGCGGGGTCCCCCTCGAGGGCCAGCACCGCCATGCTTCCTCCGCCGAAGGTCTCCCGGTTGGCGTAGAAGGGGACCTCCAGGATGCCCACTGGCTTTCCTTCCTTGTCTTCCCGCACCAGATAGGCCCGCACGGGACGGGCCAGGGGAGAGGTTTTGCCGCCGAGGATGTACAGAACGGCACCCTTGGCGGTGAGGTAGACCTCCCCCGAGTACTCGGGGGAGGGCGGCGGGAAGGTCGGGACGGCTGGCTTCGCGGGCGTAGAGGTGGAGACCGCAACACTCCCCACCTTGCCGCCTATCCCAGGACTCCCCGCGCCCATCCCGCCCTGCCCGACGCTTCCCTTGGGAGGTTCGGGAGGGGTCCGGGGGTCCTGGACGGAGTCGGAGGGCTTCTCCTTTTCCGCCGGAGGCAAGGACCTGATCCCGGCGACGTAGTCGTGGACCGTCGGGGTCAGCATGACCAGCAGGACCCGCTCCGTGCGACGGGTCTCGCTGCTGCGGAACAGGGCCCCGATGAGGGGGAGGTCCTTCAGAATGGGCACGCCGCCCTCTTGCTTCCGCTCTTCCTCCTGAAGAAGGCCTCCGATGAGCCCAGACTCGCCGTTGTTGAGCCGCAGGAGAGCCTCTAGTTTCCGCTTGGAGACATCGATGCTGCCGCTGATGGGTCCCCCTGTGGGCAGGTTGCCCAGCTCGACGACCACCTTCATCACCGCCCCGAGGGGTTCGGGGACCACGCGGGGGGTGACCTTGACGATCACCCCGTAGTTGATCTCGGTCACGGGCTGCTGCGCCCCTTGGTTGTTCTGCCCTCCGCTCCCCTGGTTCAGGACATAGAGGGTTCCGCCTGAGTTGAGGGTCACCTCCTGGCCGTCCAGGGCCATCACCTCGGTGTTCAGCAAGGTCTTGGCCAACCCCTTGCCTTCCAGGGCGTTGAGGCTAAGGGCCAGGCTTCGGGCGATGTTCACGGGAAGGGTGTAGCCGCCGCTTAGGCCAGCCCCCGAGAGGGCGAGGTTGAAGCCCTGAAACAGGGCTGCTACGTCCCCCGAGAGCTGATCCAGCGCCGAGCGCTCCAGCTGGACCACCCGCACCCCTATCCGCACTTGGGGCGGGTTGGCATCGGCCGTTTTGAGGAGCAAGAGGGCTCGGTCCACCTCGCCCGCTTTGCCCTTGACCCAGAGGGCGTTGCCCGAGGGTTCCACTACGGTTTCCACGCTCACCCCCGCTGCTTCCAGGTAGGCCTTGCCCTTTTCGGCGGTGAGGTTGTTCAGGACCACACGGGCGGAGCGCTCGGTCTCTCCCTTGGCCTCTCCTTTTGGAGGGTCGACGGTTCGAAGCAGCTCCACCACCTTCTGGTGGACCTCCTGGGGCGCGGCCACCACCACCGCCTTCTGCTGGGGTAGGACCTGGATTGTAGCGCCGATCTCCTCCAGGTAGCCTGTGGGGAATAGGTCCGCCACGGCTCGGGCGATGTCCTGGGGGTCGCCGTATATGGGGTAGCCCTTCACGGGGTAGGCGATGGCGGGGCTCCGCCTGGTCCGCTCCAGCTGGGGCCGGAGGTTTGCGGCGAGCTCTCCGATTAGGGTCCCAACGGCCTCTTTCAGCCGGGAGGCTTGGTCTGCGGGGGCCTCGAGGAGCAGGACCCGTCCCAGGGCGGCGGCCTTGGCGCTGGGATAGAGGGCCTTGAGGGCTTCCACGACTTTTTCCCCCTCGACCCCCTCAGGGAGGGCGAAGGAGAGGACCGTGGAACTTGCGGACGGGTTCGCCGAGGCCTTGATCCGGTCCAGGAACCCCTGGACTCCGGCGAGCTCTTCCTTCGCGGCCCTGACCACCACCAGCCTTCCCGCCACCGTCACGAAGGCCTGTGGATAGAGGGCCTTGAGGGCTTCGGCCACTTCCTTGGGGACCAGCCTCTCGGGGACTTCAAAGAGGACGACGGGGTTCTCCTGGGTTTTGGGGGGAGCGGGCCTCACTTCGGACAACGCCCGCCCAAAGTCTTCCAAGGCCTCCTTCCCCCCTTCGAGGACCACCAGGTTGGCCTCTTTGAGGACGGTGGCTCTGACCCCTAGCCCCTGCGCCAAGGCGGCGAGCTCTTCTGCCGACAGCCCCTCGGGGACCCTGACCACGGTCCGCTCCACCTTGGGTAGCTCGGGAGGGGGAGGGAGTGGGGGCAGGTTGGCCTTGGCCTGGGCTACCAGTTCTCGCAGCAACTCGGCTACCTGGGCGACCTTGGCCGCCTCACCGGAGAGCAGCAGGGCTTCCGCCCCCTTGACGTAGGAGGCCGTCACCCCGAACCCCTTGGCCACCTCGACGAGCTCCTCGCCCAGGGGAGCGACGGGAAGGACCAGGCTCGCTTGGGCCGCGCCTTCCTGCCTGGGGGGAGGAGCCTTTTTCCCCTCCTTCTTGGCGGGAAGGAAGTCCTTTAGGGTCGCCTTGGGGGCCACCACCACCACGCCTTCGGGCAGGAGGGTGTAGCCGTGTTCGGGAGCGTAGATGCGCAAGAGGAGGTCGAGGAAGTTCCTGAAGGGGACCGCTTTGAAGTCGATGGACACCCGGGCGTTGGGGAGGTCCCTGGTGAGGACCTGTACCCCCGCCGCCCTCGCCGCCGCGCGGATGGCCTGGTCCAGGGTGGTACCCGGGTCGCCGGAGCGTATGGTGACGGGGTTGGTGTAAGGGGGTTTAGAGGGCAGGGCGCTCCCCAGGGCCAGGGAAGCTGTAAGGAGCGCTATCAGCCAAACTGCGAGCAGAATCCGCTTCCCAGCTACTTCCATTGCCTGTCTCCCTCCAGAGATGCCTTGAGCTTTCGGCCGCCCACAGAGATCACACACCCGTTCGGGCTCGCCTCTACCAGTCTACCTACCCCCGGGACCTCTTCCCCCACGGACACCACGCCCTCGAACCCCGCGGCTTTCACCACGGCGGAGGCCTCTTTGCCCAGGAAGACCGCGAGGCAGGCGACTTCCGGAGGTGGTGGGGGTTCTGTGGGAGCGCTGCCCCCTTGAGCCATCCCCGTAGGCGGAGGGGGAAGAGGCGGGAGCCCTCCAAGAGCCGCAGGGGGAGGGGGTGGAGGGCTCGCACGGGCCGAGGTGTCGGGCGGAGGCTTCGTCTCCTGGGCTTCGGGGACGCGCCTCTCCGGGTCACCGAAGGGGTTTCGCGCCCTTTTGGGGGCGGGGGGTGGAGCAGGTTTTGGGCTTTCTTCACGTCCTGTCGGGGCCAGCAGGGGCTCCTCCGGAACCGGACCAGCTTCACCCCGTGGCGGTAGCGTCGGAACCACGGGTACTGCGGGGGGTGGAGGAGGAGAAAGCGCTTCCGGTACCGGGGGCGGGGGCATGGGAGGTTCGGGTCTCCTCTCTCCTCCCAGCCTCGACACGAGGAAGAAGGTTCCCAAGGCGACTGCCCCTACCAGGACTCCCCCGACGAGGAGAGAGGTGGGGCGGTTTTTTGTCTCCACCTTGGCCCCTTCCGCCCCCTTGGCGGCTTTTTTCCCCCGGTTTTTCAGAAGCGGAAGGTGGAAGACCGCCCTAGGACGGGAGGGCTTTTCTTCCGCCCTAGGGGCTTTGGGTGTCGCCGTCTGCCCAAGGGCCTCCTTCCTCCCTTTCAGCATGTTTCGTAGGCGGTCCTTCATCCCGGGCACGCCCGCTCACCTCCTAAGGGGTTTCGCCTCCTCCTGCTGGTACCGCCAAGGACCCGCTTGGGCGCAGAAAGAGGAAGACCACTTCACCCGCCAAGTCGCCCTTCCTGTCGGCGGAGAGCTTGAGGCCCCTCAAGCGAACGCGGCGCTCTTTCACCGCCTCGAGGCTTCGGACGAAGTCCTCGTAGGAGACCCTCTCCGCTGAGACCGTGACGGGGGTCTCGGTAAGCCCTCCCCCCTCCTCGCCTTTTCCCACGGAGACGTTTCTTAGCTTCCAACCCACCCTGACCAGCTCTCCCGCGAGCCAGACCGCTCCCCCGGCCTCCGGCGCTTCGGGCCACCGTATGGCGGCCAACGAGCTTTCGAGGCTGGCCACCTCGGCCCGAAGCTGGCTCACGATGGCCGCCTCTCCGCGCAAGCGGTCCGCTTCCACTTGAAGGGCATCGACCTCGCCGCGGACCTCGACGTAGCGTAAGTAGGCCTGGTAACTGGGGTAGCTTCCCAAGGAGAGGCCCAGGAGGAGGAGCAGGTAGAGAGTGAGGCGCGTGGTGCTCGAAAGCGCGGCGGAGCTCTTTCCCCTAAGCTGCGTCACGGCCCACCCCCCTGGAGGCTGAAGGTCAGGGATGCCCGCCACCCGCCTTCGGAGCGCCTCAGGTCGTTGAGGACCACGGAACTCTTGCTTCCCGAGAGCGTCTTGGGCAGAACGAGGAGGCTTTCCAAATCGGCGGAGTAGACTTCCATCCTTCCCCCGCTTCCGTCGTATCCCAGGCTTGCCACGAGGACACCCTGGGGGAGCTTTTCGGCGAGGATGTCCAGGAACTCCTCGAGGGGGGAGGGAGCCGAGACCCGGATGACGTTCTCCAGAAAGGCCTTTCGGCGCTTCAAGGCCTCCTTGGCCCTCACCTGGGCTTTGAGGGCCTCGATCTCCCTTTCCAGGGCGGCCTTTTGAGCCTCTAGGCGGGCGGTTGCCGCCTTGAGGGGGACGGAAGGGAGGAACGCCAGGAGGAAGGCCGCCCCGAAGGTGCCCGCGAGCGGCAGGAGCTTGGGGCCTTCTCGGGCGACCGTTCCCCACCCGATCTCCTTGGGCAGAGGGGCATCGAGGAGGCTCAGGAACCTCCCTCCTTGGGGTTCCTTTCCCTCCCGGAGCGTTGTGTCTACCAGGAGCAACTCTTCGGGAGCGCTGCCGAGGAGGCGACTCTGCTCCGCCACCGCCCGCATGAGCCAGGCCATGCTGGGGGCGGCATCGCGGAACTCCACGATGTCCACCACCTCCCCCCGCTGGACCACCACCACCAGGCCGTAGCCTTCCCGCACGAAAAAGGCAAGGTTTGAGGTCCCCCTCGAGGCGGCCAGCCAGGCCAGGGCAAGCGGGAGGGGATAGATCCAGCCCCCCGGTTTCAAGAGGGAGAAGGCCTCCCGCAGAAGCTCCTCTTTGACTCCCGCGATGAAGGCTCCGAGACGGGTGGGGTGGTGCCTCGCTTGGTACTCCTCCCGCTTGCCCCCGTACTGCCTCGCCAGCTCCGCGGTCCAGGAGAACTCGCCTTCCCCTAGGGGGACAGCTTTCGCCCGGGGGTTGCTCACCGACACGCTGAAGGGGGTTTCCAGCAAGATGCGCTCGTAGGCCCTCAGCCGGAGGGCCTCGGGGATCTTGGGCAAGGCGTTCGGTCCCCGGTCCTCCTGCGCTGGGTAAAACTCTCCCTTGGGATAGATCTCGGCACCCGTCCGCAAGAGGATAAGCTTCATCTCCTCACCCGCCTAGAGGCCCGCCGTTTGGGGCGAGCGCCGCAACGCCCCCTCCACGGCCGCCGGAGCGATCACCCCTCGCTCTAGGAGTTGGGCCGCAACCTGCTCCATGGTGACCATCCCGTAGGCCGCACCCGTCTGCATGGCGGCCGGAAGCTGGGCGGTCTTGCCGTCCCGGATCATGGTGGATACCGCAGGGGTGTTGACCAGGACCTCATAGAGCAGAACCCGCCCCCCTCCTTCGCGCCTCGGCACCAGGACCTGGGTGAGCACGAGGCGCAGGGTGTTCGCCAGTTGGAGTCGGACCATGTCCCGCCTCCCCTCGGGGAAGGCGTTCACCACCCGGTCGATGGCCTCCGGGGCCGAGCCGGTATGCAGGGTGGCCAGCACCAGGTGGCCCGTCTCGGCGGCGGTGAGGGCCGCCGACATGGTTTCCAGGTCCCGCATCTCGCCCACCATGATCACGTTGGGTGCCTGGCGGAGGGCCGCCCTCAGGGCCACGGCGAAGCTTTCGGTGTCGGAGCCCACTTCCCGCTGGGAGATGATGGCCCGCTTGGGGGTGAAGTAGAACTCGATGGGGTCTTCGATGGTAACGATGTGGATCTCCTGGGTCTCGTTGAGCCAGTCAATCATGGCGGCCAAGGTGGTGCTCTTGCCCGAACCGGTAGCCCCGGTGACCAGGATGAGCCCCGTGCGCTGCTTCAGGGCCTGGAGGACGGCTTCTACCGGGAGCCCGAGGGTGTCGATGTGGGGAGGCTCGGTGGGGATGGGCCGGATGACCACGGCGGGCCTTCCCTGGATGTGGTAGAGGTTGACCCGGAAGCGGAAGCCGCTGGCGATGGTGTAGCTGAAGTCCATGTCCCGCTCCAAGAAGCTATTTCCCTCCCGGCGCTGGGCAAGCCGCGGGGCCATGGCGAGGATAAGCTGCTCGGCCACCCCATCGTCCAAGGGGTCCCACGCGGTCTCCCTGCGCCAGCGCCCGTCGCACTTGTAGGCGACGTACTCGCCTCCCGCGAGAAAGATGTCGCTGGCCTTGAGCTCCAGCCCCCGTTCCAAGACCTCGTGAATGCTCTTGGGATACCGCTTCACGCTCCTACCTCCCCCGTGGCCACCAAGAGATCGTGGAAGGAGATGATCCCCTGGGCCACCTTTTCCAGGCCGTCCTCGAATAGGGTCTTGAAGCCTTGTTCCCTCCTGGCCTGGGCGATGAGGTCTTCGCTTCCCCTGCCCCTCAGGATGCTCCGGCGGATGGCGGGGGAGACCCAGAAGAGTTCGTGGATGCCCACCCGCCCCTTGTAGCCCGTGCCGTTGCAGACCTCGCAGCCTCCGCCCTTGGTGTAGGTGCGGAGCGCTCCCCCGAATCGGTACCTTTCCCGGAGGAGTTCACCCGTCTCAGGGTCTTCCACCCTGCACCTGGGGCAGAGCTTGGGCACGAGGCGTTGGGCGAGGGCCCCTTTGAGGGCATCGGCCACGCGGAAGGGCTCCACGCCCATCTCTCCGAGGCGGATGGCCACCTGGGCGGAGGAGTTGGTGTGGATCGTGCCCAGGACCAGGTGGCCCGTCATGGCGGCTTCGACGGCGATCTTCGCCGAATCGGGGTCGCGGATCTCGCCCACCAGGATGACATCCGGGTCTTGCCTCAAGAACTCCCGCAAGGCCGCGGCGAAGGTGAGCATCACTCCCTCTGCCAGGTTTACCTGGACCTGGGAGACCCCCTTGAGCCGGTACTCCACCGGGTCCTCCACGGAGAGGATCTTGGGCCTCCTGGTTTCCAGGATCTCCTGTACCAGGGCGAAGAGAGTGGTGGTCTTGCCGCTTCCCGTGGGCCCCGAGACCAGGAAGAGCCCGTGGGGGGTCGCCGCCACCTGCCTTAGGCGCTCGAGGACCCCCACCGAGAAGCCCAGGTTCTCCAGCCGGGGGACGGCGTTCTCCTTGGGGAGGATCCGGAGGACCGCTTCCTCGCCCAGCACCGTGGGGATGATGGATACCCGGATCTCGTTGCGCACCGTACCGTCAGGGGACACGTAGAGGAAGCGCCCCCCTTGGGGGTGCAGCCTGTCGGCAGGATCCAGGGAAGCTCGGATCTTCAGGGCGTTGATGACCCCTTGCAGCTTCTCGGCTCCCATTTCCGGGTCCGCCACCACCAGCTGGCCGTCGATCCGGTAGCGCACCCTAGCCTCTCTCCTGTCGAGGCGCTCCAGGTGGATGTCTGTCGCCCCCTTGAGGAGGGCCTCCTCTATCAGGCGGTTCAAGGTCAGGGCTGCTCCGCCCTGCTCGGTGGGCACCTCCTGAACCTCCCCCTGGCCGATGGAGTCCACCAGGAGGTCTTGCCCGCCGTAGAGTTCTTCCACGGCCCGGAGACAGGCCCCGCGGATCAGCGCCGGGTCGGCCACCGCTACCGAGACCGCCCGCTTGAGGGTGGTGCGCACGGCGTTCAGGACCATGAGGTCGGTAGGGTTTCCCACCAGCACCTCCACCATTCCCGAGGGGAGGAGGCGGTAGGGGAGGACCACGCCTTGCTCCAGCAGTCCCCGGGGGGCCAGGCGCAGGGCTTCGGGCTCGGGGGGCGGGGCCGTGGAGAGGTCCACGAACGGGTGGCCTGTGGCCTCGGCCAGGGCCCGGGCCAGGACGTGGGAGGGGACCTGGGCCCGGACCGCCTGCATGGAAAAAACCTCCTCCGGCACCTCGTACCCCTGGCTTCTGAGGATTTCCAGGACGCGCTGCCTTGTGTTGGTGTCCAGGATCTCTGCCATACGCCTAGTCGATGAGCCTTTGGTTGAAGAGGGTCCGGTCCGGGGCCACTCCCTCGGCGAGCTGCTTGGAGACGACCCCCGTGCGCACCAGGCGGGCGAGGGTCTCCTCGAAGCGGAGGCCGACCTCGCCCTTGGCGAGCTCGTTGGGGATGAGATGGGTCTTGTTCTCCCGGATGATGGTGCGGATGCCGTCGGTGGTGAACATGTACTCGTAGGCCACCGCTCTCGGCTTCGTGGCCTGGGTTGCGCTCCTCACCGTGGGCAGCAGGAGCTGGGAGAGGATGCCGACGAGAACCGAGGAGAGGCGCATGCGGGCCTGGTTCTGCTCCGCCTCTGGGAAGGAGCCGAGGATCCGCTCCACGGTCTCCTTCGGCGAGCGGGTGTGGTAGCTGGCGAAGACCAGAAAACCCGCCTCGGCGAGGGACAGGGTCCAGCGCAGGGTGTCCAGGTCCCGCACCTCGCCCACCATCACCACGTCCGGGCTTTCCCGCAAGACCGATCTGGCTCCATCGGGGAAAGTGTGGAAGTCGGTGCCCAACTCCCGCTGGTGGACCAGGCTCCTCAGCGGGTGGATGACGTACTCGATGGGGTCTTCGAGGGTGACGATGTGGAGCGGGCGGGAGATTGCCAGACGCTGGAGGACGGCGGCCAGGGTGGTGGACTTCCCCGCCCCCGTGGGGCCTGTGACCAGAAAGAGGCCCGACTTGGCGTTCAGGATCCGGTGTTCCAGGAACTCGTCGAAGCCAAGGGAGACGAGGCTGTCCGGGGTCACGGGGATGATGCGGATGGTATAGGAGACTTCGCCTTGCGAGTAAAAGCCGTGCACCCGGAGGCGTATGACGGCGGCTGGGTCCCGGGAGGGGACGGCGATGGCAAAGTTGATCTCCCGCTTTAGGGCAAAGGCCTGCCGGGTCTTGGCCGGGATGAAGCTCGGGTCGTTGAGGAGCCGGGCCAGGGCGGTGCTGTGGCCAGCGGTCACGCCCTCCAGTTCCGTGGCGGGCAGCACCCCTTCGGGGAGACGAAGCCAGACTCGAGTTCCCCGCACGTATATGTCGCTGGCCCCTGCCACCAGGGCCTTGATCACTAGGTCTAGGGCTTCCGAGGTCACCTCGGTGCTCATCTAGGGCACCTCCTTTCCCGATTTTACCGGAGGCCGGGTTTTCCGCCGTCCGAGCCGCGGGGTTTCCTTCGCTTGCAACCCGATGAAGCGTTGGAGAGCAGGTGCGTGTTCAAGGAATCGGCTCCCCCCCTGTGGTTTCCCCATATCCTCCTTTTTTGCGAGCGGTTGCTGGCATCGCGCAGGGCCAGCGGTTCCATGCGGGGCGAAAGGGGCTTCACCGCAGAGGGGTGAAGGTGAGGCCAGCCTTTCTCAAGGCTTGGCGGGCCTTGGTGTGGTCGGCCACCAGGACGGTCACCCTTCCTCGGGGCTCCGCCCTCAGCGCGGGGGAGAGGCCGAGACGCTTAAGGCGGGAGAAGAGCTTGGCGGCGTTCTCCGGCTTTTGGCTCGTTCCCACCCTGAGCCACCGCCCTCTCCCGGAAAACCGCTCCAAAGAGAGACCCATCCACGCCACCTCCTTCCCTTCCCTCCACCAAGACCCGGGCGGGAGGGCCTTGAGGGGAGTAGGAGCCTTTTTGGAGGACGGGGGCGCGGAAGTCCCTGATCCTTTCCCCTGCGAACCCGAAGGGCCTTTGGAAGAAGGAACGAGGGGCTTTGGGGAGACTTGGGATTCCTTGGCCAGCGCCTCTTTGCCGAGGCTGAAGCGGTAGAGGACCACGGCATCGGCGGCCACTCTGTAGCGGACGGTGTAGACCTCCCCCCCTAGGCGGACGGGGAGTTCCCCTTCCAGCCCCGGGGTCAGGGCCCGGAAGCACACCCCTTCGCTCCCCTTGTAGAGGCAGGTGGGGCCCAGCGGGCTCAGGGTCAGGTCCACCCGCCCCCCTTTGGGCGTGAGCAGCTCGTCCACCACCAGGGCCACGGGAAGCTTGGGCATCTCCCCTTCCACCACCTCCCCGTCCGCCCCGATGACCAGGTATTGCGCGGCCTTCGCGGGAGGGGTCTTTCCCCCACCCGCCCCTTCCCCCTCGGCGCTCTTGGGGGAGTCCTTGGCCCTTTCGGCGACCGAGCCCTTCACCACCCGGAACCTGGGCGGGGTGCCTTCTAGGCGGTAGCCGGGCGCGTGTTCGGCCAAAACCCCCTCGAGGACCTCAACGAAGTCGCCCGAGGCCTGGAGGGCCACCTTCTTTAGGAAGGGTGGGGCAAGGGGGAGCTCCAGCTCGTAGCCCGCTTGCTGGGCCAGGTACCTGAGGACCCCCACGAGGGGGACCGGCTCCCCCCCCGCGTAGTGGACTTGCCAGCCTTCCGCCCGCGAGAGGGTTGACAGGAGCGGGACTCCGAGTACGCTGAGCAGGAGCGCGACACGGGGAAACCTCATTTTTCCTCCTCTTTGTGGACGATACCTGGTCAGCAAAAGCGCACATTAGCGCACTCCGGCCCCCCACCAGGATGAGGGCCTAGGCCCACCTTCCATTCCTCCCACGGTCCGTGTAGAATGGGCTTGAGGGGAGAGAGGTCTCTCGGCGCCTCGAGCCCGAGAAGGGGAAGGAAGAGGCCTACCCTCAGGCCCCTCCAGGCATTGGTGCCGGAGGGGTTCCTTCCGTCGGTAGACCCCTTCCGGCTCCCCGAAGAGCCCCGAAGGCTTGAGACGAGGGTCAGGGCGGCCTTGGCCTTCCCCATCTCCCGGGAAAGCCTCCACCTGAGGTGGGGATTCTTCTCCGCTTCCTTCAGCTTTCGGAGTTCCTGGAGGCGGTCCCCGTAGAACCCCTGAACGTGGGAGTGGATCTTCTCCGAGTAGAGGAGGCCTTGCCTCCTCTCCTTCCACGCCCGCTTCAGGGCCAAAAGGGTCTTGCCGGAGAGGTGCCTCCGCTTCAGTCCCTCGAAGAGCTTCCTCCCCCCGAAGACCACCTTTCGGGGGTCTTGGCCCAGCTCCCGGGCGGAGTCCAGGATGGCCTGAGCCTTTTCTATCGCCCCGTCGGCATATCGGGTGTTGAGGCGGAAGAGCCTGCAGAGGGGGCCGTCTTCCCGCTTGAGCTCTTTCCGATCCCGCCCTTCTAGGAGGCGGTTGTAGGCGAAGCGCGTGGCGCTGGAGAAGCGGCGCATGAGGTCCAGGACAGCCGCTTCGTCCCTGTGGTCAGGGAAGACCAGGCGGGCGTGGACACCCTGGAAGACCTTGGAAGGTTTGCCCTTGGGCATTCTCTGGTTCATTTTACCCTCTTTCATCTCTTTCGCCACCCTTTGTGAAGTTTCTCTTTCATCTCTTTCGCCACTCTTTGTGAGGTTTTGCGCTCTTGGATGAACCGAGAACAAAAGAGAGAAAGTGTGCGGATTTGTGAGCTATCTTTCAGCTGTTTGCACCTCCGCCTCCTCGGGCGACCCCATCTCCGCAGGTGGTGGGAGGGTCGGCTTACCCACGCCCAGCATCCCCGGGGCCTCCAAGACGGAGGCCAGCTTCGGAACCGCCGGAGGCGGGAGTTCCCTCACGGGGGCATCGGGGCCCACACGGCCACCGGGAAAGGGAGGGTCCGAGGCCGCCTTCGGATGACCACCCCCTTCCGGGCGGGCAGACACCTCCGGGCTTCCGGCCTCCGCTCCGGAGGTCAGGAGGAGCGCCAGGGCCAGGATGCCCGCTTTCCAAAGGCCTCTAGCTCGGTCCAGAAGCACGTGGAGGAGGTCGGCCAGGAGGAAGCCAGCAATGAAGGCCAAGAGGGGCGGGGAGAAAAGCCAGACCGGGTTGGGGGCGAGGAAGGGAGAGGCCAGGAGGGCCAAGTAGAGGAGCCGGGTCAGGGCCCCCACCGGCCAGAGGTGGGAGAGGCCCCGGTGCCTGAAGACGAGGCCGTAGGGAAGCCACAGGAAGGCCAACGGGCCCCAGCGCCTCAGCGCCCGCGAACCCCCCTTGCCCGCCTGGTCCATGTCGGGGGTCACGAGGAAGGTGCCCACGGCGAAGCCAGCCCCTCCGGCGAGGAGCAGTTCGGGAGGGAGGGCCTTCTGCCAGGCGAGGAGGGAGAGGCCAGAGGCCCCGAGGAGGAGGTTGAACCTCTCGTGGGTGCGCCCGTCGGGCATCCCTTTTCAGTCTACCGCGAGTTCCTCGAGCCCTCGCACCCGCAGGAGGTGGCGCAGCCTACCCTTGGCCTCCTTGTGGAGCCTTTCGGCTTGGTCTTGGGAGATCTCCAGCAACCCGGCGACCTCTCCCAGGGACAGGGGCGTTCCCCCGACTACCCCGGAGTGGAGCCCGAGGAGGAGGCCGTGGAGGGGGCCGATGTCCCGGAGGGCCCGGAGGAGGACTTCTTGCCGCCAGGCCTCCAGCGCCTTCTCGGCGGGGTCTGGTCCTCCGGCGATGGTCTCTCCCAGGGTTTTGTCCACCTCCTTCAAGGGCTCGTCGAGGGAGAGGGGGGCCCGGAGGCCCGCCAGGTCCTCGTCGCCGGAGACCGCCTCACGGCGGCGCTCCTCG
>Ga0079995_1058866_pt1 | contig 44026 bp, 36 predicted proteins | sample FaiFalFF_MnMetaG_2_FD_69198 | JGI IMG/M metagenome (GOLD analysis project Ga0079995, IMG submission 69198) | Freshwater microbial communities from Yellowstone National Park, Wyoming, USA - Fairy Falls C (FF_Mn_C) (SPADES assembly) (version 4) | ecosystem: Environmental > Aquatic > Freshwater >... | reverse complement strand
TTAAAAAAGAAAATGGAAAAGAAACAGAAAAAGTTTTTGAAGGTGAGTTTTTATGCGTGGAGCTTGAAAAACATGTCCTTGATAGGTAATTTATCTTCAGTTTTTTAACCTTCAATTTTTGATTTTCTCTTCAATAAGATCTACTATTTTATCCCAATCGTATTTTTTTGACTCTTCCATTGCGTTTTTGGAGAGTTCCTCTCTCATGGTTTCTTCTTGGCTTAATTTTTCGGAAAAAGATATAAGTTCTTTTTCATTTGACAAAAGGATACCAGTTTTGCCATCTGATATTACATCTTGGTATCCTCTTATTTTTGATGCAATAACACAGCATCCTGATGACATAGCTTCTATCAGCACTATTCCGAAACTTTCTCCTCCTTTTGATGGGAACACACATATATCTGCCGATGCGTAAATTTCAGGTAATTTCTTCTCCTCAATAAAACCGAAAAACTTTACTCCTTCTATTTTTTTATTTTTGACTTCATTTTCTAAATTTTGTCTCATTGAACCATCTCCTACTATGAAAAGTTGTGATGGAACTTTATTACCTTTCTTTATACCTTCTTTTTTTATTCGTTGCCAAGCTCTTATAAGAATATCAGCTCCTTTTCTTTCGTCAAGTCTCCCTACAAAAAGAAAAATTAGTTTATCGTCGTATCTTTTCCCTGCTGATGGAGAATAAATTTTTGTATCAATTCCCGGAGGTATTATGTCAATATTCTGTGGACCGAAATACTTTTCTATTTCATTTTTTGCTGATCTTGAAACTGCTATTTTCTCATCAAGGGCATCAAGAAAAGGTCTCATTATTCTTTTGAATAAAATGAAACCAAGATTTGGTTTGTCTGTGACTGAGTGAAAGATGCCTATTTTCTTTGCTTTTGAAAATAAAGTTGCAGGGTATGGTAAGGTTAGCCCCAAAGGTCCTTGCATTATAACAACATCATGATAAGATGAGAAAATTTTTTTGAGTTTGTAAAGATCATAAGGTGAGGGTAGAGTAATAAAGCATCGTGTCCCATTTGCAATTACTGATATTAGTTTCCCTACTCTTATGACTTTTCCGCCGAGTTTTTCTATTTCAATTTCTTCTTGGGGTTTATTTTTTACTCCGCCAGTTATTACTGATACATCATATCCTCTTTCAAGAAGTTTTTTTGTGAGAAAAAAAGAGTACTTTGACACTCCACTTGGAACGGGTGGGAAGCTATCTGAAACCATAATTATTTTCTTTTTAATCATATCTTTCATACATAATTTAACCTGATGTTTTATTTTAATACTTTCGCATTTGGTAATATTGCAATTTTACGAGCTTACGAATTTCTTTTTTATTTCCAAAATCCACTGTAAAGTTTCTGTTATAAATGATGGACCATGGTGGGCAAGGAAATCATATATGCCAGGGGTTATAAAAACATTTTTATTTTTTATTGCTTTTATTTCTCCGAACCTCTCAAATAGTTTTTTTATGATTTCTTCTTTTTCCCTTCTTTTTGAAAACATTTTTGGTTCATAAATTATTACATCTGGATTTTTTTGTGATACTACTTTGTCATCTGGTCTCAACCATTCTTTTGGTTCGTCTGAAAAAATATTTTCAAAACCTAAAAAATCTAGTGCATCGGTTATGTAGCTATAAGCTCCAAATGTAGTCGGACCTCCAAGATCTATCTCAACATAAACTTTTATTTTGTTGTTGTTACTATTACTGTGATTATTATCTTCATTTTTTGGAGATGTTAGAATTGAATTTATTTTCTCTGCTTGTGATTTTAAAATAAAGAGATGGTCAATTAATTTTCTTTCAAGTTGCCTTGCTTCATCGGGATATCCTGCTACAAGACCTGCTTCACAGCAAGTTGAAATAACATCTGCTAAGTTTGATGGTAATCTTATTGGCCAGACGGGAAATTCATCTGAAAGTTTTTTCGCAAATTCAAGCTGATAACCTGTTGTTGTGAAAATTATATCTGGATTTATTTCAAGGAGTTTTTCTCTTTTATATGTTGAATATGAACCTATTATTATTTTTTTTCTTGCGTCAGGAGGTCTTACACAGTAGACAGAAACACCTTTGATTTTTTCCCCAAGCCCCATCATAAAAAGAGCTTCCGTTATTGATGGAGAGAAACTTACAATTCTTTCACACTTTTGAGGTAATACTACTTTTTTCCCAAGAACTTCTGAGAAAATTTCTCTCATTTTTAAATTTATGAAAGTTTTTAGATGTAGAACTTATGCTCCGAAAACTGCGGATTCGTCTGCGCACAGATTCAAAATTATAGACAACATAATTTTTAGCCCGAGTTCTATGTTCTCAATAGAAATTCTTTCATCTATTCCGTGCATAGTTGATATTTCTTCTTCGGTGAAAAAGAAGGGTAAAAACCCGTATGATGGTATTCCTTTTTTTCTGAAAAATCTTGAATCTGTAAATCCTGTTGCAAGTATTGGGAAGAAGGGAGCTTCAAAGACACAATGTGCAGCTTCTTTGATTTTCATCATAATTTCAGATGCAGGGTCAGATTGTGAAGGTTCATAGACAGACAAAATTTCAAAGCTTACTCTTGGGTCATCTACAACTTTTCTCATTTTATCTATTATTTCATCATATTGGTATCCGGGTAGAAGTCTCATATCTATTATTGCTTCTGCTTCTTCTGGAATTACATTTTCTTTGTATCCTGATTTCATTATTGTTATGCTTAAAGTGTTAGAAAACATCGCTGATATTTTTGGTTGTGTAGGCGAAGTTGCAAGAAAGATTATTTTACCTAAAAGCTCTTTTATCTTTTCGGAGTTTTCTATGAGTTTCAAAGTTGGTTTTAGAAATTTCCTTGAATTATTACTTATAAGGTAAAATTCAATTGATTTTATGAAGTTGTCCGTTAGCTTTTTCCCGAAATCTGTGTTCAATATTTTGTAAAGTGCTTGAACTAAAATAAGGTTTGGATTATCTTTATGAGGCATTGAAGCATGTCCTGGTTTTCCTTTTGCTTTGATTTTCAACCAAATTGGACCTTTCTCTCCAAAGCATGGCATATATATTTTTCTGTTTTTGATTATGAATCCCGCTCCACCTTCATTTATCACACAAAATCCGTTCACATCTTCATCAAAGTTTTCAACGACAAATTTTGCTCCTTTTTCTCCCCCCATTTCTTCATCTGCAACAGAAATGAATTTCACTCCTTTTTGGATTTTAATACCCATCCTTTTTACAAGGGAAAGTGCTACGGCTTCAACTACGGCGAGTCCTTTGCAATCAATCGCTCCTCTTCCCCATATATATCCGTTTTTTATTTCCCCTGAAAAAGGTGGGAACGACCATTCTTTTGGATTTGCTGGGACAACATCAAGATGACTCAAAAGTATAAGAGGTTTGCCGTTTTTCTCTCCTTCTAATTCTGCTATTACACTTGCTCTATCTTTTTCTGATTCAACTATTTTTGTTTTTATTCCAAATTCTTGGAAATATTTTTCGAGGAGTTCTGCCGCTGGTTTTTCGTTGCCGGGTGGATTTGTTGTGTCTATTTTTATAAGGTTTGAAAGCAATTCAACAGCTTCATCTTTTACTTCATTCCACCTTACGGCATTTAATACTTTCTTTACGTTTTCATGTTTTTTCCTTACCATGTTTTTTATCTTCTTTTTTTTCTATCTATTTATTTTTCTTCATTATCTTCGTTGTTTTTATCTATTCCAAATTTCTCCATTATTTCTTTGATTTTTTCTTCATTAAGTTCTTTGAAGATAGCGGATGGTAAAATATTTATATCTTTTTCTTTATTTTGTGTTTGTTCATATTCGTATGGTAGGAAGGAAAGGCTTAGTCGGCTGAAATACTCATCTATCATTCTTTGAACCTTGTTTTTATCTTTTAATTCTTTGCTAAGAGATGTTGTTTTGGCTATTAGTCTTTCTTGTTCCGAAAGATACTTTTGTAATGTTTGATTTACTTCATTCAGAATTTTTGATACCCTACTATAATCAATTTTGCCGGTCATAATCATGGGTATCAGTTCTCGGAGGGAATTTAGTGTTACCGTTAAAGTTTTATTCGTCATCACTGTGAAATTCCTGAATTCTACAAATAGATCTTTTGTAGCGAAAAAGTAATCTTCAAGAGTATCAACTTGATACTCTGTATATTCTTGCGTATCTTCTAAATTATCCTCGTCTGGGATATTGAATTTATTATTTTCTTTTCTTTTACCTTTGTCTTTCTTATCAGACTTTTTTGCCATAGTGAAAAATTAATCATTAATGTAGATAAAGTTGTAAAGTTTGCAACTTTTTTTATGTGAGACTTTTTATAGAATGTGGTTGAGCTTTTCTTTTTTTGCCTTTATGTATCTTTCATTTTCTGGGTTAGCCTGAATTTTTATTGGAACAATTTCTGATATTTCAAGTCCATATCCTTTAAGACCGACGATTTTGCGGGGATTATTTGTCATAAGACGAATTTTGCCTAAGCCTATTCCTTTGAGTATTTGAGCTCCTATTCCATAATCTCTTAAATCTGGTGGAAAGCCCAACTTTAAATTTGCCTCTACTGTGTCAAGTCCTTGATCTTGGAGGTTGTAAGCTTCAAGTTTTTTTATGAGTCCTATACCTCTTCCTTCGTGACTTTTTTCCATACTTTCTCTCCTTATATACACTATTACTCCTTTGCCTTCTTTTGATATCATTTCCATAGCTTTTTTCAGCTGTGGGCCGCAATCACACCTTAACGAGCCGAAAACATCTCCTGTAAGGCACTCTGAATGTACTCTTACTAATGTGGGTTCTTCTGGATTTATTTCTCCTTTAACGAGAGCCGTATTTTGTGAGCCATCTAGGATGTTTTCCCAGACTTGAATTTTGAACTCTCCGAATTCTGTGGGTAGTCTTGCCTCAACGACTTTTCTTACAAAAGATTCTCTTTTGAGCCTATATCTTATTATGTCTTCTATTTTTGCTATTTTCAGCCCAAATCTTTTTGCAAGATTTATAAGATCCGGCAAGCGAGCCATAGAGCCGTCTTCGTTCATTATCTCACATATCGCAGCAGCTGGAATTAGATCTGCTAATTTACAAAGGTCTGTTGAACCTTCCGTATGACCTGCTCTCACAAGAACTCCACCTTCTCTTGCAACAATTGGGAAAATATGGCCGGGTCTTGCAAAATCATCTGGCTTTGAGTTTGGATCTGCTATTTTCTTTATCGTTAAAGCTCTATCATGTGCGGAAATTCCTGTTGATACTCCTTCTTTTGCATCAACGGATACGGTAAAAGCTGTTCCGTGAAGAGAGTTATTATTTGCGACCATAGGAAAGAGATTCAGTCTTTCAGCAATTTCCTTTGAGATTGCGACGCATAAGAGCCCTCTTGCCCATTTCGTTATGAAATTTACTTTTTCTGGTGTTATGAACTGAGCGGCAACGACCATATCACCTTCATTTTCTCTGCTTTCATCATCTACTAAAATTATTATTTCGCCTTTTCTTATTAGATCTATTGCTTCCTCTGGTGTAGCAAAAACTGATTTATCAATTTCGCTGGAAAAATTATTTGAATTTAAATTTGTTTTATGCTCTGTTTTGCTTGAATGAGAGATTACATCTTTTGAAATTTGTTCGCTTTTGCTCATCCTAACTATTTATTTTATAGGAAGTTTTGCGTAAGAAAGGTTTTTCAGTTTTTATCCTATGTATGAAAGCGATAATATTTTAATTGCTTATTCAGCAATTGTTTTCTTCATATTTGTTAGTTTTTTTATATCTCTTTTTCTGTTTTTCAGAGGTTCTAAAAAGCAAAGGATTTCCTATTTCGTATCAGGATTGATTGTTTCGTCTTTAAATACAATTATAGAGGCTTTATCATATAAATACAGCTTGTATGAGATAAAGGGACCGTGGAAAATACTTGCCACTCCATTTCCTATGTTTATTTTATGGATATTTCTTTCCTTTATATATATAGATTTGTATTTTAGGATTAAAAATAAATTCCCGACTTTTCTCTATTTGATTTTGGGTGTAGTTTTAGGATGGTGTTTTGATTTTATAGGATGGAAGGTAGGGGTTTTAGAAATAAAAGAGAATGGAAGCCCATTTGTAAATGCATCTATATGGGTTGTTTTAGTCCCTCTTTCACTGGTTATACCAAAATTAATCTTAAAAGGAAAATAAAATTTTGTTTCTTGAATAAGAAGTGGAAACCAATTTGTTATAAAAATCTAAAATTTCAAATTTCAAACTTTGAGCCAGAAGGTATTTTTATGTGGATGTTTTTTGTTATTTTTGTACCGTCGCGAACGAAAAGTTTTGCTCCTTTTTCAAGTTCAATGAAAACAGAAATTCCACTTTCTATGACAACATCTCTGCCGAATTTTATTGTTGGAGGATTCTCTATTTTGAAATTTCTTCTGTTATCTACACCTATTTCTCCAAACGGATATTTTGAAATGATTTTTAGCTCCCCACCTTTTTTTATATTGAGCCCTTGCAAAAAGCTTTTTTCTCCATCTTCTGGATAGAAGCAAGAGATAAAAAGTAAAGAATCATCTTCTAATTTCCATCCTGAAAAGTCAAAAAAGTTCAGAATTTTTTCTGAAAAGATTATAGATGGTGCGAGTTCTAATTTTGCTTTTTGAGATATAATAGCTCCTCCTTTTTCTAACTTTTTCCTTGTGAAATTAATATAGTTTTTTTGCGTGGTTTCTACTGAATCTTCTCCGAAAACAGATTTTGTAGGCGAGAAGAAGGATTCTCTTTCAACCTCTACAAAGCTTACTCTATTTTCATCTAATATTTCTACAATATAGTGATTTAGAAACTCAATTGAACTTGTGATTATGAAATCATCATCTACTTTTACCTTTTTTTGTGTATATACTACCGGTCTTAGATTTTTTAGAATATCAGGAGTAATAAAATTTAGCGAAAATAGATTTGTGTTTATATGTCCGTATTCAAAAGTGAGTTTATTTCCATTTTTAAGCGAAAGAATCTCACCTGCTTCATTATATTCCAAAATTATTTTCTTTTTTCTTGCTTTATCATATACTGGAATTCCGATTTTTTCTCCTTCCTTTCTTTTTACGACAGATGATGTGAAGAGGTTGCCTTTTCTTATATGAAAACCGAGTCTCGGTGGGAAAAGAGGTTGAGCAAGTAGATTATCTACATTATGTAAGACAATAAATTCTATTCCCGCAGATAGGAGGAATTCCTTTATTGATAGTATAGCAAATAGGGCACCTCCATGTCCATCTCCTGTTTTTACTATTGAACCATCTTTCCTTAAAACAGGCAGACCTTTTTCATCTATTCTCGGTAGTTCTCTTTGTCTTATCAAGAATATGAAATCTTGTGGAATACCGAATGGTTTTGAAGATATGAAATCTTCTATTTCTTTATGGGTTGTGGAGGATGTAAGAATGCACCACACAGGAATTTTACCGGATTCAAAAGCTCTTGCTAAAATCTCTCCTGCGAACACTTCAAGAAATGAGAATTTGCCGATTGAAGTTATAGGAAAAAGTCCCTTCGTGCTTTTAACATTTGTTCTTTGTTCTTCTGGTAGTTCAGAAAAAAATCTTGTTGCTGATCCGCCGGCAAGTGTAAGACATGCCCATTTTCCATGCTTTAAAGATAAAATTCCTTCTTGAATGTCAGTTTCAGAAATCCTTTCAACTTCGGGTGGGCTAAGATGCTCCAAATTTTTTGTTTCGCGTAGATTCCCATTAAAAAATATTTCCCTGTGTTGTTTCAAAAGGTTAAAATCAATCTCTGATATATCTTTAAAAAATCTTGATAAGATCTCGTTATCATCTTCAAGTTTGAGGAATATTTCATATATACCGCTTGATATTATCTTGTTGAAAACATCGTAGAAAGCTTTATTTCTTTCTATGAATTTATAAATAAATTCCGGTATCTTTGGAGTTTCTGTTTTGTTCATATTCTTTCAATCTCCTCTTTTTATTGCTGCAATACCTGTTCTGACCAACTCCTTTATACCGAATGGTTTGAGGAGCTGCAAGAATGCTGATGTTTTATCTCTATCTCCCGTTATTTCAATTGTCAAGGATTTCAAAGTTACATCTATTATTTTCCCTCTGAAAATTTCTACAAGTCTCATTATTTCGTCTCTGTTTTCTTTCGTTGCTGAAACTTTTAAAAGTATCAATTCTCTTTCAACATGAGGAGTATCTGTTATGTTGCTTACCTTTACTACCTCTATTATTTTTCTTAGCTGTTTTTCAATCTGTTCAACAACTCTTTCATCTCCCTTTGTAACTATTGTCATTCTTGAATAGTTCGGGTCCTGAGTTTCTCCTACACATAGGCTCTCTATGTTATATCCCCTTCCCGCAAAGAGTCCGGCTATCCTTGCGAGGACTCCCGGTTTATTTTCGACTAAAAGTGAAAGAACATGCAGTCTTACTTCTGTTTTTCTTTGAGGTCTTTTGGGGAGCATATCTCTGCTCAAACCTTCAAGGGGAGCAAGTGGGGTAGATAATATTCTCTGATTTTCTTCGTTGTCGTTTCGTTTATTTTTTTCTTCTTTTTGCTCCTTGCCGTCATCGTTTATTGTATTTTTTTGCATAGATAATAAAGATAAAAATGAATTTTTATCGGAACTTCCTATCTAAAATTTTTTATTTTTATTTCAAAGGCATTTTTCATGTTTGAGCCTTATTTTCATTCACTTATTTTATGTTCTTCTGTATTCGTTTGTATCTCATCTGCATTTTTGTGGGAAACCTTGAGATGAAGTAAGATCAAAGTTATATTTTATATAGTTTTAAGATTTGAGAGAAAAACTTTTCAAGTTCTTCAAAGTTTCTGACAGTGATATCTGTTTTTTCAAGGTTTTTATGGGTTGTTAAAATTCCTATTGTTTTCGCTCCCGCTGAGAAACCGGCATCTATTCCGTGTTGAGAATCTTCAACGACCCAACACTTTTTAGTTGGGGCTCCTATTTTTTCAGCTGCAATAAGGTAGCATTCTGGATTTGGCTTGCCGTGCTTTATATCTGAGCCAGAAACTATAACATCAAAGAGACCTTTCATTCCTATCTCATCAGATAAGAATTTGATATTTTCTATTGGGGTAGAAGAAACAAGTGCAAGCTTTATACCATTTTTTTTCAAAAAGTTTATGAATTTAAGTGAGTTAGGAATTGGTTTTATATTGCCTTTTGCGAGCTCTCTATATATTCTCTCTTTTTCTTCCCCAATTTTTCTTATTTCTTCATCGCTTGATTCTGGAATATATTTTTTTATGATTGTGTCGTTTGTCATTCCAAATGTGTTTTTGAAATCTTCCTCACCAAAATTTATCCCAAGCTTACTCATAACTTCAATCCAAGATTTCTTATGGAATTCGGATGAATCAACAATTACTCCGTCAAGGTCAAATAAAAAAGCCTCAGTACCTGTAAGATTTTCAAGCGAAAGTAGATAAGCTTTTTCACTCGATTCCTTATCTATATCGTAAATATACACTGAGAATTCATTTTCAAAATATTCCTTTACATCTTCCACAATATCTTTTTTTGCAGAAATTAGAAGATCACCTTTCTCTTGATTTCTTAGCTTGTAAATCCATGAAGATTTTAGTTCTCTTGAACATCCAAGTTCCATCGGACCTATTTCATCTACGACGATTATTTCAAATTCATCCTGACTCAATTCTTCATAAAGTATTTTCTCAAAATTTTGAGGGAAGACCATATATCTACCCAGCTTGCAAATTTTATTTTCTAAATTTGCATAATCTTTACTTTTTACTGTAGCAAGAATTTCTTCTTTACCTGTTCTTATGCCTTTTACCAAAAAACCTACTCTTTTACCATCTTCTCTTATCTCCGGAGTGAATACTCCGCATATTTTGATTTTCATATATTTTAGCCTTTCGGATAGCTTTTTTATCAGAGTTGATTTACCTGAACCAGGTTTGCCTGTTATTATTATACATTTCCTCATTGCAGGAAAAAAAGATTTATTGTGAAATTTCGTATGGATCGGACCATTTCCATTTTTCTATAATTAGTTCAGATTTGGCTTTTCTTGATGGAGATATATTAACCGAAATCTTTGAACTTTTCGCGTTAAGGATTGGTTTTTCTGAAACAGCCCTTCCTATTATTATCTTTCTTTCTTTTTCTGCAAGTTCATCCCCTCCTATTCCTTCGGCTACCATGTTGCCATTTTCATCAAAGAGATTATATTTTATAAGTACTCTTGTAGGAATTTCAGTTTTGTTCTGTAATTCTACTGCCCATTCCCACATGTAAGCCTCTTTTGGTACAGTCCTATATAGTATTCTCCATCCATGTTTTATTATTTCAACGGGTGAAGTTAAACTTTTCTCTTGCTCATTTTCTGCCAAACCCTCTGTTAAACCTCTGTGTATTTCTTCGGTTATCTTTTCTTCTTCGGCTCTCGTTTTTTCTTCTTTTTCTTTTGAGATAAGGGAAAAAATAATATATCCACCTATTGTAATTAACACCAGGACGGAGACTATCAAAATGAGTCTTTTTCTTTCCATAAAAGCCTATTTCGTATGCATTCAGAAAGAATAACACTCCATCGTTAAAAATTCCTTTATTTATTATAGTTTAATCCAAAAAATTTTTGATAATCTTCGGATAGATTTTTAACAGCACATTTTTGAATTTTGTTTTATATTTTAAGAGCACTATACATTAATCCAAATGCATCAAGCCATTTTGATTTTTTCACCCGTTTTTATTTTCTTTTGATTCATTATATAGAGAAAAATATTTTTAAAGTTTCCTGATTTTTTTCTCATTATTTTATTCAGAACTAAATATTAAAGTGAAAATGAAAATCATTATCAATATATATATACCTTCTCTTTTTTCTCTCATTTTTTTAGCCTCTTTGGTACAAAAGGGTTTTTCAGATAATGTACAGGATTCTGCCAGATTATTTATGCTTTCAAGCTATATTTCATCTGACTATGAAAATGCAGTAAGGGACGGTAAAGTAATTTCAGATTTTGAGTATTCTGAGATGAAAGATTTTTGTTCAGAAATCATTTCTTTGGCTCGGGGAACAGAGATTGAAGCCTTATCTTATAAGCTTTGTCATGCAATAGAAAATAAAGAAGATGTAAAATTAGTAAGGGAGCTTGCTAATAAGGTGAGTGATTTTGCTTTGAAAAAAGGAGGATTAAGGGCTAATTTTATACCTGACTTCAAGCTTGGTGAGAAAATCTATAAACTTAAATGTGCTTCTTGTCATGGTGAAAGAGGTGAAGGATATAAGGTGCAGTTTCAAGACTCTCCACCTCCTTCACCTCTAACATCGCCAGATATATCTCCTGTTAAGGTTTTTACGATAACGAAATTCGGTATTGATGGAACTCCTATGGTAGCTTTTGATATGAGCGACAAAGAAAGATGGTCCCTTTCTTTTTTCGTTTCTGTTATGAGATATATTCTTCAGGAAGATATAAAAGATGAAAATGAATTAATAAAGGAAAATGGTTTTGATTTTGATGATTTTTCTTTACTTTCTTTGCTTTCATCTGCTTCAAATTATGAACTTGAAAATAGATTTGGTTTTGACCTTGCGAGAAGATTGAGATTGTCTGTCTTCCATCTTGACGAATTATCTGTGTTTTCTTCTGGGTTGAGGGTTGCTATAGAACTTATTGAGCAAGGTAAAATCTCGGAAGCAAAAACCACATTAGATTTAGCTTATTTTATTTTTGAAGGTGTGGAAAGCAAAATTGCAGTCAGGGATTTTACAACGGTAAAAAAAATTGAATTACTTTATAGGTCTGTCCATTCAAAAATAAGTGAGGCAAAGCTTGATGAAGCTAAAATGGATTTAAACGAAATTTTGTCAAGTGTAGATAAGATAAAAGGTAGGGAAATAGGTAAGTCTTTTTCCGCTTTTGTTATTGTTTTTCGAGAAGGTTTTGAAGCTATTCTGATAATTTCTGCTATTTTGGGAATAGTTTCTATTACTCGTGCAAGTAAATTCCCAGTTTATCTTGGTACTGTATTAGGAATTGTTTTTGGGATTTTACTGTGGATTGTTTTGGGTAGGGTTGTTTTGATTAATCCCGAGTTGATGGAAGGATTTTTGACCTTGGTAGCTGTTTTGGTTATACTTTATGTAAGCTTTTGGCTTCTTGAAAATTCTCGGCAGGAGAAAATAAGACAGTTTATTGAGAAAACTAAGAGTTATGCGAATTTAAGAAACTATACTTCTTTGTTCCTTTTATCTTTTTTTGCTGTTTCAAGAGAAGCTGGGGAAACGGCTCTTTTTCTCAGGGCTATTGGTGATGTTCGTGCTATGTTTTACGGAATTATTTTGGGGGCATCTGCTCTTTTTGTTGTAGCTTTTTTGATTTACTTTTTGAGAATAAAACTTAAACCCCGTATATTCTTTGTCATAACTAATATTATGTTGAACTTTGTAGCGGTCGCTCTTTTGGGCAAGGCTATAGCTGAATTTCAGGAAGCAGGTATAGTTCCAATAACTTTCGTAAAAGTACCTTCTTTTGATTTTTTTGGTATCTTCCCAACTTTGCAAACAATAATTCCTCAATTAATATTATTTGTTTTTCTATTTGGAGTTACTATCTACTATTTAAAAGTCCATCATAAATCTGCGTAAAACTTTGTTTCACTTTTTGCTTATTTCTTTTTGATGTGTATTTTTTATCCTCTATTTGTTAAAGTTTTACCGGAAGAAGTTTATATCGTTCTATGATTTTATCTTGTTTGTTATTATAATTATTGTGTATGGAATATGTTATAAAAGTTTTTCTGACTGTATTTTTTGGAGCAATTATTTTTTTTGTTCCAAGATTTATTGAAAAGAAAACATTATCATATTTACTTGCTTCTTTTGTTTTTGTAATATATTTTGTTTTACTAAGTCTTATTGGTGGAGCTGATTTTGTATATGTCTTACTTTTGCTTTCTTTGTTTGTGTTTTTCTTGTATGTTATATTCAGTTCATATATCAAAGGATTTGATGAATTGGAGAGAGCTATTGATTTTCTCGAAAAGGAAATTAAGGGATATGAAAGTATGGTATCTTTAAATATATCCCATCAGAATTTTCCTGGACGTTCAAGGGAGATTTATAATTTTTTTTCTCTAATATTTTCGAGATTGCAGAGTGAAGTAGACAGAATAAAAACGATGAACAACTTTCTCATATACTTAACGAACTTTGCAAGATACTCTCTTTCTGAATCAGATAAGAAGAAGTTTCTTGTTGAAGTAGGAAATTTTCTTGAATATGTCTTTCCGAATAAATCAGTTTCCGTAGTTATGATGGAGGAGAATCAGCCTGAAATTTTGAAGGGAAAAGAAGTGATTGAACCTTTTATAAACCAGATAATATATGGTAAGTTTGAAGATTCCGCTAATAAATATATCTCTTTCCCTCTCTCAAAAAACGGTAAATACTATGGATTTATTGTTATTTTCGGTGATTCTTCTGAGATAGAGAGAAATTTTGTTTTTATAGTTTCAAAGTTTGTTGAATCTGTTTTGAGGAAGATAGAAAAGGAGGAAGAAATAGAATTGAAGGCCGTGACGGATCCTCTTACTGGTATTTACAATAGGAGATATTTTATGTCGCGTCTTGAACAAAATTTTGCGAAATTTAAAAGGACAGGAAAGAGTTACGCTGTTGTGATATTTGATATAGATAAGTTTAAGAAAATAAACGATACTTTGGGGCATGTAGTTGGAGATGAGATATTAAAAACTTTTGCTTCTGTGATTAAAAATGGTATAAGGAAATATGACATTGCTGCTAGATTTGGTGGAGATGAATTTATCCTGCTTCTTGACGAAATAGATAAGGATAACGCTATAAATGTTGTGAAAAGAATTTCTACGCGTTTTTCCTTATCTGATGAGATAAAAGTTTTGGTTGAGGATGGAATTTATGTAAGTTGGGGATTTGCGATGGTAGATGAAGCTCCTTCATCTTACGAGGAAATAATAAAGCTTGCAGATAAAAGGCTTCTTAAAGCTAAAGAACTGGGTGGCGGTAGAGGAGTTTGGGAATGAGATTTTCTATGTCAGCTATATTTTGCATCTTTGTAGCTACCTCATAGAAAAAACCTTCTATTATTATTTTTTCTGCTAAATCGGGCTCTATACCTCTTGATGTGAGATAGAAGATTTCGTTTTCTCCTACTTTTGCAACCGACGCCGAATGTTTTGCGCTTACTATATTGGTATCTATATACATGGATGGAGTGAGAAATACTCTTGCATCATCAGAGAAGTTAATTGCTTTGCCTTCTATGAAAGAATCAGACCATTTTGCTTGGCTATCTATTTTAGCATTTTGTAAGAAAATCACTTGTGATTTATCTTTTGCTAATATTCTTACCATAACTTCGCCTTTTGTTTTTTCTCCTTTGTGTTCCATGTTATGTATTACTTCCAGATTTTTTGAGTTAGTGGAGGAGATTATATGGTAATCATATGCTGAACTTTCTTCCCCATCAAGTATAATATCTTTAATTAAGTATCCTTTACCTTCTCCGCCCCATATATTTGCTTCTTTAACTTCTGATTTCTTATCTATTGAGGTTTTTGTTCTTTCAAAAAATCTTGCTTTTTCACCTATCTGTTCAAATGAAAATAGTTCTAACTTAGAGTTTTCTCTAACTAATATCTCGGTTGATGAAATGTTCCATATCTTTGCGTCGTCAAGAAGTATTTTGAATATTCTTACATAGCTTCCTTTTTCTATTTCTATTTTTAGTGAATTTGGAATAAATACATATTCCTCATTTTGAGAACTTTTATTCTCATCACTTTTACCTTCTGCAGATATCAAGAGTAAGGTATCGTTATCTTCTAATTTTATGTTGAGGCATTTTGAATATTCTTTTATTATATTTTCAATCGGCTGCGTGTGTTTGTTAATATTTTGATTTTGATTATAGATTTTTATTTTTTCTCCTATTATTTTTTTACCTTCTGCTATAATTTTTTTCTCTGATGGAAAGATGAATATAGGATTTTCTTGAAGTTTTATTTTAAGAGCTGATATTATCTTTTCTACAAGTCTATTCTGATCTTCGTTTAATTTTTTTACGATTTCCCATTCAAGATTATTTTTTATTTTTATGTTTTTTGGAGCTTTGACTTTTGAATATTTTGTCTTTATTATCTCATGTAATTCTTCTTGTGTTTTTATCATTATTTGTATATTTTTCCACTATGAATTTTTAAGAGTTTCTTCTATAAATTGAAGTAATTTACTTTTAGGTGCGGCTCCGACCATTCTACCGATCTCCTTGCCATTTTTAAATATTATAAGTGTTGGGATGGAAAAAACCTTATATTTTGAAGCTATATCTGGATATTCGTCAACATTTAATTTTCCTATTTTTATTTTATTGTTCTCTTTTTCTATTTCCTCAAGTATTGGTGCTATGGCTCTGCAAGGGGCGCACCAGGCTGCCCAGAAATCAACTAATATTGGTTTATCCATATTTATTTCCTGATTGAAGTTTTTTTCATCAAGTTGTATTGCCATTTTTTGGTGTCGGGGCGACCGGATTTGAACCGGCGACCTTTGGCCCCCCATGCCAATGCGCTACCTCTGCGCCACGCCCCGATTATACAAAAATTATATATTCCGCATTTGAAAATGTAAAATTCAGTATTGATAATTTGGATAACCTATAGAATCAACTTAAAAGTATGAGGGAGAAATTTTGGAATTTCTTGATACTTGCGAGACCTTTTCAGTGGCACAAAAACATTTTTGTTTTTGCTCCTATTTTTTTTGCTTTTTCTTTTGAAACACAAAAGCTTATGAAAGTCTTTCTGGCTTTTTTATCTTTTGTGTTGATTTCCTCCTCTGTATACTCAATAAATGATGTGATTGATTTTGAAAGAGATAGATTACATCCTACAAAGAGAAATAGACCTGTAGCTTCTCTCAAAGTATCTAAAAATGAAGCATTAATCTTTGCTCTCTTTTTACTCCTTATTTCTCTGATCATATCTTATATTTCATCTACGCTACCTATTATTATATTATATTTTCTTTTAAACATTTTATATTCGCTATTTCTCAAGGGTGCGGAACCTCTTGGTATATTTTCTGTTGCTTTTGGTTTTGTTTTAAGAGTTATTGCCGGCGGTTTGTCAGCTAAAATAACTCCTTCAAGCTGGCTTATAACTTCTACATTTTTTATCTCTCTCTTCATATCTTCTATGAAGCGGGAGGCGGAGGAAGGAGAGCATTCAAAAATCTATGAACATATAGGTGTTATTTCCGCAACTTTAACAATAATTTTCTATACCTTATACATAGTTCTTGAAAGAAAAAGTTTTTTCCTACTTATCTCAATAATTCCAGTTATGTTCGGTATAATAAGATACTATATAATATCAGAGGAACGGAAAGGGAAAGATCCATCTTTGCTTATAATAGATTATCAGATATTGATATCTGTTTTTCTCTGGATTTTAATATTTGTATTACATACTATTTTCCCTCAACTTGAAATCTACTGATTTGCTGCCAAATTTCTGTTTGTTAGCATGTAATTATTTGATTTTTCTGTAAATGTTTGAATTATTTTATGTTTTTGTAGCCTTTCTGCTGATGCAACCGTTCCAAGTAAAAGCCAGAACATCTCAGCTGTTTGCAATATAACAAATGTGTTAGCACCTAATGCGTGAGCTAAAATTCCTACAAACCATCCAGTTATACCTAATGATAGAGCCTCTATATTTTTATCTTCGTAGTTTGATTTCAGGTTCATTTTCAAGAACTTCCAAATTGTGTATATGAGATAAATGAAAACTATAAGTCCAAGTGTTCCTGTCTCTCCCCATACTCTGAAAAACTGATTATCCATAAGACCCACTCCCAGCATTCCGAAACCAAAAATCGGGCTTTCTGGTAATTGATCAGTTATAAACCATCTCCATCTATCCCACCTAACGAAAGCCGATGATTCAACATATACATTTCCTATTATTTCTCCCCCTCCTGAACCTTCAAATGTGTATTTTATTCTCTCTATTACGTAGTCTGGCACTATGAAAGGAAATGCGGCGGTGAGTATAAGCGATATAATAAAAACATCTTTCCTCCTCATGAAAAATATTTGGAAAAGTAGCCACACAACTCCTGCAAGGTATGATGCTCTTGAAAGCGTTCTGAAATAGACCAGCGTAGCTGATGCAAAGATGATTGGAAATAAAAGTTTCTTTATACCTTTTGCTTTGAGCATAAATGGAAAAGCTATCGTCATTATTCCCAGAGCAAATATCCCGACATTTTCCCTACCGCCGAATCTTGTATGGAAAGGGAATCTTACTGCATTTCCTATTTTGCCTTCCAATATAATGCCATTTAGCCAGTATATTAGAGCAATTGATACTCCAAGGAAATAAGCAATTATAACATTTTTGATTTCTTTTTCGCTTTTGAGTAGAGAATAGCTCATTATAAAGTAAAGCCAATATTGTATAAATTTTGAAAGAAAAAGAAGTTGTGCTTTCCATCTAAAAGGTGATAGAAATAAAAAGGTTGAAATGCTGTATATGAAAGCGAAAAACAAAATTATTGATGCTATTCTTGAGCCATACCCATCTTTTGGTATATAAAAACCTCTTATCCCCCATGAAACAAGTGTGATGATAAAAAAAATATCTTCAAATCTTAAAGTTATATCTCTTACATCTGTTTCTCCTATGCTTATTGAGGGAGAAATTGGGATAAGAAAACATATCAGATATATTCCGAAGGATGGATTTTTCAGTATAAGTGGAGCGAATATTGCAACTGTTATGGCTATTGCGGGGAGGTAGTCTTTGAGAATTTTCCCTATGTTTATTTCACTTACTTCCATTAACATAAAAATTATGCATAATTCCTTGTTTTTGAAATTTTTTGGTTTCTAATCTACACTTTTTATTTATGAGGTTTTATTTTTATGCCTTTTTATTTTTTGCGTGGTTTTCAAGTGTGATTTATAATGCTTCTTTACCATCTCGCTTACCTACAGGACTAGGGAATTTAGATAAAATCATTCATTTTGTCTATTATATTCCTGGAGGATTTTTATCTTTTATGTATGTTGGAGCATTTGGACAAATCTCACCATTTGTTTCTTTTCTCTTAGCTTTTTTTGTTTCTATTACAGATGAATTTATTCAGTCTTTTATTCCTGGAAGGCAAGCTGATTTTTTTGATATTGTTGCAGATACTTTCGGAATTATTTTAGGAATATATTTGGGTATTGTAAGAGAGAAGATAAAAAACAAATCAGAGCGAGCGAAAAAATTGATTTGATAGAAAATTTTTTTGATTTCTTGAATCAAAACTTTTTGTTTTTTTGATTTTTCGTTCTGGTTTCTTTATTATAAAAAAAAATTTTTTTTGTAGAATAAATTTATAAAACAAAAAAGTTTTTTTATTCATAAAATTTTATTTATGAGTTTTGGTTTAATAAAAAAAGATAGTGGAGGTGAGGGTAAAAGTGGAAAGGAAGTTTCTGGGGACCCACATAATAGCAGAGCTTTACGGGTGCGATCCGGTTTTGCTTGACGATGTGGAGTTCATAACCTCTACTCTTATAAAGTCAGCTGAAAAGACAAAAGTTACAGTTGTTGATTATGCAACGAGAAAATTCGAACCTCAGGGAGTGTCAGCTATCATTATAATATCCGAATCTCATATAGCAATACATACATGGCCAGAGCTAAAATACGCAGCTCTTGACTTTTATACTTGCGGGGAGGAGGACCCTGAACCTGCTGTTAGGGAGATAGCTCGTAAGTTCAAAACAAAGGAGTTAGTTTTATTCCGGGCTGATAGAGGGAATATATCCAAAATAGAAAAAATAATGAGATCCAACAGAAAAAATAGAGAAAATGAGGAAATCAGAACCGATGAGATGCAAGTTCTACTTTGATTGGACGGATAAATCATCAGGATTTTTCTATTCTATAAAAGAGGTTATATTATCTAAAAAGACGGATTTTCAACAAATAGATCTTGTTGTTCTTGAAGAAGTTGGGCTTGCCCTAATATTAGATGGGAAAGTACAGATCGCAGAGCTTGATGAATTTTCATACCATGAACCATTAGTTCATATACCTCTGATAACATGTGGTAGTCCAGAGACTGTACTTATAGTGGGAGGTGGAGATGGATGTGCGCTCAGAGAAGCTTTAAAATATAAAAGTATCAAAAGATGTGTACTTGTAGATATAGATAGAGAGGTAGTTGAAATATCCAAAGAATACCTCAATCATATAAATAAAGGCTCTTTTTTTGATCCTCGTGTTGAGGTCTTTTTTGAAGATGGACGAAAGTTCATAGAAAATACCCACGAGAAATTTGATGTAATAATAATAGACACTGTTGATCCGCTTGAATACGGTCCTTCTTATCTCCTTTTCACAAAGGAGTTTATGATAAAGGTAAAAGAGAGACTCACTGAAAGAGGAGTCGTAGCAGTACAATCAAATACAATTTTTCCGGGCGGTTCAAAGTTTTTGCTTGCTATGTATAAGACTTTGGAGAAAGTATTTCCAAAAGTTTCTTTCGCTTGGACATATCTCAAATCATTTATGTTAAGCTGGGCATTTACTTTCGGATGTGTTGCAAGGAAACCAGAAGAAGTTCCCTATGAAGAAGTAGAGAAAGTCTTATCTCAAATTGAAACTCGCTTTCTCACTCCAGAGGTTTATAGAGCCTGTATATCTAAACCTAAATTCTTTATAGAAGACCTGAAAAATTTTGATCAAATAATAACTGATGAAAAACCTCTATTCGTCTATTGATTTTTTTATTGATTTTCCTGAGATTTTGAAAATCCATTTTGTTTAGTATAGAACTTTACGATTTCTTCGGCGAGAGATTCAGCTGTTTGCTTTTCTGATATGATTTCTGGTTTTTTGACATGTTTTTCTACTGTTTTCGCTGTAACCTCTCCTATGCAAGCTATTACTCTATCTTGTATCCACTCCTTTTCAAAAAATTCAAGAAAATATAAAAATGAGAGAGATGAAGTAAATGTCAGAACATCAGGATTTATTCTTTTTAATTCTTCTATGTCTTCTTTTGTTTTTTCTTCTTTTTCTATTGAATATATCTCTATGGTTTTTACATTTTTGCCTATTTGGATAAGTTTGCTTTCTATATTTCTTATTTTCTCTGCTCTCAAAAATATCACATTTTTTTCATGTCTTACTTTTAATTCCTCATATAGGTTTTCTGTTGTAAAGTTGTGTGGTATTATATCTGGGATAATACCAAATTCGTTTAAAGATGAGGCCGTTTTTTCTCCGACTGCTGCTACCTTCATCCCCCATATAGTTCTTGAATCTTTGCCTTTGCTGAAAAGAAAAGAAAAAAATTTCTCTACGCCGTTTTGGCTTGTAAAAACTAAAACTGTATCATTTCTTTCATCTACTTTTTTTTGTTGAATATCTTCTAAAAAATTTCTAATATTTTCTTCGTGCTTTTCGTTGAAGACTATTTTTACCGATGGGAATAGTATTGGAAGTCCTCCAAGTTCTCTTATTAATTTTGACATTGAATATGATTGTCTGATAGGACGGGTTATAACGATTTTTTTTGAGAATAGAGGTTTTTTCTCAAACCAGCTTATTTTCTCTCTCATTTTCACGACATCTCCGACTATGAATATCGCAGGTGGGTTCACTTTTTCCTCTTTTGATTTTTCTATTATTTTATCTAATGTAGATGTTATTGTTCTTTGTAGGGGAGTTGTTCCATTTTCTATTAACGCACAAGGTGTGGAAGGTGGCAAATTTTCTAGTAATTTGCTTACTATCTTTTGAAGAGGTTTTACGGTCATAAGAAAGACTAATGTTCCGCATTTTGATATAGAGGAAAAATCTATTCTTTCCCTACCCTCAGCTTCGCTTCCTGTTATAACTGTAAAAGAAGAGACAAAATCTCTATGAGTTATTGGGATACCTGCGTATGCTGGAACAGAATAGAATGATGATACACCCGGGACTACCTCAAAATCTATATCATTCTCTTTTAGGTATTCGCATTCTTCTCCTCCTCTCCCAAATATAAAAGGATCGCCCCCTTTGAGCCTTACTACTTTTTTTCCTTCTCTTGCCTTTTGAACTAAAAGTTCATTTATTTTTTCCTGTGGAAGAGTATGTTTCCCGGCTTCTTTACCCACATATATCTTTTCTGCATTTTCTGCGTATATAAGAATATCTTGTGGTATTAGGTGATCGTATATTACAACATCTGATTTTTTCAGGATTTCTATACATCTTATGGTTGCAAGTCCGGGATCGCCAGGTCCTGCACCTACTATATAAACTTTTCCCTTTCCCATCTGATTAATAGTATTTTTTCTTGTGGTTTTGAATAAAAAATCTGCACGATAAAAAATAAAAAGATATGGAAAAATTTTACATAACTACTCCTATATACTATGTAAATGATGTCCCTCATATTGGGCATGCTTACACTACGATTGCAGCAGATATTATCGCAAGGTTCAAAAGGATTTTTGGTTATAAGGTATTTTTTCTTACAGGAACGGATGAACATGGTAAAAAAATTGAGAAAGCAGCAGAAGAAAAAGGAATATCTCCAAAAGAATTAGCAGATGAAACTCACAAAAGATTCAAGGAGCTATGGAAAGTATTGAACATATCTTATGATAAATTTATAAGAACCACAGATCCAGAGCATGAGGAAGCTGTTATTTATTTTTGGAAGAAAATGAAAGAGAAAGGAGATATATACAAAGGAAAATATGTTGGCTGGTATTGTATCCCTTGTGAATCATTTTTTCCATCTTCTCAGGTGGAGGATGGTAAGTGTCCGTCTTGTGGAAGACCTGTAGAGGTTTTGGAGGAGGAAAGCTATTTTTTCTCAGTTCAAAAATACAAAGATAGGCTCAAAGAGTTTATAACAAAATCAAACTTTGTAAAACCAGATTTCAGACAAAGGGAGGTCCTCAATGCACTTAATGATATTGGAGATATATCAATATCTCGCCCTCGCAATAGAGTTCAGTGGGGAATTCCAGTTCCCGATGATGAAAATTTTACGATTTATGTTTGGGTTGATGCTCTCATAAATTATGTTTCTGCCCTTGGATATCCTGATGGAGATAAAATGGAGTTTTGGCCAGCAGATATACATCTTGTTGGGAAAGACATTTTGAAATTTCACGCTTTATATTGGCCCATGTTCCTTATGTCGGTGGATCTTGAGTTGCCTAGATTGGTTTTTGCTCATGGTTGGTGGAAGGTGCAGGGACAGAAGATGTCGAAGTCTCTGAAAAATGTTGTTGATCCCTTTGAGATATCATCAGTTTTTGGAGCAGATGCTTTGAGGTTCTTTTTGTTCAGGGAAACTCCATTTGGGCAAGATGGAGACTTTTCTGAGGAGGCAATAAAATCAAGATATGAGAATGATTTGGCAAAAGATTTTGGAAATCTCGTTTTGCGTGTTGCAAAATTTGCAGAATCTAATTTCCCTTCCGGGGTAAGAAAGCTGGGATTACCAAGTTTTGGAGATTTTTCTCCACAAGAATTGCTTTCTCTGTGGAAAAGAGCAATTGAAAATATTGATCTATTTTCAGCTTTATCTTATTTTTCATCACTTGTAGCCTTTTCAAATAAGTTTATAGATTCACAAGCACCATGGTCAAAACTGAAAATGGGAAAGGTGGAGGATGCGGAAAAAATCATTTATAATCTTTCATATCTCATTAAGATAATAACATTTATGATATATCCTTTCTGTCCAGAAACAGCTTTGAAAATATCCAGAAGTTTTGGTTTTCATTCGCTTTTAGATGATTCAAATCCAAAAACAATTCAGGACATCGTTAATTATGATGAGGTTTTCAGGGTAAAAAGTACTGGAGTCCTTTTCCCGAAGATAGGAGGTTGAACTTCGCTAAGCAGCCTTAAAAACTTTCCTTCATCAAATTCTCCCTTTTTCTTCTTTATTTTTAGAACTGAATTTTTCAGAGAGTTTGCAAAATATATAGTTTCTGTTCCTGTTGGGTCTATGAGAATCATTTTAGATCTCTCAAAATTTTTAAGGAAATCTTCGGAAGTTTTTTTAGCCATAGAAAAATATTCTCCAATAGCTTTTGAATATATATTTTTGCCTTTTTGATCTTTTCCGTTACGGATTAGCTTGAACTTTGTTTTTATGATTTCCTTTATTGTATTTACTGAAAGAATCTTTAAGTAGATTCTACTATTTGTTTTTGGTGAGCCGAATATTGTTCCATTGAGGTTTTCTTCAAGAAATTCAACGCATTTTCTATTTTCCGGTAAAGATTGAAAATATCTTATTTGTTCCCAGATTTGCGGATTTACCAGATCATCTGCTTTTCTTTCAACTTTAAAGTGTAGTATAGATAGATTTTTGGGTATATTGTTGAAAAAAGCACTTGCAACTGCGAATTCTGGGATCATGAAATTATGAGCAACTATATCTTGGGCAAGGTGTGTCATATAACCTATCATAAAAGATTTCTTGTAATCTTCTGATGCCTTGAAAAACAATGAAAATATAAACTCCCAGTTATGTGGGTGTTGTTTCCAGTTTGAGAAATTCTTTCCTATGATCATATCTGCCATAATGCTTCCCCATAGAAACTGTGGATAAAATTTCTCGCATATTTTCACTACTGTGCTACCTATTTTTGCAAGTTCTATTGCAGAAGTTATTCCAAGATGGGCACCCGGTCCCCATGCAAAAACATCTTGCGAGTAAATGAAAATGAGAAGAAAAGAAAATATGAGCAGAAAGATAATTTTGTACATCATTTTAATTTTGCAAAAATGATTGTTCCTAGGTAAATTTGCAAGAAAAATATTTAGTCTTTGGAAAGACATAGGTTTGAGAATGTTTTGTTAGTTATATATCAATAATTATTGGGATAATGAAATTATCCCCTTCCTTTCTCAGCTCTGCGCCTCCGTATGTTACTGCTTTGATATAGATTTTTGGAAACAGTTTCCTATCTTTAAGTTTCTCAAATAATATTTCTGCTTCAATTTCCGTTTCTTCCTCTTTCTCAATTATCTTAACCCTTTCTAATCTAAATGGCGTGATCTTTTTTGTATCAAAGAGGAAAACTATTTCATTAAGAAGTGTGATTAATGCATCAGTAAAATCTATACCATCTGATTTTATTTTCAGTCTTATTTTTTGTAAGATTTTGCTTTTGCTTTTATTTTTTGTTTCTTCATACATTTTTTCCAGCTCTTTTTTCTCTTGAAGTTTATCTTCCCCGAAGTAAAGCTGGTAGAGAGCATCTATTGAATCTCTGATAATTTCTTCTTTTGTCTTTGCTTTCACTATGAATCCGGTTTCACCTGTGTGATCCATTAACTCAAACATAGCTTTATTATATTATTCCAGCTTGAGCAAGTAGTTTTTCTAAGTTTGTTCCTATTATCTGAATAAAAAGGTTTATTTCAAACTGGTCCGGTTTCTTAAAGCCTGATATTGGTACATCTTTTGAAAATCTTGCGAGAAAACTTGAATTTATGTATAAAAGTCCAGAAAAATCTGGTGATTGAAAACCAATATATGGGAATACAGTGACTATTCCATCTTTTTTTATTGGTGTTGGAATTTTCACTCCTTTTCCGGGCTTATATATTTTTGGGAAATCCTGATAGAAATGTTCTGAATCGTCAAATCTTATTGTTGATACGCAGAATTGTTGAGATTCTCCGGAGATTAGTTTTACAATTTTTGTTTCTGTACAATATTTTAGACACTTTTCCGTTGTTTCGTCCATCAGTTCACAGACTTTCATCTGCAACCTCCCGGCTCCCTGACAATTTTGAGCCTCTATTGGACAATATAGTTCGCATGTTGTTTCTTGAGGTTTGATTAGTGTTTGGTTGCATTCTTGAAGTTTTATATCACATGTTCCTGCATATTTTTTCTCAAAACAATATAAGGTTTTTGGTGCCTTGCAAAATAGCTCAAAGATAGGATTACTTTCTGCAAGCGGTACTATACCCGGGGAGTCGGAGAAACACTCCCATTCAAATATGAATTTATTATCATCTGTCCAAGCTGGTAATATTGCTCTTATTCCGCCTTCCGATGAGAAAAAAGTTTGAAAGTCAAACTCTATTTCATTTGGTATTATACCAGTTATGAGTGAAGAAATTATTTGTGGGTTCACAAATTGTAGCAGGCTAGCCGAAACATCCTGAGGCAGACCTGCTCCTGTTATATATGTTGTTAAACTTTTTATAAGTTCATCAAATATCCCAGTTCTGACAATTCCCACAGCAAATGTTGCCACTACATTGATTAGAGATTTCCAACTTACTCTTTCTTTCCCTTGGAAGCTTTTTGAGATTTGGGAGAGATCATCCTTTAAACTTGGAGGCACTTCAAGTTTTGATCTCGGGCGGTTTCCGAAGTTATTTGAAAGTTTTTCATCTTTGAAAATAGAGTCAGATGATGTTGGTATAGCAAATGCATTTTCCTCAGCCGGTGCTATGAAATCATCCGTTTGTGCATCTGTTTCTTGGGCAATTGATTCAAGCATTTGAATAAAAGCTTCTGATGAGCTTATGAAAAGTTCTGGAACCTGTTTCCAATATATTTTACCTTTTGTAGGCTCTATACCTAAAAGATTTTCTCTTTCATTCAACAAAAATGGAATAATTCTGATAATAACATCTCTTGCAGAAATATTACTTATTCCACCGAGTTCTTGAATAAATGAGTATGTTCTTACTATGTTTTCTAATTTAATATCAAGATCTATTGAGAGAAAAAACTTTATAAACCCTTGAACTGCTTTTAAGGTTCCGTATAGTAGGTTAGCATCAGCATTATCAAATTCTATACCATCAAGGTCTAATCTCCATATCTCTTTTCCTTGAAATTCAAGTCTCCAGGAAAGTTTATCTACTTTGAAGCTCCAATTTTTTTCTTTTCTTGGAATTTCTAAATTTTCAATTATTTTTTCTGAAATGTCAATTATGTTTGCTTGAAATATATCATCAAGGATTGTGTTTATTGTTGTTTCTGTTGGAATTTCGGTTTGGGCGGGTCTTATATGTTTTGCTGGTGGAGAAAATCCAGATATAAGCTGTACTATCACATTTCCTAATTCGGTAATAACATCTTGGATATTTTTAAGAAGTAATCCTGTTAAAGATAGAGCCATACCAAATCTAACTTCCGGGTTATTTGGTTCTTTTTTTATTCCTTCTGAAAAGATTTGGGCAGCACCTTGAAAATCAGCTTCTTTTAGTCTCTCTTTACCCATTAATATTATTTCACTTATATTTTTTTCTTTTTTACTTTTGCATACTATGAAGAATGTGAGTGTTGGTATTATAATAGTTAGAGTTAGGGTTAGTTTTATTTTTCCCCTTATATTGTTCATACTAAAAAATATAAGCAAATCGTATGGAAAATTCTAAAACATTTCTTTTTGATACTTTGTTATTTGAGATTTTTTTGATTCTTATTATTCGCTTTTTCTTTTTTAATTTTGAGTATTTTTTACACTAAGATATAAAATATATTTTTTAGTTTAGTAGAGTGGGGTATAAGCTAAGGAAGTAAAAGTAATAAAATAAAAAATTAGCTATGATAAAAAGACTGATTTTACATAAATATTCTTATATTTTTTTATTCCTTTTATCATCTATTATATTTTCTCTTTTTGTTTCTAACTTTGAGTTTTCGGAGAAGATAAGGTTCCCATTTTTGATTTCCTTTTTAACATCTTTTTTCATATTTAAAGATTTTAGTGTTAAGGAAAAAGCAATTATTGTGGCTACTTTTTTAATCTTTTCCTTTTTAATATATTCCTTCCTTAAAGTTCAGGCTAATGTTGATCTGGAAGGCGGGATTCAGCAAGGTCTTATATATGCTTTCCCGTTTTTTGTTTTCCCTTCAACACTATTTTATATCTTTGGAAAGATAAAAACTATTTACATATCATCTTTTTTTTCTCTCATCTCGTTTTTTCTTCATAGAGATTTTTCTCTTTCTTTTGTCTGGTTTACCTCTTCTTTTATCATTTTATCTGCTCTTGAAGGTGCGAGGAGGAGGATATCTATTTTCAAGGTTGGGATTTTTTATGGCTTATTTGGACTAATTCTATCTTTGATTTTGGGAAATGGATTTATCAAATCTTTCTTTTTCTTCGTTTCATCTTTGTTTTCTCCTTTTATATCTGTTGGTTTAGTGTTTTTCATAGAGAGAGCATTTAGAATACTTACTCCTTTTTACCTTTTTGATTTGCAAGATTTAGAAAATCCTCTTTTGGTTCAATTGAGGAAAAGAGCTCCTGGAACTTTCCATCATTCAATATTCGTTGCTGATATAGCTCATTCGGTAGCAGAAAAATTAGGTGTAAACGCAGAACTTGTAAGATGTGCTGCTCTTTACCATGATATAGGAAAAATAATTAGACCTGCATACTTTATAGAAAACCTGAAAGGTTTAGAAAAACATCTTAAAATAAACCCACCATTAAGTTCAAAGGTTGTTATAAAGCATGTTGAAGACGGTGTGAAACTCGCAAGATCATACAATATTCCAGAGAGAATCATAGATTTTATAAAAGAACATCATGGAACGACTTACCCAGAATTCTTTGTTAAAGCATCTGAGGAAGAGAATTTGAAATTTGAAGTAAGATATCCCGGTCCTTCTCCTCGTAGTATTGAAACTCTAATATTGATGATAGCAGATTCGTGTGAGGCTGCTCTACGCTCTGTTGAAGAATTAACCCCAGCAAAGATAAGTGAGCTTGTTGATAGAATCATTTCAAAGAAGATGGAAATGAAACAATTTGATAACGCTCCAGTGACATTTGAGCAGCTAAACAAAATAAAATCTGCAATGGTAGAAACCCTTATTGAATTCTATCATCCGAGAATAAGCTACTCGGAAGAGAAAATTAGGTATTACATCGATTTGAAAAAAGGGAAATACAAAGAAAAAGTAGAAGGTATTGCTGGATACGATGAAGAAAAAGAAGAATTACCTCATGGAAATAGTGATTATTCTAATGGGATAAATGGAAAAGGTAGAGAATCAGAAGATAAAGAAATGAAAAAATAAATAAAAGGTATCTTCTTCTTATTCAAAAAGCAAGGGATTAGGTAAATTATAAATTTTGTCTGATTACAATTATAATCTTATCAAATGAAAACAAAAGCATGGGTTCTTGAAAAGTTCGGGTACGAAGGATTATCATTCAAAGAGTTTGATATAGGAGAACTGGCGGAAGGTGAGATACTTGTAAAAGTTTTATCGTGCGGAGTGTGTTATAGAGATATAATAGACATACAAGGAGGTTTCAAATATACAATCCTTCCAACCGTTCCAGGACATGAAATATGCGGTATTGTTGAAAAAGTAAAAGCTGGAAATAATGATATACCACCTTTTTCAGAGGGTGATATTGTTATATCAAGACATGGTCCGTTTTGTGGAAGATGTGAGTTATGTCTTTCTGGGAAAGATAACCTTTGTACGAGAGCTGGCAGATTTGTTCAGACCATGCCAGGTGGATACTCTGAATATGTCAAGGCTCACTGGTCTGCTTTTGTAAAGGTTCCAGAAAATCTGATTAAGAGTTTATCTTACTCTCAACTCTCTATAATCTTTTGTGCGGTTGGAACAGCATATAGAGCAATTGCTCATCAGGGAGAAGTCAAATCGGGAGATCTTGTGCTTATAACTGGTGCGAGCGGAGGGGTTGGTTTGCATGCAATCCAAATAGCAAAAGAATCCGGAGCATATGTTTTAGCTGTAACTTCATCAAAAAGCAAGGTTGAAAAGCTAAAAGAGTTCGGAGCAGATGATGTCATTTTATCAGAAGATATGCGATTTAATGATGAGGTGATGAAAAGAACTGGTGGGAGAGGAGTTGATGTTGTAATAGAAAACACTGGTTCTGTCGGGCTTGAAGGAGCTATAAGAAGTCTAAAATTAGGTGGGATCCTTGTTCTCATAGGGAACATAAAAGTAGATAGGTACCAACTTAATCCTGGAATGGTCATCGTAAGAGAATTGAAATTGAAAGGCTCAGTAGGCATAAATCAGAATGAGCTTCAAAATCTTTTCCGTCTTATTGAGATGGGAAAGGTGCGACCTATTATCTCTGAAGAGTTCCCTCTTGAAAAAGCCCTTGATTCACACTTAAAAATGAAAAATAAAAATACTCTTGGAAGGTTTGCGTTGGTGTGTAATGAGTAATTCTTGTTAGTCAAGAATTTTTTACAAATCCAAAAAAATATTTTTATAGGATAAAATATAAAAGGAAGAAAGGAGGTGCAATTGCGATGGGTAAGAATATAAAGTTTCAAAAGAACGGGATAGATATAATGGGGTATTTTTCTGTCCCCAGAAAGAGAGCTCCTGCCGTAATAGTTTTACATGAATGGTGGGGACTGAATGAACAAATAAAGGGGGTTGTAGATAGACTATCAAAAGAGGGTTTTGCCGCTTTAGGATTGGATTTATATAAGGGGAAAGTGGTGGATAACCCTAACGATGCGGGGCAGCTTATGACAGATATGTTTCAAAATCGCCTTGAAGAGGTATCAAATGTTTTCAAGGTTGCGGTTGAGTATCTCAAAAGTTTAGATAAGATTTCTCCAAAGAAAGTCGGAGTAATTGGGTTTTGTTGTGGAGGAACTTTGACCATGTATTTTGCTTCTGTTTTTTCTGATATCTTAGACGCTGCTTGCCCGTTTTATGGGCTTCCACAACTTGCTCCAATAAAGCCGGAAAATATAAAGATACCAATATTCTTTATTCTTGCTGAAAAAGATGAGTTCGTAAACAACGATGATGTCATCGAACTTTCAAAGAAGGTTTGGAGGAACGGAGTTGAGGTGCAACTTAAAGTCTATCCAGGGGTCAATCATGCTTTTTTGAATGAAAAAAGACCAGAAGTGTATCATGAAACATCGGCAAAAGATGCGTGGGGTATGATGGTTGATTTCCTTAAAAAACATCTGGGGACTGAATAAAAGTATTTGCATATATGAATCTATTTTTCTGGCAGTAAAACTAAAAACTATGCAGAGTAAATTCCCTGTTATCGCTAGTTAGGAATTGTTATCTTCAATATTGTCCTTCTGCTGGTGGATGGTTGTTTTAGGTAGCCCTACATATATTAGTTTTTTGTCGTGTTTTTTGACTATTCCCATTTCTTCCATCTCCTCTACGATTCTTGCTGCTCTGTTAAAACCTATCCCGAGTTTTCTCTGCAAAAGAGATATTGAAATTTGCCCGTAGCTTTTTGCAATTTCTATGGCTTCTTTAAATTTAGCGTCTTTGTCTTCAAACTCTGCTGAAATTAGCATTTCTTCCTCTTCATCTTTTGATACAATTTCAATGTACTCTGGTTCTCTTTGTGCTTTGAGATGATCCACTATTTTTATTATTTCTTCGTCCGATGTGTAAGCAGCGTGTCCCCTTTGAGGAGTTATTCCAGGCATAGAGAAGAGAAAATCTCCTTGTCCAAGTAGTGTTTCTGCTCCGTTTGTATCTAAAATAACTCGCGAATTTACTTTATCAGAAACTCTTAAAGCTATTCTTGCTGGCAAATTTGATTTTATTATCCCGGTTACAACATCTGTTGAAGGTCTTTGGGTGGTGAGTATAAGGTGTATACCAGCGGCTCTTGCCATCTGGGATAGTCTCATAACATATTCTTCAACTTTTTTTGCCGATGTTACCATAAGGTCTGCGAACTCATCTATTACAACTATTATTCTTGGCATTTTTTCTCCTGTTTTCTCTATAAAGTCGTCAAGGTTCTTTGACTTTACTTTCTTCATAGCTTGATATCTTCTCATCATTTCTTCTACCGCCCACCTTAAAACATCTATCGCACCTTTTGAGCTCGTTACAACATCTGTTACAAGATTTGGAATACCGCTGTATAGAGAAAACTCAAGCATTTTTGGATCAACAAGGATAAATTTCAATTCGTCAGGCGGAAATCTCATAAGTAAGCTAACGATTATTGTGTTCAATAATACGCTTTTTCCAGACCCAGTTGTTCCGGCTACAAGCAGGTGCGGAAGTTTGTGCAAATCCACAACGAATGGTCTTCCATATATATCTTTTCCTAATGTTAGAGGAATTTTCATTTTTTTCGCTTCTGGTGCGTCAAAAACTTCTTTTAACCTCACAATATTTCTTTTTTTTCTTGGAACCTCAAAACCTACTGCACCACTTATTGGTACAGGAGCAACTATTCTTATACCAGGTAGTCTCATAGCTATTGCTATATCATCACCGAGAGAAACTATTTTTGTTGCTCTTATGCCACTTTCTGGTATGAACTCAAAGAAATTTACAACAGGTCCTGACATCATAGATATTATTCTTCCCTTTATGCCAAATGAGTTAAGCACATCTATTAATTCCCTTGCGACTTTTGTTAGAACTTCTGGGGGATCATATTCTACTGATTCAGGTTCATCTAGTAAAGATGGTGACGGGAGTTGAAAACTATCTTTTTTCCCTTCCACAACTTCTGTCTCTTCTTTCTTTCCTGTTTCATCTTCTTCTGATTGAATTTTATCTTGTTGTGTTTGTTGTCTTATTTGATTTTTATCTTTGTTTCTTTCATATCCTTCTGAATAATCAGCTTTGTATTCTCCTATTTTATTTTTCTCGTCTAATCTTATGATTTGAGTTGTGTGTGATGTTTCGTCTAAAAGTATTGTTCTACTTTCTTTTTCATTTTTTATTTTCTTCTCATCTGGTGATGGTTTTTGATTTTCTTCATCATATTCATTTTGATAATCTTTTTCATTCCATGTTTGTGTGTTTGCGATTGATTTTGGACTTGCAGCAGTGCCTTCTGCTTTGTTCCTTATTTTTTGTATTTGTCTTGAAAAGTATGGAAAAAATGTAACTATTGATATTGCAAAGATTGCAGAAGATAATATTGAAATAGATAGATTTTCGCTTATTCCCAATTTTTTTATGAGTTCAGATATATAAATGCCTATTATACCTCCAAATTGATTATTCATGGTTGAGGCTATGCCTGCCAGCAGAACTACCACTGATATAACGCTCAAAATTGGTAGAGGGTTTTTTATTTTTTCAAGAGCAAAAAGGGAATTGAACAACATAAGACCGAAGATCAAAAATATAAAAGGATACCCAAGAGAAAGAAACAATCCTCCAATTAATTTTTTTATTATGGTTTGAGGGAAATTATTATGTCCTAAAATGAAGGGTGATGATGGTACATCAGATACTATAAAGTAAGCCAATATTGTGGCACACAATACAACATTCAGTATTGATAATACTTTCCATATCTTCATAAAACAAATTTTACAAAACCAACATCTTGAACTTTCTTTATATTTTTGGATTTTGAATTTTTTGTCTAATTTTTCTTTTCCGTTTTGTAAATCTTGATTAATTTTTGCAGAATTTTTTAAAATTTTTGTGTATGAAGAAGTTTAAGTTTATTCTCTCTATTAGTCTCTTTTTCTATTTTATCTTTTTTCTCCAAAGCTGCTCACAAAAAGAGGAAACGATTACCATATCTTTTCCTTCTCAAAACTGCAACATACTATCAAAATATGATGATGTACCGGAGGAGGTAAAAAATGAATGTTTTTTTCCTTTCCCTTTTACTCAATTTTTTTTCTCAGGTAAGGTTTCAGTTCCAGCTGAACTTGTCAAAATTCCAGAAGGTTATCCTCAACTTGATTTATCTTTTGTGAATTCTTTTGACGGATTTTCCCCTGCTAACCAGATAATTTTCTGGCATCCAAAAGGATTTTCGCGGGAAGGCTTACCAAAACCTCCTGAAACTTTAAATTCTGGCTCTCTGGTCCAGGTTTTAGAATGGGGTACGGGAGAGCGAATTCCATTTCTTGTTGAGCCAGATGCAAGGGCAAATCCACCTTACCAAATACTTTATATAAGACCCCTAAAAAGAATGAAACCTTCTTCAAGATATATTGTTGTTATGAAGAAAGGTATAAAGAGTTCGGATGGGAAAGATTTGAATCAACCAGCTTTCTTTAAAGCTTTTGTTGAAGGTAAAAAGATAACTTTTGCTAATTCAAATCAGGACCCTGAATTTTGGTTGAAACACTTTTCTGATATTGTAAGTTTTCTTGAAAAGAACGGCATAAAAAAAGAAGATATTTTTGTAGCGTGGGATTTCCCAACTGCTTCCGACGAAAAAATAATTGCAGAGCATATGAAGAAAGTAAGAGATACAATTTATGAAAATTCAAACAGAATAACTTTTGTTGTAGATAAGGTAGAAACTTATCCGTATGATGATAGAGAAAAGTATAAAGATTTACCAGATAGTTACAGAAAGCTTATAATGAAATCTGTTGAAGGTAGGTTTCATATCCCAAAATATGATAATCCATCTGAGCTTTTTGAAGCGAAATTTCTCATGAACATCCCGGAATGTGCTAAAAAGAAGAAAGATCAGGGTGAAAAAATCAAAGTTATGATTTTTGGACATGGATTGTTTGGTTCTGTAAGAGAGCTTGACGCAAATCACCTGCTTTATGTTGCAGATTTCATTTGTGTTATTATTATAGCAACTAACTGGGTAGGAATTGATTTTAATGCAGTTCAAGCTATATCTCAATTTGCAATTTCAAAGCAAAAAAATATGATAGATACTGTTTTCTATATAGTTTCAAATCTCAAACAAGGACACTCAAACTTTTTAGCTCTTGCTTTACTTGCAAAAAAACAGGAATTTTGGAATGAAGTAAAAAATAAAGTAGGGGAATTACCGGAAATAGGTGATATTGTATATTATGGAATTTCAAACGGAGCTATTCAAGGTGGTACATTTATGACCCTCACAAATGATGTAAAAAGAGGAGTTCTTGATGTTGGTGGGTCTATTTGGACATCTATGCTTGAAAGAAATGTAAGTTGGGATAGGCTCAAAGCTCTTTTCGGATATCAAGAAGGTAATTGGGAGCTTGAACTAAAAAAAATAATAGGTTTGGCGCAGATTATTTTTGATATAGTTGACCCTATAACTTTTGCTCCATATATTGTAAGAGGCAGTGAAAAATTTGGCATAGTTCCAAAGCAGATTTTGTATAGGATGGCTCTTTATGATGAGCAAGTTGCCAATTTCTCATCAGAAACATATGTCAGAACTGTTGGAATTCCTGGAATAAATCGTCCCGTAAAAGATACTTTTGGCATTGAGTTCAAAGATGCTCCCTTTGAAGGTTCCGGGTTTTTACAAGTTGATGCGAAAACGAACAAAATTCCTCCTCCCGAGAACATTCCTCCACCATCTGATATGGTTTCAACGATTGTAAGGAAATGGTGGCCTTTGGAAGATTCGGGGGAATTTATGGCGCCCCATGAAGTCCCGCGCAGAATAATGGAAATTATCGAGATGCAAAAGAGATTTTACGAGGAGGGAAAGATATATCAGTTATGTTCTGATAATATATGTGATCCAAATTAGACATTAGATCAAATATATAGCTATATCCTAAAATTTTTATTTCTTCTTCGCAGTTTATCATTAAATCAAAGAATATTTCTCTTTTTTCTTTTCCCCAATCGTACAAAACTGATATTTCATCATCTGATTTATGTTTTTGATTTACTTTTTCTTCAAGTATTTTCTCATCTAATTTGTATTCTTGGGCTGTAAGTTTTTTTAATTTTCCCTCAAACAAATCTTTTTTATTTTTTTCTTCAAGTCTGAATATAACTATATTCTCTTTTTCATTTAAGATACTTCTTGTAACATCTTTTAAAAATGTCATAACGCATGCTGTTGAGAAAAGGAAAAGTCTGTGATAAGGGTTTTTAAATTTTTCTATCAGATTTGATAATTTGTCTTCTGATATATATCCTTGTTCTTTTGCGTATCCAACTACCTTTCCAAAGAATTCTTCAAGTTTTTTTATTTTTTCTTTCATGTTTTGATTTAGGATTACATTCAAAATCTTTTCTAATTCTTTTGAAAATGAATTTATAACTTTTATTGGTGAGCGTAAAAGAAAACCATACCTGAAATTCAGGTGAACTCCACTATCTTTTAAAATTTCATTCTTATATGCCACGAAATCTTTTAGTATTTTTATTGCAGGTTGAGGATTAAATCTTGAAGTTTCAACCGACCCTACGGCCTTGTATCCATTATAGTAGTGTTGCAGGAATGGGGACATAAAGAAAAAATGGCGTGAAAATTTTTCTTTTTCTTCAAGTTCAAAGAAAAATCTTTCTTCAACTATTCCGTCATCTCTTATTCTTATTGCTTCAAACGTTTCTGACTCATGAAGACAGAATACATCTTTATGGGAGTTCAATATTTTTGAAAGAAATAAGCTTCCGGAAAATCCAGTTGTATATACCACAAAGTAGATTTTTGTGCTATGCATTTTTTCTTTTATTACTCATCGTATTTTTCTGCCAATTTTTTAATATCTTGACTTTTATCTAGTGGAAAAACTACGAGGAAATTTTCGGTTTCAACTACTGCTAAATCTTTGACTCCAAAAAGTATTATTTTTTTTTCTTTTTCTTTTTTCTTCGTTTTTGTTGTTTGTTTGTTTGTGTTTTCTTCTCCTCTGATCACAAGTGAGTTTTCTGAGTCTTCAAAAATTGCATTTCCTGCGTTTCCTTTTTCATCGGTTTTATAAAATTCTTTTATGGCTTTGAAGGAGCCTATGTCTGACCATCTGAAACTTGCGGGTATGCAGACTATTTTATCTGATTTTTCACATACTGCATAGTCTATTGAAATTTCTTCAGCTGCGGCGTAAGCTTTTTTTACTGGGTATTTTTCAAAAGTTTCGGGTATCTTTGTGAATTTTCTGAGTTCACCCAAAATCACAGAAGATTTAAATGCAAATATACCGCTGTTCCAAAAATATTCACCTGATTTTAGATACTCTTCTGCTTTTTCTCTTGTGGGTTTTTCTGTAAATCTTTCTGCTTTGAATATATTGACACCATCTACACTCATCAGTGGATTATATTTTGAAACTTTTATGTATCCGTACCCTGTTTCAGGATGCGTAGGAACTATTCCGAAAGTTGCTATAAAATTCTGTTTTGCAGCTTCATATGCGGCTTGAGCAGCTTTTAGAAAATTTTCATCACCTTCAATTTTATGGTCTGATGGCATAACGAACATTATACAATCACCGAATTTTTCCAATATTTTCTTTGCGACAAAGCAGATTGCGGGAGCAGTATTTTTCATCAAAGGTTCATATATTTCCAAGATTTTCACTTTTCTGAATTTTTTCGTAATGGAGGATATTGCTTTTTTTTGTTTGATGTTTGCAACTAAAACTATTGGAAAGTTTTTGGAATTCCTATGATTTAAATTTTTGTTTATTTTTTCTTGGATTTTGAGAGCTCTTTCAGTAGTTTCTTCAAGGAGTGTTTTTAGTGAATTAATTTTGAGGAGATATTTAGGTTTTTGTTTTGTAGATAGGGGAAAAAGCCGCTTCCCTCCACCTCCTGCAAGAATTACAGGTACAATTTTCGGGAGAGAAGCGGCTTGAAGTTTTTTATTCATTATATTTCAGGAGGTGGCGTTGTTGGGAATTTTTCCTCTTTCTTTGGTTTTTCTGCTACAAGAGCTTCGGTTGTAAGAAGTAGTGCTGCTACAGAGGCTGCATTTTGAAGAGCTGATCTTGTAACTTTTACTGGGTCTATTATTCCCTCCTTTAACATATCATCTACAAACTTACCTCTTAGAGCGTCAAACCCAAAGTTTGATTTCGGATCTTTCCTTGCTGCTTCTTTTATTTTTTCAACTACTATGGAACCTTCAAATCCTGCATTTCTTGCTATCCATCTCGCTGGTTCTTCGAGAGCTTCTTTGACTATCTTTATACCGAGTTTTACATCATCGTTTTTCTCATCCTCTATAAGTTTTTCAAGAACTGGGATACATTTTAGGAGCGCTACTCCGCCACCTGGGACGATACCTTCTTCAACTGCTGCTCTTGTTGCATTTACAGCATCTTCAACCCTCATTTTCTTTTCTTTCATATCAGGTTCAGTTGGAGCACCGACATATATTACTGCAACTCCGCCTGCGAGCTTTGCGAGTCTCTCTTGGAGTTTCTCTCTATCATAATCTGATGTTGTCTCTTGTATAGCTTTTCTTATCTGATTTATTCTTGCTTCTATTTCTGATTTCTTACCTGCTCCTCCTATTATTGTTGTGTGTTCTTTATCAACTACAACCTTTTTAGCTTTTCCGAGGTCTGAAAGTTGGACACTTTCAAGTTTTATTCCAAGTTCTTCTGCTATGAACCTTCCACCAGTGAGTATTGCTATATCTTCCATCATAGCTTTTCTTCTTTCTCCAAATCCGGGAGCTTTTACTGCACAGCATTTGAGAACTCCTCTTAATTTGTTTACGACCAATGTAGCAAGAGCTTCTCCTTCAACATCTTCTGCTATTATAAGAAGTGGTCTTCCTTCTCTTACTACTTGCTCTAAAAGTGGAACTATATCTTTTACAGAAGATATTTTCTTCTCATGTATGAGTATGTAGGGATCTTCAAGAACACACTCCATTCTATCGGGATCTGTTATAAAGTAGGGGGAAAGATAACCTCTGTCAAACTGCATCCCTTCTACTGCTTCCCATGTTGTTTCTGTCCCTTTTGCTTCTTCTATTGTGATTACACCTTCTTTTCCTACTTTTTCTATTGCGTCTGCAACTATTTTCCCTATTTCCTCATCTTGATTTGAGGCTATTTTAGCAACGCTTTCTATCTCATCTCTTGTTTTAACCTCTTTCGCTATTTTTTTGAGTTCCTCTACACATTTTTGAACTGCCTTTTCTATTCCATATCTTATATTTACTGGGTTTGCTCCTGCGGATATTAACTTTAATCCTTTATTGAATATTGCCTGGGCAAGAACAGCAGAAGTTGTCGTTCCATCTCCTGCTGCATCGTTGGTTTTTGAGCAAACCTCTCTTATAAGCTGAGCGCCAAGATTTTCGAATTTATCTTCTAATTCTATTTCCTTTGCTACTGTAACCCCATCTCTTGTAACTGTTGGTGCTCCGAAAGTTTTTTCAAGAATAACATTTCTACCACCAGGTCCTAATGTTACTTTTACTGCATTTGCTATTTTATCTACGCCTCTTAATATTTTTTCTCTTGCGTCAATATCAAAAAGTATTTCTTTTGCTGCCATGTTTTTTCACCTCCTTTCTTTAATTTTTCAAAAATAAAAAGAGAAAAACCAAAGATTTATAAATTAAATAAAAATATTTAGGTAAATTTATTTTTCAATTATACCAAGTATTTCATCCTCTGACATTATAAGGTACTCTTCCCCTTCTATTTTTACTTCTGTACCTGCATACTTTGCAAATAGAACTCTGTCGCCTACCTTCACTTCTGGTGGTATAACTTTGCCATCTTGAAGGATTTTACCTTTACCTACGGCTACAACTTCACCTATTTGAGGTTTTTCTTTTGCTGTATCTGGAATAATAATTCCACCTGGAGTTTTTTCCTCCACCTCTTCAAGTCTCTTTACAACTACCTTATCTCTCAGAGGGGTTATTTTTATCTTTGCATCTTTTTTAGCCATTTTCTTTCACCTCCTTTCCTTTGTTATTTTTTGAACAAAGGCTTTGATCAAAAATTTGAGAATAAAATAAACTCTTCTCTTTATACAATAAAGTTTTTAATTTCAAAGATTTTTTTTTCAAAAAATTTTGCTTTCAGTGATAAAACAAAACTTCTTTAATTTTTACTTCTTTAATTTTTAGAACAATATTTCTTCTTCTGCGGAAACTTCTTCCGTTTCCTCTTCTCTTTCTCCCCTCATTCCTGTTATTTCTTCCGCTGGAACTGCAATTCTGGGTTTTGGAAGGATTTCAGGGATATATCTTTGTAGAAAAGAGTCTATAAGGTAAAAATCAGAGTATCCCATAGGACCGACAGCTATTTTTTCATTCTTCACTTCTATTTGTAGCAAAAAAGCTTCATCTCTTTTTTCTATCTTCAGAGTTTTTTCCGGACCTTTTTTACCAAATCTTTCAGGAGTATGCCTGATTACAAGATTTTTTTTTGGAGTATTTCCCGAAAGGTGCATTCTTGCAAATGCTCCGATTGATGAGGCTTCCTCAGGAGAAAGAGCGATTGTGACTTTTTCTTCCCATCTATATTTTCTCCTTCTCCTGCCTTCTTCCGCTGGTTTTTCTATGGGTCTTGCAAATGAAATGAATATTACTCCTCTTAGTGAGTCTGCCGAAAATCTGACAGCTCCATTTTTTTTGTAAATTGTTAGCGCTGACATATATTTTGTTTGGGTGGAGCCGAGGGGATTTGAACCCCCGACCTCTGGCGTGCCATACCAGCGCTCTCCCTCTGAGCTACGGCCCCTGCCAAGATTATAATTAAATAATAAGGATAAAAAGAATAATTTTCAAAGAAAAATTTTCCCTGTTTCTTTGTTTATTTTTATCCCTTGTTTTCTCTTAGTTGTAAACGAGGAAAGTAGTAGGGACAGTGTTGAGCGTATTAGAAAAGCTAATGGGGATAAGAATACATGCTGCGACTGTGTATGGTTTCATAATGAAGATAGTTTTAGCAATAATGTCCTATAATCTTTACAGATTTTTCAAAATCCTATAACTAGCAACTTACGTTAATATTAATATTTCTCTCCATGTCTTTTTACTCTAAAATGTATGGGTGAGCCGTAAAATCCGTAAATCTGTCTTATTATTTTTTGGATATGCATTATTTGATGTTTTCGCAAGTGTTCGGGTTCATTTACATAAACCAGAAAGGTTGGAGGTTTTATACCTACCTGAAATATCTTCGGATTCTGATTTTTCATAAAATCAAGTTGAATGAGTTTTTCTCTTATTTTGAGAAGCTCGGAGGGTTTCAAAGCTTTTGTCCACTCCTTATAGCTTGAATATATAGCTTCTAAAAGAGAGGGAATTCCGTATCCTGTTTTCGCAGATACTGGAATAAAGTAAGCCCACTTTATGAATCTTGCTGAATTTTTCAAAGCTTCAACTATTTTACCTATACCTCCTGCCGGTTTTAGCTCACGTATAATATCTATCTTGTTGAGAGCTACAACTAAGGCTCTACCTCTTCTTTCTATTAAAGATGCAATATGTCTATCCTGGTGGGTTATTCCTTCAAGAGAATCTATAACCAAAATGCATACATCTGATACAAAAATTGCTGTCAAAGACCTTCCTATTGATTTAAATTCAACTTCTTCTTTATCTATTTTTGACTTCTTTCTTATTCCGGGAGTATCTACAAGAATAAATTTTTTCCCTTCGTATTCAAAGGGAATTCTTACTGCATCTCTTGTAGTTCCAGGTTCATCATAAACTATACATCTTGGATATCCTAATATTTTGTTTATAAGAGAAGATTTTCCAACATTTGGTCTTCCGACAAACGATATTCTTATTTTCTCTACTCTTTCTTTTTTTACCAAAGCTTTCCCTTTTTCTATTAACTCTCTTGAAATTTCTTCTATTTCTTTTTCTCTCTGTTTTTCTATTTCAAGTTCAAGTTTGCTCAAACTCTCTTTGCCTATAAGTATTTGAGTTTCGTCTTCAAGGATTTTCTCTTTCTCGTTGGAAATTTTTTCTTTCTCACGAGAGCTTTTCTCTTTGTCTTCAATCTTTTCTGAAATCTCATCAAGCTTTTCAAAGATTTTTTCAATATTTTTTTTGTGTAGTGCAGAAACCGTAATAAAATCATTTCCTAAAATGTGAAAATCTTGATAAACCACAAGCTCTTCTTTTTTTGAATCTACTTTATTTACTACGAATATGTAGGGTTTTCCTGATTTTATTACTCTATCTCTTATTTTTTTGTCTATCTCTGAAAAACCAGATTTTGCGTCAAATACGCAAATCAATATATCAGCTTCATTTATAGCTTTTTCTGTTTGTTCTTCCATAATTTTTTGTAAGGGATGACCTTCATATGGTGCATAGCCAGCTGTATCCATAAGAACATAGTCCGTTTTTTTTGAGTGAGCTATCGCCTCTACTATGTCTCTTGTTGTCCCAGGTTCTTTCCATGTTATTGAAACAGAGGAACCGACCATAGCGTTGAAAAGGGTTGATTTTCCAGAATTAACTTTACCTATTATTGCAACTTTCACCATGGAAGCTCAAATTATTTTCTGTTTTTACTTTTTTTATTGCAGAAGCAACGAGTAGATATAGATTATATATGTTGAATTTTTCTCTAATATTTTCGGTAGCAAAGATTTTATAATCTCGTTTGCTTCTTTTTCTTTTCCTTGAAATTTGAAAAATTTTGCTGCTTTTATATTCCCTAAAATATCTATTTTTCTTTTTTTCAGAGCACCAAAACCGTTTTCTTTATAATCAAAGAAAAGATTTTTTCCTCTTTTTGAATACAGAATTCCCTCTAATTCTTCTGTTTTTTCTTCTGGATAATTTTTCATTTTTGAAAAAGTAATAAGTGCTTGGGTTAAATCGGCTGTCAGATTCTCTACATTCTTTTTTTCTGAGTGAAATATTTTTTTTCCTGATATCAAAGATTCAGAAACTTTATTTACTACCTTTTGAGCAAGGTCTAACTCTCCAAGATCTATTAACATTTCTGCAATTTCAAGGTTTTTTCCTGAAAATAATCTTTCATCTTTTGGAGGTTTTTGTCTTATTTCTCTTATGCTTTTTGTTGATTTGTAGTATTCTTGATCTTCACCTATGAGGTTTGTAAAGTATTCGCCGTTGAAAAATGTTTTTGAAAAATCAAGTTGTTTTTCTGCTTTTTCTTGTATGGCTTTATCGTTAAACTTTTCTCCAAATCTTTTTAGTTCAAGAGCATATCTTACATTCTCGTCTGAACTTTTAAATGTTGAAAATTTTAACGGATTTTCATATGAGCTACCGGAAAATATTCCACCTTCTACTTTATCCTCTGCCATTTCAAGTAAATTCAGAGTTTTTCTTGCTTCCGTTTCGTTCCCAATTTTTATCCACATACTTAATATTTCCAGAAGAAGTTTTGTTGACGGAATTTTAGCTTCTACCACTCTTTTTGCGACATTTTGAGCTAAATCTTGTAGTCTTATTTCTGAAATATCTATATCATTTTTCGGCTCTTCATCTTCTTCTACTTCTTCTGCTCCGTACTTTTCTATTATTTCTTTTTCTCGTGTTATGAGTGTTCCTAATTCAATCATAAACTTTATGAAACTTTCGTAATCACACAGTGTTCCCCCTCCTAATGTTCTTCCATCTTGTGTGGTTATTGAAACAGATGGAGTTGCTCCAAAACCATATCTTATGAAAACATCTGGTCTTTCATCTACATCTACTTTTACGGGTATGTATCTTGATGTTAGCGTTTCTATTCCTTTTCTGCCGAAAACTCCTTTTTCCATAAATTCGCTTTCTTCTTCTCCAAATCTCCTTATGAATATGAGTTTATATCTTTGGTCTGCTTTTAGTTTCTCATCATTCCATTCTTCCCAATTTATCATAATTATTCAACTTTATTACTTTGATTTTGTAGCTTGAAAATTCCTGTTGTTTTTGTTTTGTGTGTTTATTTTAACAGCCTACTATTAAAATTGCATAGACTTTGTAATTTCAAATAAAAAGAGAGAATTTTCTGGGATTGCCCATGCAAAATCTGGTATTTCAAAACAAATCAAAAAAATTTTAGAGATAAAATAAATGATATAAGCATCTCAAACAGAAAAAGTAAAATTAACTAATAAGCGAGATACTTTATTCCGCAATAAGTAAAATTCAAAACAAAATTTTGGAATGAAGAAGAAAGTAAAACAACAAAGAGAAAAAAGAGAATATAAGCATAAAAGAGAATATAGGCATAAAAAAGAGCTGAAAAGATTTGACATAATACTGAAAGAGATTATCTCAAGAGCCGCAAGCAAAATTATATGGTTAGCAACGGGTAGAAAGGTAGAAGGCAAACTCAAAATGTTTCCAGCAGAAATAAGATTAGCTAAATCCTTCTACACGGATATTTTGTTTGAGATAGGAGGCGAGATTTTTCAGATTGAAATCCAAGCTCAGCAGGATAAAACCATGCCAGAAAGAATGTTCAAATATTACTATGCGATAGTAGAAAAATACAAAAAAGAACCTACGCAAATTGTTTTATTCGTAGGAAGAGGGAAACCTCCTCCCTCAGATTACAAAACTCCAAAACTAACTTTAAGATATGAAGTTCTGGATATGAAGAGGGTAGACCCTGATGTTTTAATAAAAAGTGATAAGCCAGAGGAGGTCGTCGTCGGAGTTTTAGCTGGGAAATACAGAGAAAAACCAGAAGCATTCAGTAAAGTTGTGAAAAGGATTTCGGAGATTGTCAAAAATAAAAAGGAAGTTATAAAATATATGAATGATATAAATTTTTTAGCAAGCTTATTTGATGTTAAGATAAAGGTAAAGCCTATGCCAATTCAGATAGACATAAGAAAAGCTCCTTTTTATAGGTGGGGAAGAGAGGAAGGATTAAAAGAGGGATTGAAAGAAGGATTAAAAGAGGGGGAACAGAGAGGACTTGAAAAGGGAAAAAAGGAAGGTCTTAAAGAAGGACTTATAAAGGGTCTAAAAAAAGCAATTTTGCTAGATATTCAGTTGAAGTTTGGTAGTCAGAAAGGAAAGCAAATAAAAAACCTTTTAGATAAGATAAATGATATAAAACGTTTGGAAAAGATAAAAAAAGAAGTAATAAGAGCAGAAAATTGGAACGATTTCATCAAATTTCTCAAAAACTCAAATTCAAAAAACAAAAACTCAAGGTGAAAATGCATGAATAATTATAGATTTCCACCTTTCTTTTCTTCTTTTAAATTATTGATTGAGATACTAAATTTTTAACAACTGACCGTTAATTTAGAATTCTGAATTTTTAAATTTATATCTATGGAAGAAAAAGGCTTTGATTTCAAAGGTTATGTTCTTGCTTTTCTTGTTTTCCTCATAT
>Ga0079995_1069382_pt1 | contig 44353 bp, 39 predicted proteins | sample FaiFalFF_MnMetaG_2_FD_69198 | JGI IMG/M metagenome (GOLD analysis project Ga0079995, IMG submission 69198) | Freshwater microbial communities from Yellowstone National Park, Wyoming, USA - Fairy Falls C (FF_Mn_C) (SPADES assembly) (version 4) | ecosystem: Environmental > Aquatic > Freshwater >... | reverse complement strand
GTTGGTCAGCAGGAAGTTCTCCAGGTGCTGGCGGAAGGCATCGGTTTGGGCTTTGGCGTGTGGGGGCAGGTTGTCGAGGTCGGCGTTGTAGGCTTCCGCTTCCACATAGCCGACGGGCGCGTGCTGGTGGAGGATGGCGAAGTCGGGTCGCCCGACGACGGTGCGCGTCGGCTCGTGGACGACGATCAGGTTCGGGCGCAGCGTGCGCAGCAGTCGCTCCAGCGCACCGTGATAGGACAGCTCGCCCGTTGCGTGGGGCTGCTGCGCCACCGCCTGCAGTTGCGCCAGATAGCCCTTGAGTGCCTGCATGTGGGAGAGAGTGTACCTGAGTGGGTTGGAAGATTCTACGCATACCGTGTAGGGGCGAACGGCGGTTCGCCCTGCATGGGATGGGTCGCACGAACACGCAGCAAGGCGTCCTACCGTCAGTCCCCTACTGCTACATACAGCTCATCCGTCAAGTCCGTGAAATACTGGGCAACCCACTGCAGTACGCCGACCGCCTGCTCGCGACGCACGGTGGGGAACCCCTGCAGGAACTCCTCCAGCGAGTCGCCCGCTGCTAAGTATTCGAACAGCAGCGCCACAGGCACGCGCGTATCGCGAAAGCACAGCGCGCCGCTCACCCTGTCAGGGTCAACCCAAGTCAACTCGCGAAGGGACTGAGATAGCGCTATTTTCGACATCGCGCCCTGATTCTACCATGCACAGTGGTTCAGTGCCCCATAAGCTGTGAGACGGGTACACTTATGGGCACAGTGCTGTGGGCTATGCGATCCTGCTGACCAACGACCACAAGTATTGGGAAGAGCCTGACCACGATGAGGTGAACGACTACGCTTTCAGACTCCACGAGGGCAGGACGATTGCTGGCGGCGAGGTGCTTCAGTGGGGCGAGCGGACGGGATACGGCACGAAGAAGGGGCGTGAGGAGCCTATCACCCTGCGCGAGGACTACACCTTCCGATGGCGTCGCTACTCCAACTGCCTGACCCATCCGCGTGTGCAGCCCTATGAGAACGAGCTGACTCGCTACGCCGAGTTCCGCTACTTATTGGTGCGCGTGCCGCCGAGGGAGTAGAGTAGGTGAGAGCCTCTGATGTTGACAACCTCCCCCTGCAGGTCTCATTGCACGATACTTTTTGAAGACCTCCTCCGTTAGGTTCCCCCTGCTTCGCAAGGGGAACCGCTGCTTGGTTCCCCCCGCGGGGGGAACCTGTAGGAGGGGGGCAAAATCTGCCTCACTTCCAGTTCGCCCAAAAACTGTCGTGTAATGAGCCTGCAGGTTTCCCCTGCTTACAGGGGAAACCGAACCTCCGCGCAGTTCCCCTCGCGAAGTGGGGGGGACCTATGCCCTTCTCACGATTCCGAACGCATGGCGCAAGCCTGCAGGTAGCGGCTGGGAGGTGTGCTGCGTTGGAGGTATTGGAGGATGAAGCGTGCTGCGTCGGCGACCTTCGCCTGCTCCACGCCTGTCTCGATGCCCATGCCGTGCAGCATAGTGAGCAGGTCTTCCGTCGCCAGATTGCCTGCGGCGCCGGGGGCGAAGGGGCAGCCGCCTAATCCACCCGCGCTACTGTCAAAGGTGGCAACCCCCATCTGCAACGCCATCAACACATTTGCCAGCGCCATCCCGTAGGTGTCGTGGAAGTGGTAGGCGGTCTTCTCCAACGGCAGGATGCCCTGCAGCTGCTCGGTCAGGCGGGCGACTTGGGTGGGCACAGCAGCGCCGATGGTATCCCCCAGACTGATCTCGTCCACCTCCATCGTGAGCAGCCGTTCCACGATGGGCAGTACCTGTTGGGGGGCGATTTGCCCTTCGTAGGGGCAGACGAAAGCGGTGGAGATGTAGGCACGCACCCAAAGACCCATCTGCCGCGCCTCACGCGCCACCTGCTCGAACTCCTGAAGCGACTGCTCAATCGTGCGGTTCAGATTTTTCTGGCAGAAGGTCTCGGAGGCGGCGGTGAAGAGAGCGATTTCGCGTGCGCCAGCAGCGAGGGCGCGCTCCAATCCCTTGCGATTGGGCACCAGCACGGGGTAGCGCACGCCCGGACGCCGCTGAATACTGGTGAGCACCTGCTCGGCGTCCGCGAGCTGCGGCACCCAGCGCGGGCTGACAAAGGAGGTCGCCTCCACCACGGGCAAGCCCGCCTCCGCCAGCATCTCGATAAAGCGAATCTTGACCTCGGTGGGCACAAAGGTCGGCTCATTTTGCAGTCCATCGCGCGGACCGACCTCGACTACACGCACGCGCTTCGGCAACCCTGCCATCACTTGCGCCACCACTGCCATGCCAACAGTGTACCCGCCTTAGTGGGGCGAGGTCGTTGGCACAGGTCCTCCTGTTCCCGTATCAACGGAAATGACCCCGCGCTCGAAAGGGAACGCTTCTAAGCGATGAACTGTTCGAGGTAGCGTTTGCCGATGAGGAAGCCCTCTTCGCGCCCGACCGCGCTATCTTCATGCTCAATAGACAGCACGCCATTATAGCCCACGCGGCGCAGTGCGCCGATATATTCGCCCCAGCGCACCGCACCTAAACCGGGGATCACATAGCGCCACCAGCCGCTTCCCTGATTGCCCACATATTCGAGCCGCTGACGCATAATCTCGGTGTCTTTGGCGTGGGTGTGGAAGATGCGCGAGCCGAAGAGATAGACCGCGTTGATGTAGTCGATCTGCTGCCAAAGCAGGTGCGACGGGTCGAAGTTCAGCCCGAAGTTGGGGTGCGGCACCACTTCGAAGAGCCGTTGCCAGTGGTCTAACGCCTGGATATTGGTGGCGAACCAGTTTTCGAGGGCGATATTCACCTCGCGCTCACCCGCGTACTCCGCCAACGGGGGGAAAACCTTTGCGCAGTCCTCTTCGATGGTCTGGATTTTGCTTTTACCGGGCACAGGGTGTCCCGCTAAGGTACAGACGACGCGCACACCCAGGGCATGGGCGATATCGATAGCGCGGCGCACGCCCTCATGATTGCGCTGGCGCTCTTGTGGGTCGGGGTGGGTGTTGTTCGTGTAGAAGGCAATTGCGGAAAGCGCCACGCCGTAGCGATCCATCAGGCGTTTCAGCGTATCGATGTCCGGTCGCTCCAGATTCAGGTGCGGATGACCGTAGCCGCATGCCAGTTCCAGCGTTTTGAAGCCGTGCTTCGCCGCGAACTCAAACACATACTCCAGTGGCTCCCGTGCGAACGGAGCGGTCAGAATCCCGATATGCATGCTTAAAATTTACCCGATGAGGCGCGCGCGCTCACGCCAACGGGAAGAGAGGATGCGGTGGCGATTGCGATATTTGCTGACCGTGCGCCGCGCCACTTGGATCCCCATCTCGGTTAGTTTCTGCGCGATTTCGGCATCGGTCAGGCAATGAGTCTCATCCTCTTGCTCTTCGATAAGCTGTTGAATCAGCATCGCGACGCGATAGGAGGCGTCGAAGAAGATTTCGAGCGGGACGATGGAGCCGTTGGGCAGCTGCAGCCATTTGTTGCGCACGGCGCGTCCCACTGTGGAGCGGTGCAAGCCCGTTGCCTCTGCCAGTTCCGCGCGGGTCATCGGCTGTAGGAAGCGCGGGTCGCCCGTGAACAGGAACGGGAACTGACGCTGCACCAGCACCTCCACGATGCGCTTGAGTGTCTGCTGTCGCTGCTGAAGCGCCTGCAGAAAAATCCGCGCCCGACTGACATACTGAAAAACATGTTCGCGCTCCTCGCCGTTTGTCGGATTGGCATGCTGGCGCATGATGAGGTATTGCTCCGCGTAGCTCCGGCTGAGCCGCAGGGTTTCGGGCGTGGGACCACGCAGCTCCACACACAGCCCTGTCGGCTTCTTGTAGCGAATGATAATGTCAGGCTCCAGCGCGGGTGTCTCCTTCGAGGGGAGAAAATAGTCGCTGAAGCCCTCCGCGGGATAGGGACGCAACTCCTCGCGGATGAGTTGCAGCACCTGCTGGATGGTCTGCTCGTCGACCTTGAGACGCTTCGCCACGCGGTCGAGCCGCCCGCTTGCGAAAGGACGCCATGCCTCTTTCACCAGCCGATAGGCAATCGGGAGCAGGGGATGATGGTTGCTAGGCGATTCCAGCAGCGCTTCGAGCTGGATGAGCAGGCACTCCTGTAAGTTGCGGGCGCCCACGCCAGGCGGATCGCAACGCTGAAGTTGGCGCAGCACCTGCTCTACCTCTTCCGGTGAGCGGTTGAACTGCATCGCCACCTCTTCGATCTCGACATTCAGGTAGCCACGCTCATCCAGGCACTCGACCAGATATTCGGCGATGGGCTGCTGGTCGGGTGGCAGGCTCAAAAGCAACTGGGAGCGCACATGCTCCTTGAGCTGCAGCGGTGGCACCGCCAGCCACTCGCTGCTGTCGCCCTCCTCATCGGGGGGCGACTCCTCGAAGGCGTCCTCCGATTCGCTCGTCTCAAAGGAGACGAAGGTAGGTGGGCTGATGGGCATTACGGCTTTAGCATCCTCGCTCCATTCGAGCGCGGGATTCTCCTCCAGTTCTTGGGTCAGGAGCTGCTCCAGTTCTTGCGCGTTCAGTTCGAGCATGCGCATCAGTAGCTTCAAGCCCGGACTGGCTTGTACCCTGACCTTCACCTGCGCCTGTGCGCTCGCCCTTAATGGGTTCATCGCATAACCCTCCCATCCAGAAGGTTTATTCCACTTTCGCTGGGACTTTCCTGCTTTTTGATAGGGGCTGGTCTCTTGCGTCGGACATGTCAGACATGTCCGACGGGTTAAACATGCAGACGCGGTTGCGCCCGGCAGCTTTGGCTTGGTACAGCGCGGTGTCGGCGGCTGCGATAAGCTCATGGGGCGTTTTCATGCAGAACAGCAGGCTCGCCACACCGAAACTGGCTGTAACGGGGCGATGCTCCCATTCCGCTTGCTCTATCGCCTGGCGCAGTCGTTCCGCCACTTGCATCGCGCTCTCGATATCGGTGGAGGGGAACACAATCGCGAACTCCTCCCCTCCATAGCGCGCCACAAAATCTGCCTGGCGGACATTCTCCCTCAGGATACGCGCCACGCGCTTCAGCACCTCGTCGCCCGCCTGATGCCCGAAGGCGTCGTTGAATTGCTTGAAGTGGTCCACATCGATGAGCGCCAGCGTGAGTGGCTGGCGGTAGCGGCGTGCCTCGTGAAAGTGCTGTTGCAGGAACTCCTGAAACGCGCGGTGATTGGCGATGCCGGTCAAGCCGTCGGTTCGAGCCAGAGTCTCCAGATGCCGTTCATATTCCACCCGGGCGCTCACATCGACCACCGTCACGATACCGCCGACAATCTCCCCTGTCGGGGTGCGCAGGGGAAACGCGCTGCGCATGACATAAATCACCTTGCCAGTGGCGTCATAGTCCTGCGTTTCGAGCCCTTGCAGGGTGCTGCCGTTTAGCACCATCTGCATCAGCTGTTGCATGCGCTCGGCGGCTTCACCCGTGAAAACCTTTTCGAACATGGAGCGGAACAGCACCTCGTGCTTGGGATAGCCATAGAGCTGCTCCGCCGCATGGTTCCATTCATGCAGAATGCCCTGCGCGTCGAAGGTGAAGCAGGCGATGGGCAGATTTTCGAACAGCTCCGCAAACCGCCGATTGGCGAACTCGACGAGTTGAATCGAGTGCTGTAGCTGCTCGGTTTGCGCCTGCAGCTCCTCGTTCAACATCTGGAGGTGCTGTTTCTGCTGTTGGAGGTTCGCTTCCGCTTGCAGGATACGCTGGGCGACGCGTAGCCGCGCCTGCAGCTCCGCGGCATTGAGCGGCTTGGTCAAGAAATCATCCGCTCCCGATTCGAACGCGGCGATTTGATCCTCTTTGTGGTCGCGTGCTGTGAGCAGGACGATGTAGGTATAGCCGTCTCGTGTGTTCTCGCGCAGCCGACGGCATAGCTCCAATCCGTCCATTTCGGGCATCATCCAGTCGGTGATGACCAGGGGCACGGGCTGCTGTTGGTACAGCTCCCATGCCTGCTTGCCATCATGGGCGAGCTGCACCTCATAGCCCGCTTGGCGCAGCCATCGTTCCAGCACTCGTGCTGCCACCCGATCGTCCTCTGCCACTAACACCCGCATCGTCTCCATCGGTCCGTGGGGTTTATTCCATACTCATCAGGCGAACTTGAGAACGAAAAAGCGGGGTATGGCAGCGAGTAATAAGTGCCTTTGCGTTGGTTTTTCGACATGCCCCCCTCACCCCATCCCCCTCCCCCTTCCCAAGGGGGAGAGGGCGAAGGGAGTGGGGGGATTCTGCACCAGAAAGAGTTCGGGTGAGGGGGATTAGCTGCTTTTACTGCGCGGCTTGGATTCGGATTCAGGTTCGGGGGTAGGTTCCGCGGTGCTGGCAGCTGCGGCCGAGTCGGTTTGGGCTTGCATGCGCACCGCGCCCATGCGCTGGACGATTTGCATCAGTTGTTGTGCCAGCTCGCTGAATCGTCCATCGCCGTTGCCTATCGCCTGCAGCCCTGCGAGGGCGCCGTCGATTGCCATGCCCAGCCCTAACCCGCGGGCGTACTGCTCGGTCATGCGGGCAAGCGTTTCGGGGTCGCCAAAGATGTTCATGTTGCCGCGGCTCATGAACTGCCCCACAGCGCGAGCGAGTTCCATCTGCACATCGCGCTGGGCTTCCACGCGCAGTTTCTCCAGTTCGAACTTGAGTGCGGCTTCGCTGTAGGTTTGGCGATATTCGAGGGCTTGGCGTTCGACCTCCACGCGGGCGCGCTCCACCTCGACCTGCTCGCGGGCGATGTTCACATCGACCATCTTGATGGCGGTTTCGCCGCGGGCGACCTGTTCGCGCGCTTGTGCCTCGGCTTCGGCGCGGATTCGGATGGCTTCGGCTTCCAGCTCAGCCGCCTGCTTTTGCGCTTCGGCTTTCTTCACCTCTGCGAAGGCAGCGACCTGCACCTCGGTCTCGCGCTTGATGCGCTCCTGTTCGATCTGCTGTTTGGCGGCGATGAGTTTGGTCTGGGCTTCGCGCTCGGCGGCGGCGAGTTGTTGCACGGTGATAATCTGCTGGTTCGCCTTTTCGCGTTCCGCTTGGGCTTCGAGGGCGCGTTTTTCGGCTTCGGCGCGCTGCCGTTCGGCTTCGGCGACGGCAATCTCTTTCTCGCGCTCCGCCAGTTCGATGGCTTTGGCGCGCTCGATATCGGTCTTTTGCAGCTCTTGCTGTTTGAGCAGCAGCAGGCGGTCGCGTTCGATGGCGGCGACGCGCACGGCTTGCTCCTGCTGGATTTGCGCCTCCTGCACCTGTCGCTCCTGTTCGATGCGATAGGTGTCGGCTTCGCGCTTCTTTTCCGCTTGCACTTTGGCGATTTCGGCTTGCTGGGCGGCTTCGGCTTCTGCCTGCTGGCGCTCCAGCTCCAGAATCTCGCGGCGCGTCTGCACATTTTTGAGGGTGATTTCGCGCTGCGCCTCACGCTCCAGACGGTTGCGCTCCACCAGCGCTGCCTGCGTAATCTCGGTGATTTTGCGCTTGCCCTGCGCATCGAAGATGTTGGTGTCCGAAAGCAGCTCCTGCGAGGTCTGATCCAAGCGGGAGATGGTGACCGATTCGAGCGAGAGACCGTTCTGTTCGAGGTCGGCGCGCACCAGCTGTTGCACCGCGCTGGCGAAGGCGTCCCGCTGGGCGTGTATCTCCACCAAGTCTTTGGTGGCGGCGACGCTGCGCAACGCGGAGACCAGCTTCTCGAACACCAGTTGCGAAACCGACTGGGCGTTCACCGATTTATCGCCCAGCGAGCGTGCCGCGTTCAGCACCGCTTCCTCTTCGGGTTGAACCTTGATGTAGAACTCGGCTTTCACATCCACGCGCAGGTTATCGCGCGTAATCAACGCGTCGGGTCCCTTGCGCTCCACCTCCAGTTTCATCGTCTCCAGCGAGACGGGCACAAGGGTATGGAACCACGGCAGCACGAAGTCGCCACTGTCGATAAGCACGCGGCGTCCCCCAAGTCCGGTGCGCACATAAGCCATGTTGGCGGATGGGCGTACATAGAATTTGGTGAGCAGCCAGAGGTAGCCCCCAAGCAGGAACAGGAATAAGCCCAACGCGCCAAACACGACCTGATGAACCCATCCCCAGGGAGCGACATAGTTGCCGCCGAGTACGGCGAAAAACATCAATCCAACGCCAGCCAGCATCAATAGTACCGGAAACATCGTCGCTTATCCTCCTCGCTGTATGTGCTGAATCGATGGGACATCGGGTGATTGGGTGTGTCGTGGAGGGGTGGCGAAGGGATGCGGCTCCACGATGTAGAGCCGCTCCTCCTCGTCATAGCGGCTGACAATCAGCGGTGTGTCGGGTGGAAGTGGGGTCTCGCCGGGTGGGATACGGCAGACAATGCGGTGTCGATTGCCGAACGGGTCGCGCACCTGCGCCACGCCACCTTCCTCCGTGATGGTGTAGACGGCATAGCCCTCGCAGCCGATTAGCCCGCCGCGTCGCACGGCGGTCGGGCGGCGGGTGTAGAACAGGCGGCGCGCCACCCGGGCAGCGGTGCGCCCGGTGAGCATCATCACAGCGAGGCTCGCCACCGCCGAGAGCGGGAAGAAGAGAGCGGGCAAGCGCAAAAGAGGCTGCAGCACCTGATTGGCTATCAAGCCCACGCCGCCCCACAACACCAGCAAAAGCGGAATCGCCAGCGTGATGGGCAATCCCGCGCCGATGCCGAAGAGCTGCAGCACTTTCAGCAGGAGTGGGGCGTCCTTGCTCTCGGCATGGCTGCTGTGCGAGCTGTCCCCATCGTGCGCGTCGTGCGCTTCGGTGTGTCCCTCCCCACCGTCGGCTGTATCGCCCGACACCTCGGATGCGTCCCCATGAGCCACATCGCCTGTATCATGGTGGAACTCGCCATGGGCGGCATCTCCCACCTCGTGCGCCGCCTCGGCATGCGCAGCGTCACCACCCATCTCATGGGAGAAGTCGCCATGCTCCAGCATAATATCCGCCAGCCCGGAGAGCGCTATCGCCGTCATCAGCAACAGCCCTACCCCAAGCGGCAGCGCGAAGATAATGTTCCACCACTCCAGCAAATCGGTTAGGGACACCACCCATCACCACTCTATATTATAGCATGCGCTGACTTAAAGTTCCCAGAGCGGTTCCACCAAACGCAGCAAAGGGATGCGAGAGCTTTTTGCCCCCGCATCCCCTGCGCCACAGTTCACTCGGCGTGCCTATCGCTTGCGGCGACGCAACCCAAGCAGGCTCACCAGCCCAGTGCCCATCGCAATCAGGCTACCCGGTTCAGGTGCAATCACTTTCGACGAATCACCACCAGGTGGTATGTTCTGGATGTGCACCATCGCGCTGGTGTTCAGTCCCGCAAAGTCCGCTTCAGAGACCCCGAACAGCGTGAAGGTAGAAGTTCCGCCCGGAAGCAGGCGAGCCGATGGCGGTGCAACCTTGAACCGCACCTCCACATTGAAGCTCAAGCCCGCATCAATGTGGTTGCCCAAGCTAATGCTTTGGACAAAGGGGTCGCCAGTAAAGACGAACCCGGTGGGCAGAGTGTTGAACAGCAGGTGCAGCTCGCTAATAAACTGCCCAGATGGGTTGGTCGCGCTGTTGGTAAGGCTGATGCTAACAACCCCAGGAGAAGTGTCGGTGATCGTCATCACTGCCCAGGGTGGCGGACCACCTGGTGTACCACCTGAGTGAACTGTGTTGAAGTTGAATGTGATCGTTGCGGCTGCCTGCGACAGCAAGAGCGCGCTTAACGCCAAAAGACCCGCGTACTTCGCCATGTTTCGCATAGCTCTGACCTCCGTAATATATAGACTCAAAAAGCCCCCAAAACCGGACAACCGATCGGGCAGATTCGCCCTTTTTTGTCCTCAATCCAGAGGCTTTTCTCGGTCGTAGGGCTTGAGTCTATGGGGAAAAGGAGCAAATTCTGTGCCGTGAGCAGTTCCGAATCCCCGTCAAAGTGCGGGATTTGGGTGCAACGGGGTATAATCTACATCGGAGGCGAGCGATGCGATTCAGCAGCCTGCTGATTTTGATGCTGATTTTGGTGGGGCTTGCGTTCACGGTGCGTGCCTTTGTGGAGAACACCAGCCCCTATGTGAAGGTGCGCGAGTTGGCGCGCCACCCGCGCAATGTGCATGTCGCCCTCACTCCCATCCCCGAAAGCATTCGGTTCGATCTGCGCACCATGACACTCACTTTTGAGGGCAAAGATGAGACGGGCACGCTGACGGTGGTCTATCGGAAGGGGAAACCGAACAATTTTGAGGTGGCAACGCAAGTGGTGGTGATTGGCGATTATCAAAACGGCATCTTTGAGGCGCGCGAGATGCTGGTCAAATGCCCCAGCAAGTATCAGGGCACGGAGGCGGCACGGAGGTAGGCGGCGATGCTAATCGGCTATCTCGTCGTCTGGCTCGGTGCGCTGTTTGCCTTCGTGTCGATGGCGCTCTATGCCCGCAGCGTTCGGGTGGCGCGGTGGCTGAAATGGGCGCGCTGGGCGTTCATCGGGGCGTTCCTGATGATTTTGGCAGCGGAGGGCGTGCTACAATACGCGCTGATAGCGGGACGCTACGAGCTGCAGTATGTGTTCAGCTTCAGTGAGCGGGCGTTGCCCCTGTGGTACAAGATTGCCGGCGCGTGGGCGGGTCAAGAGGGCAGTTTCCTGCTGTGGGCTATCTGGACAGGGCTGTACGGCTTGCTGCTGATGCGCACGGCAGGTCGCTCTGAGCCGTGGGTGATGACGGTCTACGCGGCGATTGTGCTGTGTCTGATGGGCATTTTGGCATATCAAAGCCCCTTCGCGCCCGTGCCACCCCCTGAAGATGCCTCCTCGATGCCGTTTCCGCCGCGCGATGGGCTGGGGCTGAACCCGTCGCTGGAAAATATCTGGATGACCATTCATCCGCCGATTATTTTTGCGGGCTTCGCGGCGCTGGCTGTCCCGTTTGCCTATGCAATCGCCGCGCTCTGGCGGCATGAGTATCAGGAGTGGGTGGTGCGGGTGCGTCCGTGGGCGATTTATGCGACCACGCTGCTCGGTTTCGGGCTGGCGTTGGGGGGCTACTGGGCGTATGAGACGCTTGGCTGGGGCGGCTTCTGGGCATGGGACCCCGTGGAGAACACCTCCTATTTCCCGTGGCTTTTTATGGCGGCGGCGGTTCACGGGTTGATGCTGCAGGTGAATCGGGGTCGGATGACGCGTTGGAACCCGCTGCTGTGTGCGCTGCCGTTTTTGCTGTTTGTGTACGGCACTTTTCTGACGCGCAGCGGGGTGTTGGCGGAGGTCTCGGTGCATTCGTTCGACGCGCTGGCGAAGAGCGCGCTGGGCATTCTGCTGTTGATGTTGGGGGGCGGGACACTGCTCACGCTGGGCTTGTGGGTGTGGCGGTTTCGGCTGGCTCAGACCAGTTCGACCTGTCAGACGGGTCAGACAGGTTGGGGGTTCTCGCGGGAAGCGGCGGTACGCTGGGGCATTCTCCTGCTGATTCTGTCCGCGCTCATTAGCCTCGTCGGCACCTCCTGGCCGCTCATCATGAAGTTGATACGGGGTCAGCCCGTGTCGCTGCAGCCCACCTTTTACAACCAGGTTCACGCTCCGTGGGTGGTGGTGGCGGCGATTGTGCTGGCGGCAGCACCGATGTTGCGCTGGTCCGGCATGGGCTTGGACGACATCCTGCAGCGATTGACCAAAAGCTGGGTAATGGCGGTCGCCACAGGGTTCGTGCTGTTCTTTCTGGGCTTTCGGGAGCCGATAACGCTGCTCGTGGTGGTGCTGCTGGCGTTTGCAGCGTATGCCAATCTGGGCGCGATTTGGCGGCGGGTGCGCACCTCGCGCGTGACCATCGGAGGCTTTTTGACCCATTTCGGGCTGGCGGTCGGCATCATCGGGCTGATTCTCTCGAACGCCTATGAGGGCAAGCAGCGCGTGATAGTCATTCAGGGGCAGGACACGATGGCGTTCGGCTATCGCTGGCGCTATCTGGGCATGACGGGCGATGCACAACAATTTGGCGACCCACGCTTCGATAAGCACAACCGCGTGCGCATCGAGGTGGCACGACACGGGGAGAAGTTCATCGCTGAGCCGCGCTTCTATCTGGATCGCCGTCGCGTGCAGAACAACAGCGTGGTCTGGCCCTGGATTCGCCGCTGGTGGGACCATGACCTGTATGTCTCCTTCTTTGCACCGCCTCAGGTGGATGCCAGCCCGCTGACGGCGCGACTGCATGAGGGCGAAAAGGCGCAGGTGGGCGACTACACGCTGCGCTTCCTCCAGTTGCGCGGGGAGGGAGCGATGGGCAGGGAGGGTTTCCGCGCCATCGCACGGGTGCGCCTCCACAAAGCGGGCTGGAAGCAACCTGTGGAAGTGGAGCCGTTTCGGGTAGTGACGCAGAACGGCGTGATACCCGTGCCCATCACCCTGCCCGATGGCGCCGTGCTGGTGATGGGTGATATGGATGTGGGACAGCGGCTGGTGGAGTTCCAGCTGCTGATGGTGCCGGGCAAGTCGGAGACATGGCTACGCTGGGTGGTGCCGCTGGAGGTCTATTACAAACCGTTCACCATTCTGGTCTGGCTGGGTCCGCCGTTGGCGTTGCTGGGTGGGCTGCTGGCGATGGTGCGCCGCGCCCGCGATGTGCGCTTTGCCCTGAACCGCTTGATGCCACCGATGCCGCCTGCACAGGAGCCTGATTCGCGCACTGAAACTCCCGTGCTGATCAAGCGTCTTTAAGGTACACTATCAAATGGGGTGATGACGATGCGAATGCTTGGTGTGTTGAGCGTGGTTGCTCTCTCCCTGAGCCTTGTGGCTGCCGATGATTTAAAAAATCTGGTCGGCAAGACCGAAGGCAAGAAGGGAGATAACAAGCCTGCGCCGGCGCGCAGTGCGGACAATCAGCCGTCCTCTTCCCCCTTCCGCAAGGATGAGGGGAACAAGCCCCGTGCCGTCGATAACCGCGAGAGCAACAAGCCCTCGAATCAGCCTGCACCTTCCGACAACGACCCGTTCCGCAAGAAGCCCCGCGAGCAGTCGTCTGGCAATAATAGCCCCTCTGCGCCGTCGAATCCGCATCCATCGTCCAGCCAATCGGGTCTGGTGCTGACCGACCCGCGACCGCTGCCGATCGAGTCGCGCCCCGTGCTGACCAACCCACAGCCCGTGCTGAACCGTCCGGTGCCGCTGAGCGAGGGCAACCTGCCCGCTTTGGTGCGGCGCACCGAGGGGCTGGACGCCCAACGCTGGCAGCGATTCATCCTGCTGCCGAGCCATTCCGTGGGCTACGAGTTCTATTATGAGTATCGGGCAGGCGGTTTGAGCTTCGGCTACCGCTACTATTGCTACACCCCGGAGCCTTATCGTGTTTGCTACGCGCCCTATTGGTACTATGACCCGTGCCCGCCCTTTATCCCCGTTTATCGTGTCATCTACCTGCCACCCCCGCGGGTGATTTATGTGGAGGTGCCCGTCTACATCACAGCGCCCTACTATCTGGAGCGCTATGCGGAGCGACCGAGCCAACCGATAGACGACCGCCAGCAGCTGCTGAGCGACATTCGCCACGCATGGATTCTGCGCGACCCAAGCCTGCTGGAGAAATATATCCGCCCCAACAGCTATATCGCCATCTATCTGGAGGGCAAATACGCCTACTCGCTGCCTGCGGAAGACTTCATCGCCATTACGCGCGATGCGATTAAGGCGGTAAAGACCGAGCAGCTGACCTTCTATCGCACCTCGAAGCGCGGCGAGACGCAGCTGGTCGTGCGCGGCGAACATCGCTACATCGACGAGGCGACGGGCAACCTGCGCCTCGTCTATATCTCCTACACCTTCGAGCGCGTCGGCGACCGCTGGTATCTGATCGAGGCAGGCTCCTCTGCGAATCGCCTCTGATGCGTGCGCTGTGGGAGGAATGGGTCGATGGCTTTCTGGACTATCTGGGGCGGGAGCGCCAGCTCTCGCCCCACACGCTCCACGCCTATGCCACCGACCTGACCCAGTTCGTGGACTATCTGGCGCGTGCCGACCGGCTGGAGCCTACCGACTGGGATTCGAGCCTATGGGAGGGTTTTATTTACTATTTGCGGCGTCGTTCGATGAGCGAAGCGAGCATCGCCCGCAAGTTGAGTGCGGTGCGTGCCTTGCTGCGCTATCTTCATCGGCGCGGGCTGATCGGTGAGCCACCTCCTGCGCTTGCGCCGGTGCGTCCCCATCGGGCGTTGCCCGCTGTGCTAACCCCCTCCGAAATCCGCAGGCTGCTGCTGCAACCCCCTTTGGACAATCCGCTCGGCATTCGGGATCGCGCCATGCTGGAGGTGATGTACGCTACGGGACTGCGCGTGTCGGAGCTATTGGGGTTGCGCATGGAGCATCTGAACCTTGCCGATCGGGTGCTGCGGGTGCAGGGTAAGCGCGGGCGCGAGCGACTTGTACCGCTTCTGGAGAACGCCGCCTATTGGCTGCAGCGGTATCTGAGCGAAGCGCGCCCAAAACTGCTGCCCCGCCGCAAAAAAGGGAGCGTGCCCGATTGGGTCTTCCTCAACGAGCGGGGCACACCGCTGAGCCGTATCGCCTTCTGGCATAAGGTGAAGCTCTATGCCGCCAGCGCGGGCATCACCAAAACGGTGACGCCGCACACCCTGCGCCACTCCTTTGCGGTGCATCTGCTAAGCGGCGGCGCCGACCTGCGCACCGTGCAGGAACTCTTGGGACACAGCGACATCTCCACCACCCAACTCTACACCCAAGTCAGCCTCGAACGCCTGAAGGAAGTGTATAAAAAGTCCCACCCCCGTGCTTGAAGCTCCCTCAAATGGGCTAAGGGGTATAATCTTTATGGAGGCAGCGATCTATGCAAAAAATTAGCTGGGCGAAGCATATCGTGGTTGACCCAGATATTCATCATGGAGAGCCATGCATTCGTGGCACGCGCGTGCCTGTAGCCGCTGTGCTGGGCAGCTTGGCGCAGGGCTTCACGCCAGAAGAGATTATGCAGGAATATCCATCGATCACTTACGAGGATATTCAAGCCTGCTTAGCCTATGCAGCCGAGGTTATTCGCTCAGGAGAGCTACTCATGCCATTAGGAGCGTAAGATAATGCCCGTAAAAAGCGACCCCGCGTGGGCTGCGAGTACGCCGAACTGCGCCCTAAAAACCGACCCTCCCGCGTAATCAGAGCGTAAGGTTCTGGATATAATCGGCGAGGTTGCGTTGGGCGTCCCGCAGCTGCTTCTGGAGGGTCTCCATCTTCTGGCGTGCCTCTTCGATTTCACGCTCCTGCTGGGTCAGCTTCTGCACATACTGCTTATAGAGGTCGGAGGCGCGATCCAGCTGCCCCATATTGGCTCGGATGCGTTCTTGGTCGCGCTCGATGGACTGGATGCGCTCCTGCTGGGTACGGATGGCAGTCTGCAACTCCGCTATCTGCTTGCGTCGGTTCAGAATCTCCTGCAGGGCACGCTGCACCACTTCGCTCGCCTTCGCGTTGCGCAGCAAAATTTGCAGGGTGTTCTCATCGCTTTCCAGCAGGGCATACCGCTCTTCGAGGGTGCGCTCCTCCACCACCTGCAGCGTCGCGCTCTTGCCCGCCTCGACGGGCACGCGGAATCGGTAGAAGTTGCGCGTGCGTTCCGCTTTCGAAGGCTCCGTCAGCTGCCATTCGCCCTCAAACGGCTGCTCGATCAGCACCTGTCGCGCTCGCTGGTCGCGATTGGTCAGCGTGTAGCGGTTGGTGCGCCGCTGCTTAATCTGCTGGTGCAGCACGCCTCGCACAATCTTGACCGAGAGGATGTCGGCGCGCGTGTCCTGCTGGTCGCGGCTAACTTCCACGCCCAGATCGAGCGCGTAGGTCAGAATCTGTTCGCCCTTCGGTTCCAGCGTGCCCATCAGCGCATCGCCCCCGTACGAATCGCCGTAATAGACGGTAACGGCGCCCTCCATCAGGGTCAGGTTGGTCGTGTTGGTCAGGCGCACGGCGAAAAAGGGATGGATGGCATGCTGCGCGGGGTTATAGAGGGAGACCGCCTCCGCCTCCACAGCCTGATTAATCACGGGCAGCATGGCGGATTGCTGGCGCGCGATGGAGACGGGCACCTGCACGCGATACTCGAATAGTGCCCCGCGCTCACGACCCGTTGCCATCTGTTCGACGCTGCGCTGCATCTCCTCGATGCTTTCACCCAAGAGGGGCATGGCTTCCCTTGCGCGCCCGCGTACCGCCGCCGCAGGCGGTTCCATGGGTGTCGGCGCGCCCAGTTCGGGCGTGGGCAGTTTCGCCTCTGGGATAAAAGGTTGCAACCACTCTTCGATAGAGAGGCGCACCGAGGGGCGTTTGATGTAGAACGGCTCGTAGAGATTTTGGACGAAGCTGATGGGTCTGCCCGCCACGAGGGAGACCTGCACATTGCGCCAATCCTCGTCGGTGGTGTTCTCCACAATCGCCCAGCCCTGCAGCAGCGGTTTGCCCTGTTCGGGCAGCACGAGGCGATAGGTCATTTTCCAAAGGGGCATCTCGGTCAGGTAGCCGACCAGCACACGCCGTCGCCCCCTGCCCTGAAACTGGAGTTGGACGGGCTTGCGCGTGGTATCCAGCCCGCTTGCCAGCGTTTGCAGCGCGCTGCTCAATTCGCGTTGAAGCCGCTCGTCCAGCAGGCGCACGCTCACCACCGAATCGAGGGACAGGGTCTGGATACCCTGCTCGGTCAGCAGGTTCAGATAATCCTCCTCGCGGACAACCGATTGGCTCCCTGTGGTGGCTGCTGGGCGCACGGGGCGCGTCTCCACGCTCAAAATGGTGCCGCGCACAGGTGCCGGGGCGCTACTGCCCCCGGCAGCCGTCGGCTGGAGATGCACCTCCACTGGTACACCACGCAGCCGGCTCAGCAGCACCGCACGCGAGGGGTTATCCGCAATGTTGATGGCATAGGATGCAAGAGTGTGAGCAAGGGGGTCCCGCGGCGCATATTGCACGGGCAGGATGCGACCCCCATCGAAATCGATCAGCACCATCGATTTGAGCAGGTCATTCATCTGGGGTTCGCGCAGCATGAGGGTGAGCGCCGCATCGCCCTCAATCGTGCCTGTTCGCTCGATATAGCCGACCCCACTGCGGAACAGCACCACGCGCGTGATAGGCAACATCTCCTGGGTCTGCCCCAGCACTGCCGTGACCAGCGATGGCACTGCCACCAGTGTAGCCGCTTTTTTGACGCCTCGTTTACCCATTCGGTCGCCCTCCTCTTGTGAAGGTTAGACGCTCCAAACCATTTCGAGTTTTACACACGCTGTTCCTGCACCAGACCGGTAGCGAGTTCCCTTTCGGCAATCGTTCACAACCCTATTGCCTTCAGCCACTCGCTTAGGAAGCGGGTGCATAGCTCGGTCATGCGCATGCTTAGCCCCATCCATGCGGGCAGGCTCGCCCCCAACGCGAGGAAGCCAATTGCCACCTTGCCTGGCATCCCCACCAACCAGATGGGCACCTGCGGCACAGCGCGTGAGACCGCTGCCATCGCCGCGTCCACAATCAGCAGCACCCCGCCCGCCGGCGCCGCAATCTGAAGGCACAGCACCATCATCTCGCTGGTCAGCCTGACCACCACGGGCAAGCCCTGCTGGGCTATTACGCCGATATCCGCCCCATGACCACTCAGCTCAAAGCTGCGGGCAAGCGCCATCAGCATCAGATGATGCCCGTTCACCAGCGCGAACAGCACCAGCGCCAGCAGGTAGTGGAACTGCGCCAGCAGTGTGGTGGGGAAGCTGCTGACGGGATTCAGCAGTTGCATTAGCCCGAAGCCCATCTTCATATCGATAAGCTCGCCCGCCATCGCCGCTGCGCCAATAATCAGGCTCACCCCGTAGCCCATCACCAGCCCTATCAACGCCTCCGCGAGGAGACGCCCTATCAGCGGTATCCAGTCGCCCGGCGGCGAACCGATAGAGGGCTGCACCACAGGCGCTAACCCCATCGCCAGCACAGCGGATAGCCCCACGCGCACCGGCACTGGCACAAGCGGGCTGCCAAACACAGGCGCCTGCAAGCTCAACGCCGATGCCCGCACAAACACCACCAGCCACGCCCAAAACAGCGCCACATCAAGCGACATCACTACCTCGGCGGCAGATGGGACAGCACACGCACGGTGAAATCAACGAGCTGCATCAGCATCCAGCCACCCGCAAACAGAAACACCAACCCCACCGCCAGAATCTTCGGGACGAACTGGAGCGTCATCTCCTGAATCTGCGTCACCGCCTGAAAGACACTCACCAGCAAGCCGACAATCAGCCCAACCAGCAACACAGGCAGGGCAACCTGCAACCCCACCCACATCGCCTGCCGACCTAACTCGATCACCTCTGCTTGACTCATCGCCTTTCGATTATCGGCAATCGCCGCCAAAAGAGGGAGTGTCCGATACCCTGCTGAAACTCCAGACAGGGGGCGGCTCTGCCGAAAATCTGACTCACAGGTTGAGAGGTGAACGGCTGTGGAGGAGCCGATTCTCGTTGTGGATGATGAGGAAGATTTGCGCTATGTGCTGGCTCGCCAGCTCCAAATGGGGGGCTTCCAAGTGGAGACCGCCACGGATGGTGAGGCAGCCATCCAAAAACTCCGCGAGCGCGAGTATCCCGTTATCATCACCGATATGAAGATGCCGCGCAAAGATGGGCTGAGTGTCATCAGTGCGGCGCGCGAACTTCATCCCGATACAGAGATTATCGTGCTGACAGGGCACGGCACTTTGGAAAACGCGCTCCAGGCGTTCAAAGCGGGCAATATTTTCGAATATCTGCTTAAGCCTTTGGACGATATCGCCGTCTTGAACACTATCGTGGAGCGCGCGCTGGAACGGCGGAATCTGCGGCGGCATAACCGCTTGCTTTTTGAGCAGTTGCAGCAAGCCTACGAGGAGCTGAAGCGCAAATCGGAAGCCCTCATCCAGAATGAGAAGCTCTCTGCTATCGGACAGCTCGCCGCAGGCGTGGCGCACGAACTGAACAACCCGCTCACCGCCGTGCTGGGCTTCGCGCAGGTGATTTACGAAAAGCTCAAACATCACACCCCCAACGGCTGGAGCGAGGCGGAACATGCACGGCTGATGCAAGCCTTAGAAAATATGATGCAGGGTGTCTACCGCGCACGGGATATTATCAGCACGCTGCTCCGTTTCGCCCGCACCTCCGATCCCAGCCATCGGTGCTTGGTCGACATCAATCAGGTGCTGCGGGACACCTTCGTGTTCACGGAACACGCGCTGCTACGGCATGGACTTGTGCTAAATCGGCAACTTGCGCCGGAGCTGCCGCCCGTCTGGGGCAACCCCGCACGGCTGCAGCAGGTGTTCACCAATTTGCTGATTAATGCACAGCAGGCAACGCCATCAGGCGGCGTCATCACGGTAAGCACCGAGCCTTCGGAAGACCCCAAAGGCGTGTGGGTGCATGTGGCGGACTCCGGGAAAGGCATCCCCGAAGAGGAGTTGGAGCGTATTTTTGAGCCGTTCTACACACGCAAGGAAGAGGGCACGGGGCTGGGGCTGTCCATCACCCGCCAGATTGTGCTGGAACATAACGGCACCATTCAGGTGAAAAGCGAGGTGGGCCAGGGCAGCTGCTTTTCCGTTTTTCTGCCCGCCGCTGAAGCCGAACAGCGCCCTACCGCCGAACCATCCGAAACCACCCAACTGAGTGCATAGGTTATATCAATCACGCAGTCAAAGTTCACAATTGCCCCCTCCGTAGGTTCCCCCCGCTTCGCAAGGGGAACCGTGCATGGCGCACGCGTTCGGTTCCCCCTGCCTGCAGGGGGAACCTGTAGGAGGGGGTTCTCAACTGCCCCGGCGATAAGGTACAATCCCTCTGTATGACGAGGGAACGCATCGCGCTTATCAGCGTGTCGGATAAAACGGGTCTTGAGCCGTTCGCCAAAGGATTGCACGCACTGGGCTACCATTTGCTCTCCACAGGTGGCACGGCACGCTCCCTACGCGAGTGGGGACTCCCCGTCATCGAGATGGCTGATTGGACTGGCTTCCCTGAGATACTGGACGGTCGCGTCAAAACGCTTCATCCGCGCGTGCATGCCGCACTGCTCGCCGACTTGGAGCGTGCAGAGCATCAGCGCACGCTGCAGGAGCTGCAGATAAGCCCCATCTCGCTGGTGGTGGTGAATCTCTATCCGTTTGAGCGGGTGTGGCGGCAGGGCGCATCAGAAGCCGAGCAGATCGAGCAAATCGACATCGGGGGACCGACGCTCATTCGCGCGGCGGCGAAAAATTTTGCCCATGTCGCCGTTGTGGTGGAGCCGCGCGATTACGAGTGGGTGCTGCAGCGATTGCAGGCAGGCGGTTTGAGCCGGGCGGAGCGGGCCCAGCTGGCGGCACGCGCCTTCGCCCATATAGCCGAGTATGATGCCCTGATTGCGCAGTGGTTCCGCCGCTACGACCCCGAGGGCGACCTGCCGGAACGGCTGACCCTCACCTATCGGCGGGCGCAGACCCTCCGCTATGGCGAGAACCCCCATCAGCGCGCCGCGTTCTACCGCGAGCCGTTCGCACCCGCGGGCTGCATCGCCACCGCCGAGCAGCTGTGGGGAAAGGAACTCTCCTACAACAATCTGCTCGATGCCGACGCCGCGCTGGAGCTGGTGCGCGAGTTCGAACGACCTGCATGCGCCATCATCAAGCACACCAATCCGTGCGGGGTAGCGTTAGCCGACCATATTGCCGAGGCGTTCCAGCGTGCCCTGCAGGCAGATCCCCTTTCGGCGTTCGGTGGGATTGTGGCGCTGAATCGCTGTGTGGACGAGCCTACTGCGCAAGCCATCACGGCGACGGGCAACTTTTTTGAGGTGGTGATTGCGCCCGACTTCACACCCGGTGCGCTCACGCTCTTTCAAGAGCGCAAGGGTTGGGGGCAGAGCGTGCGCCTGCTCCGCACAGGCGACCTCCCACCACCCAGCCAATGGCAAGGCGCTTTCACCCCGCGCGGACTGACCGGGAGCATGCTCTACACCGAGCGCGACGCCATCGACCTGAATCCCGAACAGCTGCAGGTGGTGACGGAGCGGTCGCCCACTGCCGAGGAGTGGCGCGACCTGCGGTTCGCGTGGAAGGTGGTCAAGCATGTGAAGTCGAACGCGATTGTGGTGGCACGCGCGGAGCAGGTGCTGGGTGTGGGCGCGGGTCAGATGAACCGCGTGGGAGCGGTGCGCCTCGCGCTGGAGCAGGCGGGCGAGCAGGCAGCGGGCGCAGCACTGGCTTCCGATGCCTTCTTCCCCTTCCCCGACAGCATCGAGATGGCGGCATCAGCGGGCATTCGTGCCATTATCCAGCCCGGCGGCTCCAAAAAGGACCCCGAAGTGATTGCCGCCGCCAACCGCTACGCTATTGCCATGGTGTTCACGGGCGTCCGCCACTTTCGGCACTGACGACAAGACGCTCGCGCAGCTCGTCGACGGAACAGGCACCACGCCAACTCAGCACCCCCACAAGACGACCCGCCCGATAGTAGCGGATGATGCCCGTGCCTTCAGGCAGCGCGCCTTCGAGCCGCATCTCCAGCTGGCTATCAATCAGCCCCACCGCTTCATAGCGGATATCGAACAGCTCACTGTAGAACATCGGGAGATGCTCATAGGGTTGTGCTGCGCCCGCCATCGCCTGCCCGGCATAGAAGCCGCTGGCGATGGCATGGTCTTCATGCTCTACGCGCGTCTCGATGCCCAGCAACTTGTAGGGGAACAGCGCGACATCGCCCACTGCATACACATCGGGGTGGCAAGTCTGGAAGTACTCGTTGACCCGAACGCCGTTGGGTGCATCGAGACCGGCGTCCTTCGCCAGTTCATCGCGTGGCAGCACACCTAACCCTGCCACCAGCGCGTCGAAAAGTTGTACCTCTCCGTTGGAGAGCCGGACCTCCCAGTGCGTTGTGCGCGAGACCGCCTCCACCAGCACCCCCGATAGCACCTCCACGCCCTGCGCCCGATAGAAAGCGTTCAGCCAGTCGCTGATGGCGGGTGGAAAGAGGCGCGCACAAATGCCCGATTCAGGGAAGAGCATCGTAACGCGCTTGCCGTTCATTGCGAGCGCCGCGCCCAGCTCCGAGCCGATATAACCCCCACCCAGAATGCCGACCCGCTCCGCCGCCTCTAACTGCTTGCGCAAGGTGAAGTAATCCTCTAAGGTGCGAAAATAGACTATCTCACCTGCTGCTTGCGGCAATGTGCGTGGGGCACAGCCCGTCGCCAACAGCAACTTTTCGAAGCCCCATCGATTGCCTTGAGCATCCCACACGCATTTGGCGTTCAGGTCGAGCGATACGGCGCGGATGCCCGTTTGAATCGAGATGCCCGCGTCCGCTGTGGGGAGCCAGATCGCGTCCAGCGGCACACCGCGCCAGAGCGATTTGCTCAGCATGGGGCGACGATAGGGCGGGTAGGGTTCCTCGCTCAGCAGGGCGATGGTGCCCGACTCGTCCACGGCGCGAATCCCCATCACGGCAGCGTCGGCGGCTAACCCGCCTCCGATAATCAGGTATTGGTAATCGCCTCCCATAAGCAGTAAGGATTATCGCTCCTCAAACAGCAAGGGACGCAGGAATCGACCGGTGTAGCTCGCCTCGACGGTGGCGACATATTCGGGCGGTCCCTCCGCTACCACATAGCCGCCCGCATCGCCTCCCTCCGGACCCAAGTCGATAATCCAATCGGCGGTTTTGATGACATCGAGGTTATGCTCAATCACAATCACGGTGTTGCCGGCGTCGACGAGGCGGTGCAGCACGCTGAGCAACTTGCGCACATCCTCGAAGTGCAGCCCTGTGGTCGGCTCGTCCAGAATATAGACCGTGTTGCCTGTGGCGCGCTTGCTCAGTTCGGTGGCAAGCTTTACGCGCTGGGCTTCACCGCCTGAGAGCGTGGGGGCGGGCTGACCCAATCGAATATAATCGAGCCCCACATCGTGCAGTGTCTTGAGTTTGCGGGCGATGGCAGGGAATGGCGCAAAGAACTCCAACGCCTCCTCGACGGTCATCTCCAGCACATCGGCAATCGTTTTGCCCTTGAACTTCACCTCCAGCGTCTCGCGGTTGTAGCGTCGCCCTTTGCACACCTCGCAGGTGACATACACATCGGGCAGGAACTGCATCTCGATTTTGATCATGCCGTCGCCCCGACAGGCTTCGCAGCGACCACCTTTCACATTGAAGCTGAAGCGTCCGGGCTGATAGCCACGCGCGCGTGCCTCCGGGGTGCTGGCGAACAGTTCCCGAATCAGGTCGAACACGCCCGTGTAGGTGGCGGGATTGCTGCGGGGTGTGCGCCCGATTGGCGACTGGTCAATATCGACCACCTTATCGACCCATTCCAGCCCTTCGAGGGCATCGTGGTCGCCCCAGACGCGCCGCGTGCCGTACACATGGGACATCAGGCGCGGGAAGAGCGTCTCCTGAATCAGCGTGCTTTTGCCGGAGCCGGAGACGCCTGTGATGCAGATAAAAAGTCCCAGCGGGAAGCGCACGGTGATATTCTTGAGGTTATTGGCGCGCGCGCCCTTGAGAACCAGCCATTTGTCGGGATGGGGCTGGCGTCGCTGCTTGGGTATCTCGATACGGCGTTTGCCTGCCAAATATTGCCCTGTGAGGCTGTGCGGGCATTGCATCACATCCTGCACCGTGCCCGCCACCACCACCTCGCCGCCATGCTCCCCTGCCCCCGGACCGAGGTCGATAATGTAATCGGCGGAGCGGATGGTCTCTTCGTCATGTTCGACCACAATCACCGTGTTGCCGAGGTCGCGTAGGCGCATCAGCGTCTGGATGAGTTTGCGGTTATCGCGTGGGTGCAGTCCGATACTGGGTTCATCCAGCACATAGAGGACGCCCATCAGCCCGCTGCCGATTTGGGTGGCGAGCCGGATGCGCTGGGCTTCGCCGCCTGCCAGCGTGTTGGCAGCTCGATCGAGCGTGAGGTAGCCCAGTCCCACATCGAGCAGGAAGTGGAGCCGCGTGCGCACCTCGCGCAGGATGCGCTCGGCAATCGTGCGCTCACGCGGGGTCAGGTGCTGTTCCAGCTCGGCGAACCAGCGTGCCGCCTCCTCGATGCTCATGGCGGTGACCTCGGCGATGTTTTTGCCCGCCACCGTGACGGCGAGACTTTCGGGCTTAAGGCGCTTGCCGTTGCAGGCAGGGCATGGGCGCGTCGCCATGTACTGTTCCAACTCCTGGCGCACATACTCGCTCTCTGTCTCCTCGTAGCGGCGCTTGAGGATATGGATGACCCCCTCAAACTCAGTGTCGATATACTTCACGCGCCCCCAGCGGTTGCGAATGGCGACAGTGATATTGCCCTCCGTGCCGTACATCAGCGCGTGGAACTGTGCTTCCGTGAGGTCCTGCAGCGGGGTGTCGAGGGTGAAGCCGAGCCGCTTGGCAACGCCTTCGAGCATGGCAAGTCGCCAGTCGGTCATTTCGCCATCGCGCTTGACAAACGGCAGTAAGGCACCCTGCCGAATCGATCGACTTCGGTCAGGCGCAATCAGATCGGGGTCGAACTCCGTTTTCGTGCCCAGCCCACTGCATTCGGGGCAGGCGCCGTAGGGGCTGTTGAACGAGAAGCTGCGCGGCTCCAGCTCGCCCACACTCACGCCACAGTCGGGGCAAGCGAAATGCTCGGAGAAAAGTAGCTCAGTACCCGCTTCGATAGCCTCGCCTACAATCTCCTGCACTGGCGGCATATCATGAAGTATACCCGCCCCTTGCGGTATACTCTTGCCGTGCTGAGAATCGATGTCATCACGCTTTTCCCCGAGGTCATCGAAGCGGGCACGCGCTACAGTATCGTGGGACGGGCGCAGGAGCGCGGGCTGGTGTCCATCCGCGCCATCCAACTGCGCGACTTCGCAACCGACAAACACCGCACCGTGGACGACGAACCCTACGGCGGCGGCGCAGGACTGGTGATGAAACCCGAACCCATCTTCCGAGCGGTCGAATCGTGCCGCGACGACTCCACCACTCCACGGATTATCTTGCTGGAGCCACAAGGTAGACTCTATACGCAAGCGGTCGCGCAGGAACTGGCACAGCAAGCGCACCTCATCCTGATATGCGGGCACTATGAGGGCGTGGATGCCCGTGTGCGCGACCACCTGGCAACCGACACCTTGAGTATTGGCGACTTCGTGCTGACAGGGGGCGAGCTGCCCGCGCTGGTGATTATCGATTCGGTGGTGCGCTTGCTCCCCGGCGCCATTCACTCGCCCGAATCGTTAACGCAAGACTCGTTTTCGGACGGACTTTTGGGGTATCCTCAATATACGCGCCCGGAGGTGTTTCGGGGCTGGCGTGTGCCGCCCGTGCTGCTTTCGGGCAACCATGGCGCCATTGCACGCTGGCGCAGGCAGGAGCAGCTGCGGCTGACACGCCTGCTGCGACCTGACCTGTTTGCGCGTGCTTATTTGACAAAGCAGGATGTAGCGTTGCTCAAGGAACTTTTTGCGGAAGAGGTGCAACGATGAGCCAGACCATTTTGGAGCAAGTGGAGAAGCCATATCTAAAGAGCGACCTGCCCGATGTGCGGGCGGGCGATACGGTGCGCGTGCATGTGTTGGTGCGTGAGGGCGGAAGAGAGCGCACGCAGGTTTTCGAAGGCGTGGTGATTGCCCGCAAGCATCGTGGCGTGGCGGACACTATCACCGTGCGCAAGGTATCGTATGGCATCGGCGTGGAGCGTACCTTCCCGCTGCATTCTCCCATCATCAGCAAGGTGGAGGTGGTGCGGCGCGGGAAGGTGCGTCGCGCAAAGCTCTATTACCTGCGTGGTCTCTCTGGCAAAGCCTCCCGCCTAAAAGAGGATAGGAACCGCTGATGGAGCCGGCTGCCCCACTCACCTGGATCGAGACTTTGGCGCGTCTGCCCGTTGCGACCGTCGTGTTCACGATGGCGGGCTGCACCGTGCTGCGCTTGCTGCTGATGCCGATGCAGAACCGCGTGGCACGCTTCCTCAATAACACGCTGGACGCCGTCGTCTACGCCGGCATCCTGGTCTACCTCCTCATCCGCCCCTATCTGGTGCAGCCCTTCTACATCCCCTCCGAATCGATGGTGCCCACGCTGCAGGTGGGCGATGTGGTGATGGTCGGCAAGTTCAGCTATCGGTGGAGCAAGCCGCAACGGTTCGACATCGTGGTGTTCCGCGCCCCTGACTGGGCTCTCCGTCCCGGACAAATCCCCGGCAAGACCGATTTTGTGAAGCGGCTCATCGGGCTGCCCGGCGATGTGATCGAGGTGAAGGCAGGTGAAGGGCTGTATCTCAACGGCAAGCTGCTCAAGGAGCCTTATATCAACGGCGTCCCCAATTACTCGATGAAAATCGTGGACGGGCTGGTCTATGAATATGACGAGATGGGCGGGATGTGGAAGGGCGGACCCCACATGATGCGGGTGGAGGTATTAGACCCCAAGGAGCAGCGACGGGTGTTCGAAACACCCTCGCAACCGATCCCACCGGGCAAATACCTGATGCTGGGCGACAACCGCAACAACAGCAGCGACAGCCACCACTGGGGGCTGCTCGACTCGGAGCGGGTGGTGGGCAAAGCGCTCTTTGTGTTCTGGCCACCCAGCCGCATCGGTCCCGCCAACCGCACCCCGCTACCGAAGGTACCTTAGTTCATTCCGATTTTACCCTCCACAATAGCGGATCTGGAAGGGTGCGTTCATACCCCAAGGCGCCCAAGGTCCAAACGGATAGTCGTCCCCATCGGCACAGCAGGGCGGATAACGCCAGTGCCAAGCCTCGCTCCCATCAGTGCCTGCCCGCAGACTCGGACGAAGCCATTTCACATGCCCGTCCATCCACAAGATGTTCGTGCCACTGGCATGACCAAACCAGATTTCATTGGTCTGCCCGCAGTCGATGTCGGTATCCGCCGTGGCGCCGGGCAGATTCGAGGCGTTGCGTCCGCGCACCTCCAGAAGGAACAGCGACTCGGTGGGCTGCTGCCACATGGCAATAGCGGGATAGTCCAGCACATGCTCGCTAAGAGCATAGCTCATGTGGAACTCATAGGTACGCCGTGGGGTAAGCACCAATCCCCACTCAGGCAAGGGACGCGTGCGAAAGTTCGGCGACATCACAATCGGGTTGCTGGGACAACTGAAAAAGTTGTCGCGCGTCCCCTGTATGTCGGATGGCTTCATCTTAATATAGGGAATCAACAGGAATGGCCACCAGTCCTCTTGCCAGTAGCGATTCGGGATCGAGGGATCGCGTGGACGCACGAAAAACTGCTCGTCATAATCTTGCAGATACATCTGCTGGGCGATTCCAAGTTGCTTCAGGTTCGAGCTACATACACTCTGACGCGCCTTTTCACGCGCCTGGGCAAACACGGGGAACAGGATCGCCGCCAGAATGGCGATGATCGCTATCACGACCAGCAGCTCAATCAGCGTAAAGCCCTGTCGCATCGGTCTCATCGGTTAACCTCCTCACCGCGTAGCATACACCCTTGAAGATTATGATTTCGTTAAGATTGGCACCTTAACTCAAGCTTAAAATCCTTGGCGATATCCTTGGGTTGGAGGTGTTATGGAGATGAACCGAATCGGATTCGCGATAGTGGCTGCTGGACTGTTGGCATGGGCATCGGCACAGGTGCGGTTTTCAGAGGCGATGATTAACCCGCCCGGTTCGCCCGATGCTGGACGCGAGTTTATCGAGCTGCAAAGCTGCCAGCCAAACTACCCGCTTACAGGTCTATGGCTCATTGGAATCGACGGGGAGTGGCTGTTTAATCCGGGCAATATCCACTGGGCGATTGATCTAAGCCCCTACACCACAGGCTCGAACGGTCTCATCCTCGTCCGAGATGATGCGCAACCCCTGCTACCTGAACCGGCTAACGAGACCGCCGTTGTCATCTTGCCCTTCTGTTTCACCGAAGCGGGCATGGGCAACGATAGCTACACGGTCGCTCTGGTCCGCAACTTTCGGGGGCAGCCGGGTGACGATATCGATGCCGACGACGATGGAGTTATCGACAACCCGCTCTGGGACGAGGTGCTGGGCGCTTTTGGGTGGCTTGACGATGAGGTTGCTCCGGGTGAGGTGGATCAGGTCTACGCTCAGGCGATGGGTGGATTGGAGATACCAGGTTCACAACGCCGACGACCTGACGGGACAACTTGGGAACCGGATGTAATCATCTTCTTCCAAAATGGTTCCTGGATTGCTGCCGATGCAGGACGCGCCTCGGGAGCAGGCATCTTTGGACCGTTCGTGACCAGCACGACGAATCTTGTTGTGGGCGGCACACTTCCGCCTCAATTCAATCGCGAGGTCACACCAGGCAACCTCAACCCGGGAGACGGCGCGTCCGTGCAAGGTGATGTTAACTGTGATGGCTGCGTGGATGATGCCGATCTGCTGCAAGTGCTGTTCAACTTCGGTGGAAACGACGCCAGCTCCGATGTGAATAACGACGGCATCGTGGACGACGCTGATCTGCTGATTGTGCTGTTCAACTTCGGAACAGGCTGCTAAGTCTTTCTGCAAGGGTGCTTGAAAGGAGAGCTGGATTGGGTAAAAAAACAGACAGCGGGTGGGTCTTCCACTATCGGAAGGCTCCCCCGCTGCCACAGGAGGGTGTACGACCGATGGGGATGAAGATACAGCCGATTCGAATGACCGATTCGTTGCCCGACGATGCGGATGACCCTGCCGTTTGGGTGCATCCTTTCAAGCCCGAGCATAGTCTGGTGCTTGGCACGAATAAGGCACGCGCCCCACGCGGTGCTATCGGGGTGTTCGACCTCAACGGGCGTTTGCTGCAGCTCATCTGCGGACTGGATCAACCCAACAATATCGATGTCGGCTATCGCTTTCGCCTTAGGCGCAGATACATTGATATTGCGGTGGCGACCGAGCGATACGCCAGCCGCCTGCGCATCTTTCAGATTGACCCCCAACGCCGTCGGCTGATAGAGATTACCGACTTCGAAAACGCGCGCGTCTTTGCGGGCGAGCAAGGCGAGCGCGCGATGCCGATGGGAATTGCGCTTTATCACAATCCCCGCACGCAGACTATCGATGCGGTGGTGTCGCGCAAAGCGGGACCAGAAAATGGCTACCTGCACCAGTATCGCTTGGTCGAGACGCGCCCTGGCAGGGTGGGGGTACAGTTCGTGCGCGCCTTCGGGCGATTCAGCGGACGAAAAGAGATTGAGGCAGTAGCGGTCGATAGCGCGCTGGGCTATGTCTACTATGCTGATGAGCAGTTCGGGGTGCGCAAATATCACGCCGATGCGGCGCATCCCCATGCGGAGCGCGAGCTGGCTCATTTCGCTACCGATTTCAAAGGGGACCACGAGGGGATAGCAATTTATGCGCCGTCGCACGGCGAGGGCTACCTGCTGTGCGTGGAACAGCGATCGAACAACAGCCGCCTGCATGTCTATCCACGCTTTGGTGTCCAGCGTGAGCCGATTGCCATTATCGAAATCGGCGCCGATGAGACGGACGGTATCGACGCAACAGCACAGCCGCTGGGGAAGCCCTTTACGGATGGGCTGGTGGTCGCGATGAATAGCCGCGAGCGCAACTTCTGGTTTTATAGCGGAAGCGATCTGAGAGAGGCAATCCGCCAGCATCACCTGACAGGAACTCGCACCAAATGAGCGAATCTTGGCGTAAGAGAGCGCCATGATTCACCGAAATGAACTCTCGGTAAGGATTGAACCAACGGGGCGATACATTCGCTTCCGCTATGATTTTGTTGCGCCCGTACCTGTGGAACAGGCACGCCGCGCTCTACAGGACTACTTCACCGATCAAAACTTGGTCCTCGAAGATTTTAACCCACCCTGCTAACCGCACGCTATTGACAGAGTTCCCTCGCAGTGACGGCAGCTGTGACGAAAAGCGCCAGAAAGTGGTCACCCTCTTCGTTGCCCAATCTCAGCCTTCGAGCGGTGGAGCGAGTGGAGACCACCTTGACATTGGGCAGGCATGCCAGTCGCTGCCAGCCGGGTCCCTTTCTGCCTGCCAGCACCACCACCTGTTTGCGTTGGATGAGCGCATAGACTACCAGTCTCACCACGCTCTTGCCCATCATGGTTTTGGCATCGACCTGCCCCTCGCCCGTGATGACGCAATCCACGCGGTCCAGTCGCTCGGGCAGGCGGATGCAGCGCATCAGCCAAGATGCCCCCGGTTTGATAAAGGCGTGAAGGTAGGCTTCCAATCCACCTGCCAGACCGCCTGCTGCTCCCGTGCCGAGACAGTCCATCAGGTCAAGCCCTGTATCGCGAAGCGCAATCTCGGCAAATCGTTGCAAGCCATGCAGCAGCTGCTCCACCTGTTCAGGGGTCGCACCCTTCTGGGAGGCAAACACCCGCGCTGCGTCGAGGAAGGGATTAGACACATCTACGCAAAGCAGAAGCGGTCGATCCCGCAAGGGTGGGGTATCAGGCGGAACGACCTTTGCCAAACGGAGCAGCCCAGCGCCGCCGGGCGGTATCGGGCGTCCGCGCCGATCCAGCAGTTTAAAGCCCAACGCGCTGAGCGCGCCTGCACCCCCATCGGTGGTTGCTACCCCGCCCAAGCCCAGCCAGATACGGCGCGTGTCGGGATGCGACGCCGCAGCGCGCAGCATCTCACCCACACCGTATGAGGTCGCATGCATCGGGTCATACTCATCGGGCTGGAGAAAATGGATCCCACACGCCTGCGCCGATTCCAAAATAGCGGTTCCAGAAGGCAGCAGCAGCCACTCGGCTTGCACAGGTCGCCCCAGCGCGTCGCTTACCTGCACCGTTTGACGCTGCGCACGCTCGCGTAGATAGAATGCCCACACATCCAGCCAGCCCGTGCCCCCATCGGCGATGGGAGCGAGAATCAGCTCGGCATCGGACAACGCCAAGCCAACACCAGCACTAATTGTGCGAGCCGCTTGGATGGGGGTCATCGTGCCCTTATAGGCAGCAGGAGCAATCATGATTCGCATGGCGCTCACTCCAGTCGCCCGCGCTCGCGGGCATAGCGCGTGGCTATCGCCTCCAAAATCCCCTCGCGCGGCACCTCCGGCGGCACATAAAGCCCCAGCTTGGTTGTCAGATGCTGATACAGTTCGTTCGCCAGCCGCTCGCGCACCTCGGCGGGGAACTGCTCCCGCCGATCCAGAAACGCCCGCAGCGCGCGATACTCGTTCGCACTCAACGCCAGCACCGTGGGCACATAGATTTCGAGGGGATGCTCGCCCGTACCCATCGCCGAGAGCGACGCCAGCGTGGGGAGCGCAACACGGCGCTCCTTGATAACAAAAGTGCCCGCCAGCATATCACCCAGCCGCTGACCATAAGGGTTGAAGAAGGCAACCAACCCCGCCACATTATAACCAAAAAGGCAGAGCGGGAACGCATCCACCAAGCGCACCAACTCGCGTGTCAAAATCGCGCCGGGCGTCGCCGGCGTGCCATCCAAGCGAATCACGCGCAAGCCGAACGCTCGCTTGGCAGGCGTCTGACCGTTCCACCAGATTTCGAATAGGATATAGTAGGCGAACCACGAGATAAAGGCGAAGAAAAGCAGTCCTGCCAGTGCCCAGCCCTCCCCAATCCGCCCAATGAGGGTGGACACCAATTGCATCGTGTCCTCCAGAACGACCAAGATGAGCAGGACGACCGCATTAATCAGCAGCACCAGCAGGTCGTCCAGCACGGCTGCCAGCGCACGCGACCCCAGCCCGCCAATCTCGTAGCGTATCTCTACTTTTTCGGGGCTTAGCAGCACATACTCGTATGGCATACAGCCCTCCCGATGGCAGTTGCATAGGGGACGCCTATCCAAGCCGACGACGGACTACGGCGCCTGCTGCAACCACTCATCCCAGCGGGTGGCACGCGCCAACGCCAGATTACCGTAGCGCCCCAGATAGTCGCCCGCATTCGGATAGTAGATAGATAGCCCGTGCGAGTTGCGCACCCGATTATTGTTCGCATGCGCTTCGTAAAGAATCGCCTGCCGCAACGCCGCCTGCAGCGCATCGACCCGCATCCCGATCTGCCCATCGCCTGTGTACTCTTTCATCAGCTGCGCCACATGCCACAAGTCCTTATACTCCGAGTAGGCGTAGGCTTGCGCGTTCAGTCGCGCGTTGCGCAGCGCATTCACATAAAGAGTTCGCCGTTCCAGCAAAGTTCCTGCCAGATTATCCAAGGCGTTGGCGACCGCCTCCAACTTGGACGCATCCACCACCGACTGCGTGATGTTGTAATAGCTGGGGAACTCTTGCTGATAAAAACTCACGAACTGGCGCACCACATCCTTCGCCCATTCCGCTGGGGGTATGTCGGAGTTGTCCATCAGCGCGAACAAGATGCGGTGGTAGGGATAGCCCTCACCCGGTGGGCTTTCCTCCGACCCCACTATATAGCGCGCCACATAGCGACACTCATAGGCGACCTCCAGCATCTGCATCAGCGAGGCGTCAAACAGCAACACATCCAGCACAGGGTCGCTGGAGGTGGGACGAATGGCGGTGGGTAGCTCCCAGACCTTAATGCTGCTGCCGTACTCATCATCGAAGGAGACGGCACGCGTGGCGCGTGTGCGCCAGCCCGAACCGTGATTCCAGAGGATGAGCGCATAGCGATCGGCAGGATAGTGCGCGCGTGCCCAGCGAATAAATTCGCGCAGGGTCGCCGGATTGCCCATGTCAACACCCTGCCCCATATCCTCCAATAGCTGGGAGTTAATCGCCTCGTTATCTGTATCATAGCGAATGAGGTAGCGTCGCGTGCCCGTCCAACTCCCCTGTGGCGCATAGGCGGCGATGCGTTTCCACTGCACCACAATTTTCACATTCGGGTTGGTCATCACCGATTCCATCTGGTTCACATTCAGGTCGCTGAAGATGTCGAGGTCGTTTGCGGCGTTCAGATAGACCATCACCGTCCAGGTGATAGTGCCGCGTCCGCCCGGCGTGATACGACGAACATTTTGGGTGCAGCAACCTGTGAACAGCAGCAGCATCAGCAACAGCCCGATGCTACCGCCCGTTCGAAGCCTTCGTTCCATCGCTTTTGTCATCTTTACGCCTCCAGTGTACCTTATCGCGCTTTGGCGGAACGCCCGATATTTAGACGAGTGAAACTTTGGGGTATAATCGGGTCGCTATGTATCGCAAGCGACTGTCGCGCCGGGAGTTTCTCAAAGCCTGTACCCTGGCCACAGGCTGGGCTTTGATGGCTCCCGATGCGATCAACCGATACAAAGATAGGAGGGATTCAACGATGGCAGAGATTCAGATTGTGGAGGTTGTGGCGAAGCCCTTACCCGAAAAGGTGTTCCAGACCGAAAAGTTCGGCATTTCGCGCAAGACCCACGAGGAACACTACAAGCTCTATCAGGGCTATGTGAACAAGACGAACGAGATTCGCAAGGCGCTTGCCGCGCTCACCTCGGATGATTTCGCCAAAGGCAACCAGACCTACAGCCTCATCCGCTCGCTCAAGGTGGACTATACCTTCGCGCTGGGCGGCGTGAAGAACCACGAACTCTATTTTGAGAACTTGGGCGGTGGCGGCTCGGAGCCGAGCAGTGAACTGCGCCAGGCACTGGCTCGCTATTTCGGCTCCTTTGAGCGATGGCTGGAGGATCTGAAGGCGACGGGCATGGCGGCGCGTGGCTGGGTCTGGCTCGCCTATGACCACGATGACGGCAGCCTGTTCAACTACATCGGCGACGCGCAGAACACTTTCCCTGTGTGGAACGCAACCCCGATTTTGGCGCTGGATACCTACGAACATGCCTACTACTTGGACTTCCAGACGGCGCGCGCCCGCTACCTCGACGCCTTCATCCAGGCAATTGACTGGGAGGTGGTGAACCGCCGCTACGAGGAGGCGTTGCGCATGTCGCGCCGTTGAGCCACATCATGAAGCGTGCCCTTAGCAGGAGAAGGCTTATCTGGTGGGGTGCGGGTGTTGCGCTGACGGTGGGCGGGGCAGTGTTCTACCTCTGGCCCACACCGCACCCCCCTTTCGAACAGCTCTATGCCGATGTGAACCCATCAACCGCCGAGTCGCTGCGTCGCTTCCGAAGGGCACACCCGCTTTATACAGTGAGCGTGAGCGGCTATCGGTGGAAATATCTCGTGGCGGGACGCGGCGAGAAGACGGTGCTGTTGCTGCACGGCATGACAGGCGCACCCGACATCTGGTGGCAGCAGATTGAGGCGTTAGAGCGAGAATATCGCTTCATCGCCGTGACCTACCCGCCTGTGGACACGCTGGAGGCGATGGACGAAGGGATTCAGGCGATTCTGAAGCGGGAAGGGGTGCGCGAGTACGCCGTGGTGGGCAGCTCGCTCGGCGGCTACTTCGCCCAGTATCTCGTTCAGCGGCATCCCGACCAGGTGCGCTGTGCGGTTTTTGCCAACACTTTCCCACCTAACGATGAGATTGCCCGCGAGAATCGGATGCTCGCAGCGTTGCTACCGCTTTTGCCGGAGTGGCTGGTGATGGCGTTTGTGCGCAAAAATGTGGCGCAGGTGGTGGTGCCAGCGTCGGGCCACGATGCGCTTACACGCGCCTTTCTCACCGAGATGACCTGCGGGGGGATGAGCAAAGCCCAGTTTCTCGCACGCTACCGCTGTATCATCCAGAAATTCCCACTGGAGGCGGTCCACTGCCCCGTGCTGATTGTGGAATCGGAGAATGACCCCCTGGTGAAGAAGCCGCTGCGGGAGCGATTGAAGTCCTTCTATCCTGATGCGCGGGTTCACACCTTTCCCGATGCGGGACACTTCCCCTACTTGAACCGTCCCGATGCGTTCACTCAGCTCCTGCGCGATTTCCTCCGCGACAACTTCAGACAACAGCTGCATGAGAACTCTCTTTCGCGATGAGAGCGTTGACTCGTTATCTAACCGGGCGCACTTTCTGGCAGGCGCCATCCGAGGGGGATGCATGGAAGCCTCGCTCTTCCCCTGGCAAAGGCTTCCCCCAATCCGTTGCGTCGGGCGACCCAACCCCCTATGGCGCCATCTTGTGGACACGGGTCGACCCCGCCATCGAGCAGGGCTTGAAGACGGCTGAGATTGAGCGGTTGAACCACGCGCCCGCCAAAGCGCCGCAAGGCGTGGTGCTGGTGCAGGTCAGCCCCTCGCCCCGCTTTGACCCGATTCTGTGGGCAGCGCTCGTCCCCATTTGGCAGGAGTGGGACAATACGGTGCGCGTGGACACGGACGGCTTCCTGCAACCCGGCAGGAGCTATTACTACCGCTTTATCACGCGCGCGGGCTATGTGTCGCGCACGGGGCATTTCAAGACCCTGCCCGCGCCCAACGCTCTGTCGCCCTTGCGAATCGGGCAGGTCACCTGCTCCGACTACACGAACGGCTATTTCCACGCCTACGCTTTTCTGGCGGAGGAGTCGCTCGATTTCGTGCTGCATCTGGGCGACTACATTTATGAGGCGGTGGGCGACCCGCGTTATCAGGCGCCACCACCTGATCGCTGCATCGAACTGCCCAGCGGGAAACTGAAAGCCGCCACGCTGGAGGATTACCGCACCCTATACCGCACCTATCGCGCCGACCCGTCGCTGCAACGGCTGCCTGAGCGGCACGCGCTGATCGCCATCTGGGACGACCACGAGTTTGCCAACGATAGCTACGATGCGGTGGCGCCCGAGGAGAAGATGGAGGCGGACATCGCCCGTCGTCTCGCCGCCAATCAGGCGTGGTTCGAATATATCCCGGCACGCGTCGCCTTCGACCCAACTAAGCCGCCCGACGAGTCGATTCGGCTCTATCGGCAGTTCCGAGCGGGCAAGTTGCTGGAGCTGTTCGCCTCCGATGAAAGGCTCTACCGAAGCGGCTTCCCTTGTGGGGCAGGCGTGCTGGAGCGTCATCTCAGCAAAGGCTGCCCCCAGCTCTTCGATGAGTCGCGCACGATGCTGGGCAAGACGCAACGGGAATGGCTGATTCGGGGGCTGTGTGCCAGCGACGCTCTCTGGAAAGTGTGGGCGAATCAGGTGCAGTTTGCGCCCCTGAAGCTCTTCGGGCGGTTCTATAGCCTCGATCAGTGGGATGGCTATCCTGCGGAGCGCAGCCTCATCATGCGGGCGGTGCAGCAAGCGGGTGTGCGCAACTGGGTGATACTCAGCGGCGACTTGCACGCCTTCGAGGTGAACCTGATTAAAGCCGACTTTGAGCGGGACGCCGACGAGCAAGCCCTCGGCACCGAATTGATGGTCGGGGCGGTCAGCGCAAGCAGTCGGCTGGAACTGATTGAGCGATTCCTGCACACCAGCCCTGCCGCCCAGGCGATGGTACGCGCCATCGCCCGCGAGGCGATCCCCGATCTACCCGCCGATGTCGCTATCAGCCAGCTGGTCGAAACGCGCCTACCCCAAGAGAATGCCCGCTGGATGAAACGGTTCGACGGCAGAGCGAATGGCTACGCCATTGCCGAGTTCACGCCTGACCATCTGGTCTGGACCGCCTGGGCAACGGGACATCCGCGCGAGCGACGCACCCAGCGCAAACAGCTCTGGCAGATACGAATCCCCGCAGTGAAGTAGCGCGTGGCAGGAACAGCAGGTATAATCATGCCGTCCAAAGGGCATGGAGGTGCATGCAAAGTGCTATGTCCGAATTGTCAGCAGCCGCTGCCTGAAAATGCACAGTTTTGCCTGCGTTGTGGACGACCGGTATCGACTCTCGCGGGAGGGGGATCGCCGCGCCCAACCGTAACGCGCCCACATCTCAAATGGCTCGCGCTGGGGCTGGGACTGCTCGTGCTGATAGGGCTTGCCGCGCTCATCGGCGTCCAGAGCGGCTTGTTGACCCAAGCGCGCGTGAAGAAACCTACAGGTCCCAGCGTGTTGGAAGCCGAAGCGCCGAAGCCCGCAGGTCCTAGCGTGTTGGAAGCCGAAGCGCCGAAGCCCGCAGGTCCCAGCGTGCTGGAAGCGGAGGCACCCAAACCGAAGCAGCCACCCCAACATATTCTCAACTGGCTGGAGCATTTGCGCCGTATCGAGATGAAACGCCGCGCGATGGAACGCAATTTCAACCCCGCACTCCAGATGTTGAAAGACGCGCTCGCGCTTAAACTGGAACTGGAAGAGGAACGGCAGCAAGAGAAGATGCAGAACTTAGAGCAGGGCTATCAACGGTATCAGCAGGACTGGGCAGGGCTGCTGCGCGAGTATCGCGCCTTGCCACCACCCGCCGAGTGCCGTGTGTTAGCCGATACCTATGATAGCGCGCTCAGCAGCTATGTCACCCTCATGCTCCAGATCGAGGATGCGATGCGGAAGCAGGACCTGAACAGCCTGATGAACATGCGCGGCACGGCACAATCGGATGTGGACCAGCGGCTCATCAACGCCGATGTGGAGCTGATGAAGGTGTGTGAGGCGTATGGGGTGCGTAAATATTTCGATATTCGTCCTTCGGGTGCGATGGAGACCCTGTTCGGGTTTTAAGAGCCTATGCGCTCAGAGTTTACAGGATGGCGCGCTCCAGCACGGAGGGTGTTTGAAAATAGGCGAAATTTCTCACCCCCTCCTGTAGGTTCCCCCTGCGCGGTTCCCCTCGCGAAGCGGGGGGAACCTAAAGGAGGGGGGCGAAAACGGCATTTTGGGTTCCCCTCACGCAGTGGGGGGAACCTACAGGAGGAGGCAAAAGCTGCATTTCCGAACAGCCTCTCTCCAGCACTTGACACGGGCTGCCGATATGGTATAATAGGGCTGCGAGGCGGAGGGTTGCCTGAGTGGTCGAAAGGGGCCGCCTGCTAAGCGGTTGTAGGGGGGTCATGCCCTCTACCCCGGGTTCGAATCCCGGACCCTCCGCCATCTATAGGAGAATCAGAGGAGATGGCGCAATCGGCACGCTACGCCTGGTGGCTTCTCATCGCCTTGTTCGGATTCCTCATCCTCCTCAACAACCTCATCTTTCTGACGCTGTTCTTTCGGCGTGAATCGCCCGGCTTGACAGAGCAGCAAGTTCGCTACGAACTCGATTCCCAGTTGCGCTACGCGCTGTTTATGAGTAATCTAAAATGGCTGCGAGACGGGTTGAAGCCCGCTGTGAAGAGGATGGCTGATTCGATTCGCAAGGAGCTGTATGGCACCGAGGCGGAGTGGGAGGCGCGGCTCTATGTGGCGCTGATGGAGCGGTTGGGCGGGCTGGGCAGTGCGCATGCCACGCTGAAAGGGTTGAGTGAAGCACCTTCACGGCGCTTGCTGCCGCATGAGCGACGCTGGTATGCCTCCCTTTGGTGTGATGCCCTTGAGGGGCAACTGCAACCTCAGCAGGTGCCACTGCTTCGAGACGCGCTCAGCCCCGCTGCCCCGCCGCTCGCGCTCCGACTTGCCGAGAGCCTGATGTGGCAGCAGGCAGGTGATGCCCGTCGCGCCCAGGCAATCCTAACCGAACTGCAGCAGGACAGCCAGCTGCGCTGGACGGCGCTGGGTGTCGGCGCCTGCTGCGGGTTGCTTTGCGCGATTGCTGGTGTGGGGTTGTTGCTGTGGTATCTGGTGCAACAGCCTCCATTGACGGCGCGTCCGCTTCCAGACGCCTCACCCTTTATTCTGGACCCAACTCTCTGGGCGCTCGTGTTGTTTCTGATAGTGATGCTGAACGGCGAGATAGCCACCGAGACCCTCAAGCTGGAGCGATGGCTGGATGCCGAGTGGGCTTCCATTGTTATCTATCTCATCGCGGGGCTGATATCCTTCCTGTTTCTGTGGTGGTGGTCGCAAGAGGGGAATAACCCTGCGGGTGTGCTGCGTTTTCGTGGCAGCGTGTGGTATCAGTTGGGGGCAGCCCTGATGGGGTTCGGCATCTATTTGCCGATCATGCTGCTCTCGCTGTTGGTGACAATCTGGTTATCGCCCGCCTTGCCCAGTGAGCAGACCCATCCTCTTGCGGAGCGTTCCTTCGGCGAGATGGGCTTCGGGATGGCGCTGTGGATGGTGCTGCTGGCGGTTGTGTTCGCGCCGGTGGTGGAGGAGGTGCTGTTCCGTGGGGTGCTGTTTCAGGTGCTGTGGCAGCGCACGGGTCGGGTATGGCTCAGTGCGTTGGTAAGCGGCTTCCTGTTCGGGATTATCCATCCTCAGTTTCTGGGTGGGATTCTGAGCGTGACGCTACTGGGCATTACCTTGGCGATGGTCTATGCGCACACCCGCTCGCTTTTGCCCTGTATCGTGATTCACGCCCTCAATAACGCCATGGCAACCCTCGTTCTCTGGGTGTTCAGCGGTTGAGTAGCCGTGCAGGAGTGGCTTGTCCCATCAGGGAAGAGGGTGGGCATGGAGCTATTACCCCATGCCCACCACATGTGAGCGACTCAGCAGGGCATTTGCCTGTTGCTGGGCAATCACCCCAGTCAAGATGACCGTGCAGAGGAGGGGTACATGGCGGTGAGCCCTTAGCTACAGCCGTAGGAAGTGCCGCAGTTGAGACACTGATGGCACGCACCTGCCCGCACCATAATCATCCCGCAGACAGGGCAGGGTGGCGCATCCTGCTGCAGTTTCACCAGTTGCGACCAGTCCATGGTCTCACCCTGCCCTGTGGGGGTCAAGCTGGGGGGAGTCTCTTTTGCTCCCGTGATGCCCACCGCTTCCGGCTGAGCGGTTGCGCTGGCAACGGGAGGTGCAGATGGCTCCTCTAAGGTCTCCAACGGCTGCCTCTGGGGTGGTTGCTGGTTCAGGAACTTCATGCCCAGCCAGCGGAAGATGTAGTCCACGATAGAGGTGGCGACGGGGATTTGCGGGTTATTGGTGAAGCCGCTGGGCTGGAAGCGGGTGTAAGAGAACTTCTCCACCAGTTTCTCCAGCGGCACGCCATACTGCAGCGCGAGCGAGATGGCGGTAGCAAAAGCGTCCATCAAGCCCGAAATGACGGAGCCTTCCTTCGCCATCGTGATGAAAATCTCGCCCGGCGTGCCATCCTCATACATGCCGACGGTGATATAGCCTTCGTGCCCGGCGATACTGAACTTGTGGGTGATGCTACGGCGTTCGTCGGGCAGATGGCGGCGCACTGGTCGCTCGGTCGGCACGGGCAACTGGCTTTCCTGCTCGCTGGGCTTCTTGGTGGAGAGGGGCTGGGTGCGTTTGCTGCCATCCCGATAGATGGCGATTGCCTTCAAGCCCATCTTCCACGCCTGCATGTAAATCTGCTCGATATCTTCTGGCGTGGCGTCATGGGGCATGTTGACGGTGTTGTGATTGACAACACAGTTGCCCAGAAAAGCGTGGTTGCCCGGTACTTGCAGATCATAGACCGGTGCAAACCGCGACTCGATCTCCATAACAGGAACGAAATGGATGTTATTGTTCACCATCTCCTGCAATTCACTTAGCGGATAGTGTTGGTAGAAGCATGCGACTGTATTCCAACTGAGATGCTGGGTGCGCGGGTCAAAGAGCTGACGCCACTGATGAGTGCGCCTTGCTGCCCGAATAGCGTCTTGTAGCTGCTCTCGGAAGCATGGCACCACATCCGAATGCACTGCCCCACGATTGGCATATTGCACGCTTTCGGCAAGTCGTTCGCGTTTGTGAGCCTCATCCAGATCAAAGAGTGCCGCAAAGCGCACCACACTCTCTCCGCACATGGTAAGCTCCGTATAGAAGCGGTCGGTCGTTTTGGCATATTTGCGAATCAGATTCGCGCGGATGCCAAAGTTATTCAGCACAACCTGTAGCTGACGGAGTAGCTTTTCCGAGGCAAGGCAAATAGCGACCATTCCATCACGGCGAATGTAGCCGTCAAGCCACAGCGCGCTCACAAAGGCTTGTACAACTTCTCGACGCGATTGCAGCACCGCCCAGGGGATTTGCTTCTCAGAAGCTTTGCCACTGCAGCCCAGATATTCCAGAAACTCTACCAGCGTCTTGGATGTTGCCACTACGCTGGTAACGCCATTCCGGGCATCGGTTACGATCTGGCTTTCGAGATCGAAAAGGTCGCGTAATAGGTGCTGACAGCGATGTAGTACGCCCAGATCATTGTTGGTGATGCGCACCGTCCAGTTGGAGCGAGTCATGTTGCCCTCAGCGATGTAGTAACCGAGCAGGCGTGCCAGATCAGGCGTCATCTCTTGGGGAATGCGGATAGCTTTTTGACCTCCATAGAGGGGGCTGGGCTGAAAATCATCGAAGCGCACATTTTGGGATGACCACATCTCGGCCCCAAGCCGAATGGCGACGAAGTCACCCGGCTCGACTTCATCAAGCCGTTTCCAGCCATAGCCATGTCGATTGGCAACCTTGATACGATGGTTAGGTGTTCCTTCGATGATACGCCCATCCTGAAGTGTCAAGCGAATAGTGGGGCGGAATCCGCCATAGTAGAAGAGGTCAGCCTCTTGAGGTGTATCGATGGAAGCCACTTTGAGCGAGCATGGACGGAAGGTGTCAGGTTTCTCACCCCGATACAGTTGCTCAATAGGGAGAATACCCCTATCCGTGAACAACAGGGTCTCTCCCGTTACACACTTGGAGATGGCTCCACTTAAGAAGGGTTGCACGGCTGCCATCATCTTCACATGCGCCATCGGGGCGAGGCTGCGCGTGCCTTTGGCGGGGCGAAAAGCGCAGTCGAACACGGGTAAATGCTCCTCTTTCAAGTAGGGAGCGCCCTCGATGGTGTCATGCTCGTCGATATAGCGCGTGATGGCTTCGATCTGCTCCGGGGAGTAGCCCAGTTGCTGCAACGCCAGCGGCACGGTCGTGTTCACAATCTTGAGCATGCCACCTCCCACCAGCGTCTTATATTTCACCAGCGCAATATCGGGCTCGATACCGGTGGTATCACAATCCATCATAAAAGAGATCGTGCCGGTCGGAGCGAGTACTGTAACCTGTGCGTTGCGGTAGCCGTATTGCTCGCCCAACTGGAGCATCTCCTGGTAGATTTCGCGTGCGGTCTGGAGCAAATAGTCGGGCACATACTCACTTGGAATCTGGTTGAGCGCGTCGGCATGCATGCGCATCACCTCCAGCATCGGCTCACGATTGAGCGCGAAGCCGGGGAAAGGTGCGCCACAGTCGCGCGCAATCATCGCGGACTGACGATAGGCTTCGCCATGCATGATGGCGGTGATGATGGCGGCATAGGCGCGCCCTGCATCGCTGTCATAGGGCAGACCGAGCGACATCAGCAGCGCGCCCAGATTGGCATAGCCCAGCCCTAACGGGCGGAAGTTATGGCTGTTATCGCAAATCCGCTCCGTCGGGTAAGCCGAGTTGTCCACGATAATCTCCTGCGCGGTGATGAGAATGCGCACCGCCGCCCGAAACGCCTCCACATCGAAACGCCCATCAGGCAGACGGAATTTCATCAGATTTAAACTTGCCAAGTTGCAGGAAGTATCGTTAAGAAAAACAAATTCGGAGCAAGGGTTGCTGGCTTCGATGGGACCGCTGTTTTTGACGGTGTGCCACTTGTTGGTGGTATCGTGGAACTGCAGTCCGGGGTCGCCACAGACCCAAGCGGCTTCGGCGATTTTGCGGAACAGCTCCCGCGCCCGATAGCGCCCCATGACCGCGCCGGTGGTGCGGGCATAGGTACACCATTCGCCATCCTGTTCCACGGCTCGCATAAACTCATCGGTGACACGCACGCTGTGGTTGGCGTTCTGGAAGAAGACCGAGTCATACGCGCCGCCGGGCGTATCGAAGCCGGGGTCATAGCCAGCTTCAATCAGCGCCCACGCCTTCTTCTCCTCTTTCGCCTTGCACTCGATGAAGTCCACGATATCGGGATGGTCTATATTAAGCACCACCATCTTGGCGGCGCGTCGGGTCTTCCCACCGCTTTTTATAACCCCGGCGAACGCGTCGAAGCCGCGCATAAACGAGACGGGACCCGAGGCTCTGCCACCGCCAGAAAGGTACTCCTTCGAGCCACGAATGCGTGATAGGTTCGAACCGGAGCCAGAGCCGAACTTGAAAATCATGCCCTCCGTCTTCGCCAGGTCCAGAATCGACTCCATCGTGTCCTCAACGGACACGATGAAACACGCCGAGCACTGGGGGCGAGGCTCAATGCCCACATTAAACCAGACGGGGCTGTTGAAGGCGGCATACTGATAGAGCAGCAGATGTTTCAGTTCGTCGCGGAATGCTTCGGCGTCCTGCTCGGAGGCGAAGTAGCCCATCTCGCGCCCCCAGCGTGTGAGGGTCTCCACCACGCGCCCAATGACTTGCCGCACGCTATGTTCGCGCTCTGGCGTGCCAATCTGACCGCGGAAATATTTCGAGGCGACCACATTTGTTGCCAGCTGGCTCCAGAAGGCGGGTACCTCCACATCCTTCTGCTCGAAGACCACCTCGCCACGCTCACCGGCAATCACCGCAGTGCGCTGTTCCCATTCCACCGTGTCGAAGGGGTCGACACCGGGCTGCGTGAAGAATCGCTGGATGCGCAGCCCTTTACCCGTGTTGATATTATCGAACTTCTCACGCGGAATAAAGCCATAGCGTCGTTCTGGCTGAACGGTGCGCTGCGACACCACGACGCTCGAACCTGTTTCGACCGCACCATTCACTTCCACAATCTCAAGCAGCCCTTCGTTCGGATCAAACATGGTTGAACCTCCTATGCCAGAGTGAGAATAGAGAGTCAGAATCCTTTGCGCTGACGCGCTTTCTGCATGCGCGTGAGCATCTGCACGACCCGATTGAACTGTTGTGGGTCTTGGAACTCCTCATAGACCGAGGCGAAGCGCACATAAGCCACAGGGTCGATTTCTAACAGCTTCTGCATTACCATGCGTCCAATCTCGACCGAGCTGATTTCGGCTTCCATGCGGTTTTGAATCTCATGCTCGATCGCATCGACCGCCTCTTCCAGCACTTCCATGCTCACGGGTCGCTTGCGGCAGGCGATGACCATGCCCTGCAGAATCTTGTTGCGGTCGAACGGTTCGCGCCGCCCGTCTTTTTTGATGACCATCAGCGGTCGCTCCTCGTACCGTTCGAAGGTGGTGAATCGCCGTCCGCATCGGAGGCACTCTCGCCGTCGCCGGATGGCTTTGCCCTCCTGTGTGGGGCGCGAGTCCACCACATGGTCCTGTTCACTGCCGCAGTAAGGACAACGCATCGTTCACCTCGCCTCAATAGCCACATATACGGGGTTTTACTACACAATCCCCAAGATGTTGTGGCTGGCATGTATTATAGCACATCGGATCCCCCCTTTGTCAAGGGGGGGAGTGTTCGAAAAATGGGGTCGATTTTTGCTCCCATTAGGTCTGATAAGGGTACATCGGGTAGATCCGAAAACGCCGAAGCAGCGAGGACTACTCGAATCCCCCCTCACCCCAGCCCTCTCCCCCCTTGAGCAA
>Ga0079995_1093292_pt1 | contig 44517 bp, 43 predicted proteins | sample FaiFalFF_MnMetaG_2_FD_69198 | JGI IMG/M metagenome (GOLD analysis project Ga0079995, IMG submission 69198) | Freshwater microbial communities from Yellowstone National Park, Wyoming, USA - Fairy Falls C (FF_Mn_C) (SPADES assembly) (version 4) | ecosystem: Environmental > Aquatic > Freshwater >... | reverse complement strand
TGCGGCCGATGGTGGCCGCCTCCGCCACCGCGGGGTGGGCCACCAGGGTGCTCTCGATCTCGATGTTGCTGAGCCGGTGGCCCGCCACGTTCACCACGTCGTCCACCCGGCCCTGGATCCAGAAGTACCCGTCCTCGTCCCTGCGGGCCCCGTCCCCGGTGAAGTACTTGCCCGGGAACCTGCTCCAGTACACCTGCACGTACCGGTCGGGGTCGCCCCAGAAGGTCCGCAGCATGGCGGGCCACGGCCGGGTGAGGACCAGGTAGCCGCCCACGTTGGGCGGGAGGCTGTTGCCCTGCTCGTCCACGATGTCCGCGGCCACCCCCGGGAAGGGGAGGGTGGCGGACCCCGGCTTGGTGGTCGTGATCCCCGGCAGCGGGGTGATGAGGATCATCCCCGTCTCCGTCTGCCACCAGGTGTCTACGATGGGGCAGCGGCCTCCCCCGATGTTTTCGTGGTACCACATCCACGCCTCCGGGTTGATGGGCTCCCCCACGGTGCCCAGAAGTCGGAGGCTGGTGAGGTCGCAACGCCTGGGGTACTCCGGGCCCCACTTCATGGCAGTGCGGATGAAGGTGGGGGAGGTGTACAGGACGTTCACCCGGTACTTCTCCACGATGCGCCAGTAGCGGTCCTTGTCCGGCCAGTCCGGGGCTCCCTCGTACATGACGGAGGTGGCCCCGTTGGAGAGCGGCCCGTACACGATGTAGCTGTGGCCCGTGACCCACCCGATGTCCGCGGTGCACCAGTACACGTCCTCGTCCTTCAGGTCGAACACCCACTTGCTGGTCATGTGGACGCCCAGGAGGTAGCCCGCGGTGGTGTGCAGGACCCCCTTGGGCTTTCCCGTGGTGCCGGAGGTGTACAGGATGTACAGGGGGTGCTCGCTGTCCAGGGGCTCCGCGGGACACGTGGCGGGGGAGGAGGCCACCAGCTCGTGCCACCACACGTCCCGGCCCGGCCTCATGGGCACCTCGTTGCCCGCCCGCCGCAGCACCACCACCTTCTCCACGGACGGGCAGCTCTCCAGGGCCTGGTCCGCGAACTGCTTGAGGGGGACCACCTGGCCCCGGCGCCACGCGCCGTCCTGGGTGATGAGGACCTTGGCCTGGGCGTCCTGGATCCGCCCCGCCAGGGCCTCCGCGCTGAACCCGCCGAAGACCACGCTGTGGACAGCGCCGATGCGGGCGCAGGCCAGCATGGCGATGGGCAGCTCCGGCACCATGCCCAGGTAGATGGTCACCCGGTCGCCCTTCTGCACCCCGAGGCTCCGCAGGGCGTTACTGACCCGCTGCACCTCCCGGTGCAGGTCCAGGTACGTGAGGACCCGGCTGTCCCCGGGCTCCCCCTCCCACACCAGGGCAGCCTTGGTGCGCCGCCACGTCCGGGTGTGGCGGTCCACGCAGTTGTAGCAGATGTTCAGTTGCCCGCCCACGAACCACTTGGCCCACGGAGGGTTCCACTCCAGCACCCGGTCCCACTTCCGGAACCACTCCAGCTCCGCCTCCGCGTGCCTGGCCCAGAAGGCTTCGAAGTCCCGCTCGGCTTCCTCGTACACCCCGGGGTCCCGCAGGTTGGCCCGGGCCGCGAACTCCGGTGGTGGGGGAAACCGCCGGGTCTCCGTGAGCAGGGCCGCAATGGTCGCCTGGGTCTGCACGCTGTCCATACCGCCCCCCTTTCTGGCCTGGTCCAGACTCCTCAGCGCACGGTGTTCGCCTGCCCCGGGCCCTTTACCTGCCGAGCTCGGCCTGCAGTTTCCGCCAGGCGGCCCGGGCTTCCTCCACCGATCCCTCGTCCTCGATGGTGGTGATGTCCCCTGGGTCCCGCCCCAGGATCACGGACCGCAGGACCCGCCGCATGATCTTGCCGCTACGGGTCTTGGGCAACAGGGAGACAAAGTTCACCTCGCCCACCACCGCCACGGGGCCCAGCTCCTTCCGGACGGTGTCCACCAGCTCCTGCCGGAGAGCGGGGGAGGGCTCGTGCCCCTGCTTGAGGACCACGAAGGCGGAGATCACCTCGCCCCGGACCTCGTCGGGCCTGCCCACCACCCCTGCCTCCGCCACCGCGGGGTGCTTGAGGAACGCGGTCTCCACTTCGATGGTGCCGATGCGGTGGGCGGCGATCTTGATCACCTCGTCGGCGCGTCCCGCGAACCACACGTACCCGTCCTCGTCCACCTGGGCCGCGTCCCCCGTGAAGTACACGTCTTGCCCGGGGATGCGCTGCCAGTAGTCCTGGGCGTACCGCTCCGGCTCCCCCCACAGGGTCGGGGTCAGGCTGGGGAAGGGCCGCCGGAGGACCAGGATCCCGCGTTCCCCGGGCCCGCACTCCTGGCCCTCAGGGGTCAGTACCGCCACCTCCATGCCGGGCAGGGGCAGCCCCGCGGAACCGGGCTTGATGGGCAGCTGCGCGAGCCCGTAGGGGTTCCCGATGACGGGGCCGCCGGTCTCCGTCTGCCACCAGTGGTCGATCACCGGCACCCGGTCCTGGAGGACCCGCTTCTGGAGCCACTCCCACGCGGGCGGGTTCAGGACCTCGCCCGCGCACACCACCCGTTCCAGGGAGGACCGGTCGTACCGCAGGGCGGGGTCCTCCCCGTACTTCATGAGCAACCGCACCGCGGTAGGGGAGGTGAAGATCCCCGTGACCCGGAGTTCCTCCACCAGGCGCCAGGGGGTCTCGGGCCCCGGGTAGTCCAGGGCCCCCTCGTACGCCACGGTGGTGCAGCCCGCTAAAAGCGGCGCGTACACGATGTAGCTGTGCCCCACCACCCACCCGATGTCGGAGGTGGACCACCACACGTCCTCCGGCTTGAGGCCGAAGCACCAACGGCCCGCGCTGTGGATCCCCACCTGGTAGCCGCCGTGGGTGTGGACCGCCAGCTTGGGGCGCGCGGTGGTCCCCGAGGTGGCCAGGATGTACGCGGGTTCGTTGGCCTCCATGGGCTCGAACTCCGCGCTGTGCCCTTCCGCCCGGGCGAGGAACTGGTCCCACCGCAGGTCCCGCCCCGGCTCCAAGGCAGCACCGTCCGGTGTGCGCTCCAGGACCACCACGGCTTCCACCCCGCCCGGGACCTGCCGGAGGGCGTCGTCCACGATGCCCTTCAGGGGCACCTGGGCCCCCTTGCGGTAGGTGACGTCCGTGGTGAACACCAGCTTGGACCCGCTGGCCCGGATGCGGTCCGCCAGGGCCCCGGCCCCGAAGCCCGCGAAGACCACGGAGTGCACCGCGCCGATGCGGGTGCACGCCAGCATCAGGGCGATGGCCTCCGGGCACGTGGGCATGTAGAGGGTCACCCGGTCTCCCTTGCGGACCCCCAGGCCACGCAGGGCGGCGGAAAGCCGCCTGACCCAGTGCAGCAGCTGGCCGTAGGTGAGGACCCGGCGGTCGCCCCGCTCGCTGGCGTACACCAGGGCCGCGTGCCCCGCGCGCCCGGCCTCCACGTGGCGGTCCACGGCGTTGCGGGACAGGTTGGTGAGCCCGCCCTCGAACCACCGGAACGAGGCCCCCTCCCGCCGGTAGGCCTGCGTCCAGGGGCGCAGCCATGGGAGCCCGGAGGCCGCCCGGGCCCAGAACCCTTCCGGGTCGGCCCGGGCGGCCTCCGCCATGGCCTTCACCTGCGGAGGGATGAGGTGGACGGCCACGGTGACCCTCCGCCTTCTACCGAGATCCCAGACGGTCTCCCTCCTGGGAGGCTCCCGCCACCGCGGGCACCCGGGCCAGCTCCGGCAGCCGCATGCGGTCCACGAACCGCATCACCTCAGGGCCCTCCGGCTGCGTGACCAGGGACACCACCACGGAGACCACCAGGTTCACCGCGAAGGCGATGCACCCCCACCCGATGGTCCCGATGGGCTGGCCGAACAGGGACAGGGGCGGAGCCTGGAACACGCCCACGGCCAGGACGTAGGGCAGGGCCGTGGCCATCCCCGCCACCATGCCCCACACGATGCCGTACCGGTTCAGGCGCTTCCAGAAGGTCCCGAGGACCACCGCGGGCGTGAAGCTGGCCGCGGCGAACACGAAGGCCCAGCCCACCAGCAGCGCCACGTACAGGGCGAACCGCGGGTCCTGGATGGCCAAGAACGCCAGGAAGCTCGCGGCCACCGAAAGCACCATCACCAGCACCCGGGTCATCCGGACCTCGGTCTCTTCCGACACGTTGGGGTTGATGAACCGGTGGTAGATGTCCCGGGTGATGCCCGTGACCATGACCATGAGGAGGCCGTCCGCGGTGCTCAGGGCCGCGGCCAGACCACCCACGGCCACGAAGGGCGCGATCCACCAGGCCAGGCTCCACATGTCGGGCATGCCGATGACCACGATGTCCCCGTGGAACGCCAGCTCCCCGGCCTGCAGGATGCCGTCCCCGTTGGCGTCGTCGATCTTGAGGAGGCCCGTGGGCAGGAACTTGGCCACCCACGGGACGGCCTGCACCTCCGCGATGGGCTTCCCCCACAGGCCGCTGAAGGCGTACCGGGCCATGGCCGCGTACATGGGGGCGGTGCAGTACAGCAGCCCGATGAAGAACAGGGCCCAGCCCACGCTCAGCCGCGCCGCGGACGCGGTGGGGGTGGTGTACGAGCGCATGAGGATGTGCGGCAGGCCGATGGTCCCCAGCATCAGCAGGAGGGCGGACAGGATCCAGTTGAGCTGGCCCTTGGCACCGCCGAGGGGTTTGGCGAAGGGCGTGGTCCAGGGCTCGAGCCCGTGCTGGGCCTCCCGCGACTGCAGGGCCTGGATCAGCTCCCCGTAGCCGAACCACGGGAGCGGCTTCCAGATCCCCACCATGGTGGCCACGATGAGGGCCGCGCCCAGGTACGCCACAATGAGGACGATGTACTGGGCGAACTGGGTCCACGTGATGCTCTTCCAGCCGCCGCTGGCCGCGTAGATCCCCATCCCGAACAGGGCCCCGAACACCCCGATCTGCGCGGGGATGCCCAGGAACCGGCTGAAGACCACCCCCGCGCCCACCAGCTGCGCGGTGAGGTACGTCAGGGACGTGATGAACAACATGATCACGGCGATGACCCGCGCGGGCGCGTACCCGCCTGCCCGGGCCTCCACCAGGTCCGGGACGGTCCACGTGTGGGACTTCCGCACGTAGGGCGCGATGAAGAAAGCGTGGATGGTGTAGCCCAAGGTCCACCCGATGATGTACGGCAGCCCGTCGTAGCCCAGCAACGCGATGGCGCCCGCCATGCTGAGGAAGCTGGCGGCGCTCATCCAGTCCGCGGCGGTGGCCGCTCCGTTGATCACGGGCGGGATCCTGCGCTCCGCCACGTACATGGCGTGTGCTGTGGTTCCGCGGGCGACGTACGCGATAGAGATGTACATGAGGATCGACCCGATCACCATCCACGCGGACGCAACCCGGGGCCCGAGAAGCGCCGCCACTAGCGCGATGGAAACGATGTACCCGAGAATACTCGGAATGAGGATTCGCTTGACTTCCGGGTGCACGCGCATGGGCTCCCTCCTACGGGCGCTGCGCGCCGCCCGGGGTGGCCCCCGCCAGGCGCAGGCTCATCTTCACGTCTTCGGGCAGCTCGTCCCAGCCCTCCAGGGCGCGGGCGCGGAATTCGTCGTCCACCTTGCTCATGATCGCGTGGTAGACGAAGATCAACAGGACACCGGCCCAGATGCTGATGAAGGCCGCCAGGTACCAGTGCAGGGGCATGTTCCCGAAGAGCATGACATTCCGCCACGCGTGGGGGGCGGGAATGTGCCACCAGACCGCGATGACCGTCCACAGGACGAAAAACACCGCCGTGACGCGGACCAGCCGGTCCCAGTACCACGACTTGTACTTGTCGGGCAGGTGCTCTTCCGGGTGCTCCACCGGTGCAGCCACGGACTTCCCCCCTTCCGCCGTGAGGGCGGGCACAGTGTGCGCTCGTGCTTTCGCCGTGGAGGCCGACCCCCATCTCGGGGGTAGGGTCTGGAGGGCCTGCGTGCAAGGGTTTCCCCGTGAGACGTAGCGGGAAGGCGGCGGCCGGTGGTTCGCCGGGGGTGAAGGGCGCGGGCCCGGGGGCGAAGCGGGGAAAAGACGGGGTGAACGGAGCGGTGAAATGCGCTATTGCCGGGGCGGACAGGGCAAGGGGTGGCCGGCCTTGTGGCAAAATGAATACGCGAGGAAGGCCTTCGGGGTGGAGGGGTGCTGCGCATCGCCGCGGCCAGCGCGGGCCTGCTGACGGTCCTGGAGACCATCGTCCTGCACTCCCTGGTGCGGGCAGATCCGGTTTCCCTGGCGGTGGCGGTGGGGCTGTTCAACGCGGTCCTGGCGGTGGTGGTGGGCCGGCTGAGCGTGGCCCAGGTAGGGTTCAGCCGCGGCAGGGGTCTGCCGAGCGTGCCCGAGCCCTTCCCGGTCCTGCGGGACGGGCTGAACCGCGACACCGCCCACCAAACCGCGGACATGCTGGCGCGCCTGGAGGGTGTGCGGGTGGTGGCGGTGGCGGACCGGGGAGAGGTCCTGGCGGTTTGCGGCCCGGGGGCGGACGACCAGGAGGCCAGGGCGGCGGTGGTGGAGGCTGCGGCGGCGGCCAGGTCCGCGGGCAAGCCGCAGCGCCGGCCCGCGGGCAGGGGGCTGGTGGTGGCCTACCCCCTGGCGCACCGGCGGGAAGTCCTGGGCGCTCTGGCCATGGTCCTGGGGGCAGACTGCCCTGCGGTGGAGGACGTCTCCCGGTCCGCGGAGCTGTTCGCGCGGTTTTTGGCCATGCAGCTGGAGCTAGCGTACATGGACCAGCAGGCCCGGCTGGCCGCGGAGGCGGAACTGCGGGCCCTGCGGGCCCAGATCAACCCCCACTTCTTCTTCAACACCCTGAACACGGTGGTGAGCTACCTGCGGGACGAGCCGGAGACCGCCCGCAGGATCCTCCTGCGGCTGGCGGACCTGTTCCGCATGAACATGGAGCTGCAGGGTCAGATCATCCCCTTCGCGGACGAATACCAGTACATCCGCGACTACCTGTTCATCGAACAGGCCCGGTTCCGAGACCGGCTCCGGGTGGTGTACGACGTGGACCCCCAGGTCCTGAAGGTGGGGGTGCCGGCCTTGTCCGTGCAGCCCATCGTGGAGAACGCGGTCCGCCACGGAATCGGGCCCAAGAACGGGCCGGGGACCGTAGAGATCCGGGCCCGCCTGGACCTGCTGACCCTGCGGGTGCACATCACGGTCCGGGACGACGGAGTGGGGATGCCCCCCGAGCGGGTGGCGGAGCTGTTGCGGCCTCGGGCAAGCAACGGGGACCGGCGGACCGGGCGCCGGGGCGTGGGGCTGGCCAACGTGGCGGAGCGGCTGCGCCGGCTGTACGGGGATGCCTACGGGCTCCAGATCGACAGCGCCCCGGGCAGGGGCACCACGGTGCACCTGCGCCTGCCCATGCGCTGACGTGGACCCCATCGGCTTCGTCCGGGCCACGCGCCCCTTCGGCAGCCTGTCGGAGCGGGAGCTGGAGGGCCTGGCGGCGGCCCTGGAAGTGGTGTACGTGCCCCGGGGAGCCCACATCACGGACCCCGAGGGCAGCGCCCGGTACGTGTACCTGGTCCGGAAAGGTGTGGTGCGGGTGCACAAAGACACCGCCACCGCGCACCTGGAGGAGGCGGAGGTGTTCGGGGGCCAGCAGGGTGCCTTCGCGGCTCCCGTGGACGCGTGGGCGGAGGAGGACAGCCTGCTGTACCGGTGGCCCGCGCACGTGGTGGAGGCCGTCCGCAGGCCCGCGGTGGTGGCACCGGAGGTGGGGTCCGGAGAGCTGGTGCCCGTGGCGGACCTGGTGCGGCGCCCGCCCGTGTGGGTGCCCGTGGAGGCCACGTGTGGGCAGGCGGCCCAGCGCATGGCGAGGGAGGGCGTGAGCTCCGTCCTGGTGGTGGCGGGAACTCCCGAAGGCCCGGACCTGCCCGTGGTGGCGTTGGCGGGGATCCTCACCGACCGGGACCTGCGGACCAAGGTCCTGGCCCGGGGGCTGGGGGCGGAGGTGCCGGTGGCGTCCGTGATGAGTTCCCCCGTACACACCGTGGACGCCAGCACCCCCACCTTCGCCGCGGTCCTGCGGATGCTGGAGCTGGGGGTTCACCACCTGCCCGTGGTACGGGACGGGAAGGTGGTGGGCATGGTGACGGACACCGACCTCGTCCGGCTGCAGGCTCACAGCCCCCTCTTCCTCCTCAAGCGGCTGGAGGGCGGTGAGGTGGGCCGGTACGGGGAGGAGGTGGCGCGGACCGCCTCCGCCCTCCTGGAGTCCGGGGTGCACGTCGAGCAAGTGTGCCGCGCGGTGGCGCACCTGCACCAGGCTCTGTACCGCCGGGTGGTGCAGGACGCCCACCGACGGGTGGGCCCCGCGCCGGTGCCGTACGCGTGGGCCGTGTGCGGCTCGGAGGGCCGGGAGGAGCAGGTCCTGCCCACGGACCAGGACAACTTCCTGGTGGCCGCGGAGGACGGGCACGAAGGGTACTTCCAGGAGCTGGCCGGGGCGGTGGGGGAGGGGCTGGCGGAAGCGGGTTTTCCTCCTTGTCCCGGGGGCTACATGGCCACCCGGTGGCACCTTTCCCTGGGGCGGTGGTTGCAGTCCTTCCGGGCGTGGCTGGCCGACCCGCAGGCGGAAAACCTCCTCCACCTGCAGGTGTTCTCGGACTTCCGGCCGGTGGCGGGCTCCCTGTCCCTGGAGCCTTTGGAACGGGTCCTGGACTCCGCGCGCGGAGCCGCGGTGGCGCTGGGCCACCTGGCCAGGAGCTGTACCGCGTTCGCGGTGCCCATGGGACCTTTCCGGAGCCTGCGGTCCAAAGAGGGCCGGCTGGACCTGAAGGCGGGGCTGGTGGCGCCCGTGGTGTGTGCCGCCCGGGTGCTGGCCCTGGCCGCGGGAAGCCGCGCCCGCAACACCTTCCTGAGGCTGCGGGCCGCGGCGGAGGCAGGCTTGCTGCCCCGGGAGGACGCGGAGGCTGTAGAGGAGGCCTTTGCCTTCGGCCTCCGTCTGCGTTTGAGCCAGCAGCTGCGGGCTGTGGCCCGGGGCGAACGCCCCGGCAACGAGGTACGGATGGAGGAGCTGTCCGGGTGGGAAGCCCGGCGCCTGCGGGAGTCCCTGTGGACCGTCCGGCAGCTGCAGGAGGCCCTCCGGCGCCGGTACCACCTGTACCTGTGGGGGTAGCGGTGTCCGGCCGCGTTTTCGAGCACGTCCAGCGGGCCCTGGCCCCGCGGGAGCTGCTGCAGCTCCCGTGGAGGGAGGCGGTGTACTGGTGCGTGGACCTGGAGACCACGGGCCTGGACCCGCGCACCGCCAGGATCGTGGCCGTGGGCGCGGTCCCCGTGCGGGAAGGGACGGTGCGCTGCGCGGAGCTGTACGCCACGCGGGTGCGGCCCGGGGAGGGGTTCGTGTGGGGTGGGGCCGAGGCCCACCACCTGCTGCCCGGAGAGGTAGAGGGAGCTCCAGCCCTGCGGGAGGTCCTGGGACGCCTGGACGCGGCGCTGCGGGAAGGGGTCTTGGTGGTACACCAGAGCCAGGTGGAGCTGCCCGTCCTCCGGCGCGTGTACCGGTCCTGCGGGATGCCCTGGCCCCGGCCTCCCGTGGTGGACACCGTGCGCCTGCTGCAGCACCTGGAGCACCGCGTCCGGTGGCTGGCCCGGGGGCCCGTGCCCCTGGACCTCAGCCGGGCCCGACAGTACCTCGGGCTCCCCGCGTACCCCCGGCACGACGCCGCCAGCGACGCGGTGGCCACCGCGGAGCTGTTCGTGACCCTGGCGGTGCGCCTGGGAGCCAGGACGGTGAAGGACCTGGTGCGGTGGGGAGGGGTTCCGTGAGGGTCCTGATCGTGGACGACGAGTACCCGGCCCGCAAGGAGCTGCGGGCGCAGCTGTCCCAGTTCCCGGACGTGGAGATCGTGGGGGAGGCGGCTACCGCGGACGAGGCCCGCAAGCTGATCGCCGCGGTGCCGTACGACGTGGTGTTTTTGGACATCGAGATGCCGGGCCGCAGCGGCCTGGAGCTGGCACGGGAGCTGGCCCGGGCGGGCGGACCCCGGGTGGTGTTCACCACCGCCTACCCGCAGTACGCGGTGGACGCCTTCGACGTGGGCGCGGTGGGCTACCTGCTGAAGCCCTTCGACGAGGAGCGGCTGGCCAACGTCCTGGAGCGCCTGGGCGGCCGGGGCGGTGCGGGTCGGGAGCCGCAGCGGACACCCTCTCCGCCCCGGATCCCCGCGTACCGGGACGACGTCACCGTGCTGGTGCCGCCGGAAGAGGTGGTGTTCGCGTACGCGGAGGCGGAGCAGGTGTACCTCAAGCTCCACCGGGACCGGTTGGGGTGTCGGTTCACCCTCCGGGAACTGGAAGCCCGCCTGAGACCCCACGGCTTCATGCGGGTGCACCGACGGTTCCTGGTCAACCTGGCGAAGGTGCGGGAGGTGGTCCCGTACTTCAAGGGCAACATCAGCCTGGTGGTGGACGACGCCCAGCGCACGGAGATCCCCGTGAGCCGGGCCCTGGCGCCCGCGGTGCGTAGGTCTTTAGGGCTCCGGGAGGAGTGAACGGGTCAGGAGGCACGGCGGGCCCGCTCCACCACCCGCTCCAGCAAGCGCTCCTGCCGCTCCCGGGCGGTGCCGTGCAGCCGCAGCCACACCTCGTCCACGTGGGGTGGGATGTTGCGCCGGTCCAGCCAGGAAACCCCTCCCACCGCCAGGAAGGCGAGGGGTGCGCTCACCAGGGTGGGCAGGGCGGGCCCCACAGGCAGACCCGCCAGCCAGCTCGGGGTGAACTCCGCCACCCGGAGGAAGTTGGCGGCCAGAAGGAGCAGGCAGCTGCCTCCTCCCACCAGCATGCCTGCGAGGGCGCCCCGCAGGGTTACCCCCTTCCACCACACGCTGAGCAGCAGGACCGGCACCAGGCCGCTGGCGGAGACCGCAAACGCCCAGCTCACCATGAGGGCGATGACCGCGGGGAAGGCCCGCAGGAAGGCCACCCGGGGGAAGGCCAGACCGATGGCCATGGCCACGGCCCCCATCAAGACTAGAGCCAGTTTGGCCACCAGCACCCGGACCCGCTCCGGCGCGTCCGGCCGGAGGAACTGCTCGAACACGTCGTGTCCCCAGGAGGCGGCGCTGGCCAGGAGCAGGCCTCCGATGGTGGAGAACATGGCCGCGAAGGCACCGGCCGCCACGTAGCCCAACAGCAGGCTGCCGCCGAGGGTCTGGGCGAGGAAGAGCACCACCTGGTCCGGGTGAGCCAGCAGCCCCTCCACCACCTGCACGGGCAGGCTGGCTCCCACACGGTCCGCCACCTGGGGAGTCAGGGCCCGGCCCGCGATGCCCGCGGTGGTGGCGAGCCAGTAGAACACGCTGGTGAGCAGGACCACGTACACCGTGCTGCGGCGGGCCAGAGGACCCGTGGGGTTGGTGTAGAAGCGCATCACCACGTGAGGGAGCCCGGCGGTGCCGAGCACCAGGGTCAGGAGCAGGGAGGCGTGGTCTGTGGGCGTGTACAGGTGGCCCGGTTGGTTGTACACTGCGGGTCCCGGCCGCAGCTTGCTGCGCTGCGGCATCAGCACCACCACCTCCGCGTGCGGGTCCTGCAGCTTGGGCTCCACGTGCCGCTTCCAGTACGCCTCGCTCATCACCGCCCGAGCCCGCTCCGCGGGTGTCTGCCCCGAGGGTTCCGGCCGCAGGAGGGCGGAGACCCGCCACCGCTCGGGGTTGACGAGGGGTCCCGCGCTCAGGTCCCGCAGGGCCCGCGCGTAGCCGAACCCCGCGGCCAGGGCGAAGGCCACTACCAAGGCCATGGCCGTGGTCATGATCCAGAACTGCAGGGCCTGGTTCCACGTCATGCCCCGCATGCCGCCCAGGGTGCTGAAGGCCATCATGGAGACCGCGGTGATCACCACCCCGGTGGCGTAGGGGCTGAGGCCGAGGAGCCCTTCGCCCACCAGGAGCTCCCACACCGCGCCGGCGCCCACCATCTGGGGGGCCAGGTAGAAGAGGACGATGAGCTGGACCAAGGCCACGGCCACCAGGCGGGCCGCGCTGGACTCGAACCGCGCCGCGAAGTAGTCCGGCAGGGTGTACTCCCCGAACCGCCGGAGGGGAGACGCGGTGAAGAGCAGCAGGGGCACGAAACCGCCCGCGAAGCCCACCCCGAACCACACCCCGTCCAGCCCGGAGGCGTACACCGCCCCCGCCACGCCCAGGAAGGAAGCCGCGCTAAAGTAGTCCCCACACACCGCGGAGGCGTTCAGGAAGGCGCTCACGGTACGGCCCGCCAGGTAGAACTCCACCTTGGTGCTGGTTTGCCGCCGAACCAGCCAGGAAACCGTGAGGGCCGCCGCCAGGACCAGGAGGGTGGTCGCCAGAGCCACGGCCTGCACGGTCAGCCCCCTCCCCCGCGGCGTCCGGACCAGGCAGCCGTCCAGTCTTCCTCCCGCCACAGGGCGCGTCCCAGGAAGTCCTCGTCCAGGCGGTTGGCCCGCATGGTGTAGGAGGCCGCCAGGATGATGCAGAACAGCGGGTACAGCACGGTGGCCGCGATGAAGGCGGGCGTGAGCCCACCCCATACCTCCCGGGTCGTCCACGCGGGCCAGACCGCCTGGACCACGGGGAGCAGGAGGGTGCCGGCGAAGAACAGCAGGGCGTGGTTGACGCTCAACCGCCGCTGGGCGCGGAACAGGGCGTCGACCTCCTCGGGGGTGTCGAACTCCGCGTAGTTCCACAGGAGGGAGTCCAGGGCGTCGCCCGAGGGACGCCCGTCCGGGTCGGCGCGGAACCCGGGTACCATCCCCTCACCCCCGCAGGGTGCTGGGGAGGATGTTAGACACTTCCCCCTGCGGTTCCTACGCGCCCGCCCACAGCCTGCGGGCCATCCTGGCGGCGGCGCCCGGGGGACCCATGCGCTCCTGGCCCGCCCGGCCCCGTCGGAGACGTTCCGCGGGGTCTTCCAGGAGCCGCAGCACCCACCGGGCGGCCTCCTCGGGCCCGCGCACGGCCACCACCGCGTCCCCCAGCAGCCTGGCCTGCAGCCGCAGGAACTTCTCGGTGAACTGCACCCTGCCTCCGGGGTACGCCACCACGGGCTTGCCTAGCCCCGCGGCTTGCTCGTGGGCCGTACCCGCCATGCCCACCACCACCCAGGCCTGGAGGAGGGCGTCACCGAACTGGCGGGTGATCCGAAGGCGCAGGCCCTCCCGCTGTAGCCAGCCCTCTTCTAGGGTACCCCCGCAGCCCTGGGCCAGCTCCGCGGGGTCCACGGTGGGGGAGACCGCCAGGAGGAAGTGCACCTCGGGCCTAGCGGAGGCCACCGCCTCGGCCACGCCGCACAGGGAGGCGCAGTTCTCGGGTGCGTCCTGCCGGCTTCCGGGCAAAAGGAGCACCACGGGAGCGCCCGAGGGGATCCCGAAACCTTCGCCCGTGAACTCCAGACAGTCCATCATGAGGTTCCCCACGTACTCCGCGGGAAGCCCTGCCCGACGGTAGCGGGCCGCGGTGACCTCGTCTCTGGGGAAAGACAGCCGTGCCAGCCGGCGGACCAGCGCCAGCTCCAGGGCGCGGTGGGGGTCGTTGTACTCCGATTTGGCCGTGGGCACGTACACCACGCCACCGGGGTCCGCGGCCGCGGCCATCCACAGGCAGAACACGTCCCCCACGGCCACCACCAGCTCCTGTTGCCCGCGGCGCCCGTGCAGGGTCCTGCGTTGGGCCAGGGTCAGGCGCAGCCAGCCAGCCCGGAGATCCTGCCAGGCGGCGCGGACTCCCGTGCGGAACCCGAAGCCTGCGGTGGGGAGGGTGCGCCGCGGGTCCAGCAGGGGGATGGCGCGTCGCTGGTAGGCGTGCCCGGTGCCCACCAGGGGGTAGGCAGCCACGGCCACCCCCAGGTCCCGCAAGGCCTTGCCCAGCACCGCGCCCATGGCGTCCTCGCCGTACCCGTTGGACACCACCAGGACCCGCATCACGCTCTTCCCCGGAGGGCGCTCCACACGCCCTCGTAGTACGCGTGCCACAACAGTTCCACGTAGCACTCGTGGGCCAGCAGGAGCCACACGCGCCTCCGCCAGCCGCTGGCTGCGATCAGCTGCCTCTCCGCCAGCCTCAGGAGCGTGCGGAAGGTTGGGGCGAGGACACCCGTCCGGTACACGAGCCACTTCATCGGGAGCAGGAAGGGATGCAGCTCCAAAAAAATGCCGAGTCGCCAGGGCGACCCATGCTTTCGCCAGAAGTACACCGCTCCCGCGCCTGCCTGTCGCTGCTTTGCGCACGCGGATTCGAGGGTCTCCACATGGAAATGCCACACCCGGGGTCGAGGTTCCAGGCGCAGCCGCACACCGCTCGCCCGCAGCCGTACTGCCAGCTCGAAGTCCTCCCAACCGTAGGTTTGGAACCCTTCGTCGAAGCCCCCCACCGCCCAGAAGTCCGCGGCGCGCACGGAGAAACACTGCATGATGGCGTGCAGGGGAGATAGGTCCTGAGGATGCCGGAGGGTAAGGTCTGGGAAAAGTCCCTTGACTTCCATGAAGGGGTTGATACGGGTGGTGGGGTGGTGTCGGGAGAGGGTGACGACCCCCACGCGTTCATGGGACGCGTGGTGTTCCGCATGCCTGAGGAGGGTGTCCGGTTCCGCCCAGATGTCTGAATCCAAAAACAGGAACACCTCGCCCCGAGCGTTGCGGGCGCCCAGATTGCACGCTGCGGCGCGGCCACGGTTTTCCTGCCTCACGTAGCGGAGCCGCAGACAGCTCCGGTACGCCTCCACGGTCTCGGCAACGGGTTCCTGCGAGCCGTCATCCGCCACCACCACTTCGAAGGCGTCTGTTGGGTAGTGCTGGCGGGAGAGGTACTCCAGCGTCCTGGCGAGGACTTGGGCACGGTTGAAGACAGGGATCACCACGCTGAACCGGATCACTCCCGTCAACCCCCTCGTGCCCTCTGCGAGCCCGTGGGAGAGGTGAGCTGGCCGGCCCCAGGGCGTGCTCGGAGGCCTTGCCACACCCCCTCGTAGTACGCCTCCTGCACGAGAAAGTTGTAGCACTCGCTGGCTACGAGCAGCCAGGCCTTCCGGCGCAACCCGCGGGAAACCGCAAGCCGGCGCTCCACCGCGCGGAGGGCAGCCCGGACGAGCCTGTCGAGAATTCCCGTGCGGTAAACGGCCCACTTGAGGGGGAGCAAGGCGGGGTGGATCTCCAGGAACAAGCCCAAGCGCCCATTCCGGCCGTGCTTGCGCCAAAAGTAGACCGCGTTGACCCCTGCCTGCCGCTGCTTCCGCAGCCGTTCCTCCAGAGATTCCACGTGGTAGTGCCAGGCGAAGGCCTCGGGCTCCCAGTGAAGTTCTACGCCTGCCCGGTGCAGCCGGAACCCCATCTCGATATCCTCCCATCCGTAGCCGCGGAACCCTTCGTCGAATCCCCCCACGGCCCAGAGGTCGTCTGCCCGCACGGAGAAGTTGCTCATCACGGTGTGGTAAGGGGAAAGCCGCAACCTCCGGCGCGGAGTCAGGTCGGGCAGCAGTTCTTTCGTCTGCATGAAGGGCGTGACCTTCGCCGCCGGGTGAAGCAAGCGCGTTCCTTGCACGGCTACCCGGCGGCGGTCGTGGTAGTGACGCGCGTGCGCACGGATCAGCTGCGGTGTCGACCACATGTCGGGGTCGAGGAACAGCAAGACCGGAAAGCGGGCCGCCCGGGCGCCCGCGTTGCGGGCAGCCGCGAGACCCGCATTCGCTTGCCGGACATACCGGAGCTGCAGCGCCAGCCGCCGCCGGGCTTCCGTCACCACCTCCGGAGTGGCGTCCGTGGACCCGTCGTCCACCACCACCACCTCGTACCGGTCCTTGGGGTAGTCCTGCTCCGCCAGGTGCTGGAGGCACTTCCCCAGTACGCCGGCTGCGTTGTACGCGGGGACCACCACCGTGATGGACGTCATGGGGCCTCCTGCCGCACCTTGCTTGCCTCCTCCACCGAGAGCAGGGCCGCGGTGAGGATCCAGAAGGCAAAGCCCAGGTGGAAGGACTGCAGGGTCCCGTCCACCAGCTGCTGCGCCAGTATGGCCACCAGGGCGGAGAAGGCCCCGGAGGCGAGGCCGTGGGCCGGGGGAGGGGCGCGCACGCTGGCCTGCAGCCCCACCCGCAGCACCGTCACCAGGAACGCCAGGAAAGCGACAAGCCCCAGCAGGCCCGTCTCCGCGGCCAGGCTTAGGGGCAGGTTGTGCGCGAAGGGAGGAGCGGTGTTGGGGTCGCCCGACAGGCGGTAGTTCGGGTACTCGCGCACGAAGGCGCCGAAGCCCACCCCGGTCCACGGGTGGTCCGCCACCATCCGCAGGGTGGCTTTCCAAAGCAGGATTCGGTCCAGGTTGCGCTGGGGGTCCAGGGTACTGAGGACCCTTGCCCGGGCCGGAGGGTGCGCCGCGGCGACCGCAACCGTGGCGGCCACGAGGGCGAGCACGCGCACCTGCCAGCTCCTTCCGCGGGTGCCCGCCAGCACGGCGAAGCACACCAGGCCCGCCAGCCAGCCCATCCAGGCGCCACGGCTGAGGGTCGCGACCAGTCCTGCCAGGACGGGCACCTGGACCGCGCAGACCGCGATCCGCTCCCGGAACCCGCCGGCCAAGGCCGGACCCAGGGCCAGCAGGGAAGCGCTGGCCAGCACCGTGCCCGCGGCATTCCACCCCAGCTGGGGCAGGTCTCCCCGGCCGGCCCCGGTCTGCAGGTACCGCCACACCACCCACGCCCCGGCCACCGCTCCGCCCAGGGCCCACGCGGCCGCAAGGCTGCGCAGGAGCGGGGGGCGTTCCCGGAAGCTCCGCAGCGCAGGAGCCAGCCCTGCCACGGGACCCAGCGCCAGCAGCAGGGTGTTGGGGAGGGCAAGGTCCCGGTGCGGCGACAACGCGCTGGACACCGCCACCAGGGCCAGCCACACGGCCAGGGGGAAGTCCACGGCGCTGGGCTCCCACGGCCACCTGCGGGCCCGTGCCGCCTCCCACACCCACGCCAAGAACAGGGGCCCGGCGCCGGCCAGGACGTACCCGGGAGGGAGCAGGGCCGCGGTGGCGCACAGGAGCACCGGCCGCAGTGCGGAGGGGCTGGGAAGTCCCGGGGCCAAGGCCGCGGGACCGGGGGGCCTCGCCCCTGAGAGGCTCCCGCGGGACGCCGTGCTTACGCGGTGGGGCGGGAGAGCTCCAGCCATTCGCGCCACAGCACAGCCAGGTAGTGCCGGTTGAGGGCCGCCCGTGCCACCAGGTGGGCGAGACGGTGGCTGCGGAGCCGCCTCAGCACCGAAGCCAGGTTGCGCTCGTTCACCACGCCTCCCGCGGTGAGGAGGAAGGCCGCGAGGGAGTGGAGGGGCGTGAACTGCGTGAGGAAGCGGCTCGCCAGGCCCGGGTGCTTTCGGAGGAAGCGGACGGCCATCCGCGCCCGCTCTTCCTCTTTCTGCAGCAGCTCGGGGACACTCTCGGGGGTGGCGGGGGGTTGGTAGTGGTAGGCCAGGGCCCGGCGGTCGTACACCCGCCTTAGGCCCATGCGGCGCAGCCGCAAGCCCAAATCCGCGTCCTCCCACCCGTAGTGGCGGAACTCCTCGTCGAACCCCCCTGCGGCCAGCAGGTGCTCCCGGCGGACGGAGGCGTTGGCGGTATCGAGGAAGGCAGGGGAGGGGTCTGGGAGGAGGGGCGGCTTCCCGAAGGGGTCGTCCAGGTGGCTCGTGAGCAAAAGAGGCCCCCGGCCCACCGCCCGGGGCGAGGCCAGGTGCACGGACCGGTGCGCTGCCAGAAAGCCCGGCACCGGGAACACGTCGCTGTCCACGAACACCACCACGTCCCCGCTGGCCTCCCGGATGCCCCGGTTGCGGGCCGCGGCCCTGCCGCGGTTCTGCGGTTGGCGGAGGTAGCGGACAGGGAGGGCGCCCCGGAAGCTGCCCACCACGGACTCCGTGTCGTCCGTGGAGCCGTCGTCCACCACCAGGACCTCGAACTGGTCCGAGGACAGCGTCTGGCGGGCCAGGGAGGCCAGGCAGACCCGCAGGACCTCACTGCGGTTGTAGGTGGGCACCACCACGGACAGCCGCAAGGCCCTCACCTCGGGGCGGCCGGGGACGGCTCCGGCACCAGCTGGCCTTCCGCCAGGGCACGGAACAGGCCCCCGGAAGCCATCAGGGAGTCGTACGTCCCCTCCTGCACCACCTGGCCTTCCGCCAAGACCACGATCCGGTGGGCGCGGCGGACGGTGCTGAGCCGGTGCGCGATCACCAGGGCGGTACGGCCGGACATGAGCCGCTCGATGGCCTCCTGCACCAGGCCTTCCGACTCCGTGTCCAGGGAAGAGGTGGCCTCGTCCAAGACGATCATCTCCGGGTCCAGGAGAAGCGCGCGGGCGATGGCGATGCGCTGGCGCTGCCCTCCTGAGAGGGTAAGCCCCGCCTCGTCCAGGAGGGTGTCGTAGCCCCGGGGCAGCTGCCGGATGAAGCCGTCCGCGTTGGCGGCCACCGCGGCGCGGACGATTTCCTCCATGGACGCCTCGGGGCTGCCGTACGCGATGTTGTCGCGGACGGTGCCCGCGAACAGCACCGTCTCCTGGGGGACGTACGCGATCCGGCGCCGGAGGGAATCCGTCCGGACCTCCCGGAGGTCCCGGCCTCCCACCGTGATCCGCCCGCGGGTGGGGTCGTAAAACCGCAGCAGCAGGTTGACCAGGGAGCTCTTGCCTGCACCGCTGGGGCCCACCAGGGCCACGTGCTCCCCTGGGCGGATCCGGAGGTTCACCCCCCGCAGGGCCCACCGGCCCGGCTCGTACGCCAGCCAGACGTCCTCGAAGGCGACCTCCCCGAGGGGGCCCTCGAGGTCTCGGGCCCCCGTGGGGTCCGCCACCACCGGCACCCGCAGGATCTCCTCCACCCGCTCCAGGGCCGCGGCAGCCTGTTTGGCGTGGCTGTAGAGCCGTGTGAGGCTGACCCCCGGCTCGATGGCCATGGCCACGTACGCGATGAACGCCACCAGCTCGCCCGCGGTCATCAGCCGGGCGGCCACCAGCTGTCCGCCGACCCACAGGAACACGATCAGGCCCATGGCGGTGGCGAGACTCATGGCGGACACCTCGAGGGCCACCAGACGCCCGATGCGCAGCTGCTCCCGCAGCAGCCGCCGGTTCTCCGCGGCGAACCGCTCCTCCTCCCGCCGCTCCTGGACGAACGCGCGCACCACCCGGGCGCCCGCGATCACGTCCCGCACCCGCGCCGCCAGCTCCGCCACGCGCTGCTGCGCCAGGGAAGAGGCCTGCTGGATCTCCGCGCCGAAGTGCCGCGCCAGCAGGGCTGTCCCCGGCAGGATGGCGAAGGTGGCGGTGGCCAGACGCCAGTCCAGCACGAACAGCATGACCACCGTTCCCAGGAGGGTGACCGCGGTGGCCACGAAGTCCACCAGGCCCACCAAGAGGTGGGTGTGCACCAGCTGCGTGTCCTGCAACGCCCGGGACATGACCTCCGCGCTGTGCCAGCCGCCCAGGCGGTCCACGGGCCAGCGCAGGACCCGGGAGAACAGCCGGTCCCGCAGGTCTGCGGTGGCCCGGTGGGCGAAGGCGAAGTTGAGGTGGATCTGCCCGTAGAGGAACACGGACCGCACGAGGAACACCCCAAGCCCGAGCAGGGCTAGGTGCCCCAGGAGGGCCAGGTCCCCGGTGGCGGTGATGCGGTCCACCAGGTCTCGGAACAGCAGGGGCACACTCAGGCCCGCGGCGGTGGCGGCCAGCACGCATGCCACCGCCGCGGCGAGAAGGCCCCGGTGCGGCCAGGCGATCTCCCGCAGCAGCCCCGGGATCCTCACGACGCCAGCTCCAGTACCCTCCGGGCCAGGCGCTCCGCCGCACCCCGCGGCCGGTGGAAGTGCCGCCGCAGCTGTTCTCTCATCCGGCGCAGCCCGGCTTCGTCCTCCAGCAGACGCACCACCCGGGAGGCCACCGCGGCTGGGGGTGCTGGACTCACCTCTTCCTCCACCAGGGCGAACCCCACCGCGGCGTTGACCGGGCTCGTGTACCGCAGCCGCGCGAGGCCCCGGCGCACCGCCCACCTCTTCAGGACCCGCCCTAACCCGGGCACCCGCCCCAGCCACTCCACCGCCCCTTCCAGGGGGACGCGGGAGAGGTCGTACAGGGGAAGCCAGACCAGCATGGGCACCCCCAGCAGGCCCAGCTCCACGTTGGACGTGCCGGGGAGGGTCAGGGCCAGGACGGTGCGGCTCAGCAGTTCCCGCCGCTGCTCGGGGGTCCAGGCCACGGAGACGTGCCGGCCACGCACCGCCTCTTCCACCAAGCCCTCGGGGAGGAAGGGCGAAGGCGCCAGGGCCACCTCCAGCCCGGGTTGCTGGGCCCGTACCCTTTCGCCCACCTCCAGCATGAGGGGAGCCAGGTCCCGGAAGATGGCCGGCCGCGACCCGGGCAGCAGGAGCAGGGCCCGTCCACCTTGCCCATCCTGGCCTTGGAGGGGCTCTACCGCGTCCACCCGGAGGTCCCCCACGGCCTCCACCTTGTCCGCAGGAACACCGCGCCGGACCAGGTCCTGGGCCAGACTCTCCGTGGAGGTGGCGATCCACGCGAAGGCCCGGTGCCTGCGCACCACCAGGTCGCGCTCCACGTACGCCACCGCGGGACACCCCGCGTGGCGACCCAGCCGGGCCGCGTACCAGAGGTCGCCGCCCACGTGCACCACACAGCGGCTGCGGATCCGTGTGCCTGCCAGGGCCAAGCGCACCACGTCCGCGGGCGGGTACACGCGCTGGAAGAGGCCCGACCGCCCGGCCACCTCCGCCTCCCGGCCGGTGGCGTACTGGCAGGGGGCAAGCGCCAGCTCCAGCCGCGCGGTGGGAGCCAGGCGACGTAGGGCCCGCGCCAGGGGCAGGGCCCACCCCGCCACTTCTCCGGGCCCGTTGGACACCAGGAGCAACTCCACGCCGCCATTATAGGAGCCTGGGACCCGTTCCCGGAAAAACCGTCCTATACTGACTCCCGTGCGTCGGTTCGCAGTTCTCCTGGCCTGGGTCCTGGCCCTCGCAGCGCCGTGGGCCGGCCGCGCCCAGCCGGTACCCCTGGTGGTGGACGCGGACCGGGTGACCTACGACGCCGTGCAGAGGACCGTGGAGGCCTCCGGCCACGTACGCCTGAGCTACCGGGACGTGACAGCGTCTGCGGAGTACCTGTTCGCAGACCTGGCCCGCCGGGAGGTGCTCCTGCGGGGCGACGTCCGCGTGGTCCGGGGCAGCCAGCGGCTGGCGGCCGCGGAGGTCCGGTACAACCTCGAAACGGAGGAACTGGTGGCCACCGAAGTCCGGGCCCTGGCCGAGGCGGCGTACCTGCGGGCCGGGAGGGCCGTCCTGGCTCCCGCGCGGGGGGTGGTCACGGACGCCCTGGCCACCCTGTGTGACCCGGCGTCACCCCTGTTCCACTTGACTGCCCGGCGGGTGACGGTGTTCTGGGCCGACCGCCTTGTGGCGGAGGAAGCCACCCTGTGGGTGGGTGGCGCCCCCGTGCTCACCGTGCCCCGTTACGAGATCCGGATCGACCCGGAGCGCGCTCGGAGGGACTTTCCGTCCGTGCAGGCCGGCTACGACGCCCTCTCCGGGTACTGGGTCGCCCTACGGTACCCGTACCGCCTGGGCGACGTGGAGGGGGAAGCCTCCGGCCGGTACAACACCGCCAGCGCGTTCGAATTCCGCAATGTCCTGCGCGCGGGTCTAGGCGGGGGCCGGGCGGAGCTGACCGCCGGCACCCTCCGGGACTCCGAGGGCCGGCCTGTGGACGCCCTGCAGCTCCACTACGCGCTGCAGCCCTGGCAGCTCGCCCCCGGCACCTCCCTGTCGGCCCGCGTGCTGGCCGGACAGTACCGGGAGCGGGTGACGGGAGCCCAGGGCCTGAAAGCGGAGGTGTCCACGGACCTGGGACTTCCCAGGTTCGACCTGGGAGGGCCGTGGTCTGCGGGGGCGGGCGCCTCCCTCCGCTACAGCGTGTACGAAGACCGGAGCCTCCTGGTCCCCGCGGTGAGTACGTCCGTGGACGTGCGGCTGAGCCCGCGGTCGTCCGCGTACCTGGCCTACGGCTGGACGGAGGCGTACGGCTCCACGCCTTTCCTCTTTGACGCGCCCACCCGGCAGTCCGCCCTGACCGTGGGCTACCGGCAGGCCGGGGAGGGCCTGGCCTTCGACGTGGGGGCACAGTACGACGCCGTCCCCCGGCACCTGCGGCTCCTGGCCTCGGTGGACGCGTCCCTGGCAGGGGGTTGGAGTTTCCGGACCTTCGCCAAGTACAACGCCACCCTGGCCTCTTTCGAGGAGCTGGAGCTGCGGGCGGGCCGACTGTGCGACTGCCTGGAGGTGTCCGTTCTCTACCGCGTGCCGCAGCAGCAGTTGTGGCTCACGGTGCAGGTCGTACCCTCCGTGCGGGTGCAGCAGGCCGTCCCCGAGCCCCTCCGCTGAGAGGGAGGATACAATGGTACGGCAGGCGCAGGAGGTGCACATGGTACCGCCCGGCATCTTCCGCGAGTACGACATCCGGGGTGTGTACGGCCGGGACCTGACGCCGGAGGTGGCCGGCCGGGTGGCGCGGGCCTTCGCCGCCTACCTCCGGCGCAAGGCCCCGGACGACCGGCCCCTCCCCGTGGTGGTGGGGCACGACAACCGGGCGTCGTCTCCGGAACTCCACCGAGCGGTGGTGGAAGCCCTGGTGGACTCCGGGTGCGCGGTGGTGGACGTGGGCCTGGTGACCACCCCCGTGTTCTACTTCGCCCGGGTACACCTGGGGGTGGACGGCGGGGTGATGGTGACCGCCAGCCACAACCCGCCCGAGTACAACGGCTTCAAGCTCGCCCACGGCTTCGGCACCCTGTACGGCGAGGACATTCAGGAGGTACGCCGTCTCGCAGAGACCGGCGTCACCGTCCGGGGAGAAGGTTCGGTCCGCACCGCGGACGTCATCCCCGCCTACCGCGCCGCCCTCCGCGACAGGGTCAAGCTGGGACCGCGGCGGCTGCGGGTGGTGGTGGACTGCGGCAACGGCACCGCCAGCGTGGTCGCCCCCCAAGTGCTGCGGGACCTCGGGGTGGAGGTGGTGGAGCTGTACTGTGACAGCGACCCCACGTTCCCGCACCACCACCCGGACCCCGTGGACCCCAAGAACCTGCAGGACCTGATCCGGACCGTGCGGGTGGAGCGGGCGGACGTAGGTCTGGGGTTCGACGGGGACGGGGACCGGATCGGGGTGGTGGACGACCAAGGGCGGATCGTGTGGGGCGACGAGCTCATGATCCTGTTCTGGCGGGAGATCCTGCCCAAGTACCCGGGAGCGCAGGCCATCGTGGAGGTCAAGTGCTCCCAGGCCCTGGTGGACGAGATCCGGAGGCTGGGAGGCCGGCCCTTCTTCTACAAGACCGGGCACTCCCTGATCAAGGCCAAGATGAAGGAGATCGGCGCGGTGTTCACGGGGGAGATGTCCGGCCACATGTTCTTCGCGGACGAGTACTACGGGTTTGACGACGCGGTGTACGCCGCGGCCCGGCTGTTGCGGATTCTGTCCCACACCGACCGGCCCCTGTCCGCGCTGCTCGCGGACGTGCCGCGCTACTACGCCACCCCGGAGGTCCGCGTCCCGTGCCCCGACGACCGCAAGTTCGCGGTGGTGGAGGCCCTGGTGCGCCAGTTCAAGGAGCGCTACGAGGTGGTGGACGTGGACGGGGCCCGGGTGCTCTTCGGGGACGGGTGGGGACTGGTGCGGGCCAGCAACACCCAGCCGGTGCTGGTGGTGCGGGCGGAGGGCACGACCCCCGAGGCCCTGCGGCGAATCCAGAAGGTCCTGGAGGAGGCCCTGGCGCGCTTCCCGGAGGTGGGGCCCGTGGACTGGGGTGCGGAAGTGGGGGCGTCCCGGTGAACCCGTTCCTGGAGCGGCTGCGCCGCGGCGTGCTGGTGGCGGACGGAGCCATGGGCACCATGCTGTACGCCCGCGGGGTCCCCTTCGACCAGCCCTTCGAGGTCCTGAACGTCACCCACAGAGACCTGGTGGTGGAAGTCCACGTGGAGTACGTGCGGGCGGGCGCGGAGCTGATCGAGACCAACACCTTCGGCGGGAACCGCTTCAAGCTCGGCGCCAAGGGCCTGGCTGACCGGGTCCGCGAGCTGAACCGGGCGGGCGCCAAGGTGGCCAAGGAAGCCCGGGACGTGGCCGGGGCGCCGGTCTTCATCGCGGGCTCCGTGGGGCCCCTGGGGAAGCCCCTGAAGCCCTTCGGGATCGTAAGTGCGGAAGAAGCCTACGAAGCTTTCCGGGAGCAGGTGGAAGCCCTGGTGGAGGGCGGGGTGGACCTGGTCCTCCTGGAGACGTTTTCTGACCTCGACGAGCTGTGTGTGGCGGTGCGGGCCGCCCGGGACGTCACCGACCTGCCCGTGGTGGCACAGATGACCTTCGACGAGGAAGGGCGGACCCTCCGGGGCCACGCGCCCGGGGAGGTGGTGCGCGCCCTGGAGCCCCTGGGCGTGGCCGCGGTGGGAGCCAACTGTAGCGTGGGTCCCCTGCCCATGGTGGACGTGGTGGCGGCCATGGTGCAGGCGGCCTCCGTTCCCGTCACCGCCATGCCCAACGCAGGCTACCCCGCCCGGGTGGAGGGCCGTTACGTCTACTCCACGCCGCCGCGCTACTTCGCGGAGCACGCCCGGCGGATGGCGGAGCTCGGAGCGCGGGTGGTGGGCGGGTGCTGCGGGACCACCCCCGAGCACATCGCCGCGGTGGCGGAGGCGGTGCGGGACCTGCGTCCCACTCCGGAGCCCCGGGTGGTGGTGACCCTCCCCCGGAGGCCCGAGCCGCCGCGTATCCCCGAGGAGGGCACGGAGCTGAGCCGCAAGCTCGGGAGGCAGTTCGTCATCAGCGTGGAGGTGGACCCTCCCAAGGGCACCGACCCCACCAAGGACCTTTTGGGGGCGCGCCTGGTGAAGGAACGGGGCGCGGACGCGGTGAACGTGGGCGACAGCCCGCTGGGCCGCGTCCGCATGAGCGCGTCCGCCCTGTGCGTGCTGATCCAGCAGCACGTGGGGATCGAGACCATCATCCACTTCACCACCCGCGACCGGAACCTCATGGCCCTGCAGGCGGACCTCATCGGGCTCCACGCCCTGGGCGTCCGGAACGTCCTGGCCCTCACGGGGGACCCGCCCCGGGCGGGGGACTACCCCTCCGTCACCGCGGTGTACGACACCGACTCCGTGGGCCTGGTGCGCATCCTGAAGCGCCTGAACGAGGGTGTGGACCTGGCCGGAAAACCCATCGGACAACCCACTCGCTTCTGCGTGGGGGTGGCCTTCGACATGCACCCCGACACGTTGGACCGGGAGATGCGGCGGCTCGACGAGAAGGTACAGGCAGGGGCCGACTTCATCATGACCCAGCCCATCTTCGAGCCGGAGACCCTGGACCACTACCTGCGCCGGGCCGGCTCGCCTCCCCTTCCCATGCTGGTGGGAGTCCTGCCCCTGCAGTCCAGCCGGCACGCGGAGTTCCTGCACCACGAAGTGCCGGGCATCCACATCCCCGACTGGGTGCGGCGGCGCATGGCGGAGGCCGGGAACCAGGGACGGGAGGAAGGGCTGCGCCTGGCGGCGGAGCTTTTGGACGCCATCGCGGACCGGGTGCACGGAGTGTACCTCATGCCGTCCTTCGGCCGGTACGAGGTGGTGGCGGAACTCGTGGCCCGAGTCCGGGCGCGTCTTGGGCTCTCGGCCCGGCTCGGTGGACGCCATCGCGGACCGGGTGCACGGAGTGTACCTCATGCCGTCCTTCGGCCGGTACGAGGTGGTGGCGGAACTCGTGGCCCGAGTCCGGGCGCGTCTTGGGCTCTCGGCCCGGCTCGGCGCTCCCCGGCCGTCGTGATCCTGGCAGGATGCCCATTCTACCGGTGCCTGGTACCTGGTGCCCGACACAGGCGGGGCAGATCGCCACCGTAACTCCGCAGACCTCGGGCCAGAGTAGACTGTTGCCGTGCGTTTCCGTGTCCCCACGGCCAAGCTTACCGAGTACCTCCTCAACCCCAGGCACCCGGAGGGCGGGAGCAAAGCTCGGTTCTTCCTGGGCCTGGGTTTCTCTCCCGAGGCTCCTGAGGACCTAGCTGAGGCTCTCCTGCGCCACGCCGAGGGAGCGGAGGAGGTGGACAGGCGGCCCGGCCTTCGCGGGGAAGGGGTGGTTCTGATCCTGCGGGGTCTCCTTCGGGGTCCGAGGAAGGAAGCCTGGGTGCAGAGCGTCTGGTACCTTGAGGAGGGAGCGGAAGCGTTTCGGCTGGTAACGGCCTATCCGTGGAGGGAGAGATGATTCGGGAGCACGACCTGGTGGTCCTGAAGCGGGATAGGAAGGAGGCGGGCCTTGAGAAGGGGGACGTGGGCACGGTGGTCTTGGTCTACCCAGGGGGCGGATACATAGTGGAGTTTGTGGACCACGAGGGGAACACCCTGGCCGTGCTGGACCTCGCGGAGGAAGAGATAGCTCCTCTGAAGGGCCCGGCCCTCCTTCGGGCAAAGACCAGCTAGGACCAGACGCTCAAGGGCCCAGGACGTCCTGCGCGCGCAGGTCGAGGTCCGGGAAGGCGAGAGGAGCAAGCGGCTCACTGCTGGTGACCACCCGCACGTCGCGGTAGCCGTCGGGCGAGGGGTCGCGGTAGACCTCGACGCGGTGCTGGTCAAGGTCCACGAGCCAGGCTTCGGGGATTCCCCAGCGGGCGTAGAGGGGGATTTTGATCTGGCGGTCGTAGTCGGAGGAAGTTTCTGCGACTTCGCCCACCAGGAGGACGTCTTCCGGGGTGGGGTGGGCGGTGGCGTAGAAGTCAGACCGGGGGCGGAGGAGCGCCAGGTCGGGTTGGGGTTCGGCGAGATCTCCGAGACGCACGGGGCTCTGAACCCGCACGATCGCTCGCTCCCCCAAGCGTGAGAAGACCCGGTTCAGACGGTCTACGCACGCCGCGTGCCTGCTCCCGATGGGACTCATCTCCACGATGTCCCCGTCGATGAGCTCCACCCGGTCGTCCTCCTTGAGGATTCCGGCACGGGCGAGGAGGTGGTACTCGTCCACGGTGAACTTCCGCCGCGTGACCTGAGGCTGCGCCACTTCCCTCACCCCGTGCCCATTCTACACGTGCCGGAGCCCCGGCATCACACCGCGGCGATGTCCGTCGGCGTCCTTCCGCCTCAAGGCTTCGCGGTCGTCTCCGGGACCCGCCTCACCGACGAGCCCGCCTGGGGACGCTTCCCCCTCGGGGTCCGCTCCGGGAGACTCCGTGCCCGTCCGGCGTGGCCGAGACACCCTCCGGGCGGAGCGGGGGTAACGACCCTCTACTTGCCCCCTGGGTTGCCGCCGGAGGAGGCCGGTGGCCGGTGGTCGAAGAAGAGGGGGAGCGGACCCGTACGAGAAGACCCGGCCGTTCGCGGTGATGGAGGTCCTGTCGGCCTCGACCCGGGTGGTGGATCTGGGGAGAAGCGGGTGCCGTACCGAGTCTGGACTCCGTCCGCGCGTACCTAGTGTTCGACCAGGACCGCAGGTGGGCGGTAGGGTACTACAGGACCGAGGAGGGGTTCGAAGAACGCGTGTGGGAGGGGGCGGGGCAGGTGACGGTGCCGTGCGTGGACGTGACGGTAGACCTCGAAGAGCTGTACCGGGGCTTGTGAGGAGGTGACCGCAGGTGCAGAGCCGACCCTACGCGGCCGAGGACGAGATCGACCTGCGGGGGCTCGCGCTGGCCCTCTGGCGCAGGCGTTGGGTGATCCTCGTGGTCGCGGCCGCCGCCGCCGGGCTCGCCGCAGGTGTGAGTCTGTACGTGCTCCCGCCCGTATACGAGTCCCGCACGTACATCCAGCTCAGCGAGCACAGCGCCCAGGCCTACGCGACTCCAGCGGCCGCAGCCCGCGCCCTCACCAGCCTGTCTTTCCTGCGGCCCGTGGCCGCGCGCCACGGGATCGCCGACGGGCGCCGGCTCGAGCGGATGGTGCGGGCGGAGCCGGTCCGCGACACCCGGATGGTGTATCTGCGGATCAGGGACAATGACCCGGAACGATTGAGAAGGTTCACGACGGAAGTGGTGAACGAGTTCATGCGGTCCGCCTCCGCAAAGGTAATACAGCGCCGTCGCTTCGCCGAAAAGCGCTACCAGGTCCTGGCAGAGCAGATCCGGATGCTGGGCCCCTTGGTGGAACGCGTGGCCTCGGACCTGAGGCGCGCAGAGGGTGGAGGAACCTCCCGCGACCCCTCCGCAGCATGGCTGAGGCAAATGTATGCGGAGCTGCTGAAGGCTCAGGAGCAAGCTGCCGAGGAGCTGGCTAAGATCGAGCCTCCCTCCCTCGTTCAGCAGCCGTACATTCCCGCACAGCCGGTTTCCCCGAAGCCGGCTCTCAACGCCGCGGTGGCGGGTACCCTCGGCTTCCTCGTAGCGGTCTTCGGGGTCCTCCTGCGGGAGGCGTGGGCGGGGTCCCCGCAGGCGGAAGGCCAGCTCGGTACCATTTCCGCGGGATGAGCCCTTGGCCGCGGTTCGGGACCCACTCCCTGGCCCCGACAGCACGGGAGCCCCGGGGCGCGCGGTCGAGCAGGGGGCGGAGCATGGAGCGCGAACCCAAGTTCCGAGACCTCTGAAGAGAGGGTTCGCTGCATGAAGGCCCTCGTATTGGCCGGCGGTAAGGGCACGCGGCTCCGGCCCCTCACCTACACCATGGCCAAGCAGCTCATCCCGGTGGCCAACGTCCCCATCCTGCACTACGTCCTGCGGCACGTGGAGGAGGCAGGGATCCGCGACGTCGGCGTGATCCTGTCGCCCGAGACCGGGGACCAGGTGCGGGCTTCCCTGGAGGGAGGCCCGTTTTCCCTGGACCTCACCTACATCGTCCAGGAGGCACCCTTGGGTTTGGCCCACGCGGTGAAGGTGGCGCGCCCGTTCCTGGGAGGTGACCCCTTCGTGATGTACCTGGGTGACAACCTGGTCGGCCGGGGCATCCGGCACCTGGTGGAGGAGTTCGTGGGGCGGGGGGCCGACGCCCTGGTGCTGCTCAAGGAGGTGGCCGACCCGCGGAGGTTCGGCGTGGTCGAACTGGACAGCGGCGGCCGCGTCCGGCGCCTCGTGGAGAAACCCAAGGACCCGCCCAGCAACCTGGCCTTGGTCGGCGTATACGTGTTCGGCCCCGCAATTCACGAGGCGGTGGACGAGATCCAGCCGTCTTGGCGGGGGGAGCTGGAGATCACCGACGCCATCCAGCGTTTGGTGGACAAGGGGTACCAAGTGCACAGCGCGTTCCTGGACGGCTGGTGGTTGGACACGGGGAAGAAGGACGACCTCCTGGAGGCCAACCGGGTGGTCCTGGACGAGTGGACCCGACGCGAGGTGGAGGGGGAGGTGGACGCCGAGAGTAAGGTGGTAGGCCGGGTGCGGGTGGAGCCGGAAGCCCGTGTGGTCCGCAGCGAGGTCCGGGGGCCCGTGGTCATCGGCCGGGGAGCGTTGGTGGAGGACAGTTTCGTGGGGCCGTTCACCAGCGTGGGCCCCGGCTGTACGCTTCGGGGGTGTGTGTTGCAGCACTGCGTGCTGCTGGAGGGCGCGGTGGTGGAGGGCGTCCAGCGGCTGGAGGACAGTGTGCTGGGGAAGAACGCGGTGGTGCGGGTCGCGGCGGGGAACCACCGGGCGGTGCGGCTCATGGTGGGCGACGACGCGGAGGTGCTGCTGTAGAGTAGGCTAGGTGCGACAGACGCGCAGGCCCGATGGAAGCGAACACTTGCTCGGTACCGAGGGCAGGGGGTATGATTCGGAGCGGCTTTAGGCGCGGGTGGTGGAGGTGAACATGCCGCAGGGCACCTTGGAGGAACGAGTCGCCTACCTCGAGGGCAAGGTCGAAGAGCAATCACGGGGATACGGGGAAATCCGCGAGGCCATCCAGCATCTCGGCGAGCGCATCACGTCCCTTGACCAGAAGCTAGACCGCTTCCGGGAGGAGCTGAGCAGCCGGATCGATGCTCTGGACCAACGTTTGTCGGGCCGGATCGATGCCCTCGGTGGCCGGGTTGACGCCTTGGACCAGAAGGTGGACCGGTTCCGGGACGAACTGAGCGGCCGGATCGACGCGCTGGACCAGAAAGTGTCGCGTCAGTTCGTGTGGATGGTCGGCATCCAGATTACCATCCTGGTCACGGTGGTGGGTGTCCTGTCCGCGGCCCTGTTCCGGGGGTGAGGCTGTGCCGTTCGAGTTCACGAGGCTGGAGATCCCTGAGGTGGTCCTGGTCCGGGCGAAGGCCTTCCATGACTCCCGCGGGTTCTTCATGGAGGCGTACAAGTTTTCGGAGTTCGTGTCGAACGGCATCTCGGTGAGGTTCGTGCAGGACAACTTCTCCCGCTCCACCCGGCGCGGTGTCCTGCGGGGCCTGCACTACCAGAAGGACCCTAAGGCACAGGGCAAGCTCGTCATGGTCCTGCGGGGGCGGATTTGGGACGTGGCCGTGGACATCCGGAGGGGCTCACCGACCTACGGCCGGTGGGTGGCGGCTGAGCTTTCGGCGGACGAGCACACGATGCTGTGGGTGCCGCCGGGCTTTGCCCACGGTTTCTGTGTGCTGTCGGATGGTGCAGACGTCCTGTACAAGTGCACGGAGGAGTACGCGCCGGAGCTCGACCGTGGCATCCGGTGGGACGACCCCGACTTGGCCATCTCCTGGCCGGTGGCGGAGCCCGTGCTGTCGGAGAAGGACGCCAGTCTCCCGCGCCTTGCGGAAACGGATCACGGGGTTGCGTACGGGACGCCGCGATGAAGACAGTTCTGGTGACCGGTGGATGCGGGTTCATCGGGAGTCACTTCATCCGCTGCCTCCTCCGGGAAGAATCTTGGCGTGTGGTGAACCTGGACAAGCTGACCTACGCGGGGGATCCCGACAGGCTCTCGGATCTAGCCGGGGAGCCCCGCTACCGGCTCGTGCAGGGTGACATTGCCGACGCAAAGCTTGTGGAAGAGGTCGTAGTGACTGAGCGCCCGTGGGCCATCGTGAACTTCGCGGCCGAGTCTCACGTGGACCGGAGCATTCTCGACCCCACCCCCTTTTTGCGGACGAACGTCCAGGGCGTCCATGTGCTCTTGGACGTCGCCCGGCGCTACGGCGTCGAACGCTTTCTGCAGATCTCTACGGACGAGGTATACGGGGACACGGACGGCTTAGAGCCACGGTCCGAAGAGGACCCGTTACGACCCGGTAGCCCCTATGCCGCAAGCAAAGCAGCTGCGGATCTACTGTGTCTTGCATACCGCCGGACGTATGGCCTCCCGGTGCTCATCGCCCGCAGCTCCAACAACTACGGCCCCTACCAGCACCCCGAGAAGCTGGTCCCGCTCGTGATCCGCAACCTTTTGGTGGGAGAGGAAGTCCCTGTATACGGGGACGGCGGACAACGGCGTGACTGGCTGTTCGTGGAGGACAACTGCCGGGCCCTTCTCCTCCTCCTGGAGCAGGGCGCAGTAGGAGCGATTTACAACATCGCGACGGGAGTGCGTGTTCGAAATCTCCAGCTTGTGCAGAGCATCTGCACCGTGCTGGCCCAAGAGCTCGACACCGACCCGGCAGGGTTCTTCGACCGCATCCGTTTCACTCCGGATCGGCCGGGGCACGATCGGGAGTACGCCGTGCGGACGGATCGGATCGCCCATACGTTGGGGTGGAGGCCGGAGGTGGAACTCGAGGAGGGACTGCGCCGCACGGTCCGGTGGTACCTTTCCAACCGCGACTGGCTCGTAAAGAGGGCGGATGAAGAGTACCGCGCGTACTACGAGGCGGTGTATCGACGGAAATGGGAGCTGGTGTAACCCGCGTCGTGGTCGTGGGTGCCACCGGGCAGCTCGGAAGCGGGGTGGTGCGGGCCTTTCGAGAAACCGGCGGGTACGCGGTGGTGGGATTGAGCCACGGGGAGGTGGAGTGCACGGACCCTGCATCGGTTCTGGAGACGCTCGTACCCCTCCGGCCGAGGGTGGTGGTGAACTGCGCAGGGTTCGTGCGGGTAGACGCCTGCGAGGAGGACCCGAAGCGGGCCTTCGAGGTCAACGCCCTGGGAGCCCTGCACGTGGCGCGGGCGTGCCGGGAGGCGGGGGCGCGCTGCGTCTACGTGAGTACCGACTATGTGTTCGACGGTGCCAAGGCCGAACCGTACCTTGAGGAGGACCTCCCGAATCCCCTCAACGTGTACGGGGCGTCCAAGCTCGCCGGCGAACACCTGGTGGTCCAGACGTGTCCGGACGCGCTGGTGGTCCGTGTGGCGAGCCTGTTCGGCGGCCTTGGCTCCCGAGGCAAGGGGACGAACTTCGTCCTTACGGTGCTGGAGCGGGCCCGGCGCGGGGAGGCCCTGCGCGTCGTGGACGACGTCCGCATGTCGCCCACCTACGCCGAAGACGCGGCGGCGGCCATCGTGGAGCTCGTGGCGCGGGGCGCCTCCGGGGTCTTCCACGTGGTGAACAAGGGCGCGTGCTCGTGGTACGAGTTAGCGGTGCGCGTCCTTGAGCTCGCAGGCCTACGGGTGCCCGTACACCCGGTGCCCCAGGAGGCCTACCCCGCGCGGGCCAGACGGCCCCGCAACTCTGCTCTTTCCACGGCCAAGCTGGAGGCCCGGGGCCTGCGGCTCCCGCCGTGGGAGGACGCGGTCCAGAGGTACCTGGCGGCGCTCTCCGCCCGTGCGTAGGCTTACGGGTGCTGGGCCTTTCGGGCCCAAGCTGAGGGCCCGTGCAGCGAGGCCCCTGGCCTCGAGAGGGGTATATTGTAATCTATGGTGACGGTCCGAAAGCGGGAGGCGCGGCACGGCCAGAGACCGGTGCCGATGAGGGGTCAGGACGGGGGTGGCTCGCGGTGGCTGCGGAGCTGACGGGGGAAAGGCTGTGGCCCCGGGGGAGCGTGGCCGGCTGGTTTGTGGCACACGTCAAGCCGCGGCAGGAAGAGGCGGTGTGCTGGCGGCTCGGCCTCCGGAGCGTCCCCACCTTCCTCCCGCGGCTACTCGTGCAGCGCCGCCACGGCTCCCGCCGCTGGGAGGCGGTGGAGCCCCTGTTCCCTGGCTACGTGTTCCTGCGGAGCACCGGCGACGCCGCGGCCCTGTACCGTGCCCGGTGGACGCCGGGGGTCAAGTGGCTGCTGGGGGCGGAGGACGGCCCCACTCCCGTAGAGGACGCAGTGGTTGCCTACCTCCAGGAGAGGATGGGGGACCGGGGCTACATCGTGCCGCGCCGGGAGCTGGTCGCGGGCACCCGGGTGCGGTTCCGGCACGGGCCCTTTGCCCTTCTGGAAGGTGTGATCGACCGGCCCGCTTCCAGGGCGGAACGGGTGCGGGTGCTCCTGCGCCTGTGCGGCGCGGTGGTGCCCGTGGAAGTGCGCCTGGAAGAGCTGGAGCCGGTCTGAAGGACGGCCCGTACACGGCTCTGTAGGTCACGGGCCGTGCACAACAGGAGGCGGAAACGCCTGCGGCTGCGGGTACGGACGTACCCGAACGGCGGAGCTGTGTCCTCTGATGCCCATCTACGAGTACCGCTGCGAGGCTTGCGGCACGCGGTTCTCGGTGCTGTTCTGGCCGCCTGAGCAACCACGTCCCCGGTGCCGGCGGTGCGGGAGTACGAGGGCCAGCAGGCTGGTGTCGCGGGTCGCCCTTCTCCGGGGTGAGGAGGAGCGTCTGGAGAAGCTGGCGGAGAAGGCCGCGGGCATCGACGAGGCCGACGAGGCGGGCTTGGAACGGTGGGCCAGGGAGGTGGAGCGGGAGCTCGGCGAGGAGATTCCCGCCGACGCCGCAGACAAGGGTGTGGACGCGGAGGGGGGCCCGTGAGCAGGCTGCGGGGAAGCACGTTTGTGGAGGCTTTACGCCCCAGGGACGCAGCCCATGTTGGCCGGTTCGACGCGGAAGAGTCCGAGTCTGGAGTCTACCGAGCCTTTTGGAGTTCTCCTCGATGGGCGTCCGAGTCCCCGGAGGCCCTGCCGGCGGGAGCTGTACCCGCCGAGGCTGGGTAGGGGTCGGAACCCGGAGGCGTCGTCGTGCGGAACAGGGCACGAGACTGGTTCCGCCAAGCCGTGCGAGACCTCGAGCAAGCCGAGGACTCCAGACGGGCGGGCCGGCACGAGTGGGCATGTTTCGCTGCCCAGCAGGCGGCGGAGAAGGCCGTGAAGGCGCTGCACCTGCGCTGGGGTCAGGAGGCGTGGGGGCACGTCGTCGCCAAGCTCCTGCGAGAGCTACCGGAGGCGGTCCGGGTGCCCGACGAGCTCGTGGAGAAGGGCCGGGTCCTGGACACCTTTTACATCCCACCGCGCTACCCCAACAGCCACTCGGAGGGGGCACCTTTTGAGCACTACGGGCCCTTGCAGAGCGAGGAAGCGATCCACTATGCCCGTGAGATCCTTGAGTTCGTCCGTGGTCAGATGGCCTGAGGCCGTTTGCGTGGACCACGCGGTGCGCCGCTGGGCGGCCGAGGTGGTCGCGAACCACCCGGGTGTGCTGGGCATCGGATACTTCGGGTCGTACGCGCGCGGCGACTGGGGCGTGGGAAGCGACGTGGACCTCGTAGTGGTGGTGGAGAACGACGACGCTCCTTTCGCCCGGCGGGCGGCTAGGTGGGACGTCACCGGGCTCCCCGTGCCCGCGGACCTCCTGGTGTACACTCGGGAGGAATGGGAGAGGCTCCGCGGCGGTCGCTTCTACCAGACCTTGCAGAGTGAGGCCGTGTGGGTCTACGTGCGGCCGGATTTCGCCCCGAGGCCCTCGGCGGCGTAGGGTCGCGTGGGAAGAACCCTTCCGCGGCGCGTCTCGTGAGATGGTGAACGCGGACCTTTGAGGGGAGCCGAGGATGGCCAAGCTGGAACTCCCCGCGCGCAAGCTCACGTACGAGGAGTTCCTCACGTGGTGTGACGAGGATACGTGGGCGGAGTGGGTGGACGGGGAGGTCGTTGTCTTGAGTCCGGCGTCCGTGAGGCACCAGCAGCTGGTGGACTTTCTGGTACAGACCCTGGGGGTCTACGTACAGGCCAAAGGCCTGGGGCTGCTGCTCAGCGCCCCCTTCCAGATGAAGACGGGGCCGGACCTACCGGGCCGGGAGCCGGACCTGCTGTTCGTGGCCCGCGAGAACCTGGGCCGGCTGAAGGACCGCTACCTGGAGGGCCCCGCGGACCTCGTGGTCGAGGTGGTGTCCCCGGAGAGCCGGCTGCGGGACCGGGGGGAGAAGTTCGCGGAGTACGAGGCGGGAGGGGTCCGCGAGTACTGGCTGGTAGACCCGGAAGCACGGCAGGCCGACTTCTACGTCCTGGGGCCAGATAACCGGTACGACCGACGACGGGCGGACGCGGCGGGCATATACCGGTCGCAGGTGGTGGAGGGCTTGTGGGTACGGCCCGAATGGTTGTGGCAGGACCCGCTTCCCCCGGTGCTGGTCGTGCTCCGGGAGCTGGGACTGCTCGGGTGACCCGGGCGGAGCGGTGTTACTTCAAGGACCTGGCGGTTTTCACGCACCAGCCGCGGGGGATGACCAGCTCGCCAGGGTCATACACCCACCTGAGGGCTTGAGGTCGTAGACACGCATGGGCCTGTTCACGGTGCGCGGGCGGCTCGTAGGGCCTGAAGGGCATTCGGAGGAGGTGGAGCTCCTGGTGGACACCGCAGCCACCCTCCTGACGCTGCCCAAGGACCTGGCGGACCGCCTACGCGTCGTGCCGACCCGCCAGCAGCCGGTGGTCACTGCGGGAGGTCGGCGGGAGGTGTGGCCCGTGGGGGAAGTGCGCTTGGAGCTGGACGGCCAGCAGGTGACCACGCCCTGCTTCCTAGCACCGGGAGGTCCTGTGCTCCTAGGGGCCGTGGCGCTGGAGAGTCTGTTTCTGGCGGTGGACCCGGTGGCGAAGAAGCTCGTCCCCGTGGAAGGCTTCGTGGGCCCGGCCCGGAGCGTTCTCGGAGGGGCGCTGTGGGCGTGATGGTGGTGGACGAGCGGAAGCAGCCGGTGCCCGGCCCGTACGTGGTGCGGTTCGGGGGCTGGACCCTGGAGCGCTATCTGCGGGAAGCTCCGGAGTCTGGGGTTTGGGAGTTCGTGCGCGGGGAGGTGGTCGTGCACTCGCCGGCCAGCGCCGAGCACCAGGACGTCGTGGGGTTCCTGTACTGGCTGCTCCGGGGCTACCGCGAAGCCAGAGGCTGGGGCAAGGTCCTCATGGGACCGGCGGCGGTGGAGGTCCTGCCGGGTGTGGTCCGAGAGCCCGACGTGTTCGTCCTCCCACCGGAGGAAGTCCCGAACGCCACCGGGGTGCCGCTCCGGGTGAAGCCCGTGCTGGTGGTGGAAGTCACCAGTCCCGCCACGCGGGGGATGGACCTGGGGGAGAAGGCGGAGGAGTACCGCCAGGCAGGGGTAGCGGAGTACTGGGTGGTGGACGGGGAGGGGCAGGAGCTGACGTCCCACAGGCTCCGCGGGGGCGTCTGGGAGGTGGAGCGGTGGAAGGCGGGGAGGCTTCCGAGCCGGTCGGTGCCGGGGTTCTGGGTGGAGGTCCAGTGGCTGTGGAGGCGGCCCCTGCCGCCCGCGGACGCCTGCCTCAGGGAGGTCGTGGAGGGCACTTGAGGGGAGTCCTGGAGCAGTTCAGAGGCCCGGCCCGGAGCGTTCTCGGAGGGGTGCTGTGGGCGTGATGGTGGTGGACGAGCGGAAGCAGCCGGTGCCCGGCCCGTACGTGGTGCGGTTCGGGGGCTGGACCCTGGAGCGCTATCTGCGGGAAGCTCCGGAGTCTGGGGTTTGGGAGTTCGTGCGCGGGGAGGTGGTCGTGCACTCGCCGGCCAGCGCCGAGCACCAGGACGTCGTGGGGTTCCTGTACTGGCTGCTCCGGGGCTACCGCGAAGCCAGAGGCTGGGGCAAGGTCCTCATGGGACCGGCGGCGGTGGAGGTCCTGCCGGGTGTGGTCCGAGAGCCCGACGTGTTCGTCCTCCCACCGGAGGAAGTCCCGAACGCCACCGGGGTGCCGCTCCGGGTGAAGCCCGTGCTGGTGGTGGAAGTCACCAGTCCCGCCACGCGGGGGATGGACCTGGGGGAGAAGGCGGAGGAGTACCGCCAGGCAGGGGTAGCGGAGTACTGGGTGGTGGACGGGGAGGGGCAGGAGCTGACGTCCCACAGGCTCCGCGGGGGCGTCTGGGAGGTGGAGCGGTGGAAGGCGGGGAGGCTTCCGAGCCGGTCGGTGCCGGGGTTCTGGGTGGAGGTCCAGTGGCTGTGGAGGCGGCCCCTGCCGCCCGCGGACGCCTGCCTCAGGGAAATCCTGGAGAGCGCTTAGGAAGGACAGGGCGTGGGCATCACGTACATCGACGGGACCGTCCGCGGGCCCACCGGGAAGCAGGCACAGGTCCGCTTCCTCATCGATAGCGGGGCGACCTACTCCCTCCTCCCGAAGCCCGTCTGGGAGTCCATCGAGCTTGTCCCACGCCGCGAGATGGAGTTCACCCTCGCGGACGGCCGGGTGGTCCGGCGCAAGGTGTCTGAGTGCTACATCATTTTGCCCCAAGGCGAGGGGCACACGCCCGTCATCCTCGGTGAGCCGGGAGACGACGAAGCGCTGTTGGGGATCGTGACCCTGGAGATCCTGGGGCTCGTCTTCCACCCCTTCCGACGCACCCTGGAGCCCATGCGGATGTTGCTGGTGTGAGAGGGACCGTGAGCGACCGGAGCGAGGCCGTCGAAGCTCGACAGGCCGTCCTGAAGGCCGAGCTGGCTCGCATCCGTAGCCTGCTGGCGGGCCGCCCCGAGGTGGTGGCGCTGTGGGCCTTCGGCTCCGTGGCGTCCGACCGGGTGGACGAATGGAGTGACCTCGACCTCGTGGTCGTCGTCCGCTCCGAGGAAGGGTTTCTCGACCGGAGCGTGCGGCTGGGCCGCTGGCTGGAGCCCCGGGTGGGAGCGGACCTGCTCGTGTACACGCCGGAGGAAGTGCGGGGCCTCCTGGAGAAGGCACTGAAGGCGCTCCTCGCGGCGTCAGGGGAGCTCGTACCGCGGACGCACCGCCTGGCCGACTTGTGGCAGCGGCTGCCCGCTACGGATCGAGACGCACTCGTCAACCTGCGCGACGCGGCTTTCGACCTGGACCGGTATTACCTCCCGGCGCGGTACCCGGACGCCCTCCCAGGCGTCCTCCCCGAGGGGCTTCCGGGGAAGGAGCACGCCGAGAGGGCCGTGGAGACCTGTCGGCGTGTTCTCGGGTACGTCCGGCAGCAGCTTGGTGGCGCCCAGTAAGGGGTGTCGGAGGCCGTGGCCTGAGGGAGGAACGTGGAGCGGTTCACGGGCCCGGTGGCCAAAGAAGCTCGTGGTGGTAGCGGGCAGACCGCCGGACCGGAGGGCTGATGTGACCAGCAAGCTTCGCTTGCTCCCAGACGACGTGGCCGCGCGGCTCGTGGAGCTGCCTTCGCGGCTCCGGGAGTGCAAGGGCCTGGCAGCGGTCTGGCTGTTCGGGGCCTTCGCGCGGGGTGAGGCCACACCGGTCAGCGACGTGGACCTAGCCTACCTGGCCTCGGGCGACCCTGACGAGGTCCGCGGGAGGCTGTACGACGTCGTGGTGGAGGCACTCGGGACGGACGAGGTGACCCTGGCCGACGTACAACGGCTGCCGGCACCCGTGGCGTGGCAGGTGCTGGCCGAGGGCAGGCCACTCGTGCTCCGGGACCCGGAGCGCGTGGCCCGGTGGGTGGAGGAGTTGTTGCGGGTCGCTCCGGAGTTGTTGCGGCTGCGCGCAGATGGCAACACGGACTTCCTGCGGGGTGTCCTCATGGCGAGCGACGAGGTTGACCGGGAGCGCGTGGTCGAGCTGCTGTGGGCCGTGAGCGCCGACGTGAACGACCTGCGGGAGAAGGCACGGATGGGCCGGGAAGACTTCCTGGCCTCCCGCGACGCGCAGGCGGTGGTGGAACGGCGCCTGCAGACGGCGGTGGAGGGCTGTCTGAACGTGGGGAACCACGTCGTCGCCGGCAAGCGGCTGGGAGTCCCCCGGGACTACGCGGACGTATTCCGGATCCTGGGCCGCGCGGGAGTCCTGAGCCCCGAGCTAGTCGAAGCGATGGCGGACATGGCGCGGCTGCGCAACCTCATCGTCCACCTGTACTCGACCATCGACCATGCGCGCATCCACGAGAGCCTACCACGCCGCATCGCGACTCTCGAGTCGTCCGTGGAGGAGGTCGGCCGCTGGCTGGCCCGACAGACGGGCCGAGGGGCCGGAGGGTGACCGATCTGGCTCCCGCCCGGCCTGGCTTCGACACATGACGTCAACGGCTGGGAAGCGTTTGCTGGTTGGCCGGATCGTCCAGGGCTGCCGCCACGTCCCGGCCGAGCCGGTCTGGCTCGAGCAGGCTCCAGAGGAGGATGTGGGTGTCCAGCAGGAGCCTCGGCGGCTCCGGTCGGAGTCCAGCGCTTCCCACACGTTCTCCTCGAGGGCGGGGCTCAAGATGTCGCCCGTGATCCGGCCGGTGCCCTTGAGGGACCCGAGCCACGATTCCGGCCGCTCCCCGGGTGGGGGTGGGATCACCTGCGCGATCGGTACGCCTCGGCGGGTGACCAGAATCGGCTGGCCGGGCGCCTCACCCGTTCCAGGAGCGCCAGGCAGGTCGCTTTGAACTTCGAAACCGGGACGCGTTCCATCGCACGTGTGAGCCTACCATGGTCATCGACCATGGTCAAGACGGCTTGACACCGAGTGCCCGTGGCCGACTTTTGCTAGCCTTACTCCGCAAGGGCCTGACATCTTCCTCTTCGCGAAGGAGCACACAGACCGGATTGGCGAGCACGTGTCCGGGGTGCCGGACCTCCTCGTGGAGGTGACGTCGCCTTCCACGGCCAGGCTGGACCGGATGGAGAAGTTCGCGGAGTATGCCCGGGCTGGGGTCCCGGAGTACTGGGTTGTAGACTCCGTGAGATATCGGCCTGTGAAGAAATACGGCCGGTAGATGACGGTCGCGGTCGAGTACGTATTCGGACGCCTGGAACAGGTGGCTCGTGACCTGGGCCTGCGCATGGTCGTGCTGTTCGGATCGCGTGCCACCGGCCGTGCGCTCCGCCCAACGAGCGACCTCGACATCGCGGTGCTGGACCGTGTGGTGCCGACCTGGACCCGGTGGGCGGAAGTTCACCGAGCCCTCTCCCAGGTGTTCCGTCCCTACGAGTTAGACTTGGCCTTCTTGAACACCGCCGACGCCTTCTTCCGGCTTGAGATCATGCGCCGGGCCGTCCTGCTCTACGGAGACCGCGACACCTTCGACGCCTACCGGGTTTTCGCTTACCGGGATTTCGTAGAGACCGAGGATCTGCGGAAACTGGAAGACGTCTTGATGCGAAAGAAGATGGCGTTCCTTCGCAGGTGCCTGCATGGTGAATAAACTTCTCGTCCGGAGGAAACTTCAGCTGATCGCCGAGGAATTGGGGCGGCTGCTGACGTTTCAGAATATTTCTCTAGACGAATTGAAGCAGGACTTTATCCGTCAGGCCGCCGTGGAGCGGATCTTAGAGCGCATCATTCAGCGGGCTCTAGACATCAATGCCCATCTCATCGCTGAACTCGCCACGGGGGGAGAAGAAAAGATCACGCGCCTTACGTACAGAGACACGTTCCTGCAGCTAGCGGAGCTAGGGGTCTGTTCCCGCGAGTTTGCCGAGTCTGTCGCCCGCAGCGTGGGATTGCGCAATATCCTGGTCCACGAGTACAATGCGGTGGACGTCGCTCAAGTACATACGTCCATTCGCGAATGCCTGCAGGATTACGAGCGCTACGTGGCGTACGTAACGGCATTTCTAGACAAACTGAGCGACTCACAAGACGCTTGAAGGAACCGCTTGGGGCGTGCGGTGACGTGATGGCAGGCCTAGCGGAGTGCTTGCGTGCCGCGGGTGACTTCCAGGGCGCATAGGCGGGCGCCGATGGCGGAGCTATCCCCTCCCCAGGGGCAGTAGACGGAGGGGGACTACTTCTGGTGAGGTGCTTTCGGGCGTTCCAGTCGAGGGCGTGGTTTCTGTTCGGCGTTTTATTGTACGACGTTCGGACGCGTTACCGCAACGCGGTGCCGACAGCGTCACGGGCGAGTCTACACCGAACGGGCAGCTTATGAAGTAGTTACGATGGCGAGCGAGCTTGCCGATTTCGTAAACGACGACTGGCGAGTGTGCAAGGATCCTGAGCCTCCCGGCTTCAGATGTAGCGGTGTCGGACTCCAACGGGAGCCGGGGCTGGCGGGTGCCGGATCTCATGGTAGAAGGTCACGTCACCCTTCACCGCGCGGCTGGACCAGACCAGATCGGCACACTTGTAGGGTTTGAGGTGAGGGTGCGCGAGGTGGTGGACGGTGGATAGCCGGCTGGCGACTGCTCACCCTGCCGAGGGCCTGCTCGCCCGGAACGCCTTCTACAACTTCCTCGGCCAAGCTGTTCCCTTGCTTGCCGCGGTGGTATCCGTTCCCTATGTGATCCACGGCCTGGGGCCGGAACGCTTCGGGCTTCTTTCGTTGGCTTGGGTCGTTTTGGGCTACTTCACCATCTTCGACCTGGGTCTGGGCCGCGCTACGACCAAGTATATCGCACAGCTTGTGATCACTGGAGAACACGACCGCGCTCGGGACGTAGTTTGGACGTCCCTTGTCTGCCAGCTCAGCTTCGGAACTGTCGGCGGGGCCCTACTGCTCGCTGCCAGCCCCGTCCTCGTCGACCGCGTCTTGCACGTCCCGCAGGATCTCCTCCCAGAGACGCGCCGAACATTTGCCCTCATCTCGCTCGCACTGCCATTGGTCTTGGTGTCCAGTTCTCTATCCGGTGCGCTCGAAGGGCGCCAGCGATTCGACTTGGTGAACGCCATACGCATTCCTGCCAGCGTCGCTACGTACCTCTTTCCTGCGATCGGGGTGGCTCTTCGTCTCGACGTCGCCCACGTGGTTCTGTTAGTAATTCTTTCGAGGGCATCGGCGGCCGCCGCTCTGCTCTGGGTTTATTCGCGAGTCCACCCAAATTTTTTCCCAACTCGGCCCAGGTGGCGCCTCCTTCGCGCCCTGCTGGGTTTCGGGGCGTGGGTGACGGTCTCCAGCTTCGTGGGCCCAATCCTCGTGTATTTCGAGCGCTTCGCGCTTGCTGCTGCCGCCTCCGTTCAAGCGCTCGGTTATTACGTGGCACCGTACGAAGCAGTGACCCGTCTATGGGTACTTCCGTCAAGCGTTGCGGTGACCCTCTTTCCAGTTTTCAGTCAGCTGGCTGAAACCCAGGACAACGCGTCCGCAAGCCAGCTCATGCTTGCTGCCATGCGGATTGTGGCTTTCCTAGTCGCACCGCTCACGCTCGCTCTCGTTGTATTCGGACGAGAGGTGATGGATCTGTGGCTGGGCGCGAGCTTTGCGCAGCACAGCGCGCAGGTCCTCCAGGTCCTGGCCGTAGGCGTTTTCATTAACGCGCTGGCGCACGTGCCTTACGCGCTCTTACAAGGCAGCGGCCGGCCGGATCTCACTGCAAAATTCCACCTCATGGAGCTGCCTCTGCACGTGATTGCGACCGTCATCCTCGTGAGAAAATTTGGGGCGGTCGGCGCGGCTTGGGCTTGGACCCTCCGGGTTGGAGTCGATGCGGTTTTGCTAAACTGGGCAGCGCTGCGGCTCACAGGAACACATGGCATAGCTCGCACGGTGAGGCGTGCTCTGGCGACTGGCGTGGCTCTCGTCGCCACCGGTGCCCTTGTAGATCATTTCCGAAGCACTTTCTTCCGGCAAGAGGGACCACTGGTAGGCCTGCTATCCGGCGGGGCTATGCTTCTGGTAGCAGCCTACCTGCTCGCGGGAATTCTGCTCCTAGAAGAGGGCGACCGACGTGTTCTAATGACGAGCGCGCTACGCTCGTAGGCGAAGCCTAGTTGCAGCCGGTCATTCTGGCCACCACGAGTCGCTCGCTGCTATTCCAAGCCATGACAGAGGAGATCCTCGAGAACGACGGCGTGCTTTGCCGGCCCTCTCGGTCCTGCGTGCTATGTGGGCAGGAGGGAGAGACTGCCTACGGGGGGCTGCGGGATCGGCTGTTTGCGGCGCCGGGAGTCTGGAGCATCAGGTGGTGTGGCGGATGCCGGCTTGCCTGGCTCGATCCTCGTCCGTTAGCGGGGGAAGTCAGTAAACTGTACCGGGAATACTACACTCACTCTCAGGAAGGCACCAATCCACATTGGGTGCGGGATCTTAAGCAATTCCTCAAGAAGGCAACGTTGAGAGTCTGGCTAGGTTACTCGGATAGCGAGCCGGACCTGTTGCAGTGGCTCGTCGGCGCGGCGCTGGGAATGGTGCCGGCCGTACGAGACATCGTGGAGCTGAGTGTGATGTGCCTCCCAGGCTCGTCTCGGGGGCGCTTACTGGACGTGGGATGTGGAAGCGGACTGTTTCTGTCGGCCATGCGGCAGCTGGGGTGGGAGGTGTGGGGACTGGAGCCGGATCCGGCGGCCGCGGAGGTCGTCCGGCGCCGGGGATTTCCGGTGGTCCAAGCGGCTGTAGAGGAAGCAGAGTTGCCAGCGGAGGGCTTTGACGCAGTGACCATGAATCACGTAATCGAGCACGTCATAGATCCAGTCGCGGCTCTCGTCCGATGCGCCCAGGCAACCCGGCCTGGCGGCAGTGTTGTACTCACGACGCCGAACTGGGACAGCCTATTGCATCAGCGGTTCAAGGCGTCGTGGAGGGGCCTCGAGCCGCCGCGGCACCTGTGGATTTTCACGCCTGCCTCGTTGGCCGCGTGCGCGGAGCGAGCAGGGCTGGCCGTCAAGCTTGTCCGGACGAGTGCGAGGTCGGCCAGCTGGATTTGGCAGGAAAGCCGCCAGATAGCCCGCGACGGGTGTGCGCCGGGTGGTTCGCCAAGCGAAGCTACGGTTTTGGAGCGCCTACGGGGCGCCTGGCTGCAGTTCAAGGAGGACGTGGCTCGACACGTCGCGCAAGTGGGTGAGGAAATTGTCTTGGTGGCAACGAAGCCGTAGCGGCGCAGAGGAGCACTCTGCAATGCACAATCGGTTGGTCTCGCCCTCTGGCTCGTGGGTTGGCGCCGGGGAAAGGGTTGCCATCTTGGTTCTCAACTACAACGGCTGGCGGTACACCGTGGAGTGCCTGGAGTCGCTTGGGCACTTACGGCACCGAGAGTTCTGGGTGGTCTTGGTGGACAACGGCTCTACGGACGATTCGGTCGACCAGATCCGGGCTTGGGCGCGGGGAGAGGTTCCTGTCGAGAGTCCCTTTTTCAAGGAACCTGGCTGGGCGAAGCCGGTGCGCCTGGTGGAGTACGAGGGAGAACCTTCTCCGGAGCAGGCGGCATTAGAGCCGGCAGCTGAGGCTCCGTACGTGACACTCATCCGTCTGCCGGAGAACCGCGGCTTTGCGGCCGGGAATAACGTGGCCATCCGCTATGCTCTAGCACGCGGCGCCGAGTGGACCTGGCTGTTGAACAATGACACAGTCGTGACCCCGGACAGCTTGACGGAGATGCTACGGGCCGGCGTCGCCGACCCGCGCGTCGGTGTAGTGGGCTGCAAGCTCCTCTACTACGACCGCCCTGACACCATCCAGGCCGCCGGCGGCGGCCGGTTCT
>Ga0079995_1058920_pt1 | contig 44837 bp, 43 predicted proteins | sample FaiFalFF_MnMetaG_2_FD_69198 | JGI IMG/M metagenome (GOLD analysis project Ga0079995, IMG submission 69198) | Freshwater microbial communities from Yellowstone National Park, Wyoming, USA - Fairy Falls C (FF_Mn_C) (SPADES assembly) (version 4) | ecosystem: Environmental > Aquatic > Freshwater >... | reverse complement strand
ATTCAACATAAACCCTATCCCTATCCCTCCAGATCTTATATTCTTTCCCCTCCCTCCGCAAGGCCTCTTCTATGTTTTTCTGAAGCAAGAAAATGTAATTCCTCTTTAGGCCCTCACCTTTGGTAAAGATCTCCGAAGAGTATCTAACAAGCCAAACCTTTCTATACCCCAACACCCTCAAGATGCCTTATATATTCGTCCGCCATAATGGCCGCGGTAGCACCATCCGCAAGGGCATGCACCAACTGCCTCAAAGGTTTAACCCTACCATCACCCGCCAAGAACAAACCCGGAGTTTTAGTTTTTGTATCTTCCCCAACCAAAGCGAAGCCATTCTCATCAAGATCCACATAATCCTTTATCGGATCGTTTACGGGTCTCAATCCTATGTATATAAAAGCACCTTCAACCTCAAGGAAGCTCTCTTCCCCCGTTTTTACGTTCCTCAACCTTAAACCCTTTAGGAACTTATCTCCTACAAACTCCTCAACCACCGTATTCGTAATGATCTTTGCTTTTGGATTAGCCTTGAGCTGTTCCACATAAAACCTCTGCGCCCTGAACTCGTCCCTCCTGTGTATAAGATATAGCTCCCCCACCATGTTTAACAGATACAGACCCTCAGTAAATGCGGAATCTCCACCCCCTATAACCGCAACCTTCTTCCCCTTAAAGAAAGCCCCGTCGCAAACCGCGCAATATGAAACTCCCCTCCCCGTAAACTCCCTCTCACCTGGAACATTTAGCTTCTTGGGCTCCGCTCCCGCTGCCCATATTACCGCTTTTGCGGTATGTTCCCCTTCCGTGGTCTCCAAAACAAAGATTTCTCCTTCCTTCCTTAGGGACAAAACCTCTGCAAATATTATCTCGGCTCCAAAATCCCTCGCATGCTCTTCAAACCTTTGGGCAAGTTCGGGACCCGTGGCTCTCAAACCCGGATAATTATCAACATCCGCCGTGGTTGCTATCTGCCCCCCTATTACCCCCTTCTCAAATATTACAGTTTTCCTCATGGACCTTGCTGCGTAGATCCCCGCCCCCAATCCCGCGGGTCCCCCTCCAACTATTGCGATATCCCAACTCCTTTCCATAACTACCAATTCTAAAAGAGAATTGTCCCGTCCCCAACCTCAACGTCTTTCAGAACCTTAAAAGGTCCTATTACGCAATTTTTCCCTATTTTAGTTTTCCCAATCAAAACCACAAAGGGATATATCGTTGTATCCTCACCTATGCTTACCGAATACTCAACGTATACGTTCTCGGGCATTATGAATGTGACACCCCTTTCCATATGACCCCTCTTTATCCTTTCTTGCATTACCCTCTCCACCTCCGCCAATTGTTCCCTCGTATTTACCCCCAAAATTTCCCTCCCATCTTCTACCTTTAAAACCTCAACGTTCCCCATAAATTTAAATACATCCGTGAGGTAATATTCCCCCTGCGAGTTGTTCATATCTATGTGGTTTAGGGTTTCAAATAGGATCTCGCTTCTGAAAATGTAAAAGCCACCATTCACTTCCCTTATTTTCCTCTCCTCTTCCGTTGCATCCTTGTGTTCCACGATCCTTATTTTTTCCCCGTCCCTTATTATCCTCCCATATCCCGAAGGGTCTGGTAGTTCCGCGGATAGGATCACCGCGTTCCTGCTTTTTACCTTTTCAAGCATTATTTTAACGGTTTCCGTCCTTATTAGAGGTGCATCTCCTGGCGCCACGTATAAAAGGCTTTCAGTTTCAACAAGGTCTTTTATGGTTTTTACCGCGTCCCCAGTTCCCATTGGAAACTTTTGAATAACCACCTCAACGTTTTCGTAATCCTTTAAAACTTCCTTCAGGGGTTCCGCATTATTTTCGTTTCCCACAACGAAAATCCTTTTTGGATTTAAAGGTTTGACCGCATCCACCGCCCACTCTATCATTGTTTTTCCCGAAACCTTATGAAGTACCTTTGAGAGCTTTGAGTTCATCCTCTTTGAAAGCCCACCCGCAAGGATAGCGCAATAAAATTTTTCCATCACCTTTCGGGAGTTAGCTCCCTCTTAATTTTCTCCTCAACGAAAGCCTCAAGTATATCTCCAACTTTAAACTTCTCAAAGTTTTCAAGCCTTATCCCACATTCGTACCCCTGCTGAACCTCCCTTACATCATCTTTAAACCTCTTAAGGGAAGCTATCCTTGTCTCAGCTATCACGTTTCCTTCCCTCTTCACCCTTATCTTCGCATCCCTCCTTATTACCCCGTTTAAAACATAGCAACCCGCGACGTTTCCAGAAGAAGTTTGGAATACCGCCCTAACCTCCGCTTCCCCAATCTTCCTTTCCACAATTTCGGGCTCAAGCTGTCCCGATAGTATATCCCTAACATCATCAAGGAGGGAATAAATTATCCTATGAAGCCTTATCGGTACACCCCTCTCCTCCGCAAGATCCTTGGCGGAGCTATCCACCTTGGTGTTAAAGCCCAATATTATCCCGTTTGATGCGATGGCAAGTTCAACGTCAGTAACGGTTATATTTCCAACCGCGTAATGAATGACCTCCGGCTCTATTTCCTTAAATTTCATCTTTGAGAGGGCCTCCACTATCGCCTCCGCCGAACCCTGGGTATCCGCCTTGACTATTATAGGTAATTTCAGCTTTTCACCCGCCGCGAGCTTCTCTTGGATCATCCGGGCAATTTTAACATGCTGTTTTTGCTCTATTTGGTACTTTAGGGTTTCCTTGTATTCTTCCGCCTTTTCCCTCGCCTCGTTCAGATCTTCAACCACTATAAGGGTATCCCCTGCCCTTGGTACCTCCTCAAAACCCACAATCAATACGGGTGTTGATGGTGTTGCTTCCTTTAAGCTTCTACCCTTGTCATCTAAGAGCATCCTTACCCTTCCATAAGTGGGCCCACACCAAAACGCATCACCCACCTTTAATGTTCCACTCCTAACTATTGCACTACCCACGGGACCCAAACCCTTATCAAGCCTGGACTCTATTATGGTCGCTTTTGCCTTTCCATCATAAGGAGCCTTTAGGCCCATCTCTTCAGCTTTGAGTATTATTGCATCAAGTAGGTCATCAATACCTATACCTTTCTTTGCGGAGATTTCGACGACTATGGTATCACCCCCGTATTCCTCGGGTACAAGGTTGTACCTCATAAGTTCATTCTTTACTCTCTGGGGATCCGCACCCGGAAGGTCTATCTTGTTTATTGCCACAATTATGGGTACTCCTGCCGTTCTTGCGTGGTTTATAGCCTCAACTGTTTGGGGCATAACCCCGTCATCCGCCGCTACAACCAAAACTACTATGTCCGTAACCTGGGCACCCCTAGCCCTAAGGGTGGTGAAAGCCTCATGGCCAGGAGTATCTATAAAGGTGATGTAATAATCACCATGTTTAACTTGATAGGCTCCTATATGCTGGGTTATTCCTCCCACCTCCTTCTCCGCAACGTTTGTTTTTCTTATCGTATCAAGGAGGGTGGTTTTCCCGTGATCCACGTGCCCCATAACGGTCACTATTGGCGGCCTGGTCCTTACGTCCTTCCCCTCCTCCGCCTCCTCCGCTACCTCTTCCGCCGTCTCGCTCAGTTCAACCTCAACGCCGAATTCCCCAGCCAAGCCTACGAGGGTTTCGACGTCCAATATTTGATTTATCGTGATTAATATTCCATTTTGGAAAGCCTTCTGTATTACATCCTCCGGCTTTATTCCCAAAGCCTCCGCAAAATCCTTAACGCTCATGGGACCAGTTATTGTTATTTTTTCGACGTTTATGGTAGGTGCCCCTTCCTCTTTTCTTTTAGGTTTTGTAATACTCTTGGAGATCTTTTTTACAACTTTCGGTTTTTCTTCAAACTTTTCAACTTCCCTTTCCTTCTTAACCTCCTTTACCTTTTTTACGGGTGGTTTTTGGGGAGGAGCCTGGTAAATCTGCTTCTTCACCTGAAGTTCCTTACCTATGCTTTCCATATGCTTGCTGAGTTCCGCCCGCACGATCTCCTCCATCTCCTTGTTCATTTTATGGGTATCGCTCCTTACGTGCTGATATCCTTTGCTCCTTAAAATGTTTATGATTACCTTTGGATCGACGCCCATTTCTTTTGCGAAATCCTTAATTTTAACCGGTCCCTTCTTAGTGTTAGACATTTCCCCCCTCCTTTTCCCTTATGGCATCCTCTATGATTTCAAGGAGCCTTATTGTGGTGGCCTCGTCAGTTCCAAGGATCCTCTGCATATATGCCAAGGGTAAGATCTTCATGAAGAAAACCAAAGCGGTTTCCCTCATCTTCTCGTAAATCTCGGGTGGAACCTTTTCCCTAAGCTCGTAAAGGGTTACACCCCTCTTAGGAGGAACAAACTCGCTTATATGCAAGACATTCACCTTTTTGCCAACCAGCCTACTTACGAGCTTTACGTTTATCCCATCCCTTCCCTTCGCCTTCAAAATCTCCTCCTCATCATCAAAATACACGTTAATAACCTCCTTAATTTCTCCCTCCACTTCCTCCTTGGTATCGTACGCCGCCAAAGCACCTTTTGCGGGTTGTAAAGCCAAAACAGCGAACCTTACGGGATCCGGGTCGTAAGGGATCACGTCTATTATTTCGTTTTTCGGCAGCTTTGACTTTATGGCAAAAAGCCTGGTACCCTTTGGTCCAAGGAGGGCTGTAACGGGGTTAACCATGGGATCCTTTGATTTTACCGCAACTTTCGTCATTACGCCCGCTTCCCTAGCTATACCAACTATCTGTATTGTACCTTCCGAGATTTCGGGTATGCTCCTTTCAAAAAGCGATTGAATAAACCTGGGATCGGATCTTGAAAGGATAAGGGGATAACTTGCCCTCTCTTCTATTCCCAAAACCACAACCTCAATATCCTGCCCAGCCTTATAGCTTTCATCTGGGATCATACCCTCCGGCGGAATTATACCCTCAAGCCCAAGGTCCGGAAAACCGACGAATACCCCTCTCTTCTTATCCACCTTCTGAATCTTACCCGTAATTATCTTGTTTATGTGTGCTTGAAGCTTGGGCATTCTTGCTTTAAGGATCTCCCCCTTTATCCTGTAAAGGAACCTCTCCTTAAGCTTCTGGACATCCTGATGCGAGAACCTATCTGGGGTTATAACTACCTCCCTGGATACGAGCCTAAGCGTTATTATCTCTTCATCAACCTCAACATTTTCCCCCGCCCTCTTATTAACCTGCTCTATAACTCCTACTAATCCTGGAAGAGCAAACTTTACTTCAACATCCTTACCATCAACGCTTATTAGCGCCAAAACATCCCCGTACTTTACCTCCTCACCTTCCCTCTTCTTGGGCTTGAAGATCCCCCTTAAGGGTGCCTTTATAACCCTTATTTCATCCTCCGGAAATTCCACCCTTACAAGGATTTTACTTTTATCAAGATCCACCTCCGGATTTACGGATTTCGGTTTTGGATGATGATATTTGTACTTATCAGTAAAAACATCCCTTAGAGCTTCGTAAAATGCCCTTTCGACCCTCTCGGACTCCACCTTGTGCTCATGTTCAAACGCCTCCAAAGCGAGTTTTATCTCCCTTATATCCATCTTTACCTCCTTTCCCAATCAAGCTGAAGGACCGCAACCTCATCAAACTTTAAGAACCTATCATCAACCCCTATTACGTTTTCTTCCTCATTGTAATAGTTGAGCTTTCCCCTAAAGGTTTCGCCGTTTTTTAGGATCACCCTGACTTTCTTACCCAAAGCCCAATTTATCTCCCTGGGTTTTGCAAGCTTCCTGTCCAAACCGGGCGAAGAAACCTCCAAAACGTAGGGAACTTCGATGAAGTCCTCCGCATCGAGTATGTCGGAGAAAGCCTTTGAGAACCTCTCGCAATCCCTTATTGTAATTCCCCCATACTTATCTATGTATATCCTAAGATAACCCTTCTTCCCGTTAAACTTCCAATCAACATCAACGAGGTAATACCCCATTTTCTTTGCGAGTTTCTCCGCCAGTTCATCCGCCTTCTTTACAATAAAATCTTCCACCTTCATTAAGGCGGTATTTTAAGGGTGTTTATTTTAACAGATCCTCCAGAGATTCATCCAATAGGGAGTATTTAAACTTAAAACCCTCTTCAAGAAGCCTCTTGGGGATTACCCTTTGACCCTCAAGGGCTATGTAATCCGCTACTTCACCCATAATTAACCTTAAAGCAAAAGGTGGTACCCTGAAAATTAGGGGTCTTTTAAGCTTCCTTGCCAATGCCCTCATAAAATCCGCATTCGTAATAGGATATGGTGATGTTAGGTTGTATATCCCCGAGGATTTTTCGTTTTCTATAAAATACTCAAATGCCCTACATACATCTTCTATGTGGATCCAGCTCATCCATTGCTTTCCATCCCCCAAAATCCCACCAACAAAGAATTTCACGGGTAAAACCATGAGATTGAACGCCTTCGCATCCTTTGATAGAACCACCCCCAACCTTGCTATCACCCTCCTTATTCCAAGATCCTCAATTTCCCTGCTTGAATTTTCCCATTCTTTAACCACCTCCGTTAAGAAATCCGCCCTCTTAGGGGGGCTATCTTCCGTAAAAGTTTCTTCCCTATCCCTACCGTAATATCCGACCGCGGAAGCCTGTATAAAAACCCTAGGCTTCTTCCCCGATTTCCTAATTCCTTCCACCAAACTTTTACCCACTTGAACCCTCGACGAGACTAATCTTTCCTTGAATTCCTTATTCCACCTCTTTGATATATTCTCCCCCGCTAAGTTTATCACCACATCCCCATCATCCAAAAATTTTGGGAAATCCGCATATGTTATTCCCTTTTTTGGATCCCTGCTTATGTTTATAACCTCGTACTTGCCCTTAAAGTATTCCCTAAGGTGCGACCCCACAAGCCCGCTTCCCCCAGCTATAAAAACCTTCATACGGGAATTTTAAAAGGGATATCCTCCTTAGAATTCCCTGATGCTCTTATCAATTGTTTTACAAATTCAAGACAGTGTGGATACCCTCAAAAGGAAGGACGTATTTTTAAGATCACCAACAAAAGCCGCCCTTATGTCCGCTATAGTTCCGGGCTCGGGGCAGTTCTATAACGGTAGGAAGATAAAAGGTTTGATATTGGGGAGTTTATCCTTGGCATCCCTAACTTACACGTTCATAAAATATTCCGAATATAGGGTAAGGGGGGATAACAGGAGTGTTTCCGAGTTCTTGGGGGCAGTCATAATAAACCTGGCGGTTTGGGGTTATACTTCCGCGGACGCCTTTGTGGATGCTTACCTTTATGGATTTCAAGCGGAAAGGGATACGGTTTTAAAGGACATAGAAACCGAGCGACGTTAGAATTTAAAATCATGGAAAAACCCAAGTTAAGGCCCTTGCAGGTTGGGGTGGTTGATGGTGGGGTGATCCTAATAGACCCCCTGAGAATAACTCCAGAGCCCATAATGGTATCTTCGGGTGCGGCATTGCTCTTGAGCCTTATGGACGGTTCAAGGGATATTTTTGAGATAGCAAACGAATATAAAAACATAACTGGGTACGAAATAAGCCCAACGGAGGTCTTGGCTTTTGTTGAAAAGTTAAACAATTGGTGCCTCTTGGATAACGAGAACTTTAGGAAAAGGTATTCAGAAATAACGGAGGAGTTTCTAAGTTTTAAGATAAGGCCTATGGTCTTTGCGGGGGAGGCATACCCCGAAAGGGCCGAGGATCTTCTGAATATGGTCGCGCCGGCTAAGAGGATGGAAAGTCTGATCTTGGCAAAACCTAAGGGTATCGTGATACCCCATATAGACCCAAGGAGGGGTTGGGAGGTTTATCTTGAGGGTTTGAGGGCACTTTATAGGAGTTCGGCGGATACCTTTGTGCTCTTCGGGATAGCGCATTCCTATATATCAAATCCCATAAACGCCCTAATTATGGATATTGAAACCCCACTCGGCGTTTTGGAGACGGATAAGGAATCGTTGGAAAGGTTGAATTCCATCCTGGATTTTGATTTATTCTCCGATCCAATAGCCTTCAGGAATGAACACTCCATAGAGTTCCCATCGGTTTTTATAAAGGCACTATTTCCCGAGAGGGAAATTAAAGTCCTACCGTTTATATTCTTGGCGGATGATCCAGAAGATTATGAGAAAATAGAAGATTTTGTTGATGCCCTGTCAAAGGTTTTGGAGGGGAAAGATTTTGTTATAGTGGCGAGCGTTGATATGAGCCATGTGGGTGTTAGGTTCGGGGATAATGGAATAGATGAGGAAAACCTCCGTTTTTCGGATAGGTTGTTCCTTGAAATTTTGGAGAGTTTGGAAGCGGAAAGCTTGCTATCCTGGTACAAGATGTATCAAAATCCGACGAGGATAGACGCGGTACCTGCGGTTTACGCCCTTATGAAATTTTTCAGTGGGAAGGCAAAGTGTAAAGTTTTGTCGTATAAGATTTCATACGAGGAGGAGACAGATTCAGCTGTAAGCTTTGCAAGCGCCATTATATTTTAATAAAAAACCTTTTCTATCGTTCCACCACCCAGCAGTAGATCCCCAAGATAAAACGCTGCACCCTGACCGGGCGTTGGGGCAAAAGCCCTTTCGTAAAATTCAACATAAGCCGAGTTTTCGTATACCTTAACGAGAGCTTTGTAGGTTTGAATTCCCGCCCTGACTTGCACGTCCGCCTCAAACTCCTCCCTATGGAAAAAATGCCAGTTAAGATCTCCTACCAAAATCGCCTTTGCCATAACCCCTTCAAGGTCATCAAGGATTACATCCCCATTTTCAAACCCCTTTACATATACCCTTTTCCCTAAGGATACGTTTAAACCCCTCCTTTGCCCAACCGTGTAAAAGAAGCTACCCCTATGCTCCCCCACGACCCTACCTTTATAGATAAACCTCCCCCCCTTTGGTTCCACATTGTGCTTTATTAAGAAATCCCTATAATCCCCATCTATAAAGCATAAATCCTGAGATTCGGGTTTCCTTGCTGTTGGAAGGTTTGCCTCAAGTGCTATCTTCCTCACCTCCTCCTTCGTAAGTTCCCCAACGGGAAATAACAACCTTGGGATCCATTCCCTCGGGATCCTGAACATAAAGTACGATTGATCCTTTTTCTTATCAATTCCCCTACGCATAACCTCAACCCCTTGGATTATCCCCTTCGTAATGTAATGTCCGGTTGCAACGAAGTCCGCTTTTAATTTTTCCGCAAGGTCAAATAATGCCCTTATTTTATAATCCCTGTTGCAGAAAAGGCAAGGGTTAGGTGTCCTATTCCTTGAATATTCGCGGATGAAATATCCAATAATATCCCTCTTAAAACCTTCGGAATAGTCGATCTCGTAGAATTCCAAACCCAGCTTTATTGCTACCCTCCTTGCGAACTGTATAGAACCCAAACCACAGCATGCGTAAGGGTTTTGGGCTTCCTTATAAAGCAAAACGTATGCGGTTATAACCTCGTATCCCTGTAATTTCAAAAGGTAGGCGGAAACAGAACTATCAACCCCCCCAGAAAGCCCGATTATTACCCTACCCTTCATCCACTCCCTCTTTCTTTGTATATCTTGGCCTGGTATGCCTATACGTTAGAAGGATTGGGATAAAGGCTTCCTTTATCTTCTCTAAGTCCCACCTTGATAATGGCACAAGGTCCAACTGTCCATCCTTTATCTTTTCTTCAAATACCGCACTCACTATTTCCCTTATTTCTCCCTCGCTCTCCGCACTCCTCGAAGCCGCCTCACACGAATCCGCAAGCATAACTATCGCCTCCTCAACGGTCCTGGGCTTGGGTCCCGGATACCTGAATTGTTCTTCTGAATAAGGAAGTTTTGAAGTCTTGGCTTTAAGGTAAAATGGAAGAAGGAGCGTGGTTCCATGATGTGATTCTATTATTCTAATTACTTCCTCGGGTAGGTTGTACGCTCGCGCAAGTTCAACCCCCTTCTTAACATGTGATATTATTATCCTCGCGCTGGTTATGGGGTCAAGATCGTCATGGGGATTATTGCCTTCCACCATATTTTCTATGAAGAATTCTGGATTATAAATTTTTCCAATGTCGTGGTAATATCCTCCAACCCTCGCCAGTATAACGTTTGCCCCTACAACCCTAGCTCCGACCTCCGCGAGATTTCCCACAAATAGCGAATGAACGTAAGTTCCTGGCGCCTTTTCCGCCAGCTCCTTAAGGAGTGGATGGTTGGGGGACGCGAGTTCAAGTAGGGTATATTCCGTCGCCTTATGGAAAATTGCCTCTATATTCGGGAGGAACATAATGTAAGCCACCGTTGAAACTATTGATGAAACTATTGAGGATAAAAGGATATCTTTAAGGGGAACAGCCTCAAATCCGCCCATAAAGGGTAAGGAAATCAGAACGCTTGTAATTCCCGCAACTACCATAAAAATTATTCCTATATAAAGCGTTTGATACCTAATTTTTATGAACTTTACTCCTGCCGAGGACACTAAAGCCATTGAACCAATATAAAGGGGCAAACTTAAAGAGAAATCGTAACTCGCCGATCTCATTATCGCGAGGACTGCGCTTAGGAACACGCCCAACGTGGGTGTATCCAAAGATGATACCGCAAGGGCTATAATAGGGGAAATGGTGAAGAATGGGGATAAGTTTGTAAAATAGTGGATGAGGATCTCAATAAGATAAATCACGGAAAATACAAAAACCGAAGCGGAGGATGGAAGATCCGATTTTCTAAGATAAAAACCGACTAAAGTAAATAGTCCAAGCAATACCCCCAAAATAAAGAAGGCCACCCTTTTGGGCCTTAAGGTTTCTAACTTGTAAGCTTGTAAAATCCTCAGGGTTGTATCGCTCACTATTTCACCCCTTGATACCACTACATCGCCAGGTTTTAGCACAAATTCATACAGGGAAAGGGCTTGAAGTTTAGATTGTATGTATTTCTTTGTTAGGGAAGAATCGTAAATGAGGGTGGGAAATAGGTAAAGGCATAAGGTGTCATTTTGCCTGCAAATCTCACTTAAGGATTGGATCTTTCCGCCTTCCACCTCAAAAAAGTTTCCTCTATCGTATATTATGATCTGACCTTCAAATTTCGGTTCAATTATGCCCTTCTGTAAGATCGCCAATGCCTTTCTGCGGAGATAGTCGGAATTCGGGAAAACCTTTGACAGGCTTTCCGCCAAAACGTTAAACCTTTCGTAAAAATCTATCCTCCTGTAAACGGGCGGGGAAAGGTTTATTATATTTAGGCTATCCTGCCTCAACCTTTCGGGTGCCTTCTTTACCCTTATTTCCGTATCCGCAATTATGGTTTTTTTTACAATATCTCCCTTCTTATAGTTTAGATTATCTTCGTAAAATAGCCCACCTACGGCTATTACGATGGAGATTATCCACGCCTTTAAATTTCCCTTCACAAACCGTGCCTTTCGTAAGCCTCAATTATACTCTTAACGATCCTATGCCTTGAAACGTCCTCCTTATCAAAGAACACAAACGCGATTCCCTCTATACCCTGAAGTATGCTAATTGCCTCCGTTAATCCGGATTTCTCGTGCTTCGGTAAGTCAATTTGCGTCACATCTCCGGTTATTACCACCTTTGATCTCGGACCTATGCGGGTTAAGAACATCTTCATCTGGACCGCCTTTGTATTTTGTGCCTCATCAAGGATAATAAAGGCATCGGATAACGTCCTACCCCTCATATACGCAAGTGGTGCCACTTCCACTATCCTCGCCTCCATCATCCTTTTAACCCTATCGTAAGGTATCATGGAAAACAAGGCATCGTATAGGGGAATAAGGTAGGGGTAAACCTTCTCCTCGTAAGTTCCGGGAAGATAACCCAAGCTTTCCCCTGCTTCCACCGCGGGTCTCGTAAGTATAATCCTCTCTATCTTTCCTTCCCTCAGGTACTTCACCGCCATAGCAACCGCCAGGAAAGTTTTCCCAGTTCCCGCGGGACCTACGGCAAAAACTATATCGTTTTCCTCTATCATACGGATGTACAACTTTTGGTTTTCGGTAAGGGGTTTTATCTTCTTTTTAAAGGTAACTATCACATCGTCTTCTTCATCGTAGGGTTCCTCGCCATAGTATATGTCCCCTCCCTCTATCATCCTCATTATTTTCTCCCTAACCATCTCCACGTCGCTTTCCGAACCTCTAAGCCTCAGCTCCGAACCCCTTGCTGAGATCTTGACGGATGGAAACATCCTCTTAAGCTCCTTAAGGCGCTCATCATAAGCGCCAAAAACCTCCAAAAGTTTTTCCTCTGGTACAATTATCCTTATCTCCATATCTCCTTTTTCCTCCTTAACTTTCAATTATACGGGTGTAGAATTTGCGACTATGGAGAGGACATTACTTATGATAAAACCCGATGGCGTTGAGAAAAGGCTTATAGGGAGGATAATTTGGATCTTGGAAGAAAACGGCTTTAAGATTTTGGGAATAAGGAGCAAACATTTTACGAGTGAGGAAGCGGAGAGGTTTTACGAGGTTCATAGGGGTAAGGAGTTTTTCAATAGCTTGATTGATTATATTACGGGCGGTATGGTAGTTGGGATAATGGTGGAGGGGGAAAATGCGGTGGAAAAAGTTCGGGAGCTTATAGGTGCAACGGATCCGAAAAAGGCCAGAGTCGGAACGATAAGGTTTATGTACGGTGAAAGCATAGAGAGAAACATCGTTCACGCGTCGGATTCTAAAGAGAGCGCGGATAGGGAATTAAAATTCTTCTTTGAAACATGAGCATAGAGGAAAAACTTAAGCAACTTAAGGAGTATAGGGAGAAGGCCCTCAAGGGTGGGGGTGAGGAGAGGATAAAAAGACAGCACGAGAAAGGGAAGCTAACCGCAAGGGAGAGGATAGAATATCTCCTGGACGAGGGATCTTTCATGGAAATTGGGATGTTCGTTACACATAGAAATCCGGATGTTAAAGAGAAGTACCTTGGTGATGGAGTGATTGCGGGTTTTGGGACGATAGATGGGAGGCCTGTTGCAATATTCGCCCACGACTTTACGGTGATGGGTGGGACGATCTCGGAAAGCAACGCGAAAAAGATCGTGCAAATAATGGATACTGCCCTAAGGGTGGGAATACCAGTAATAGGTTTAAACGATTCCGGTGGAGCCAGGATACAGGATGGGGTAGGTTCCTTGGGGGGTTATGCGGAGATATTCTTAAGGAACGTTTTGGCATCGGGGGTTATTCCACAGATCTCCGCCATTTTGGGACCCTGCGCGGGAGGGGCGGTTTATAGTCCTGCTATAACGGACTTCATCTTTATGAGGAGGGGGCAAAGCTATATGTATATCACGGGACCCGAAGTGGTAAAGGCTGTAACCCACGAAGAGGTGGATCATGAAAGCCTTGGAGGGGCGGATATACACGCGGAAAAATCCGGAGTTGCCCACTTTGTTTATGACACGGAAACAGAGATATTTGAAGGAATAAGGAAACTCCTATCTTACCTTCCATCAAATAACACCGAGGAGCCCCCATTTGTTGATACGGGAGATCCAGAGGATAGGGAAGATGAAGATCTTAACTATATCATACCACCGGATCCTTATCAGGCTTATGATATGAAGGAGGTGATAAAAAGGGTTGTTGATAACGGAGAATTCTTTGAGGTTCAAGAGCACTTCGCACCTAACATAATAGTGGGATTTGCGAGGCTTGGTGGGATGGTGGTTGGAATAGTTGCCCAACAACCCCTACACCTTGCCGGGGCAATTGATATTAACGCTTCGGTTAAAGCTGCGAGGTTCGTGAGGTTTTGCGATGCCTTTAACATACCAATAATTACATTTGAGGATGTGCCAGGGTTCTTACCCGGCACCGAGCAGGAACATGGGGGAATAATAAGGCATGGGGCAAAACTCCTGTTTGCTTATGCGGAGGCTACCGTCCCGAAAATTACGGTGGTAACAAGAAAATCTTACGGAGGGGCTTATTGCGTTTTGGCTTCAAAACAAATAAGGGCGGACTTTAACTTCGCGTGGCCGACGGCCGAGTTCGCGGTTATGGGACCGGAAGGGGCGGTAAAAATCATATATAAGCGCGAAATTGAGAACAGCGAGGACCCCCAAAAGACGCTAGAGATCCTAATAAACCAGTACAAGGAAAAATTCACAAACCCATATTATGTCGCATCTTTGGGGTACATAGACGATGTAATAGAACCCTCAAAAACGAGGAGGGTTCTGATAAAGGCTCTAAAAATAACTAAGAATAAACGGCAAACCCTACCCCCAAAAAAGCACGACAATATACCCCTTTGAGGACGAGATTAATATTCTTTTCCGCCCTCATTTTAAGCCTCCTTGGGATCTTAAACCTTTTACCAAGAACGGACTTGGTAATAAAGCAATCCGTTTATCTCCTCTTTTCGCTTTTTGTCTTTTTCTGGATAAGCAGAATAAACATAAGATCCATATTAGAAAGCTCACACATTTTTTATCTTATTACTATAGCGCTTTTGATAGCGGTATTCTTCTTGGATAAGGGGGATGTTAGAAGATGGATAAATTTGGGTTTTGTAAATCTTCAACCCTCCGAACTTGCAAAGGTAATTGTACCCATTTATCTTTTGAATTTAAACGGAGATATTAAGAAAATCCTTTTGGGTCTTTTCCCAACTTTACTAATTTTGATAGAACCCGACCTCGCAACCTCAACGGTGCTCCTCTTTCTAACCTGGGTGGTGGTTTTTATTACAACCAAGAACCTACCTTTGGTTACATACCTCACTTCCCTACCTTTTAGCGCCATATTTTCCTTTTCAAAATCCTTATTTGGGTTATTTTTATGGTTCTTCTCTTTTGTTATGGCGATCTTAAGGGTAAGGATTGAATGGCTTCTGATATCAATAATTTCTATCTTGTTGGTGGGATTGGCAACACCTTTTATATGGGAAAAGGGTTTGAGGGAATACCAAAGAAAGAGAATCTTGGCTATGATAAATCCGGAAGAACATAGCGAAAAGGTTTGGCAAACTTACCAATCGAGGATAGCACTTGCAAACTCGGGAATCTTGGGAAAGGGGATAAAAGGGGCAACACAAAAAAACTACGGTTTCTTACCCGCATGGAATACGGATTTTGCATTTTCCTCCCTCGTGGAAACTTACGGATATATTGTAGGATTCCTTGTTATAACCCTTTCCGCAATTTTAACTTTTGGAATACTTTCCCTTGCATTTTCCGAAGATAGGCTTTTATCACATATTTCTATAATCTATTCCTCATTCTTCGCATATCAAACTCTCGCAAACATTATGTCCGTTATGGGGGTTTTACCTACGGCGGGAATCCCTTATCCGTTTTTGAGCTTTGGCGGGAGTCACCTAATTTCCGAATGGTTAGCCCTTTCGTTTGTATTTTCAGCGTTTAGATATAAAATCTAAGAGCCACCGGGCGGACTCGAACCGCCGACCTGCGGTTTACGAAACCGCCGCTCTACCTACTGAGCTACGGTGGCGAGATGAATATTATAAAGTGGAAAAACCTACCACCTTAAAATTCCAAGAATGCTTGATATATCTCCACCTTTAAGGGGGATTGATACACTATATCTATACCCACCATACATAACCCACGTTGAGGTTTTAAAGTACTTGGAGCAACAGTTGAAGGATATTGTCCTCTTGGATGCCTTTAAAGGTTCAAAAGGAAGGGTTTATGTTGTGATAACGCCTTTAAACTTCAACCTTCAAAGTTTTCTAAATGCCCTCAAATATGAGAATGCGGTTTTAATTGGAATAATGGATCAAAACAGGGATTTAAGGTTTTTGATGAATGAACTTGATAAGGTTGGATTAAAGGTACCTGACGTTTTTAAGGAGATACAGTATGTAAATGCCAGATTTGAGTATAGGTCTTTGATAGAAAAGACCGAGAGGGAGTTCCTATCTCTTGACACGGAAGTAAGAGCTAACGTCAAACTTTTGTTTGATATGATAACATACGGGATATACGAGGGTAACTATGAGATAAGGAGGGAATGGGTAAAAGGGGATCTTAATTTTGGTGATTTTGCGAAGGTGGAAGGAGAGAAGATATTACCCAACGTTGGAAAACTACATGCTATATTTAACGAAAATTGGAGCAAAAGTAGGATATTAGGGGTTATGGAGAGACTTTCTGACAACTATAAACCCTTTTATCTCCTTGCCCAAACCTTGTACAATAAGGTAAGGTATTTTCTTGTTATGAACGATGATATAAGGGAGGCTTTGGAAATTGCAATAACCTGGGCGGTAAATTTGGTAAAGGAAAAGGGCGAAGTTTGGGAACCTTACGAAGTTTTAATGCATTACAGGTTAGTATTCTCTGGGTTTGATGATAATTTAAAGTTGGGAATTATGGATGGGGAGTATATTTTGGAAAAGTTTAGGGGAAAATTGGATTTGGAAAAGGAGCTTAAAATTACCAACATTTTAGGGCTCTTGAACCTTGATGCGGGCAACCTTAATCAGGCGGAGTATTATTTAAAAGAGGTTGTAAATAGGGGAGAAGGCGTGATTAGGGATATGGCTCTTGCGAATCTTGGCTTATTAGAAGGAATGAAAGGGAACCTAAAAGCGGAATACGAGATTTATAAGGGCTTGATAGAAAAGTCTACGGATAGGAGGGCTTTATTTATGGCGCTTGGTAATATTTTGGGACTTTATAATGATCCTTCAAGGGTCAGCGCAAAACTTGATTTAGAAGAAGTTATGGAATATTTTAACAAAGGGATAAAAATCTTCAGGGAAGTGAAAGATAGAAAAGGGGAATTCGCGCTTAGGTACAACTTTGCGTTGATATTGGCAAATACTGGGAATTACCATGATGCAATAAAGCAGATTAACGAGTTGGTAAAGATCACCAAGGATATAAACAGAAACCAATATGCGTTTTCCATAGCCCTTTTGGGATATGTTTATTTGCGTATGGGAGATTATCAAAAGTCCATACAAAGCTTTGATGAAGCCTTGAGAAGTTTTGATTTGAGGTATAAGGATTTTGAAGAAAAGTATTATGCCGCGAAAGCCTATTATGCTTTAGCGTTAGCAAAATATGGGAAGATTGATGAGGCAAAGTTAATTGTTGAAGATGTCAATAGGAAAATTGGAGAATTGAACCTTCGCCCGGATAATGAGGAGGTGATAAAAAATACAATTGAAGAGGTAAAGGGGTATCTTCAGGGGTGACAAAACGGCCTTATAATATCCACCTACACCGCGGGGTGGAGCAGTCTGGCAGCTCGCCGGGCTCATAACCCGGAGGTCGCGGGTTCAAATCCCGCCCCCGCAATTTTCAAAACGTTCCTCCTTAAACCCTTGAGTTTAGCCCTCATAATCGGAGTCCCCGAGAAAGTTTTTTTAAATTTTTCCTCATCCATACTTAAGATATCATTCGCATCAATTTCCTCAAAGACCTTTAATATTGGTAAAAGCTTGCTCTCCTCCGGTGCTTTCCTGTTCCAAGGACAAACCTCCTGACAAATATCGCATCCGAAGACCCAACCCTTCGTATCGATGGGTATATTATCACCCTTGTATTCTATCGTCCAATATGAGATACATTTCCTTGAATCTATTATCCTACCTTCAAGGATGGCACCCGTGGGACAGGAATTTACGCATCTATTGCACCTCCCGCAAAAGTCGTATATAAAGGGTTGATCGGGTTTTAAATTTAGCGTGGTTAAAAATCCGCCTATTAGAAAATAGGAACCGAATTTCGGTGAAATGAGCATTGAGTTTTTTCCTATCCAACCTATACCCGCCAACCTACCCAAGCTCCTCTCCAAAACTGGTAAAGAATCCGAAAATACCCTATATTCACCTCCAAATTTTTCCTTACATTCCTTAACAAATTTCCCCAAAGCTTTCTTGAAAAATCTGTGATAATCCTTCCTTGTTGAATACCTCGCAAACTTCAACTTTCCAACCCTTTTTGAACCATAAGATAAAATAACCACGACGGCGCTCCTTGCCCCTTCAAGGAGAAGGTTGGGATTTAGGCGGGCATCCTTACCCCTTTCCATATATTCCATATCCGCATGATAACCTTTCTCAAGCCAGTTTAAAAATACCCTTTTATCTTCTTCAGGTGGAAAATTTTCAAGGGAGACTATTCCAACATCGTCAAATCCCATCTCCAAAAGCCTACGTTTTATCCAAGATTCCATCATCTTGAAAGGAGGGAATAAACGAAAGGATAGTTCGCTTTGTACTTTTTCGCTAACTTTGAATATCTTAAAGCTTCATCGTAATTTTTCAGTGAATTTTCGACTAACTCCAAAAATGCGAGGGCATCGACGCTACCCACCCTTAAAGCCTTTATTCCCATCTCTTTTGCTCCTTCAAAGTTCCCCAACCTTAAATAATACGCCCCAACTATCAAAAGCGTCCTATCGTCAATCTGGCATTCACCTTTTAATTTTTCGTAAAACCTTTCAAGACTATCCGGGTTTTTGTAAAGGAAGGAAAGGAGCTTTAAGTTCGCAAACCTTAAATCGCAAGGGTCAATTGAGAGGTAATAATTTATCTCTTTCAAAGCGAGTTCTGGGTCTTTGCGTAGAAGGCCCAGTATCTCGCTATAAGGATTGTCCCTCCTTAAGGAAAAGTTGGAGGATATGTCCTTTTGTAGATAGAAATAGGAGACGGGGATAAGCATAAGGAAGAAGAGCAACCATAGGGGTATCTCGTAAAACTTTTTCCTACTTGCTAAAAAGAATGCAATTGAACCCAAGATCCAAACGAAGATCGTTACAGTTATGGGTGAATCCAAAATTATGGGAATGAGGGAAAAAGCAAGGAATGTAAAGATTCCCGACAGAATCCTGCCTATTTCCATACCGAAGAGGGTATAGTTCGTTAAAATTCCGAAAGCCTTATCCCCCTTATAATCCTCTATATCCTTCACCGTAAAGGCAAGGGAAACCCCAATTAATGTGGCGAATATAACCTCTTTTGGGTAAGCCAAAATAACTTTATCCTTTAGCCAAAGGGACGCGCCTACAAGTTGGCCGAATACCGATATGCTACCCAAGGTAAAGGTTGAAAGTAGATATATCCTCTTTGTCCTTATGGGATCTACGGAGTATATCCAAGCCAAACCCAACGTTGCCAATCCCAAAATAAGGGTATCAAAGCCCAGTGAGAGAAATAAAGCAGAGGCTAAAACGAAAAGGATCCCCGCTATAACCTTTGCCTCGTATAAACTTAATCCACCTCCGTTTACGGATGTTCTCTTGCCATTTATCCTGTCTATCTCGTAATCGTTTATGTCGTTTATGAGAACGCCGAAATGGTGGGAGAGGGAAGACACCAAAATCAAACCAAGCAGGGCTACATGATCAAATGGGTTTTTAAATGAGTGAGGCCATAGGTGCCCCCCCACCTTATAACCCAATACAAAACCAACAATTCCCATGCTGATGTAAAACGGGAGCTTTTGGATCCTTAAAGTTAAAACGGTTAAAGCCTTCCTTTTGTCATAAAGGAATGCGAAGGAAATTAAAGCAAGGACAATTACAAACAAATTTAGGATGGAGTACCTTTGAGTGTCCTCGTAAATGAGGGAGTAGGATGTAAAGGCGAAGCCCGGTGAAATATTAAAAATTGAGACGAAAAAATGGGGGGCGGAACCCAAAAATAGGAGAGCAAAGGAGGATAAAATTCCGGCAATTATTCCCCTTATAAGCTTACCCGTCTTTAGAAGAACGTATATTAGGATCCCCAAGAGGGCAAGGGTTATCTCAAGGCGCATCCCGTAAGTTATTCCCAAAGGTGAAAGGTCGTAAAACGGATTAAAAAAGTTCTTTAAGGTTTCCCAGAATTCATCTCCTGTGAATATGTATTTGAGCTTATATCCACCACCGAAAAGGGAGTCAAAGAGCGGGGGAACAATTATCAAGAAGGAAAAGGTTGCAACGATATTGTAAGCCCTAAAAACGTTGGTTTTTGAAGTTATGGCTATTATCAGCGTCAAAAGTAAAAACGCGGCAAAATAAAACGAGAACTGATGGAGGAAGAAAAATAAAAAGGCTTTATAGAGGGATACCTGAAAGTGTAAATTCCTGGCGTTTTCAAAACTCCCCTCAAAGATCCCCCTAAGGATCACGGAGGCTATAATAATAGGCGTAGTTTTTAGGGAGTTTTGGTTTTCAATGAACTTAAGTATCTTCCGCATATAGGTCCTCCAAACCATAAAACTCCCGAGCTTGTGCGGTGAAGAGGTGAACCATTATATCCCCAAGATCAACGAGGACCCATACGGAACCCTCCGTCCCCTCAAGTTTCCCACCGAACCTTTCAACTATCTTCTCCCCCACGGAGAGTATATGATCCGAGGTGTATCCAGTCCCGATTATCATATAGTCGCATAGGGCGGGGTTTATTCCCCTTATATCCAAGACCTTAATATCCTCGACCGCGCTTTCTTCCAAAACCTTTACGATCTCCATAACTTCCGTCATCACATTATTTTCAACTCTTGCGAGTATTCTATAGGTGGATTAAAGATGATGTTTATATCCTTGTATTCGTCGGGTAGGGTGGAGAAGTCCCTCAAAAACCTTTCCCTTGCCTCCTTAACGTCATGCTCTAGAACAAGCTCACCTTCCTTTACTATGGGTACCAACAAAGGTTCCCCGTTATAATGTACGCTTTCGTGGGCTATTATATCCTTTTCTATCTTCCCATCCCCCCTATATAACCTATAAACCTGTTTTGAACCCCCTATCACGACCTTACCCCTTGAAAACTTATGCTTGAATCCCTCCTTATCCTCAACGAGCTTATATATAGCACCGAGACTGGGCCTGTCGGAAGGTAAAACGATCTCCGTTCCCACACCAAACGCATCCGCATACCCCTCCCTAACCACCTCCGCTATCTTCCACTCGTCAAGGTCCCCCGACAAAACTATTTTCACCGAATTTAAACCCTCCTCCTCAAACCTCTTCTTCGCGTAATTTGAGAGCTCAACGATATCGCCGGAATCTATCCTTATTCCAACCATCTTCAAACTTCCCATTAAAAGTTTCATAACCTCTATTGCCACTTCTATTCCGGAGACTGTATCGTAAGTATCCACCAAAAATATGGCGTTGTCGGGATAAACCTTGGCAAAGGTTAGAAAGGCTTCAAATTCGGAAGGGAAGGTTTGAACGAAGGAATGTGCCATAGTTCCAAATACCGGAATACCATAAATTTTTCCAGCCAAAAGGTTGGATGTTCCGTCAAAACCAGCAATATAAGCGGCCTTACTTACTTTTACTGCCGCATCTATACCTGACGCCCTCCTTGCCCCAAACTCCATAAGGAGTTTACCCTTTGCAACCGAATAAACCCTAGCGGCTTTTGATGCGGAGTTTATTTGATATGCCAAAGTATTCAAAACCAACGTTTCAAGGATCTGCCCATCTATCCTGTTCGCCTTTATTACAAATACCGGCTCATTCGCAAAGAAGATCCTTCCGTCAGGTATTCCCCAAATATCCCCCCTAAATTTGAAGTTTTTCAGGTAGTTTAGAAAATCTTCGGAGAACCTATTTAAGCTCCTCAAATATTCTATATCTTCCTCCGAAAACCTAAGCTGGGTTATCTCTTTTGCCAGCTCCAAAACCCCCACAGAGACATAATAGTTTCTCTCCTTCTTGTGCCTTATGTTCATCTCAAAAACCGCGTAATTGTTCAGCCCCTCCCTCAGATAAACCTCGCCCATCGTAAGTTCGTAAAGATCAGTTAGTAGAGGATGGGATCTGAACATCTAAGTAATCTTCTATCCTCTCAAGAAGTCCCCTTCTCTTTAAAGTCTCCGCGACCAAAATTGCGTTGTGTATAGCCTTTGATGTGGATCTTCCGTGGGAAATTATAATCACACCATTTGTACCTATTAAAGGTGCCCCTCCGTACTCCTCAAAATCCGCCTTCTTCTTTACTCCCCTGAAGGCGGGTTTCATTAGGGCCGCCCCCAAAAGCGCCCTCGGATCCTTTTTTACCTCCTGCTTTAAAAATTCGAGTATAACCTCAAGGACGCTTTCCCCAAACTTCAAAAGCACGTTCCCAACAAAACCGTCCATAACTATTACATCCGCTTTGGTTTGGAGGATCTCGTGTCCCTCAACGTACCCAATAAAATCAAAGTTCCCCTTTAAGGATTCCAAAATTTTCCTTGCTCCAACTATCACATCCCCGCCCTTTGATTCCTCCTCACCCACCGAAAGTAAAGCTACCCTGGGCCTTTTGTTGAACATTGCTGTGTAAAAAGCGGAACCCATAAGGGCAAATTCAACGAGAAAGCGCGAAGGTACGAAGATGTTTGCCCCCATATCAAGCACTAGGTTCCTCCCACCCTCAACGTTTGGGAAAAGGGCGCCTATGGCGGGCCTTGAAACCCCCCTTATTCTCCCGAGGATCACTAAAGAAAAGGCCATAACCGCCCCAGTGTTTCCCGCGGATACAAAAGCATCAGCTTCTTTGCTTCTCACCAAGTTCAAGCCTACCGCAATACTTGAATTTTTCTTCGTCCTGATCACATCGGAGGGTTTATCGTCATGATGAACTATCTGTTCCGCATGGACGATCTTAAGCCTTTCCCTCGGATATTCCAAACCCTTAAGGTGCCTCTTTAACTCATATTCATTCCCCACCAGAAGTACTTCTATATCCTCCCTCTCCTTTAAAACCGATATTGCGCCTTTTATTTCCGGTATTGGCGCTTTATCGGTTCCGAACCCATCAAGGGCTACACGCATTATTTAACCTGTATTGCCACCCTCCCCTTATAAAACCCACAATGTGGGCAGGCAAAATGGGGGAGCTTAGGCTTACCGCAGGATGGGCAAATTGAGAGCGTGGGAGGGTGGACCTTCCAGTGCGTCCTCCTCTTCCTACCCCTTGTTGCGGATTGCCTCCTTTTTGGCGCGGTCATTTTCAACCTCCCTTGGTTAAAGCAACTGCCTCAAGCAGCTTATCCGCGAAGAAAGGCTCGGGATATGCCCCCTCAAACTCAACAACATCGTTTATAACGATCTTCGGAACAGCCCTAACAAAATACTTATCCGCCCAATCCGGATACTCCAAAGCCTCCACCATATACCCCTTTATTTTTGGGTTTGCAACCGCGAACTTGTGGGATGTAATGACTGCTCTTGGGCAATAGGGACAGGTTGGAGTTACGAAAACGAGTATGGTAACGTCCTTATCTACCTGCGCAAGTTTGTTCTTTATGTTTTCGGGAAGGTGGGGATCTCCGGTTGATACCAAGACTATGCTCTCAATTAATGCGGAAAATTCGTACCCTGCGGGTATTCCAAAATATCTAACTCCAAAATCCTTTAGTTTCCCGTCCTCCTTTTGAAGGATGGCAAGGGCGGGTGCATCAAAAATTTCGTATTTTTCCGCCTCCCCCTTATCTATAACTATGTTTTTAATTTCAACGTGTATTTTCTCTGAGGTATCGGAGAGCTCCCTCAAAAGTCTTTCCTCATCCTCGCAGTACTCGCACCCGAGATTTTTCTTGAAAAAGAGCAGAACGACATCCTTATCAAGCTCGGATGCGAACTTTTGGCGCAAATACTCCTTATCTTTCTCCTTTAAGAAACCCATAGCGTTGGGTATTATAAGGTTGATTTGAAAGGGGAGCATCTATGATCCCTTTATCTTCTCGTACCTCTCAATCTCCCCCTTTATCCTACCTAAAACGAAGGATATAACCGTAAGGTCATCAATATAGCCGAAAAAAGGTATAAAATCAAAGATCACATCAAGGGGAAAGAGAAAATAAAAGAGGGCGAAGAGGATGGCCGCAACGGTTCCCCTTGAGGGTTTATACCTTCCCGCCCTTATGTCTCCTAACATTTCCCTCAAAAGTTGCGCCTTCCTCCTCGCCCTATCCCCGTAGCTCACCTTATTATCACTTTAACGATTTTATCGGTTTTAACCATATATACGCCCTTACCCAGGCTTATTTTCCCTTCACCCTCAAATATGAGCCTGCCATCAACCGAGTAAACCTTCGCCTTACCGTTGAGGATCAAAGTTCTACCCTTAACCTCAAAGGAGGAAACGGGATTTTCGGAATTTTCTGCAACGGATAGGCGAATTATGTCCGCCCTTGACCTGGGAAGGAGCTGGTAAGTTGTACCATACTGCCCCACGATCCCTATAATTGAAACGGGACCCGTGGGGATCGTCATTCCTGGTATATCGGTATCCGCATCTATCCTTACTGTTAAGTTTTCTATTCCGTCCGTTATGATATAGTTCGTGTTTCCCGCAAAGGTTCCGCTCGTTGTGAATTGAACGTTATTCACCCTTATGAGCATACCCTCGTAAGGCTCCCCAATGTCGGATATCCTGAGAACTATCGGATCTGGTACCCCAACAAACCCCAAAGTCGTATATCCGCTTACGTTGATTATCTCCCTTAAACCGAAGTACGTAGTTAGCATTCCCGCAACCGCAACAAGCTTACCCAAAGATGTGTCCCCCAAATACGCATTGTGGAAGTTTATGTCAAATACCGCTATGCCTGCCGTTGAATCTTGGATATACTCGGGCCTGTTAAAGGTGTTCGCGGTAATAACCCCCTTAACTTGAACGGTATCGCTATCGGATAACGCTCTCGCCTGCGCTATAGTCTTGAAACCTTGTATCACATACCTTACCGAGGTAGCGCTTGTGTCCCCAACGTTATCCCTTGCCACCGCATAGAACTTCGTCTTTGAGTAAAAGTTCGGTGCTGGTATCACCGCAAGAAATGTATCACCACTTACCAAACTTGCGGAAACCGTCTGCCAAGAACCGGAATTATACCTATACCTCAAATCCACAGAACTTATGCTACCATCAGGATCCCTCGCATATAGATATACATTCACAGCCTGGTTGCTGTCGGGATTAATGGGAGAATAGGAAAGTATAGATACGCTCGGTGGGAAGTTAGATGAAGCGTTATATACCCTAACCAAATCAAGCCAGAAGTAAGTATTTACCGAAGATGAACCCCCTGGTCTGTTCTTGAACCTGAACCTAACCTTTATGTTCGTCCCATCAAAGGAGTTTAGACCTATTTTCACTTGCGTCATAGTGTTTGTTTCACCAAAACCGGATCTTACATGCCAAACGGGTACCGCAAGCGAGGGATCACCGTTGGGTAGAATATCAACATAAAGTGTGTCGTTCGGACCAAAGTTTCCAGAAGATAAGCTGAACCTGTAGTAAAACGATAGGGTTTCGGGACCAGGGTATGAACCCAAGTTGATCATGGGAGTTATCAGTGAGATTTCACCTACTCCAGATGCGGTGGTATCTCCTACCCTAACCCTCGCATATGCGGTTCCGAACTCAGGGCCTGGGGAGGTCGTGTAAGTTTGTCTGCCCCAGAATACGCTCGTCCTCGTCGTATCCCATCCCGTGGGGGGGAAGGTGCTACCCTCGAAACCCTCGTTTAAGAGGTACGCCCCGTATAGGGGAAATGCCAGAAGCGCAAGCGGAATCAACGAAAGCCTTTTCATACTACGGGTATTCTACGGGGGGTGTTTAGGCAAAATCAAATTGAAACGCGTGAAACTTTTTAAGTTCCCTCACCCCATCCCCTCACAACCTGCGCCTGCGAGGGTTTATCTATTTCAATCCCCAAAGAAATAAGTTTTCTGCGGGCAACCTCATAATCCAGCTCATCCGGGAGCTTATAAACCTTCCTTTCAAGCCTTTTATAGTTCTCCTTTATATAAAGGACAGCTAAGACTTGGTTGGCAAAGGACATGTCCATAACCTCCGCGGGATGCCCCTCCGCCGCCCCCAAATTCACCAATCTCCCATCCGCCAACAGATATATCCTTCTTCCATCCCTCAAAACGTACTCCCTCAAATTCTCCCTATACTCAACCCTTTCCACCGTTATAGATTCAAGGTCCTTCTTGTTTATCTCAACATCAAAGTGCCCAGCGTTTGCAAGAATAACCCCATCCTTGGCAACCTCAAGGTGCTCCAACCTGACAACATCCGGCTCCCCCGTTGCGGTTATCACTATATCCGCCTCCTTTATCGCCTCCATCATAGTTTTAACCTCATACCCCTCCATATAAGCCTCAAGGGCCCTTACAGGGTCTATCTCCGTTATTATCACCCTACAACCCATACCCCTCAACCTCATCGCTATTCCCTTACCCACCCATCCAAAACCCGCAACAACCGCCGTTTTCCCGGCAAGAAGGATATTTGTAGCTCTTAATATTCCATCAACCGTACTCTGCCCCGTCCCGTACCTGTTGTCAAATAGGAACTTCGTATAAGATTCATTTACCGCTATTATTGGGTATCTTAAAACCCCTTCCCTCTCCATCTTCCTGAACCTCACGACGCCAGTAGTTGTCTCTTCCGTTCCACCCCATATCTTTTCCGCCATTCCGATTTTATGGGCTTGGACCGTAAGGTCCGCCCCATCGTCTATCGTTATATTTGGTTCAAATTCAAGGCATCTTTCAATATCCGAATAGTATTCTTCATAGCTTTCCCCCCTCACCGCAAAGACCTCTATCCCGTAAAACTTAACTAAGGCGCTTGCCACATCATCTTGGGTTGAAAGGGGATTTGAGGCGCAAAGTCTAATTTCCGCACCGAGCTCCTTGAGGGTTATAACCAGGTTTGCGGTTTCGGTGGTAACGTGGAGGCAGGCGGAGATCCTTACACCCTTTAGGGGTTTTGAATCTTTGTAATCTTCCCTTATGCTCCTTAGAACGGGCATCCTACTTTGAGCCCAATATATTCTTTTTTTCCCATGTTCCGCGAGGGATGGATCTTTGATCCTTGACAAATGGGCGCGGGAGGACTCGAACCTCCGACCTCCGGTATGTGAGACCGGCGCTCTAACCAGCTGAGCTACGCGCCCAGAAATCGGGGTGCCGGGATTTGAACCCGGGACCTCTTCCACCCCAAGGAAGCGCGCTACCAGGCTGCGCTACACCCCGATCCCCAAAGTCGGGGCGCCCGGATTTGAACCGGGGACCTCCTGCTCCCAAGGCAGGCGCGCTATCCAAGCTGCGCTACGCCCCGACAAATCGGGGCGAGAGGACTTGAACCTCCGACCTCCCGGTCCCGAACCGGGCGCGCTACCAAGCTGCGCCACGCCCCGTAAAATGGTCCCGGGAGGATTCGAACCTCCGACCTCGCGGTTATCAGCCGCGCGCTCTAACCACCTGAGCTACGGGACCGTAGGCTGGATATTATAAGGTGGTAAAAACCACCTCATAATAACTTCTTGCGATCCCTAAAGCTTTTATACCTTTTGTTTTCAACCTCCCTTAAGGTGGAATCCGAGTATAGGCTGAACTTTCTCTTTGCCCTGATTAGCTCGCTTATAAACATCTTGGGTAGTTTGTTTGGGCTCGGGCTCTTTTATAGGATAACCAACACCCTGGGTGGTTGGTCCTTTGACGAGGCTCTGGTGGTTGTTGGGATCTTCGTTTTTATTGAGGGTTTTTCGCAATCCATCCTGATTGCAAACTTAAACACCATAGTTGAATACGTATGGAGGGGTACTTTGGATTTCGTCCTTTTAAAGCCCGTTGATAGCCAATTTTACTTATCTTTCAGAAACTTTTCGGTATGGGGGATCCCCAATATGGTTTTTGGTTTGGCGATAATTCTTTACACAGCTTTCAAATTAAAAGCCAGCTTCCTTGATATCCTGTTTGGAGTATTTGCTGTGATATCCTCCCTCACCATCCTTTACAGCATATGGTTCTTTTTGGGAAGTTTGAGCATATGGTTCGTGAAGATATACAATATAACCTTCGTTCTTAAGCAGTTGGTGGAGGCGGGTAGATATCCGATGAGCGCATATCCGGAGATCTACAGGTTTTTCTTTACCTTCGTTGTTCCTGTGATCTTTCTTACAACGGTTCCCGCCAGCTTTGTGGTGGGGAAGGGTAGGCCACATTTTGTCCTAATATCTCTCATAGTCGCGGTCCTCACTTTGACGTTAAGTAGGGCATTCTGGAAGTTCGCCCTAAGGCACTACTCAAGCGCCTCCTCTTGACCTCTTATATTCCTCTATAAGCCTATTCTGTATATCCCTCGGAGCCTCCTCGTAATGCGAAAAGGTATAATTTATCCAGCACCTACCTTTGGTTATTGACCTGAGGGGCACTATTAGGTCATATACGTTCTCAAGGGGGATTTGGGCGCTTATTTTTTGGTATCCCCTCTCGTAAGGTTCAAACCCCAAAACCCTTCCCCTCCTTGAATTTATTTCCCCTATGGTATCTCCGAGGTAAATTTCCGGAACGAAGATCTCGACGTTGTATATGGGCTCGAGGATGTAAGGGTCTGCCCCAGCGGCCGCCTCCTTGAATGCCAAGGTTCCCGCAACCTCAAAGGCAAAGTTTGAAGAATCTACGGGGTGATATTTCCCATCGTAAAGCTCCACCTTTACGTCTATTACCGGATATCCCGCTATAACCCCCTCCGCCATCGCCTTCTTTATCCCCGTCTCAACGGAAGGTATGTACTCCTTAGGTATTGCACCTCCGAATATAGAGTTTTTGAATTCGTAATTTTGTCCCCTGGGCAAGGGTTCTATTTTTATCATCGCTATTCCGTACTGTCCCCTACCGCCCGTCTGCTTTACAAACTTTCCCATGCCCTGCGAAGGCTTCCTTATTGTCTCCCTGTAGGGGATCCGAGGCTTAGTTATCTCAACCTCAACGTTGAACTTGTTTTTTAGTTTGGAGATTATGGAGCTCGCATGGGTTGCCCCCTGACACTTTAGCAGATGTTGGTGAAGCTCAACGTCGTACTCGTAGGAAAATGTTGGATCCTCCCTCAAAAGCCTCTGCATAGCCTCCGAGATCTTCTCTTCGTCGGATCTGCTTTTTGGTTTAACCGCAACCACATAAGGTTTGAATACGTCCTCAAAGGGTTCAAAATCAAGGTCCGACCCCTCACCCAAAAGGACATCCCCAAGTTGCGCATCCCTAAGCTTGGGTAAGAGGATAAATTCACCGGCTGAAACCCCCTCAACCTCTATCCTATCTTTACCGAAAGGAACGTAAAGGTGGGAGATTTTCTCCTTGGTTCCCGTCCTCTTGTTTAAAAGCTCTATACCTTTTGATATTTCACCGAAAGATCTCGCGTAAAACTGCTCCCCCATTGATGGATCAAACGTGGATTTGAATATTACCGCCACCCGATTGTTTCCCCCCTTGTAAGGTGGCATAAAGTGTATCAAGAAGAAGAGGAGGTGCCTTATATCCGCTTCGTTCTCAACGAAGAATACTGGATGTATGTGGGTGGTTCTTAAAGCCCTCTCCATAACGTTCAAAAGTTCCTCCTTGCTTATATCATGACCCTCGAGGAACTCTTCAAGGAGCTTATCATCCATAGATATTATCTCCTCCTTGAAATCCTCGGTTATGTTTTCCAGGTTGAAGGGCCTGCCGGGAGGGGCGAAGGGTTTGGTTTCGGGTCCTGCAAGTTCCTGAAGGAATTTTAGGGTTTCCTGCCAATTTCCGCTTGAGTATTGTGTTATTACGAAGGCGGAAGGTATGTTGTACTTTTGGGTTGTGTGGAATATACTCTCAACGGACGCATCCCATACGCTACCCGCCCTTACAAATATCATCACCGCGTCCGCCATAATGATCGCTCTTTGGCTTTGCGGTATAAACTCTACAAAGCCGGGAGTATCTATGAAGTAGAAGTGGTTATCCTTTTCTAAGTGGGAGAAGATCTTAACGGATGTGGTGGAGCCCCTCTCCTGTTCGTCGGGTTCAAAATCCAAGAACTTGGTTTCCGGTTTTGGGATACGTTTTGCCATATATAGTATATTCGCCAAAACAAAGGTTTTACCAGATAGAGGTTGTCCCGCGAAAGCTACCGCTTTTACTTTCATAGATTTTATTCTACGGTTGCAAGTAGCCTTTTATCCCGTAAATTTCCCTCAAAGTTTCCACAAAATCCTTTCTCCCCTCCTCTATGATATCCATCTCCTCCTCAAGTTTTTTCGTAAATTCCTCGCTCACAAATTCCCCAAATTCCCCACTCAAGAACTTATAAACCGCTATACCCATCTTAGTGGGAAATAGGTACCCCTTCTTTTCAACCACATAACCTCTTTCAAGGAGGGTTTTAACTATTTGGGCGTAGGTGGATGGTCTTCCAAGCCCCCTTTTCTTCATCTCCTGTATCAAGGTCCCCTGAGTGTAAGGTTGAACCTTGGGAACCTTTAGGAAATTAACTCCCTTTACTTGCAATTCCCCATCCCAAACCCTTATATTCGGAAGGACGAGGTTATACCCATCCTGCAAAATTTCCCTCACCACCTCCTCAACATACGCAAAACCGTTATACAAGACTATAATTTCTGCCAATTTAACCTTTGCTGGTCTCATTTGGGAAGCCAAAAATCTGTTGAAGATCAGGGAATATATCCTTAGGGTATTCTTTGGGTCTTCGAACTCAACGCTTCCCAAGCTCATCATAAGCCTAAGCTCGTCGGGCCTTATTGGCCTTGTGGGCCTTATACACTCGTGTGCTCCCCCTTCTCCCCAGCTCCTGGGATAAAACATTTCCTCCCCAAAATCCTTCGCTATTATAGGTTTTGCAACGGAATATTTACCGAACTCGGAAACCCTGGTGGAATCCGTCCTATGGTACGTAATAAAACCCTTTTCAAAGAGCTCCTGAAGGATCTCCATGGTTTTGTCGGCAGGTAGGCGGGAGTCTTGTAGGATAGTATCCGTGGTGTAGGGGGGTGGTGGGCCCTTTTCCTCCCCCCACTCCTTCCCCCACATAACCCTTATTTTCTCCGGTTCCCTCCGCATCTCATATGCTAAAGCTTTATCCTCAACCAAAAATGATATCTCCCTTCCCCCAAGGTCCAGAACAACCTTATAGATTCTTTTCTTAAACTCTTCGTTCCTCTCTATTATCCAACCCAAAACCGGCGTTTGCACCCTACCAGCGGAAAGATCCTTCCTTTTGAAAACCTTCCAAAGTATCTGAGATAAAGTAAATCCCACCCACCTATCCGCTATCCTCCTCGTAATTTGAGCCTTCACCCTGTTAATATTAAACTCCCTCATTTCCCTTAAGGCCTCAACGAACGCCCTGGGAGTTACCTCGTGGAATTCCGCCCTATATATCCTTCTATTAAGCGGGGATATGAGGGCGTATATGTCGTAAGCGATCTTTTCCCCTTCGGCGTCAGGATCCGTAGCGATAAAAACCTCATCCACCTCGTACGCAACGCTCCTCAAAGCCTGAATAATTGAAATTTTATCCGATATCTCCTCATCCCCACAAACTTTTTTCAAGTATTCAACTTCCGTATGCTGTTCCCCCGTCTTCTTACACCTTTTTATTGTATCGTAAATTCCCAAAAATTTTCCGTTCTCCTCCAAAACCCCAAAAAACCCACCCTCCGTCTTTAAGTCAAGTATATGTCCCAAGGATGCGGTTATTGATAGGACCCTGTCCCCCAATGGGATATCGTAAAATACCGCCCCTTTAACGATCCTCGTTTGGGGTTTTCCAAAGAAACCCGCTATGGTCCTCGCCTTGTTAGGAGATTCAACCACAACGAGCGTAGTTTTAAATATATCACCTCCGCCCCCTTTCCCCTCCCTAAACCTTCTCCTATCCTCATCTATCTCCCTTAATATTTCCTCCAAGTTAAGGCTCTCAAATTCCTTAAGTTCAACTTCAAAAGTGTGGAAGTAGTAAATCAACCTCTTTTCAAGACTCCTAAGGGCTTTCTTATCCCAATATAGGATAAGGCTTAAACCCCTCGTGAGACCCCCTGCGACCAACCTAGATGTTCTACCGCTTGCTTGTATGTAAGTGGCCGCGTCTGCCACCGTCACATAAAGCTCCTCGTTTATCCTCTCAAGGGAAACCTCGTCGGATTCGTTTATCTTATTTATAAAACTTTCGTCCGAAAACTTTGAAGAGATAAAGTTATAAGCCTCCAAGACCCTATCCTTAATTTTTGGATAATTTTCAATGTCCTTTATCGCCCTGTACTTTGAAAGGATCCTTATATAATTTCCCGCCCTGATCTTCTCCTCACTTTCAAGGATGGGATAAACCGAAACAAGGAGGTTATAAACTGAGGAAGGGTTTATTTCCGTCTTTACGGGAAAGATAAACTTTGGAACATCAAGGAAAATAGCATATCTTATCACTCCGGGCAGGTCTATCCCCCTGACCAAGGGGTTCCCTATGTTCGCCAACCCAATTGCTACATCAAAATTCCCTTTCTCCATTTCCTTATAAAGGTTTGACGGTGAAAGCTCTAAGTAATTTAAAACCTTTAACCCCTCATTTTTTAGATAGTTTGAAACCTCCTCAACCTTTTCCCTGCCGTACCTTGCGGAAACAAAAAGGAGACCACCCTTCCCAAGCCTCTTTATCAAACTGGGAAGCTGAGCTATGGCATCATCCATACCCTCAACCCACTTTACGCTATCAACTACTTTCCTGACCGTACTTACCGCCCTCTGTATATCAAAACCCAACAGGTTTTTGAAAAGATTCACCCTCTTTGTTTTGGGTTTTAGTGTGGCGGATGAAATTATTAGGACGGTTTTTCCTTCCCTTTCCCTTATCTTTTCAAGCTCCCTTAAATCCTCCTCGCTTTTCCTCTCCTTAAGGGCTAAGGAAATTTCCCTTTCGGAAAATCCCAGAAGTTTAAATATACCCTCAATGTTCTTTGAGCTTTTAAGAAAGGAATCCGTGTCATCAACGAAGATGAAGGTGAAGGGGATTTTACTTAAAACCTCAAGGTTCTTGTGGAGAAACATGTTTGTACCAAGTAGTATATCAAAATCCCCGCTTTCAAGAATTTCTTTGTCTTTTTTTCTACCCTTATATACCAAAACCCTCCTTTCAATCCCCAGCTTTTCCAAAAAATGCCTTATCCTTTTGTAAGCTTGCTCCGACAAAACCCTCGTCGGGAAGATCAGTAAAGATTTCTTCGCCAATATTGAGACGACCAAGCCAAACGTAGTTTTGCCCACACCGGTAGGGGCCACTATTGCAAAAGATCTTTTCATTAAGTACCTTTTTGCCCAAGTTCTCTGGAGGGACCAGGGTTTAAAACCCACGCATTTTTCAAAAACCTCGGAAAATTCCCTTAGATTTTCCTCTATTTCGCATATCTCCCCCAAAAATCCACCTTTCTTTAAATTTTCGCAAATCTTACCGTCCTCGGGCAAACACCTTTCGCATGGCAAACCCAATATCAACCTACGATCCGTTATGGGACCTCCACAGTTTGGGCAACCGCTGTATATCAGAAAAATGCTACCTACCTCTGTATTCGTACTCATAAACCTCGTATTCTAAATGGATCTCTTTCCATTTGAAGAAGGATGTATTCCCCAAGACTACGTAAAATTTCCCCGTTTCTTGGGCGGTGAATTTAAATTCCGTATTTATCTGGGAAAAAAGTTTTATCCTCGCCTTTACGTCCTCAAGGGGCAAACTCTCCTCAAAGATCCTCTCAAATTCCTTAAAGTCTTCCTCCGACAAAACAAAGATAAAGCTTATATCGTCTCCCTTAATTATCCGGGCAAATCCCCTAAAGTGCTGTCCCTTTGAAATGTTGAACTCGTGATATACATAACTTTGGGGTTGAACCCTGAAAGTTGAGGAAAAACTTTCTATTACGTTTTTTACCCTACCTTCCTCCTCAACCGAAGCGCAGGAAAGAAATAAGGGAATAAGAAAGAGCCTTCTCATTATTGCTGTTTGTTTTCCTCCTTATTCCCTTCCATATTCTCCCTCATAGCCTTCTTAAACTCCTTTATGGCGTTCCCCATCCCCTTCGCAAGCTCGGGTAACTTCGAAGGTCCAACGAGGATGAGGATTATAAGCAGGATTACTAATACCTCCGGAAATCCAAGGTTAAACATAGACGAGAATTTTAAGGGAGAAAGTAGCTTTTGTATCCCGAAAGATGTCCCAAAAACTTTTTTGGGATAAGCCTATAATTTAGTCCCATAATTAAGCCAAGAACCCTAACGAAATCTTCAAGGATGGCGTAAGGGATCCAAAAGGGGGCATTTTCCGAAAGGTACTCCATCTGCTCCAAGATGAACCTTAATGTGTCCCCCCTTCCCCCGTATTTTTTTAACCAAGGGTTTTCCGCATAAAAAACCCCTATGGAAAAGTACCTTTGGAAAAGTTTAAAGGGTGGATAATCGTGGGCGTGGAAAACCCTCGCTTCGGCGTTGTACATAACCTTATAACCCCTTAAAACCAGCATAGCACAAGCCAAAAGATCCTCTGATAAGATCACCCTCCTAAAACCCCCTATCTCCAAAAGGGCGCTTTTTAAGTACGCTGAGCAAACGTTTGAGTTTGAGAAGGTTTTTAGGCCGTATTTCGGTATATCTTCCGCGCTCCTAATTTCCGACTTGGGTGGATAGGAAAATAATCTAAAGAATACCTCTGGGGGCTTTGTTCCCGGAGGGGGTATGTGCCGGGCGTAGGATAGTACCACCTTTCCCTCCTCTATGGGTTTTATGAGAACCTCCAAAGTCTTATCGTTTTCGGGTAGGGCGTCCTGCGAGAAGAAAACCACTATATCCCCCTTTGAAATCTCAACTCCCAAATTCCTCGTCAATCCGTGATTAAACTCCTCCTCCCTTATTGAAACAAACACATCAGCATAACGTTTGGCGATCTCGGGCGTTTTGTCCCTTGAAGAGCTGTCTATAACTACGATTTCCAGTTTTACGGTTTGTGCCCTGAGGGATTCAAGGAGATCCTTTATGTACCTCTCCCCGTTTTTTGTGGGTATTACGACGGAAACCCCCATTCAAAGGGCCTCAAAACCCTAAAATTCCTATCCGTGAATACGTGTGTCGTGTATCCCTCCGCTACCTTCTCCTCCCCTCTAAATACCTCATAGTAAAACCTGAATTTAACCCCCATCCTCTCAAACTTAACGGAAATTTCCAGCTCGTCCCCAAAACGTGCGGGCTTTATGTATTTAACATAAGATTCAATCACAATAACTAAAATTCCATCCCTTTCCATCTCGTGATAAGGTTTTCCAATACTTTCCATAAAGGCGGTTCTCGCTTCCTCAAAGTAAATTATATAGTTTGAGTGATGAACAATGCCCATCTGATCTGTCTCGGCGTACCTAACCTTTATTTTGTGTCTGAAGTTCTTGGTAGATCCTTCCATTTATCTTCGCCCCTTCTTCAACTACAAGGATCTTGCACTCAATATCCCCGATAAATTTAGCCCCAGCCTTAAATTCCACCCTTTCACCCGTAATTTTTTCCGCATTTATCTCCCCCTGAGAAATTAAACTTCCAACCTTTATATTCTTTGCCTTTATTTTCCCAGATTTCCCCAAAAATACCTCACCCTTTATTTCCATTTCTTCACACTCAATCTCTCCTTCAACCACCGCGCTACCTTCAACAAAAATATTTCCAAAAAACCTTGCCCCTTTCCCCAAGTAAAGTTCCGTACTTGAGAAATCCTTCTTCTTCCCAAACATTAGAGCTTACCACCTAGCGCGAATATAACACTTTGCGCGATCTTGGCAAGTTTGGAAACTATTTGGGAGTTTTCAATGAGGAACCTGATTTCGTGGATCCTCATAAGGGCTAAGGCTATTATTCCGACAAACAGCGCAGATTCAAGGAAGGCAAAGAGCGAACCGCCTATGCGGTCAAAGGGTCCTAGGGAGAAGTTAAGCTTAAAAAGCTGGGCTATGAACTGTATTCCCTGATGCACGATGATGAAAATTATCACAAAGGTAACCGCGTATCTAAGATTTTCATCAAAAATGAACGTTAAATAATGGGTAAAATTTGGGGCTAAAATTGAGGCAATTACGACACCCGCAAGGAGGGCGACGAGGGCCCAAAGCTGGGTTCCGGTTTTTGATCTAAATCCCTGAAAAACAGAAAAACCTATAAAAACCAAGGCGATTATGTCAATTATTCCCATATGGGAATTATAACCTTGTAAATTTGTCCGCTATGTTCATCTTCCTGTCAATATGTTCAATCTTTGCGGATGTCTCATTTAAGAGGTTTTCACAAAGGTTTTTTAATTCCCTGAGTTTTTCCGCCTTAACACTGTACAAACCCTTAATCTGATTTACCACAAGCTGGGAGTCCATATAAATCTTTGCGCCGAAAATCCGGTTCTCCTTAAGCCACCTTAGAGCCTTTAGTAGAGCATTGTATTCCGCTTCGTTGTTCGTTCCATACCCTAATTCACCAAATTCCTTGTAAATCTCCCTTCCATCCAACCTAACAACAAAGGCGTATTTCATAACCCCGGGGTTTCCCTTTGATCCCCCATCAACGAAAACCTCGTAATTTGAGCCCCCAACGTACAAACCGTTAACCGTTATGTAATCTATTACACCCTCCGCGGTTAAACCCTTTACACTCAACCCCTCTTTTAATCTCCTCCTTATCTCCGAAGAGGATATCTCTATTAACCTATGCTTTACCAAAATTGGGTTAAACAGCCTTTTTATTTCCTCCGAGATATTTATGTCCCCCCTTGCAAGGACCAAGAACTTTGCGAGTTTTGGAAGTTCAAAGTAATTTTTCCAACTTTTTATTTCCGCCATCTGGTCAGCCCCAAGTATAAAATAAATCTCCCCAAACTCAAATTTCTCCCTATAAGCCCTCAGAACATCGTATGTGTAAGATGGTGAAATTCCTAATTCTCCTTCGAAGGTGTCCACCCTTAATCCCCTCCCCCCACCTATTAAGATCTCCACCATTCTAACCCTGTGAAAGTAAGAAGCCAAAACCTCCTTGTGCGGGGGATGGTAATTTACCAAGAACCTAACCTCATCCAATATTCCTTTTTCCACAATATCCCTGGCAAGGAGAAGATGTCCAAAGTGAGGAGGGTCAAACCTCCCGCCGAAAAGTCCCACCCTCATTGGGAGTTTAAAAGCGCTTTTACGGAATCCACCCTCGGGTCATTTGGGTAAAGTCTTAAAAATTCTTCAAGGTACAGCGTCCAAGATCTATCAACCTTCAGCTTCATATAAACATCCGCTTCAAGCAAGAGTTTTGTAGCCTTTTTGTAAAGGATCTCTGATATTACTTTATCCGCGGAATCGGAGAATATCCCCATTCCCTTGAGTCTCTGGGCGTAATATAGTCCCATATCAATCTCGGATATGTCAAGGTAGAGATTCTTGTATTTCTCGTTATAAGCCCTTGCGAGGTACAAAAGGGCACTCGCCTTAAGGGTATCCCCCAAACCCGTATAATTTTCCAAAAGCGTCCTGAACTCTAAGATCGCCTGATCGTAATCTTTAAGTTTGAAGTAAGATAGGGAGAGGTAGTATTGGCTTTTATTTGCAAGATCCCCATAACCGGTGACGTATAAAACCTCCTTAAATTTCTTTATTGCCTCGTTATATTTCCCCCTCTCAAATAGTTCAATTCCCGCCTTAAAGGATTCTTCGGGAATAACTATGTTTATTTTCTCGCTCCTTCTGAATGTTGAGCAGGAGAGCAGTAGTGCAAATAGTACAAAATATCTCCTCACAAGGTTGGGAATTTTAAGGTTGTCTTTACCCCATTAAAATACCCAACCTATGAAGGTAAAATTCCCAACAATTGGCAAGATTTCACCCGAATTTTTTGACAATTATATATTTCCGAGGCTTGGGGCAAGAAGGGAGGAGGTCATCGTACCTCCCCAGCATGGAGTAGATACGGGAGTCGTAAGGATCGGGAACGGAAAGGTGATGATCCTGACCACCGACCCGGTGTATATCCTACCCGCTTACGGTTGGGAAAAGGCGGCCTGGTTCGCTTGGCACATATTGGCTTCCGATGTTACAACCTCCGGCTTCCCACCCGCGTATATTTCCGTAGATTTCAACCTTCCAATGAGTATAACCGAGGAGGAGTTTGAAATAATTTGGAGGGTTTGGGACGAGGAAAGTAAGAAGTACGGGGCTATGGTGGTCGCGGGGCACACCGCCAGATATCCCGGAACGGATTACCCAATGGTGGGGGGAGCGACCTTCATATCCATAGGGGACGAGGACAAGTTTTTAACGCCAAAGATGGCACAACCCGGGGATGCATTGATAATTACCAAAGGACCCGCGGTGGAAACCGTTGGAATTTTCGCGAACTTGTTCCCGAATTACATAGCGGAAAATCTCGGGAGCGAGATAGCGGAGAAGGGTAGGGAATTATTTTATAAGATGAGCACGGTTGATGATGCCTTAACCGCGGTTTCGGTTGGATATAGGGAAGAGGGGGTTAGGGCTATGCATGATGCAACGGAGTGCGGTATATTGGGGGGAGTTTATGAGATGGCTCAAGCTTCAAACGTGGGGGTGATCCTTTACAAGGACAAAATACCCGTTTATGAAGGTGTCCTTGAAATTTGCAAACTTTTCAACATTGAACCTTATTCCGCGATAAGCGAGGGAACCCTAATAATTTCCGCGGTTGGAGATAAGGCGGATGAGGTAGTAAGGAGACTTAGGGAAAAGGGGATACCCGCGGAGATAGTGGGGGAGTTTTTACCGAGGGAAAAGGGTATGTGGCTGGTGGATAAGGATGGGCAGAGGCCCCTTGAGCACCCGAGGGTGGATCCCTTCTGGTCCGCAATAGATGAAGCTATAAGGAGGGGCCTTTCCTGAAGGAAATAATCCTCGCCTTTTTAACGGGTTTTATAACCGGGGCTATTTTCGCATTGCTTAAACTTCCAGTTCCCGCACCTCAAACTTTGGCTGGGGTTATGGGGATAGTTGGGCTATTTTTGGGATATGTTGTGGTGAAGATGTTCTTGAAATAAAAAAAATAGGGGGGCTTTCGCCCCCCTCCCTTTTATCTTACTATAACCTTCCGCGTTCTATTTGAAACCACAAAATAGATCCCCTTCCTGTTCGGGACGAACTTACCGACGTACCTACCGTCTGCGGTATAAACCCTAACCTCGCCGGATATTACCTCTTTGGAAGCCTCGCTTATTGAAGTGGTCGCAACTTTGTGATATAAGTTCCTATAGGTGGTATCAAATATTGGAAAACCAGACATATAGAGCCTTACCCTCTCGCTGTCAAGGTGTTCCTCCACCTTCCCGAAGGTCTCGTTGAACACAAAGCGGTAATAGTCCCAAACCACGATGGAATCTATGAAGTAAGAGGACGAAAGGAAGGAGCTCCAAACCGCGTACCTCAAGGGGGATATAGTTATAAAGTAGCTAGGTCCGGATATGTTCGCAACTCTCGCCGTTGAAGATCTAACCCAGAAGGTGTCTACTATACCGTCCCCGTCAATATCGCCTATTGGATACCTCGTGTTCAGCCTTATTAGGCAGGTGTCCACTGCTTCCCAGTTATCTCCAATTGAGGGGTTGTACTTCATAACCATAAGCCCATCTTCCCCGTAAAGGTTATCGTAGCCCTGACGGAAGTATATGAAGCCTGTATCGGTTTGGGGACCGGTGGAGTCCGTATTCATAAAGCGTTGGTAGTTCGCCCCGGGAAGGGAGCTGACGAAGGTGCAGTAAGGGAAGTCGGTAGGTCCTATGAATCCAACGATGAATACGCTATCCCTTTCGGTTCCGTTTCCGTATAGGATACCCGTTATCGTGTAGTCCCAGTATCTACCCTCCACTACACCGAGCCAGTCGAGGGAGAAGGGCGTGTAGGAAGTCATTACTTGGGGGGTGTTTATATTACCCCTCCATATCCCATACATAGGCGCAACAGGAAGAGATATTAACCACATCATACCCGAATATTATAAGGGTGAATCACTTGACTATAACTTTCCTCGTTTTGTTGCTCGATAATACAAAATAAATTCCCTTTCTGTTCGTTACATATTTCCCAACGTACCTACCGTCTGCGGTATAAACCCTAACCTCGCCGGATATTACCTCTTTGGAAGCCTCGCTTATTGAAGTGGTCGCAACTTTGTGATATAAGTTCCTAAAGGCGGTATCAAATATTGGAAAACCAGACATATAGTACCTTACCTTCTGGCTGTCAACGTGTTCCTCCACCTTCCCGAAGGTCGCGTTGAACTTAAAGCGGTAATAGTCCCAAACATCGATGGAATCTATGTCGTATGATGACGAAAGTAGGGAGCCCCAAACCCCGAATTTCAAAGGGGATATAGTTATAAAGTAGCTAGTCCCGGATATGTTCTCAACCCTCGCAGTTGAAGATTTAAACCATAAGGAGTCTACTCTACCGTCCCCGTCAATATCGCCTATTGGATACCTCGTGTTCAGCCTTATTAGGCAGGTGTCCACTGCTTCCCAGTTATCTCCAATCGAGGGGTTGTACTTCATAACCATAAGCCCATCTTCCCCGTAAAGGTCATCGTAGCCCTGACGGAAGTATATGAAACCCGTATCGGTTTGGGGACCGGTGGAGTCCGTATTCATAAAGAGCTGGTAGTTCGCCCCGGGAAGGGAGCTGGAGAAGGTGCAGTAAAGGAAGTCGGTAGGTCCTATGAATCCAACGATGAATACGCTATCCCTTTCGGTTCCGTTTCCGTACCTGATACCCGTTATCGTGTAGTCCCAGTAGTTACCCTCCACTACGCCGAGCCAGTCGAGGGAGAAGGGCTTGTACGAAGTCCTTAATTGGGGGGTATTTATACTACCCCTCCATATTCCATACATAGGCGCAACAGGCAAGGATATTAACCACATCATATTTGGATATCATAAGGGTGAATCACTTGACTATAACTTTTCTCTTTTTGTTGCCCGATATTACAAAATAAATTCCCTTTCTGTTTGGGACGAACTTCCCAACGTACCTACCGTCCGCGGTATAAACCTTAACCTCGCCGGATGTTATATCTTTGGAAACTTCGCTTATTGAAGTGATCGCAACCTTGTGATATGAGATAAATGGTGGAAGTTTGCCGAAGGTTTCTATAAAGATGTGGAAGTTCTCCCAGAGTATCTTAGATGGTCCAATATTTGAGATGCTAAAACTCTCCAAGGTCCAAGTCCCTTTTCCAATTTGTTTTTAAAACAAATAAACTTGACTTTTTTCAAAAGCCTTTATTCTTTTTTGAGCGAGTTCTATATATTCCGGGACTATCTCGTATCCTACATAAAATCTTTTTGATTTTAACGCTGCAATTGCTGTTTGACCGCTTCCCATAAATGGATCCAATACCACTTCACCTTCAAAAGTGTAGAGCTGAATTAATCTATATGGTAGTTCAACAGGAAAAGGGGCTGGATGACCTATTTCTTTTGCAGATACTGCCGGAAATGTCCATACACTTTTTGTGAATTCAAGAAACTCCTCACGTGAAATAGTGCTTTTCCTGCCGAATGGGTTTTGCCTTGTGAATGTATCTTTTGAGAAAACAAGAATATATTCATGCTGATCTCTTAAAGTCGGATTTTTTGCCGAAAGCCAAGAACCCCAGGCGGTTGATGGACTTCCCCCACCTGCTTTGTTCCATATAATTTCTCCCCTCATCAAAAAGCCAAGATCAAGCATATCTTGTATTATGTAAGCGTGTAAGGGTAAGTAGGGTTTTCTCCCAAGATTTGCGATATTGATGCATAATCTTCCACCAGGCACAAGAACTCTTTTTACCTCACGGAAAACCCTTTTTAAAAATTCTCTGTATTCATTTAGGTCAAGGTCTTTATCGTATTCTTTGCCCACATTGTAGGGGGGAGATGTCACAACCAAATGAACACTGTTTGAAGGAAGTTCGCTCATATCTTCACTTGATTTACAGAAAATTTTATTTAGAAATTCATCTGGTATTTTGTTCTCAATGTACTCAACCAATTTTTCTTTTGGAAGATCTTGGAATAGCTTGCGAGAATAAAAATCTGACGAATCATGATTTACTCTACCTGGCGAGCCAAAAGAGCTTGTTTTCGTTCTTATTCTTCTGCCCATAGTTCAACCCACCTCTGATATGGCTTGTAAATTATATCAGCTCCGATTTCTGGTTTTTTCCAAAAAATATCTATTTTCTTCGTTTGTGGGTGTTCTATTAACCTTTTGATTCCTTCATTGCTTATCTCAACACCCCTTGGATTCGTCCCCTTTTTATGGCGATACACATATCTATCTCTCCCTATTTCTTTAAAAATTTCTCTTTGGACTTCAAGTGGAATATAGTAAAATCCGCCCTCTTTACCCCAAGATACTTCCACAAGTAGCATCTCACTTTTTGGTTCATATTTTCTGTAAAAATTTTCCACTTTTTCCCAATCAACCGTCCATATAAGCTTTATACCACTTCCAGAAAACTTTCCAATTCTTTTGGGCAGACTTTTCTTTATTGTTTTTATGGAAACAGGTTTCCCGTATAATCTGAGGTCAAAATCTTCGGTAGTAATCGGGTTGGGTTTTACATTTTCATAGCCAAATTTGTAAATCAAGAGTGCTATTATAATTTGTTCTCGTAGAGTGCCAACTTCCATTCCGACTTTGCCAGATTTTGACATTTCAACTTCTGCAATAAAAAACATATAAGGCAATTTACGCTTTATCTTCTCAACTATCTTCCATTCACTACACCGAGCCAGTCAAGGGAGAAGGGCTTGTAGGAAGTCCTTACTTGGGAGGTATTTATACTACCCCTCCATATCCCATACATAGGCGCAACAGGCAAGGATGTTAACCACATCATACCTGGATATTATAAGGGTGAATCACCTGACTATAACTTTCCTCTTTTTATTGCCCGATATTACAAAGTATATTCCCTTTCTGTTCGGTACGGATTTCCCGACGTACCTACCGTCCGCGGTATAAACCTCCTTTTCCCCCAATTCAACATCCCTTATTTCCTCGCTTATTGCGGTGGTTATAACCTTATGGTAAAGATCCCTAACGGGAACCTCAAAGGGTGTCCCCATCCGGTAATATTTCCACCTTTGGCTATCAAGGTGCTCCTCAACCTTTCCGAAATAGGGCACAAACTTGAACCTGTAATACTCCCATACAATAATTGAGTCAAAGAAGGAAGATAGTGATGTGAGTTTTATCCCGTACCTTAAGGGGGAGATAGAAACCTCGTAAACCCCACCAGATATGTTCTCCACCCTAGCCCTTGAAGGCCTAGCCCAGATCGTATCAAAGGATCCGTCACCGTCTATATCCCCAACGGGGATCTTGATATTTATTGGGAAAAAACACGTATCCCAAGCCTCCCAATTATCCCCCACCGCCGGATTATATTTCATTATCATAAGTCTTCCTGTTGAGTATATGTTGTCGGTTCTTAAATACAAAAATGCGGTGTCTGTGGATGAGCCGAAGGAGGAACTTATCCTCACTCTAAAACTCGCCCAGGGCACAAATCCCCAAAATACGCACCTTCCTATGAGACCCGGAACATTTATTACCGAAAATACGCTATCCCTCTCCGAACCGCTCCCGTACATTATCCCAATTAGGGTATAATCCCAGTATGCACCGTTTGAAATACCCAACCATCCAATCATACGTAAATTTTAACGCTGAATTCTCCCCCTTTATAATACCCGCACATGGAGAGACAAATACTTTATGCGGTTCTATTCGTCGCCCTCACCTTACCCTTCGTTTTCCCAAATATCCCTTTTAAAACACCAGAACCATCCCCCGAAATAAAGCATGCTTACGAGTTTGTTGAGAACCTCCCTCAAGGTTGTAGGGTGATATTCTCAATAGATTATGGTCCATCATCTATGCCGGAAACACATCCTATGGTTATGGCGATGGCACGCCAGCTCTTCAAGAAGGATTGCAAAATAGCGGTTTTGACCCTTTTGGGGTTTGGGGGGATCCTTATGGGGAACGATGCTATGAATACCGTTTCCAAGCAGATGGGTAAGGAATATGGGAAGGATTGGGTGATGCTGGGATTTAGGCCTGGGATCTCGGCGGTTTTAACAAACATAGGGGTGGATTTCAAGTCTGTCTATGGTTCGGATGTAAAGGGAACACCGATAACGGAAATAGAGTTTTTGAAGGATGTTAAGACGGTCAAGGATTTTGATCTTGTTGTGGATTTTGCCGCGGGGGGAACCGCCGATTCCTGGATCCAGATAACGGGGGCGAGGTACGGGGTTCCCATCATAGTGGGTTCCACGGCGGTTATAGCCCCAGGGCTTTACCCTTATTGGCAGGCGGGGCAGATAAAGGGTTTGATAGGTGGCCTTAGGGGAGCGGCGGATTATGAAAAGTTAGTAAATACGAAGGGTTTGGCGACCATAGGGATGATGTCCCAAACCTTCGGGCATTGGGTAATTTTGTTCTTTATACTTTTGGGAAACATTTTTTACTTCTTTGGAAGGAGGTTTAGAAAATGATAAGCGTACTCATTGCTTCCGGCTTCCGCTTGGCTTTTGGAACCCCCTCCTTCGGATTGGGGGGCGTGAATTACACTCTAGTTGGCGACTGGTCGGCGGTCTTCTGGAACCCATCCCTCCTCGCGGATCAGCGCAACTCCTTCTCATTTGATCTTTTCAACTTCTACGGAACCTCAACTTACCAAATGAACACGAACATAGCGGGATACGATGGAGCATACCCGAGACTGAAGGATAATCTGGCATACAACCAGAAGGGTTTAACCTATATACCCTCCGCTGGCTTTACAAGGTATGGAGATTTATTTACTTGGGCTTTTGGGATCTTTGTACCATTTGGTATGGGAACTTCTTGGGACCTTTACGATCCGCCTATAAACTTTTATAACTCGTATGATCCGAACTGGAAAAAACCCGAATACCCGAAGATAGATTGGGAATCGGATGTAAAAACTGTGGCGACTTGGTTCGGTTTTGGAAAGGAGTTTGGGATGTTTAGGTGGGGTTTAGCGG
>Ga0079995_1064530_pt1 | contig 45407 bp, 40 predicted proteins | sample FaiFalFF_MnMetaG_2_FD_69198 | JGI IMG/M metagenome (GOLD analysis project Ga0079995, IMG submission 69198) | Freshwater microbial communities from Yellowstone National Park, Wyoming, USA - Fairy Falls C (FF_Mn_C) (SPADES assembly) (version 4) | ecosystem: Environmental > Aquatic > Freshwater >... | reverse complement strand
CTTCGGTTTGGTGAGGGGCTTCGGGGCCTTCCCGTTGCTGCGCTCCAGGACCTCCCGGGCGACTTCGGTAAGGGTCTGCCGGGCCATCGCCACCTCCTCACACGGCATGGAAATTCCCCCCAATTGTAAAAAGAGGCACGAGCCCTGGCTACGGGCGGGGAGACCAAAATCCTCCACCTCTATGTTGTGCATCATACACAAAGCCCCCCCATCCGGAGATCTCCCGACGGAAGATCGCAAGCCTTCGGGATGCCCTCCCGAGCCCGGGGAGCCGTGCGAATCGGAGTTATATGGTTATAGCCGATTAACAAATTTAACCATAAAATTGACCGGTTTTGACTATGAATTGGTCTTTATATGAGAAGAAAGTTTCTTTAAAATGGCGGTGAAAGGAGGGATGGCTGATGGGGCAGGAACATGGGGAGACAAGGATCTATGCAGGACCGTGTTCCCGATCGACCTCAGCATCCATTTCACCTCCTAATCCTAAATCTGGAGGAGGTCTCCATGAAGATGAAGCGCTTCAGCTATTGGAGCATCGCGCTATTGCTTCTGATCGGGGTCGGGGCAGCTCTGGCTGGCGCAGCTTTTGCCGTGAGCGGAGCGGGTTACACGACCGTCAATGAAGCGGTGGACGGGTCCAACCACTGCAAGAACGGCAACCCCGGCGTCAACTGCAATATCTACGATGGCAAGGAGTTTGTCTGGCTGAACGGCGGGCCGGCGGCCAATGGCCTCGGCCCCGATGGTCGTTACTTCTTCGCCGTTCTGGAGCCGGGCGGCCAGCCGAACCCTAATGACGGCGGGGTCAAGAACCTCTCGGATGACTTCGATCCCTTCACGAACCGCACGTTCACCGTGACCGGCGGAGAGGTTAGCGCCTACGGCGGGACTCACGATGCTTCCATCCCGCTGATCCGCCTCTTCCCTTACGCCGACACAGGCAACCCCGGCGGCGTTTACATCCTGGCGATCTGCTCTCTGGACAAGGGCTATCCCGTCGAGCCCCGAGATTGTAAATATGACGCCTTCAAGGTCCGGAAGGGTGTGGGGAAGGTGCAGGCTTTTCTGAGCGGCAAGAAGTATGAAGACGCCCATACCTTGGGGCGGTTCGATGGGGAGAACGGCTTGGCCAGCTGGCAGATCCAGATCCAGTGCACGGATGGCACCAACACCACCGTCACCACCGATGCGAACGGCGACTGGTCCTTCGCCACGCCGCTACGCTTCCCCACCACCGGCACGACCACCTGTACCGTGCGCGAGGTGCAACAGCCGGACTGGCTGCAAACCGGGAACACCGTTGACCAGTCGGTGGCGACCGGCGGCGCGACGGTGAGCCTGAGCAACTTCGTCTACACCGTGGTCCTGCCGAACGACCGCGTGAGCACCGTCGACGGGCTGTATTTCGGCAACATCTGCCGGCTGCAGTAAGCAGCAGCCTGGATGTGGAGGGGGGATGGGGCATGGAGCCGCCCCATCTCCCCCTCGGATCAGGGTGCCGGAGGCGAAGTCTGACCGAGTTCCCATTCCCAGAGCTGCTGGCACAGACGGGCGATCCCCTGCTTTAAATGGCGGCGGTATGTGCTGAACGGGAGATCCAGACGTTCGGCCGCCTGCTCCTGCGTGGGCGCAGGTTGCAAATAGGTAACCCGCAGCGCCTCATAAAGCTTCCGAGCCCTCGGCGCGGCTTCCCAGGACGCCAGCACCCGCATCAGAAGGACCCGAAGGGCCGTGACCCGCTCGCTCAACGAAGCGCCCGGACCCGTCTGGTCGAGCACCATGCGGGTGTAAAGAAGCGGGTTCGTCCGCAGGAGCTCCGGACGGACGAACCCACGCAGCGCTTCCCGGACTGCCGCCTCGAACTCCGGCCACTGGAGGATATGAACCGGGGGAACGGCCTGTTCGGGGAGGGCAGCGGACGCCGGCTGAAAAGCGCCTTCCTGCTCGGCCATCCGGCTTAACCATACGGCCGGCGGAACGGCGCGCCAGTCCTGACCATAGACCCCGTAGCGATGTCCCCCTACCTCGAAATCCGCCGCAGGGAGCCGTTCCATGCCCATATAGTTGAAAACAGGCTCCCAGAACTCGGGGTCGGCGCATGGGAAGAATGAGAACGACAGCCCGGACGTGGTCAGATGATGCTGCACGGCGCAGACGAAACAGAGGGTCTGGATGTCCGAGACCGCCTGGTAAGTCTCCCGCGCCATCCAGAAGCGGAACAGGGTGACCCGTTCGCCCGGCCGCAACGGGGACGCCCGCTCCAGGTAGGCCAGGGCTGCCCGCACCGCGGGATCCGAAAGGAGTTCGGCCTCCCCGGTCGCCGGCAGGGTGATCCACATCATAAAACCGAGGGCCTCACCGCTGGGCGCGCGCATGACCCGCGTGCCATGGGGCTGGAGGGCCAGCCACTCAGCGGCCAGGGCGGCGGAAGCATGCCCTTCGTGGTGCTCCACCATGGCAACCAGCCGGGGCCTGTCTTCCGCTCGCAGACCATCCACATGAATGGAGCCCGTGTTTTCCCATCGAAGGAACGGACGAAGGCGCGGGTCCATCCGATGCAGATAGACGCAGTCCAGGAGGAACCTCGGCAACAAAGCCCGAGGCCCCTGACGCAGACGGCGGATATAAGCGGAGCGAGCCCGCTGATGGAGCTCGACGAACCGCTCTGGCTTGCGCCAGCGCAGGTCCGCAAGCAGGACCTCTCGGACAACATCGCTCAACGCCAGGCCCTGGGGCTGCATCTCCAGGAGGGGAAGCTGCTGGAGCCATGCGAACAAGCCGGGGAGATCCTCCGGGGAGTCCACCAGCTCGCCCAGCAGATCCTCTGTGAGCGCCCGCATCATCGCACAGGCCTCCAGGGCGGCCTGATACGATGGCCCGGGGATTTCCGGGAGAAATTCCTGCCGCAACATCTGGACCACCTCAGGCGCGGCGTCCGATCGGAACGGTTGCCCATGCTGGAGCGCCCAATCCGCTGCCAGGCAGAGAGCCAGGGGATGTCCGTGAGCGAACTCCAGGATGGCGGGCTGCTCCTCTGCAGGTATCCCCCGGCGCTCCAGATACTCCCGGGCCTCCGAACCACTCAGGTTCCCCAGACGGACCAGCCGGATCAGGCCGGACCAGCCGGGATCCCTGGGCCAGATACGCGAGGGAGGTTCCCGGCTGGCCAGTAGAAGCAACACGGACTGAGGAAGTCGGGGGAAGAAAACATGGCGCAGCCAGGGATCCAGAGGCATCAATCGCTCATAATGATCGATGAGAAGGACCATCCGTGGGGAGCCCGAGGCACCATCCGATGTTTCGCCCCAGAGAGGTTGCAGGGTCTGCAGGAAAGAGGCCGGGTGTGCGTCCAGCGTTCGAGCGTCGATCTCAATGGTTGGGATCCCGTTTTCCCGGCAGAGCCCCGCATATCTCTGGAGCAGGGCGGTCTTGCCGATCCCCGGCGGGCCGGTCACCATCCACACCGGGAAGAGCCATTCTGATGCAGCCAGGGCCTCTTGAAACCATTCGATCTCCGCCTCTCGCCCAACCCACTCCTGCTGGCGCATCCGCGCCAGCCGCTCCTCCCAGAGGGAAGTCATCCTCTCCCGCCTTTCATGGGGGGCCGGGATCTCCACCAACCCACCAAGTTATTACCATGATCGCTCCGGCAAGGCAAAAAAGCAAAAAGAGGGCATCGAAATGACCGCAGCGTCGTTTCGACCCTCTGAACCCCAGACTGGGATCCCCCTGCGGGCTGGGTCTCCTCATCCCTTCACATAGCTCAGCTTTTCCGCTATCTTCCCATCCCATATGCAGAAGATATCCACGCCGCAGACATGCCCGGGCGGGCCATCCGGCTCTATCCAGCGATAAAGCCAGCGCACTCCCACGCGATCCCCGCACGCGAAGATCTCTTCCACTCGCGGCATGAGGCGAGGCAGCGAAGAAGCGCTACCAGACAGCCTGAACAGCCACCTGCTCTTCATAGCGCTCGCCATCCGGCGGTGGATACGTGTTTTCAAAGACGCAATCCTCCCCTATAACGGCCATCATCGCCACCACATCATGGCGATTGAGAGGCATCATTAAATCCATGGATAAAAAGATGGCTTGCATTGACCGATCTCGAGATCGATCAAGAGATAGGGACTTGCTATGCCTCTTCACTGGGCGGCTTCCGCTGCCACACTCAGGCGTAGAAGTGCACACAGTCTACGACCATCAACAGCCTGAGAGGTTGGATGACGTGGACGTCCTTCCTTCCCTGTCAAAGCGCCTCATTCCTCCGGCCGATGGTAGAGAATGAAGCGGCCCGATTCGGATACGCTACCGGATACGCCACTGCGCGTCATGCTCCACTGCTTTCCGGCGAACTCCTCTCCGGTAAGAATCTCCCATTCCTTGGCTACAAAACCTTCGGTCTGGCTCCATTCATCTTCGTGTACAAACATATATTGAGCGTACCACCATCTCTCGTCGGCGTTTACGGTTACCCCCTTGCAGGTAATAGCATGACTCTCAAAACTATTGCTGCCAGGATCATAGACGAGTTTTAAATCTTGAACGACGACGTCATCGGTCTGCACCCGGCGGAGGAAAACGAATTCGAGTTGGAACACCTCAAAGGTCCCTGGTTTTATGGACACGCTGTCAGAACAGGAGCCGGGGAACCATAAGCTTTCCAGGGCCAAGGGTGCTTTCCCTTTGATGGCGTGGTCGGCAGGGTCAAATTGGAGTTTGACAGTTGACTCAGCATCTGCCGTATAGGTTTTGGGTTGGTCCACGTGAGACTCGAATCTCAACTCGAAGGTTAAACACTTGCGCAATTTGTCCAGGGCTGCCTGGTCGGGTTTCATCGCTCCCTGCTGGATGTCCCACAACGCCATGATGCAGTTCGTGTGGTAGGTCACCTGAAGGTCCTGGCAGCGCTTGGGTTTGGCGAGTTTCTCCATCATGCCGGTCAGGAGGCCAACCACCGAGTCGGTGACGCCCGGCAGACCGCCGAACGCCGCTTGGGCGAAGCTGCTGAATTTGGGCGCCTGGGCCACGTCCAGGAAGGCGCAAGCCTGCACCGTCCCCTCCAGCGACAGGCCCGGATGATCGCCCTGCTTCTCGTTCCGGACCTCGACCACAAAACGGCTTTCGCCCACGGTGCTGTCGGCGCTGGGGCGAGCCAGGGGCGTGCGCCACAGACCCAAATGCACCTGGCCGGGGACGACCTGCTGGTCGGGCGACCAGCGAGCATGTTCCGGGGAACCGGCGGTGAGTTCCCATTCGATCGCCCAGGACTCTATCTCTCCTCTCAGGTCATCCAGGGTGTAGCTCGCCACCCCCAGCCAGGACAGGCACTCTCGCATGGCGTCGTGGAAGCCCTTGCCGAACTGCTCCTGGTAGGCCTGCCAGTCCTGGGGCGAAATCCCGGCGCGCGCATGGAAGGCTTTCAGCAGTTGTTCCCCCTCAAGGGGCTTGTGCACGCTCTGATCGCCTTCCAGGGTAACCTGGATGCCGACATATGCCGCCATCAGCGCCGACCGCATCACCCGCGCCCACATCCCGAGGGCGAACATCGCCTTTCCGATCTTGTCCTGACCCCACTCGCTGATCCCGGCGGCGTTAAGCCCCTTCTCGATCCCTTTCCCGGCCGCCCACTGAAGCCAGAAGTTGCCTATATCCGAATAGGCCAGCCGTCCGAAGAGTGAATCCTGGAACGGTTTACACGGCGAGATTTGGGCCGCGCCCAATCCGCCACCGGCCGGCAACAGACTGGCGAGGCGCGCCCCGGTAAGATCCGCTCCGCCCGACCTTTGGACAGGGATCAGACGGTCGAAGGCTGCGACCAGCAGCAGCATTTCCAGAAGTCCGAAGCGAACCTGTTCAGGAGAGACGGGTCCGACCGAAAAATCCACCCCCGGCGCCCGATATTGGGCCATGGCCAGCAGGAAGAGCGGGGGGAAGCTCTCGAGGTTCTGCGGGTCCTTGACAGCCTCAGCGCCCCAGGCAACCAGCAGCCGGGCGAGTTGTTCGCCGGGCGTAAGCCCCGCTTCAGTGGGCCATCCCAGATCGCTCAGGTGCTGACCGAGTTCCGCCAGATCCGTGCGCCAGACGGAAGGGCCGCTGCGCGCTTCCTGAGCCAGTTGCAAGACCTCGCGCGGTGTCACCATCAGGCTGCTGGCGGGCGCATAGGGGCGCACAAACGTGTTCTGCAAGTCGCCGGTGGCGATGCCCCCGCGCGCCAGGATTTCCTGCACAGCCTGGAGGACCTCCCCGAAAGAGGCTTGCTCAGACGTCAGGATCGCAACGAGATCGGACACTGATCCCCTGGTCAGGTCTGCCACGCCTGACGCAGTGGGCGACGCCTGCGTCACTGTGGGCGCGGGCGTGGAGGTCGCCGGCTGCGTCGGCATTGGCCTGGACGAAGGCACGCAGGCCGACAAAACCAGGCTGACCAATAAAAATGCAATCAACGTGCGTTTCATCGTTCGCGTTCTCTTTCAGCGAAAGGGGTTCTTTGCCTTTTCTCACAGTGACGGTTTGGTAAATCGGAAGTGGGCAAGATAAACCGGCAACTCCTGCTCCGGAAACTGGGCAAACAGCCAGTCGAGAAATTCCACGCTGAACAGCGGGTAGAGTTTCAGGCGCTCCTTGCTGACCGCCTCCTTGCTCAGGATGTGCGCGTCGGTGAAGCCGGCGTTCTTGGCTTCGCGGATCAACCCTCTCTCCGAGAGGGCACCGGCCAGTCAGCCCGCGAACGCGGCTTCGCTGTCCAGCACGGCGCGCGGCAGTTGCCCGTTGACGACCGAATCGGAAAAGACCAGCCGCCCGCCGGGCTTGAGCACGCGATACAGTTCGCGAAAGGTCTGTCCCTTTTCAGTGGAAAGGTTGAGGACGCCGTTGGAGATGACCACGTCCACGCTGGCATCGGGCAGGGGGATGTTTTCCATCCTGCCTTCGCGGAACTCAACGTTGGTCAGGCCGAGGATTTTCTGATTGGCCCGAGCGCGTGCCAGCATCTCCGGCGTCATATCCAGACCGATGGCGATGCCCGTGGGAGCGACTTTGCGGGCGGCGAGGAAGGTGTCAATCCCCGCGCCGCAGCCCACGTCCAGCACGCTTTCGCCCGGCTGCAAATCCGCGTAACGAATCGGATTGCCCAGCCCCAGCGCGTACGCGGTGACCGATTCGGGCAGCCAGGCGATTTCGTCGGGCGTGTACAAACTTTCCGCCACACCCAGTCCCTGGGGTACGACCGAGCCGTATGATTCGCGCACGAGGCGCGCGGCTTCCTCAGCCGTCCATTTCAGTTGAGAGGGATTGTCCATGATCGTATTTCCTCCTTGCGTAGTCTAACGACCCTGCGCGTCAGCGGCCGGACGCCGCAGGCGGACGGTCCGTTGCACGCGCGAGTTGGGCAGCTCGAGTGGACCCAACATGGCGAGTATGCGCTGCCAGCACCATGAACAAAGTCACTCCGAGCGGGGACCGCTGTTTGTGAGAATCTCGACGCGCGGCGCCAGTTCAGCTTCGGCTTTGTCACTGAAGAACCGAGCCCGGAGAGCTTCCTGGGCCGCGATGTCTTTAGGGCGAAGGCCACCCATCACATCCGCAAGGGCGCTTCGTATCTGATAGAGAGCCAGCGGAGATAGCGTGCGGACTCGGATGCCTTCGAGCATTTGATCCTCGGAGGCGAGTATGGGCACGGTAAGCCACACGCGCTTGAGACCCGACGCCGTCGGGAGATCGAAGAACGGGCTACCGTCTGCGCTCCGCTGGACAACACAGAACTCCAGATCCACTCCATCGGCGACCGCACCAACCGCGAGGGGTTGGTTCGGTGCGGATTCCCATCGGGCCGCGAAGTCCGTGAAGCCGATGGGTCCCGCCTGCGCGAGCCGCAGGGATAGCTCATCGGCCCAGACCAAGATGTCAACATCGTTGTGCGGTCGGGAGATGCGTCCGTACAGCAAGGCATCCTCGGCGTACCCACCGAACAGGTACAGCGGAGGCTCGAGATCCATCAACCGACCGATTAGCTCGAGTTGGTCCATCTTGGCATCTACCTTCGGTCTGCCCAACGTTTGGGTTTTGACTTGCGCGAGCCAAGATGGTGACCGAGAGGCGTTCGCCTTGCAGCTCACGCCTCTCGCGGATAAGCTCACCGAAGCGTCAAGTCCAAACCCGTGTTAGAACGCATCCGCCGGAGCACTGCCGTCGCGGTTCGCCCGGCGACAGGTAGCGCAAACAAGGTCAGAGCCCACCGGCACCAATGATGCCTCTGACCTAGTTGGCTTGGTCTGAAAGGCCGAGTAGGGCCGCGAGATACATCACTGCCCGAAGACGCTTCTCACGCACGGCGCCCATGAGCTCGGCGTCGTTCACAGCTAGAGTAAGGCTACCGGACGGAAAGTGACGCATCATGTCAGCAAGATCTGGGTTCGTGAACGCAGGTCCTATTCCAGGGGTGTCGCCCCCCCAAGGTCCGCCCAGTTCGGTCATTCGCCCCAGCACTCGACCGGCGGCGGCCCGTAGCTCGCCTGCCTCCTCAGTCGAGTCCTCCACGCGCGCCTTCCATTCCACGAGTCGGTCTCGGAGCTGAGAATCACGGATGAGGCCCAGCTTGCCGGAAGCTACAGCACCGTCCAGCGTGCCGTCGCGGGCGTCGAAGGTGGGCATGGACCACATTGCTTGAAGATAGATCCCGACCGAATCCGCCTTCAGTGCGGCGAGTTCAGCGGCGGACATGGACTCCAAGCGGGCAATCAAAGCCTCGTTCTGCCGATGTATTTCGATGACGCTGGCCACGCGGGTCGCATTGGCTGAGAAGTCGGTGTCGAGGCCCTGGAGAATGTCCCTCTCTTCGGTGCGCGCCTGTCGCCCATCCCACTAGGCGTCAATGCCGAACGCCAGAAGAATCGACGCTACGATCACAAGTCCCTCAATTGAGACGCGGAGCCAGTCGATTCGATAAGCCACGGTGATCCAGTAGAGAATGAATGCGTTCTAACGCCGTGCCGATAACCTGCGGGAGCCGAGGGCGACCGTCAGGTTCATCGGCTTGTTAGACGTCTACCGCAGCCGCTTCTCAAGAACATCCCACTTGTCCCTGTGCTCCTTCAACGTCTCCGGGCGAATCGCCATATGGAAGGAGTCGTACTTTCGCGGCCGAACACCGCCGTGGCGTTTGAGATAGCGCCGGTGTCCGGTAATCGCGATCTTCTGGAGGTCCCTCCAGGTGAGCACGTAGAACTCGTCGGCTCCGTGTCCCCGCAATCGGACGAGCACGCAGACCAACTCAGGGTACGGGGGCTCAGTCGGTCGACCGATGACCTGTTTCTTGCCGTCGAGCCGGATTTCGGCGAAGGCACGGGAATCAAACTGCCAGGCCCCTCCTTTGATGGCCTTCACCTGAATCGCCTGGTGCCTACCGCTCCCATCTGAGGCGATGATGTCGTAGTGGGGGACGTTTCCTGTGAACGTGGTGGCAATGAACCCGCGCCTACAAACCTCGGCCGCTACGAGATACTCGCCGACCTGCTTCGTGAGCTGATTGTCGCGGCCCGTCGCCATGCGTCACCTTTGTACGTCTAACAGTCGGCATCAGCGGCGGCGCGCAGCGCCGCCCGTTGCATGCCGTTGTTAGACGGCTGCTAGCTTACGGCCCAGCTTCCAGCGCCTTCTTGATATCTTCAAGTTCCGCCAGCGACTCCTTCCTGATCTCGCGCCCAGCTATCCACTCAAAAACGCGCCACAAGCCTTTCATCTTCATGGAGGCAGTGACACTCAGGCGGGTCGCCTCCCCTCCAGCTATCGGCTCGAAGGTGAAGTCTCCCTCGTAGTGAATCATCCTTCCATCTGCCGTCATACTGAACCTACGCGGTGGATCAAAGACAGTCACTTCACACACGGCCTCGAAGCGCACACCCATCGTTCGGACGGTTTCGCGGAAACGGGTTCCGACACGTATCGGTCCCTCTGACGTCCGCCTCGATTCAACGACCCCTCGCTGCCACTTTGGGGCATTTCCGAGATCCGAGAGAAATTCAAACACGCTCACCGCCGGACGCTGGATCTCAACGCTCCCTCGAATTGTGATCATACGAACCTCCCCATTCTTACCCGTCTAACGTCCTGGCGCTCAGCGGCCGGCGAAGCCGGTCCGCTGCAGCGCCGGGTTGGGCCGCCGGTTAAAGCCGCGCCACGTAAAATGCGTGCATGGGGTCACCTTCGAGATGGTGGACCTGAACATTGGAAAACCCAGCCTTGTTCAGGTAGTCCTGCGCCATCTGTTCTCCCCACATGGTTCCCAGTCCTTCACCACCTTGCGCCAGCGAGACCGTCATGCAGTGCATGACCGACGCCCCGTAAAGCAGCGGCCCGATCGGGTGATCGAGGTTCTCCTCCAAGCGGCTTGAGGCCGCCATGTCCATCATCAGGAAGACGCCTTCCGGACGCAGGGCGCGAGCGATGTTGGCGAGGACGACCTGGGGTTTCGCGAGGTCATGTACCACGTCGAACGCGGTCACGAGATCAAATTCCCCGGGCAGCCCAGCCGTGATGTCGGCAACTGCGAAGCGGGCGTTGGAGAGCTTCCAGCTCGCTGCCTCGGCCCGCGCGGCCTCGATGCCTTCAGCCGAGAAATCCACGCCAACGAAGCGGCTGTTGGGAAAGGCGCGCGCCATCACATTGATAGCATGCCCTTGCCCCGTGCCAAGGTCGATGACGTCAATGCCCAACCGCAGGCGCTCCACTACACCGTCGGCCAAGGGCAGGATCGCCTCCACCAGGGCAGTGTCGTACAGCGCGGCGCTTTCCTCGGCCTGGAGCCGCTGGAAGTCGGGGTACTTCTCATAGCCGACGCCGCCGCCTTCGCGGAAAGCACGAACGACATCGCCTTCGACGGCGGACATAAGCCGGATGTATTGGGTGAAGAAGGCGAGGTTGTTCGACCCGGCCGCCCGCGTGAGGAAGGCCGCGTGTTCGCGAGGAAGCACGTAGGTCTTTGTCGCCGGGTCGTACAAGACGATCCGGGCCACAACCATGCCCCCCAGCCACTCCCGCACGTAGCGCTCCTGAAGCCCGGTGACTTCGGCAATGCGCTCACTGGTCGCGGCTGGCATTTCCGCCATGGTATCGAACAAGCGCGTCTGATGCCCGATGCTTACCAGCATGCCCAAGAACGCGTCGTTGAGAAGCGCCATCATCCGCCCGGCAAACGCCTCGGCCTTCGATTGATCCATTTTTTCCGACATGGTTTGGCTCCTTTCATCCACCACAGATAGGGGCACAGCCCTTGGCCCTCTCGGCTGGCTAACGCTCGGCATCACCGACAATGCAAAGCACCCTCTGCGCCATAGATGCCATCCCTATTTTGCTCTAAAACGTTCGCATAATACAGATCAATTTCTGATCAAAATTTAATCATTCTATATTTGTTTTGGTTCTAAATTTCTTACCCATTTTCTATTATGTTCTGTGAAGGCCGCTGCTTGAGAGGATCCTGAAAGAGGCTTTCGCGGCCGAGGGGCAAAGCCCCCGGTTGGGACAGCCTGCGTGATAGGCGGCCCTTACGCCGGATCGACCCGGGGAGAGCGACGTCAGGCGGACCAGAACGGTTGAACGGGCGGCTCGGCGGGCTCTTCCTCTTTCATCCATTCCACACGAAGGGAGGCAGGGACGGTGCACCAGAACACCACGCTCTGCCCGGAGAGAATCCACACCTGAGTAGGCTCAAGGCTTCCCCCTTTCCCTACGGTGATCCGTACTGCCTGATCAGGGCGGTAACGTTCCCCTCGGGGGAGACGAACCCGGATCTCGCCCTCCCCTTTACCTTCGGCGAGGATCACCCGGTAAACCCCCGGGCGCACCAGAGTGACCGCAAACAGATCCCCTTCGGGGACGACGCGGCCGCTGTCCATCCAGACCCGCCTCCCTCGAGCGCCAGGCTGGGTGATCTCCACCCGGTAGCGTGCGATCCCCTGCGAGACATAAAAGCCCATCACGCCACCTGCCCTCAGGGAATAGGCCCCCTCGATCTCCCTCAGGGTGGCAAGATCCAGGTCGAGCTGGGAAGAGGCCTCCTCCACGCCCACGCGCACATGGGCCCGGTGGACCACTCGTTCATCCCGCCGGATGGTCAGCTCATAATCCCCTTCCTCTGGGAATCGATGGAACAGGGTGGTGAGCACGGTGAGCGACCGGCTATCGAAGACCTGCTGAGCGAAGACCGGGCGGTTCAAGACCACGTTTTTGCGTTTCATGGTTAAGCTCCCACATCCGCTTGCACGACCATCTCCGCATCGTTCACGCTGACACTGAGATTCCGAACCGGGATGCGCACCGCGATCAGCCCGTTCGAAGCCGGCATGATCTCCAGGGGATCATCCATGCGATAGAGCGGGTTGCAACGGCTGAAGAAATCCAGGATCACCGTGCCGATGGAATCGAGCAGGCCGAAGCTGACATTGAAGAGATCGCTCAGCCATTCCTCGATCTCATCCGGGATATCGAGGATGGTGCGGATCAGGTCGGCGACGCTCCCGATGATGGCCAGGATGAGATCGCGCACCCAGCCGCCAGGGATCAGGGCCTTCACGGCATCGGTGAGGGTGTCCTCGATCAGGTCGCCCACGATATCCGGGAAATCGAACAGATCTACATCGATGGTCTCGGGATCGATATGGATGTGCCACTGGTTATGGGCGGGGGGTGGCTCAACCCGCAACGGCGCGCAGAGATCCGGTGAAGGGAGCGGCAGCGCGGCGTCGAAATAGCGCACCACGAGGCGCGCGGTGAAGCTGACCTCCTGAGCGACGAAGGCAGCCAGATCGGGCGAGATCGAGATATCAGGATCGCCGCTGAAAATGCATACGCGGGGAAGGCAGATGTCCGGGATCGGCCATGGCATATCGACGCAGCCGCCGCCCACGCAGAGCTCCGGGATGTTCAGTCCCAGCGTGAACCGCAGCCGGTCCCATCGGAGATCCAGCTCCTTCACCCGGATCGTCCCATCCGCACGCAGGTCGACGGAGCCGCCCTCCAGATGCGCCTTCACATCATACCCGGCGGTGAAGCTCCCGAAGCTCGCAGAATCCGCCTTCTCGAAAACCAGGTTGCGCTGGAGGAGGTCAAAGGATCGCCGGAAGACGCCTTCGGAAACCGCAACGGTCATGTGGGCCATGATCAGAGCTCCTCCACCACCAGGTTGATGAAGGCCATCAGCTGATCCGATTCCACTGCCGGGTTATGGGGGGCAGCTGCGGGTGCCGGAGCAGGCTGCAGGGTGACCCGCTGGCCGATGGTCAAGCCCTGTTTCCTTAATAGATCCGTGAGATTCAGGACCATCGATTCGATCGGCTGGCTCAGCCGCGGCAGGAGGCCGAGGCGCAGCACGGTCCGCGTGTAGCATTCGACCAGATCCTCCATCTCCGCCGGCTCAAGGTCTACAACCTCCAGCCCATCGAGCCGCAGCTTGAGCCACTGGGAATCCGGGGCGCCGATGGCCCCCCACTCGAAGTGGGCGACAGCGAAGAGCTCCAGGCAAAAGCAGGTCAGTTTCCGCGTCGGGAGGATGACCGGTGTCCGTGGAGGGGCACCGCGGGAGGGGGCAACGGCATGGGAGGGATCCTGCCGCCCTGAGGCGGTAGCGAGGACCTCCACCGCGGGGAGCAGATCCCGGATGAGATACTCCGACGGGCAATCCAGTCCGAAGCACCCCTTCATCCGTAGCGCAAGACGCTGTTCCGGCAACGCGCCCAGCTCCGGTGGCAATCCGATCGTGTTCCCAGGGTGGAAGTCGATGCGCACATCAGTGATCTGGAAGCACCAGTTCAATCCGATAGGGGTTGGAGCGCCGAACACCGGGAGGGGATCCTGCTCTGTAAACAGGGGATTGCCTGCGGCTCTCACCTCCGGGGCGACCTCGATGGGCACGCAAAACAGGTCATGGCGTCTCGAGAAAAAGGCAGTGGCGTAGTTGAACAGCGAGGGACGCTGTCGCATCACATGACGGACGAGGCGGTTGATCCCCTCCTCATGGATGCTGCCGTAGAGATCGCTCAGATCCGTGAACGGCATAGGCCCTCCGGGTTCAGGGAAAGGATGTCCGGCATGGCGCGAACCTCGTTGCCTCCATGCCGGACGACTGCCTATTCCGGGATCACCATCCTCCGCTTAGCGTGAAAGAGGAGGCGGGAAGATCTTGGGATGGAACTCCAGTATGAGCCAGCGCCCCTCCCTCTTTTCCCACAAATTCACGGCATAACCCTTCCACATCGAGCCATCCGGAAGCACGATCTCGAACTCACTTTGCGTGAGCGCAAACTCCGGGGAGAGCATGCGGATCGAACCCGGCTGCACCCGGAGGCGCATCCCAGGCATAGTGTGGTGGAGGAACATGTCCAGAGCTCCCGCGATGGCATCCCGCCCGTGCTGGATGTCTCCGAAAGCCCCCACGCGGACGGCATCTGCTGCGAAGAAGGCAGCCGCCTTGGCGACATCCCCCGCATTCCAGGCCCGGATGAAACCCTCTATTTCGCTTCGGATGGCACGCTCTTCATTGATATCCATGGCAGTCCTCCTCAGGGATTCCATCTTAGAAACGCCCTTCTCTCATCCAAATCCATTATGCCCCAAACATGCAAGATCTTACAGGCCAAAATGTGCTCAAATTTTATCCAAAAACATGCCATCCCGGGGAGAGATTTCAAAACCATAGTGGGTAAACTCCGAGATGGGGATCCCGGTTAAGAGGGGAACCTCCCCATGTTAGAAGCCGCGCGACCGGATGCGCTCCAGGGCGCGCTGGATCCCCTCGAGGAGGATGCGATGCTCGGCCTCGTGCATGCGGGCCTCGAAGCGCTCGAGGGTATCGTCGGGGAAGATGGGGACGACGGCCTGGGCCAGCACCGGCCCGGCATCGACCTCCGGAGTGACCTCATGCACCATGCAGCCGCTACAGGAGATCTCCCCCCGCTGGTAGGCTTCGAAGGCCCGTCGGATCGCATCGCGCCCGGGGAACATGCCCGGCAGGGCCGGGTGGAGGTTGATCACTCGGCCGGGGAACCGATCCAGAAAGGCCGAGCTCAGGATGTGCATCCACCCGGCCAGGACGATGAGATCCGGGCGGTAGGGCGCGATCCGCTCAGCCAGATCTCGATCATAATCGGTGCGGTCCAGCCCCCGCTCCCGATAGGGACGCAGGGGGAAATACAGCGTGGGCACGCCCGCCCGGGCTGCCCGAACCAGTCCGTATGCGTCCTTGCGGTTGGAGACCACCAGCACCACCTCCGCCCACAGGCGGCCCGCCGCACAGGCATCCAGGATCGCCTGCAGGTTGCTCCCAAACCCGGAGATCATCACCACCAGCCGGCTTCGCGCTTCGGGCAAGGGTTTCCACCTCCTCTGCGCTTGCCCTCGAGGATATAGGCGCCGACGGCTCACGCCTCGACTCGGACTGTCCGGTCTCCTTCCACGATCTCTCCCACAAGCCAGACTTCTCCGGGCAGGACGGCCTGCGCAGGCTCCACATCGCAGGGGGGGACCACCAGGAGCATGCCCAGCCCCATGTTGAACACGTGGAACATCTCCTCATCGGGGATCCCCCCGAGGCGCTGGATGAGCCCGAAGATCGGCGGCTCCGGCCAGGTCCCCCGACGGAGGACGGCCGCGGTGCCAGGGGGCAGAACCCGCGGCAGGTTCTCATACACGCCCCCTCCTGTGATGTGACACAGTCCTTTCAGATCGATGCCTGCAGCCTCCAGACGCCGAATCGGCTCCAGATAACAGCGATGCGGGGCCAGGAGAGCCTCTCCGATGGAGGTCCCCAGCTCCGGCAGAGGCCGCTCCCAGTTCTGGTCCGCGAGCACCCGGCGGGCTAAGCTGTAGCCGTTGGTGTGAAGACCGCTGGAGGGGAGCGCCAGCAAGCGGTCCCCCGGACGGATGCGGGAACCATCTCGGATCCGCGGACGCTCCACGACGCCGACGATGGTGCCCACCAGGTCCAGCTCCCCCGGCGCGTAGACCCCTGGAAGCTCAGCCGTCTCTCCTCCCAGCAACGCGCAACCCACCTCTCGACAGGCGGCCGCCACGCTCTCCACCACACGGACGATCACCTCGGGGTCCAGACGGGCCGCCGCGATGTAATCCAGGAAAAAGAGAGGGCGGGCGCCGTGCACCAAGATGTCGTTGACACAGTGATGGACCAGATCGTAGCCGACGGTCTCCCAACGGTTCAGACGAGCCGCAACCTTCAGCTTGGTGCCCACCCCATCCGTGGAAGCGACCAGGACCGGCTCCTCCATTCCCCGAAGGGCATCCGCCCGGTAGAGGCCTGCGAAGGCCCCTATCCCGGCGATCACCTCCGAGCCGTAAGTCGAGCGAACGGCGTCCGCGATCCGCCTTCGAATGTCCCGGGCGACATCCAGGCGCACCCCAGCCTGCGCGTAGGCCTCCGCTGGCATTTCCCCCTCCCCTCATAGGATCGCGGGGGACGATCGGCCGATGTCCCGGCGATAATGCATCCCCTCAAAGTGGATGCGCTCCGCCGCCGCGTAGGCGCGGGCGGCGGCCTCAGGCAGATGCCCGCCGATCGCGCTGACGGCCAGGACCCGCCCGCCGGCCGTGAGCACCCGATCCCCTTCCCGTCGTGTGCCGGCGTGGAAGATCAGCACCCCTTCCTGGGCCGCCGCCTCCTCCAGGCCGGCGATGGGAAGCCCCTCCGGGACCCGGCCGGGATATCCCGGGGCCGCCAGGACCACCGTGACGCAGGCGCCGGGGCGCCAGCGCAGCTCGACATCGCCGAGACGGCCCTCCACGCAAGCCTCCAGCGCCGCCAGCAAATCCGTCTCCAACAACGGGAGGATGGCCTGGGCCTCCGGATCGCCGAAGCGGGCGTTGAACTCCAGCACGAAAGGCCCTCGCTCGGTCCACATCAGGCCGGCGTAGAGGACGCCCACAAAGGGGGTTCCCTGGCGGGCCAGCGCCTGCAGCACGGGCTCCATGATCTCCCGAACCACCCGATCGACGGCGTCGGGACCCACTTCGGGCACCGGGGCATAGGCGCCCATCCCCCCCGTATTGGGGCCTCGATCTCCGTCCAGCAGCCGCTTGTGGTCTCGAGCCGGCAGCAACGGCCGGGCCGTCCGCCCATCGCTGAAGGCCAGCAAGGAGAGCTCAGACCCATACAGCCGCTCCTCGATGACCACCGTTTCCCCGGCCTCCCCGAAGATGCGCTCGCGCATGAGGCGATACAGCGCCTCCTCAGCCTCCTCTGAGCTCTCGCATACAAAGGCGCCCTTGCCGCCCGCCAGACCGCTGGCCTTGACCACCACCGGACCCGGACGGGCACGCAGATAAGCTCGCGCTTTCTCGAAGTCATGGAACACGGCATAATCAGGGGTGGGGATGCCACACGAGCGCATGAGCGCTTTGGCGAAGGCCTTTGAGGTCTCGATGCGAGCGGCCGCACGGCTGGGTCCGAAGATCCGAAGGCCGGCCGCCCGGAAAGCATCCACAATCCCCCGGGCCAGCGGGGCCTCCGGGCCCACCACCGTCAGGTCGATCCCCTGCTCACGCACAAAATCGATCAGCGCCTGAATGTCATCCGAGCGAATGGGCACCGAACGCGCAGGGGCCCGCGGCTGCAGATCGGAAGCCTCCGGGGAAGGCGGCCAGCTCGTCCCCCCGTTGCCCGGCGCGACATAAACCGCTTCGACTTCCGCGGACCGGGCCAGCGCCCATGCCAGGGCGTGTTCCCGGCCGCCGGACCCTACCACCAGAACCCGTTTCCCCTTCTTCATCGCACGCTCCGGATCCCTTCGAAGGCGAGCTTTGGCGAGGGATCGCGCCAGATCTCCTCAGGGAGGGGAACAGGATATCGGCCGGAGAAGCAGGCGGTGCAATATCCTCCCTCCGGGACCGGCATCGTCTCCCGGATCGCCCGGCGCATCCCCTCCAGGCTGAGAAAGGCCAGGCTGTCCGCGCCGGCGAAACGACGGATCCCCTCCTCATCCAGGCGATGGGCGATCAGCTCCTCGTAAGTCGCCATATCGATCCCCATAAAGCAGGGGTGGCGGATCGGCGGGGAGGCAATGCGCAGGTGAACCTCCAAAGCGCCCCCCTCCCGGAGGAGCTGGACCAGCTGGCGAGTGGTGTGACCACGGACGACGGAGTCGTCGACCAACACCACCCGACGGCCCTGGAGCACCTCGCGCAGAGGACTGTATTTCAAACGGACCCCCCATCGTCGGGCCTGATCGTCGGGTTGGATGAAGGTGCGGCCGATGTAGCGGTTCTTCAATAAGCCTTCCACGAAGGGGATCCCGCTCTCCAGGCTGTAGCCGATGGCGTGAGCGGTGGCGGAATCCGGCACCCCGATGACCAGATCCGCCTCCGCCGGAGCCTCCCGGGCCAGCTGACGTCCCAGGGCCAGGCGCGCCGAATACACGGTTCCCCCTTCCCGTTCAGAGTCGGGGCGCATGAAGTAGACATACTCAAAGATGCAAAAGGCAGGGGAAGAGGGGACGCCTCCGGCGAAGGACGTTATCCCCCGTGGATCCAAACGCACGATCTCCCCCGGCGCGATTTCCCGCACATAGCGGGCCCCGATCATAGACAGGGCGCAGGATTCCGAGGCCACCGCATATCCTCCCTCCCATTCCCCCAGGCACAGAGGGCGGAAGCCATAAGGATCTCGAACGGCATAGATCGCCTCGCGGGTGAGAACGACCAGGGCATAGGCCCCCGGGCTCAAGCGCAACAGGCTCCGGAGACGGGAGACCCATGGATCCCCCTCGAGCTCCACAGCCGCCGCAAATCCCCAGGCCTCGGGGGGAGAGGCCAGGATCTGAAGGATCAGTTCGCTGTCGCTGCCGCTGTCGCTGCCGGAGGAGAGGCCCACACCCCGTTCCAGAAGACGCCGGCGGAGCGGAAGCGCGTTCACCAGGTTGCCGTTGTGGGCAATGCCCAGGGGACCGAGGAGAGTCTCGCTGAGGAAGGGTTGCGCGTTCTGCAGATGGGCAACCCCCGTCGTGGAGTAACGGGTGTGCCCGATAGCCAGATGGCCCCGGAGCGAACGCAGGATCCCCTCGTGGAAGACCTGGGAAACCAGGCCCATCCCTTTGTGCAGATACGCCACGTGGCCATCGCTGGTGGCGATGCCGGCGCTCTCCTGGCCGCGATGCTGCAGGGCGCACAGCGCCATCATCGCCAGCGGGGCCGCCGGGCGACCTTCCGAACACAACCCCACGATCCCACACGACTCCCGGGGATGATCCGCCTCGCGTCGGGCCATCGGGACCCTCATCGCTCCCTCCTTCAGGTGCCCTGAGCCGCGGGACGAAGGGCGCGGATTTCGGCATCATCGGCCAGCAGCCGTTGCCGACCCCGTGCCTGCAGGGCAGCGACCCGCTCCCGGATGGCGGCGTCGCACAGGCCCAGGATCTTCGCCGCCAGAAGGGCTGCCCCCGCCGGATCCAGCACCACGGCCGGAGCGATCCCCCCGGGCATCCGCAGGGAGGAGAAGATATCCGCTCCCCCGAAGGCCTCGGAGATCGGCGGGCAGGCGATCACCGGCGCCAGCACCTGACCATCCACCATCCCGCTGAGGGCGTTGGAGCGCCCGGCAATGGTGATGTAGACCTTAGGACGAGGATCGGCCTCATACCCTCGAAGCAGCTCCAACAGATGATCCGGCACCTTGTGAGCAGAGGCGACCCGGAGCTCCCAGTCCAGCCCCAGCTCCTCCAGCGCGCGGATCACCGCCTGGGCGTGCTCCAGATCCGATCGCGACCCCATCAGGATGACCACCAATGGCCTCGTCATCGTTACTTCCCTCATCCGGAGATATTCAAGAAAGCCTGAAGGTTGCGGCGGATCCGCTCGACTGCGGGCTGCTCTCCCGGGCGGAAGGGCTCCCCCGTCAGCCGCTCGTAGACAGCGATGTAGCGGGCAGCCGCCTCCCGGATCAGCTCCGCCGGCATCTGAGGTGGTTCGCCATCCCCCCGGTAGCCCCGAGCGGCGAACCAGGCCCGGACGAACTCCTTGTCCATGGACTCGGGCTCCTGACCGGGCCGGTAGCTCTCCGCCAGCCAGTAGCGGCTGGAATCCGGCGTGTGCAGCTCATCGATGAGAACCAGCTCGCCGTCCATCAGGCCGAATTCATACTTGGTGTCGACCAGGATCAGGCCGGCTTGCCGGGCGATCTCCTGGCCGCGGGCGAAAAGGGCCAGGGCGATCGCTTCAATCCGCTCCCAGAGATCCGCCGGCACCAGGCCCCGCCGCAGGATCTCGTCACGGGTCAGGACCTCATCGTGCGCCCCGGAAGGCGCTTTCGTGGTGGGCGTGAGGATGGGATGCGGCAGCGGATCGTTCTTCCGCAAGCCATCGGGGAGCGGGATCCCGTAGGGGCGACGCTCCCCCTGGGCATACAGGGTCCAGAGGGAAGTGCGCGTCACCCCGGTGATATACCCTCGCACCACTACTTCAACAGGCAGCGGCTGCGCCCGCCGGACCACCATCACGTTAGGATCGGGAACGGCCAGAAGGTGATTGGGGATGAGATCACGGGTCCGCTCGAACCACCAGGCGCTGAGCTGGTTCAGCACCTGCCCCTTGAAGGGGATCACCCCCAGGACCCGGTCGAAGGCGGAAATACGGTCTGTGGCGATCAGGATCAGGCGATCCCCCACCTCATAAATATCCCGCACCTTTCCGGCGCGCCGAATCCCCAGCTCCGGGAGCTCCACGGCGGACACTGCCTGCGCCATCGCTTCCTGTAACGGGAAGTTAAACGCGTTCATAATCAGCACCTCCTGATCGCGTTCTGGAAGAGGACCCAACACAGTCCGCCTTGCTCCCCGCGATGCCAGCGGGGATGCTGCCAGGGGAAGATGTGGTCCTCCGGATGGGGCATCAAGCCCAGGACGTTGCCGGCCGGGTTGCAGAGGCCGGCCACGTTTCGCTGGGATCCGTTGGGATTGAAGGGGTAGCCAGCGGGGCTGCCGGAGGCGTCCACATACGTGAGGGCGATGAGCCCCCGCGCCTCCAGGGTCTGCAGCACGGACTCATCCCGCGCCATGAACCGTCCCTCCCCATGGGCGACGGGACAATACAGCAATTCCTCGATCCCCTCGGTGAACAGACACGGGCTTCGCGGATCCGCGCGCAGGTAAACCCAGCGGCACTCGAAACGTCCCGACGCGTTCGGGGCCAGAGTGATCGTCCGCCGGCCGTCCGGTTCAAGGAACTCGGGACCAGGGAGCAAGCCGGCCCGGACCAGGGCCTGGAACCCGTTGCAGATCCCCAACACCGGCCGCCCGCTTTCAATGAACTGCTCCAGCGCGCCCTGTAATCCCTCCATCAGCTCCAGCGCCCAGAGGGTCCCCGCTCCCAGGTCATCCCCATAGGAAAAGCCTCCGGGAAGCACCAGCATGGCATAATCCCGCAGATCCCGCTCCCCGCGCAGCAGAGCAGACAGAGGGACGATCTCCGGCTCTCCGCCAGCCTGCTGACAGGCCCAGGCGGCTTCGCGATCCCGATTGGTCCCGGGAGCCTGGAGGATGAGCACGCGGGGGCGCCGGGAAATCCACGGGGAGGATGCCCGTTGGGATAAGGGAAGCCGGGAAGGCGGTGGAGGAGAGGGCGCGAGGGTGCCTCGCCAAGCCCGCTCCAGCGCCTCCACGGGCAGCCGGATCCGCTCCCGGCCATCCAGCCCCACCACCCGGAGCAGGCCGTCCTCGCTCACCCGGCCGATGCGCGCGATGGGATGTCCCTCCAGCATGGCCTCGAAAGCGGACGCATCCTCCGGGCGCACCTCGACGAGGAACCGACAGAGGGATTCGGAGAACAGGAGAACGTCATCCTCGCTGGCCGCCTCCGGGCAGGGGACCTTGCGCAGGTCCACCTCTGCGCCCAGCCGGCCGGCAAGACACATCTCCGCCAGGGCCACCCCCAGACCGCCCTCCGAAAGGTCATGGCAAGCCCGGACGAGCCCGGCGGCGATGGCGCGGTGCAGGGCGCGCAGGCGCGCCAGGGCGTGGGGAACCGGCTGAGGCAGCCGTTCCGCGCCCGGCCGTCCGCCGGGCCGGATCTGTAGATAGTGGCTTCCCGCCAGCTCCGCCCGTGTCTCCCCTACCAGATAGAGCCAGGACCCCGGCGACTTCAGGTCCATGGTGACCGTGCGAGAGAGGTCCGGCACGATCCCGAGCCCGGTGATGAGCAGGGTGCCGGGGATCGAGCGGCGCCTCCCCAGGGCATCCAGGTGGAAATTGTTCAGGCTGTCCTTGCCGGAGATAAATGGGGCCTGATAGGCGAGGGCGGCATCGCGACAACCCTGGGCGCACCGGACCAGGGCGCCCAGCTGCTCAGGGTCCCCGACATCTCCCCAACAGAAATTGTCCAGCAGGGCCACCCGGTCGGGGTCCGCGCCCACCGCCACTAGGTTCCGGAACGCCTCATCCACCGCCGCCCATGCCATCCCATAGGGATCCCATTCGCCATACAGCGGGGCCAGGCCCACGCTGAGAGCCACTCCGGGCGCAGAGCCCTCGCCCGCCCCGACCTCCAGAGGGGCCAGGACGGGAGCGTCCCCCGGTCCATGGGAAGCCGCCCCCACCAGGGGCTTGACCGCCGTGGCCCCCTGCACCTCGTGATCGTAGCGGCGGAGGATCTCTTCGCGGCTCCGGATGTTGGGATGGGCCAGCAGCGCGAGCAGGATCTCCTCCAGGTCCTCCGGGGGCGCGATGGGGATGAGCGCCGGCGGGGCGGGAGGGGACCAGCGGGCCTCCAGGATCCGCTGCGGACGTCCGTTATGGAGGAAGTCCAGGTCAAGCTCGCCGACAATCCGGCTGCGGTAGCGCAGGCGCAGCTTCCCCGTGGGCTCGAGGACGCCGATGATCGCGGCCTCCACGCCGTGCCGGTTGCAGATCTCCTCAAAACGAGGCCAGCATGCCGGCGGGATGGCCAGCACCATGCGCTCCTGGGATTCGCTCAACCAGATCTCCCATGGCTGCAGACGCGCGTCCCGGAGGGGCACCCGATCCAGGTCGACCTGAGCGCCCAGGTCGCGGGCCATCTCCCCGACGGCCGAGGAGAGGCCGCCTGCCCCGCAATCCCAGACGGCGTGGTAAAGTCCCTCATCCCGGGCCTGAAGGATCACCTCCAGGATCTGCTTCTCCAGGATGGGGTTGGGGATCTGAACCGCTCCGCGGGCTGCGGAGGGGGCCTCGGGATCCAGGCCCGCGCTGGAGAAGGTGGCTCCGCCCAGGCCATCGCGCCCTGTCCGGTTGCCGATCACCACGATCAGATCCCCGGGCTGCGGGGCGGCCGCTGACGCCTGATGGGGAAGCAGCCCGAGACAGCCGCAGAACACCAGGGGGTTGGCCGCGTATCCCGGATGGTAGAACACAGCCCCGCACACGTTTGGGATCCCCATCTTGTTCCCATAATCCTCGATGCCGTGGATGACCCCCTCGGCGATCCGTTGTGGGTGAATGGCCCCGGGCGGCAGCGCCGAGGCCGGCAGATCCGGCGGGCCGAAACACAGGACATCCAGCAGCGCGATAGGGCGCGCGCCCACCGCGAGGATATCCCGGATCACCCCGCCCACCCCGGTGCTGGCCCCGCCGAAGGGCTCCACGGCGGAGGGATGGTTGTGGGTCTCCACCTTGAGGGCCAGATCCCAGCGCCCATCCAGGGCGATGATCCCCGCGTGGTCCACGAGGGCCGAGCGGAGCCACGGCCGGCCCACCTGCGCGGTCACAGCCCGGATGCAGGCGTCCAGCAGGCCATTGATCTCCACAGTCTGAGGAGGAGCGTCCGATGAAGCGCCGGGAGGCGGACCGGTGTAGCGGATACGGGCCTTAAAGGTCTTATGCGCGCAGTGTTCGCTCCACGTTTGGGCGATGGCCTCCAGCTCGACGTCGGTGGGATCCCGGCCTCGGGCGCGGAAATGGTCCTGGATCGCCCGCAGCTCCTCTATGCTCAAGGACAAACGGCGGCGCGCGTTTAAAGCGCGGAGGGCCTCCTCGTCTGCCTCCCGAAGCGGGATGACCTCCACCACGGCGGGAGTGGGAACCTCGTTATCAAAGGGCGGGGCAACGCAGCGATCGATGGCATAGCGATGGATCAGCGGGTTCGCGCAATGCTCCACCGCCAATCGCTGCAGATCGCGCTCTTCCAGTTCCCCCCATAGACGGAAGATCCAACCCCATGCGGCGCGCTCCAGCCCAGTGAAGCCGAGCCGATGGGCCGCACGGATCAGGTTCTCCACCGAGGGATCCCGCAGACCGGGAAGAAGAGTGACTTCGATGCGGTGCGCATCCCTCTTCTCCGGGAGGACATCCAGGGGCTCGAAGGGGTCTTCCAGCGGCAGGATCTGAAAGGTTTCAAGGATCGGATCGGCCAGGAGCAGGCGGGCGAGGCGTTCGACTTCGGGGAGAGAGAGGGGGCCGTGCAAGAAGCACACGCGATCCCGTCGGCAGGCCCGCAGGCGCTCAAAACCCTGCGCGCGGGCCGTTTGCACCAGCCGGCTGCCCTCCGGATCCTCCGGCGATCTGCTTCGGATCTCCACCCGAAACCACCTCCGGACCGGACCCAGGGGCAGCGGGGAAATCTCCTCCGTGGGAGCCGCCTCCTGTTCCATCGCGTGGATCCTCCGTGCGGTCCAGGGCGCTTTCGGCCCCGGCTCGATCCCGCACCGCTCACCCGGAGATTTTGAGGCAACATTTTAACCTGCTCGATTCATGCTGTCAAGGATGAACGAAACCGGGATGCAGCCCGGGATCGTCGCCAGCTCAAGCATAGAGGGGCGAGGGCAATCCCCTCGCCCCCCCACTCGGCAACACGAGGACGCCCTGGGATCCGGGGGAAAAACAAGAGGTCTTCTCCGGACCTGCTCAATCGGAACGTTCGACGGCCTGTTGGGAGAGACCCTGCGGCAAGCGGGAGGTCAGGCGCACGCCTGTGAGGGCTTCCACCAAGGCGGGGAGCTGAGCCATCGCCTGGGCAAGGTCCCCGGTGAAGCGGCTGATCCCTCCATGCCCATCCCCGATGAGGATGATCCGCTCCGCCCGCGACAAGGGCTCCGCCAGGGCCTTCGCCAGCGCCGGCAGAATGTCCACCACCATCTGGGCCATGGCCGCCTCGTTGTATTCCCGCCACGCCGCGGCCTTGGCCCGCATGGCCTCCGCCTCCGCCCGGCCGGTGGCCCGGATGCCCTCCGCCTGACCCGCCGCCTCGGCCTCCAGCCGGTAACGCTCCGCATCCGCCAGGGCCAGGATGCGTTGCTTCTCCGCCTCCGCCGGCAGCTCGACCGTCGCCGCGAGCTCCCGCCGCTTGCGCTCGATCTCCTTCTCCTCGATCTCAATGGCCAGCTCCTTCTCCACCCGGCGGACCGCCATCTCCTCCCGCTTGACGGCCTGGGCGACGCGGTGCCGATGCAGCTCGTAGGCCATGTCCGCTTCCGCGCGCCGGGCCTCCAGCTCCCGGCGAGCCTCCTCCACCGCGCGGTCGGCCTCCAGGCGGGCGATGCGGGCCACCCGGTCGGCCTCGGCCTCGGCGACGGCCGCCTGCTGACGCACCTGGGCGATCCGCGGCCGGCCGATGGCCTCCAGATAGCCCTGCTCGTCGGCGATGTGCCGCACGGTGAGGGAGAGGATGTCCAGGCCCATGCGTTCCAGATCCTGCCGGGCCGCCTCGCGGACCTGGCGGGCGAACTCCGCCCGGCGCAGGTAGAGGTCCTCCACGCTCATCGTCCCCAGCACTGCCCGCAGATGCCCTTCGATCACCTGCAGGGCCACCCGCCGGATGTCGTCCTTAGACTTGGAGAGAAACTGCTCCGCGGCCAGGGCGATGGAGGCCTCGTCGCCTTTCACCTTCACCTGGGCGACGGCGTCCACCACCATGCGCACACCCTGCGCGGTGTAGGCATCCGCGGTCTGGATCTCGATGGTGAGCAGCTCCAGGGAGAGCCGCTGCACCCGCTCCAGGATGGGCCAGACGAAGGCGCCGCCGCGCACCAGCCGGTAGCCCACCACCCGCTTGCGCCCATCGGGATCGACCACCTTGCGCTTGCGGCCGGAGATGATCAGCACCTCGTTGGGACCGGCCTTGGTGTAACGCCACGCCCAGAGGGCGATCAGCCCGGCCAACACCGCCAGAGCCAGCATCCCGATCGCCAGCATCATCGTTCACCTCCTCAGATCCGGAAATGCGCGCTCAGCCTGTGCAGGCTTCTCCATCCGTTTCATCTCCAGGCGCAGCGCCTGGGGATCCGCCAGGCAGCCCGCCGCGTGAAGGGCCTCGCCGACCCGTCGCCACAGATCCGCCGGATCGCCGCCCACGAAGATCGTCCATCGATCCTCCTCGGCGTAAACAGCCATCCAGCGGTCTTCATACCGGTAGACCGGGAGGAGGACCGCGCGGAACCGCGGTCCGCTCGCATAGAACCGAAGCCCGGCCATCGCCTCCGGCAGGGCGCTCGCGAGGACCTCCCACGCCGCTGCCGACCAGACCTCCAGGGCCAGATCCTCCGGGACGCGAAGCCATCCGCGCTCCAGGCCCCGGGCGGCTACGACTTTCCACAGCGACCAGATCCCCGCTCCATCGCCGGGGGCCGACAGCGGGGCGCCGGCCAGATGCAGGCGCCAGCTGGTCCCGCTCCAGGCCACCGGCATCCAGGGGCCCCATCCGACGGCCGGCCGGAAGACGGCGGCGGGCGGGACCCACGCCAGCTCCTCCGATAGCACCCGCACCTGAACGGCTTCCACGGGCAGGCCGTGCGCATCCGCCACGCGCCGGCGCAGGGTCCCCAGGTCCATCGCCTCCAGGATCGGGCCGTCCGGCTCGTGGACCCGCCATCCCTCTCCCCAGGGATAGATCGGGATCAGCGCGGGATCGTGAGGTTCGGAGCGCTGGAGGGCATAGGGGGGAAGCTGGCCTGCATATTCGAGCGCCCGGAAGACGTCCTCCGCCTGCTCACGGAAATCGGGGATCGCGGTCGCCTCGCAGCGGCAGCCCCAGATCCGTGCCCGATAGCGCTCCCGGAGCGTCCCGTTGATCCGAACCTGCTCGAAGAACACCGGAACCCGAAACCCCCATCCGCCGATCTGTCCCTCCAACACCCCCCAAGGCCCGCCGTTCCGGGAGGAGTTGGGAAGCACGCGAAGATGGAAGAGCCGGTCGTCCACCGATAACCCGACGGGCGATCGAACGGATGGGACGCGGACGACGCGGTTTGCTTCGGCCTTCACCCCCTCGGCCTCAACGCGTAACGCTTCGACCTGGTGCGGGGAGAGGATGGATCCGTCGCTGTTCGATCGACGGGCCTGATGGATCCGGTGCGGGAGGATCCCCCACAGGAGCAGGAAGAAGGCGAACCCCAGGCCTCCGAGGATGACCTCCATCTCCCATCCCATGGCTTTCCCTCCTTTCACATCGCTTCAACGGGAAGCCGGCGGCCGGAGGGGTAGGCCTCGGCCCCGTGCTCGGTGAGATCCAGGCCGATGCGCTCCTCCTCCGGGCTCACCCGCAACCCGATGGTCGAACGGATCAGCCAGAAGACCAGGAAGCCCGTTCCCAGGGACCACGCGGTCACCGTGAGGATGCTGACGAGCTGGGCGACCAGCTGCGCCCATTCCCCTACGATCAGACCCCGGACCCCTCCATAGGTCCCATCGGCGAAGATCCCGACAGTTAGCAGGCCCCACAGGCCAGCGAACCCGTGTACCGCCGAAGCTCCGACCACGTCATCCACGCGGAGGACGCGCTCGACGAAGGCGGAGGCGCCGATCATCACCAGGGCCGCGATCCCCCCGATGAGCACCGCCGCCCATGGAGCCACGTAGGCGCACGGGGCGGTGATCCCCACCAGGCCGGCGAGGGCCCCGTTGCACGCCAGGGCGAGGTCCAGCTTGCCGGTGCGGAAGAAAGCGAAGTAAATCGCCACCACCGCCCCGGCGGCCCCGGCCAGGAAGGTGTTGACCGCGATCATGGCGATCCGAAGATCCGTCGCCGCCAGGGTGGAGCCAGGATTGAATCCGAACCAGCCGAAGAACAGGATGAAGGTGCCCAGGGTCACCAGGGTCAGGCTGTGCCCCGGGATCACGTTGGGCGTGCCGTCGCGATTGAAGCGGCCCAGGCGGGGGCCCACCATGGCCGCTCCCACCAGGGCCACGAACCCGCCCACCGCATGCACCACCCCGGATCCAGCGAAATCCCGCGCCCCGACCCCTTCCCCCAGGAACGGCAGGTAAGCGGAGAGGTTTCCCAACCAGCCCCCGCCCCATACCCAGTGGCCGTAGATGGGATAGATCAGCGCGGAAATGAGGAAGCTGTAGGCCAGGTAGGCCGTGGTGCGGGTCCGCTCCGCCATGGCGCCGGAGACGATGGTGGCCGCTGTGGCAGCGAAGACCATCTGGAAGAACCAGAGCATGGCCGTCTGATCCTGGTAAGCGGATCCGGCGAGGAAGAAGCCGGAGAGGCCGATGAGCGGCGTGCCGCGCTCCAGACCGGGGGCCAGGCCCGACCCTCCGAACATCAGCGCGAACCCGAAGGCCCAGAACGCCAGCCCTCCGATCAAAGCATCCATGAAGTTTTTAGTCAGAACCGCGACGACGTTTTTCGCGCGGGAGAACCCCGCTTCCACCATCGCAAACCCGGCCTGCATGAAGAACACCAGGAAAGCGGCGATCAGCGTCCAGGCGAAGTTGATCGCACGGCCCAGCTCCTCCTTCGCCGCCTCCACCGCCTCGCTCTCCGGGCCGGACCCCTGCGCCAGCGCCGGAGAGGACATCACGGCTCCGATCAGGATGGCCGCGATCAATGCGATGGCGATCCGTCGACACCGCCGATACATTGGAGCACCTCCTTCGCGCCGGTTTTGCCTCCAACCGCGTTCAACACCGGGGCCTTCCAGATTTCCTGGGCAGGTGATCCCTTTCGGCCACAGGATATGTAGGGCAACTGCTCGCAGTTGCCCTACTGCGGAAAAACTGGAAAGCCCTGGTTCAACGCCGGGATGCTTGCAGACGAACAGCGTCCTCCCCCATCCCATGGGACGCCGGGGCCCAGGGGTTCCGAATCCGGAGCGAGAAAGGCCAGGGCCTCTTCAGGAAGGTCAGACGGAGCAGAAGAGGCGTCAGCACGGTGGTCAGCATCGTCATCAGGAGGATATCCGTATAAAGCCCCGGCCCCAGGATCCCTATCTGACGGCCCAGCGTTGCGATCACCAGGGCCACCTCCCCTCGGGAGACCATCCCGGCGCCTGTCTGGATCGCCTCCCGAGGCGTCAGCCCGCCCAGCCATGCGCCGAACCCGCTGCCCAGCCACTTGCTCAGCACCGCCAGAAGGAACAGCGCCATCCCAAAGAGGGACAGCATCCCCCGGTCCGGAGGTTGGGCTTCCAGGCCCACGGCCACAAAGAAGATGGGGATCAGCAGGCCGTATCCGAGAGCCTGGACCCCCTGGGGGATGTGCTCCCGCAGGGGCGTGCGGGCGATCCACAGTCCGGTCAGGTAAGCGCCGGTGATCGCCGCCACCCCACCCCATGCCGCCGCGGCCCAGCTCATCCCCATGACCAGCGCCACCACCAGGGCCAGCCCTCCTTCGTTCGGATAACGCCGGGCGATCCAGCGGGCGATCGGGGGGAGAAGCCAGCGGCCGATCCCGAAGGAGAAGACCAGGAAACCGACCATCCGCAATAGCGAGGGCAGGGGTTGTCCCAGCCCGACCAGCCCCGTCACGATGGCCAGCAGCCCCATCGCCAGGATGTCATCCATGACGGCGGCACCCAGGATCGTCATCCCCACCCGGCTCTGCGCGCACCCGAGATCGCGAAGGGTCCGCACGGAGAGGCCCACGCTGGTGGCCGTGAGGGCGGCCCCGAGGAAGAGCCCTTCATGCCAGGAGAGCCCCGCGAGGAGCCCCAGGGCCAGAGCGCTGATGAAGGGCAAGAGCACACCGCCCAGGGCCGTCATCAGCGCCCCTCGCCCCGTCTCCCGGAGATCCTGAGGATCCGTCTCCAGACCGGTCAGGAACATGAGGAGCAACACGCCGAGGAGGGCCGCTGCCCGGAGCTCCTCCCCGGGATGAAGCCAGCCCAGGCCGGCTGGGCCCAGGAGGAACCCCGCCAGGAGCTCCCCGAACACCGGCGGCAATCCCAGGCGGGCGCAAAGCTCTCCCCCCAATCGGGCGCTGAGGAGGATGAGCGCCAGCCCGGGCAGCACCGAGAGTTCCCTCATCTATCTCCCTCCGGCTATCGGTTTGCGCCGATTGTAGGGAAAGCCGGGGAAGCTCCGCTACGGTCAGGAGGAATGAAAACCGCGAGGCCGGTTTTGGGCGGGGCGCACAAATCCGTCGCCGGACAGGGGTCCAAACCAGGGGGTGGACATGGGGACGTCCACCCCCAACCGTCTCAATACACGTGGAAATACCGCTCGATCTCCCAGGGGCTGACGTGGCGGCAGTAGGCTTCCCATTCCAGCCGCTTGGCTTCGAGGAAGCGCTCCGCCGCCAGCGGGCCCAGGGCCTCCTGGATCACCTCGTCGGCCTCCAGGGCCTCCAGGGCCTCCCCCAGGGTGGCCGGCAGGCGCTGGATCCCCCGCGCCTCCAGCTCCGCCGCCTCCATCGGGAACAGCTCCTCCTCCACCGGCGGCGGAAGCGGCAGCCGCCGCTCGATGCCATCCAGCCCGGCCGCCAGCATGGCCGCGAAAGCCAGGTAAGGGTTGCAGGCCGGATCGACGCTCCGCAGCTCGATGCGGGTGGATTGATAGCGCCCGGGCTTGATGGCCGGGATGCGGATGAGGGCGGAGCGGTTGATGCGGGCCCAACTGACGTAAGGCGGCGCCTCAAAGCCGCCCAGCAGCCGCTTGTAGGAGTTGACCAGCGGGCAGAGCACCGCGCACATCCCCCGAGCGTGGGCGATCTGCCCCGCCAGGAAGGCCTTGGCCAGGGGCGAAAGGCCGTAATCGTCCTCCGGATCCGCGAAGGCGTTCCCCCCGTCCTCCAGGCGGAGCAGGCTCTGATGGGTGTGCATCCCGGATCCCGCCCGCCCCTCCAGGGGCTTGGGCATGAAGGTGGCATGGAGGCCATGGGCCTGAGCGATGTGCTTGATGACCAGCCGGGCGGTGACAAGGTAATCGGCCATGCGCAGGGCGTCCGCCGGCTGGAAGTCGATCTCATGCTGGCCGGGGGAGATCTCGTGATGGCCCGGCCCGGCCGGGATGCCCAGCGCCCGCAGGGTCTCCACCATCTCGCAGCGAACCCGATAAGCCAGATCCGTGGCCAGATCGAAGTAGCCGATCTCGTCGTGGGGGGCCGGGGCGAACCGCTCCCCTTCGGCGCGGAAGAGGTAGAACTCCAGCTCCGGGCTCACCACGTAGGTGTAGCCCATGCGGGCCGCCCGCTCCATCACCCGGGCCAGCACCGCCCGGGGATCCCCGGCGAAGCGCTCCCCGCGCCGGTTCACCACCCAGCAGATCACGTGGGCCGTCGTCCCCTGTCCCCGGGTCCACGGCAGGACGGTGAACGTGCTGAGATCGGGCTTGAGATAGAGATCCGACTCCGCCACGCGGGCGAACCCCTCGATGGCTGATCCATCGAACCACTTCCCGGTCTCGATGGCCTCCGGGAGATCCTCCAGGGGGATGGTCACCCCCTTAGGGGCCCCCAGGATGTCCGTGAAGCGCAGGATGACGAAGCGGACGCCCGCCTGGCGGGCTTCCTCAAGCACGCGGTTCGGATCCACCGCCGGGCTGTGCATGGGACCTCCTCAACATGGGTCGGATTTTGAGGGCCAGCTGCAGCCGGAAACAATCCTCCCAGCGTCGCAAATCCATCCCGGTGATCTCCTGGATCCGCCGGAGCCGATAGGCCAGGGAGTTGCGGTGCAGGAACAGGCGCTCGGCCGTGCGCTGCAGGTTCCCATCGCAGGCGAAGAAGGCCTCCAAAGTGGGGATCAGCTCGGCGTGATGCTCCCGGTCATATCGCTCCAGAGGGCCGAGGACCTGCTCGTAGAACTCCTCCAGGAGCTCGCTCTCCCGCAGGGGGTAAAGGATACGGTAGACGTCAAGCCGCGCGTAGGCCAGGGCGCGGTTCCCTCCCAGCAGGGCCTCCACCATCTGCACGGACTGGACCGCCTCGCGGAAGGAACGGGCCAGGCCGGCGGGGCCGGCGTAGACCCCGCCCACCCCGGCCGCCAGGCGCGAGAGGCCCAGGGCGCGGACCAGCTCTGCCCGCAGGCCCTCCACCACCGTCTCCGGATCCGCCTCCCCGCCCGGAGGCGGGAACACGAAGGCGATCCCCTCGGCCATCGGCTGGACCCGACAGCGGGGAAAGCGGGCGGTGAGGCGGCGGATGGCCTCGGCGAGGCGCTCCGTGTCCCCTTCCGCCTCCGGCGCCCGGAACACCGCCACCGCCATGGGCTCCTCGATGGGCTCGTTGAGGATGCGAGCCCGACGGCGGGCCTCCGCCTCCGGGAGCTCCCCGCGCAACACCTGGGCCAGGAACTCCCCCCGGACCCGGGCCTCCGCCGACCACAGCGAGCGCTCCCGGATCAGCACCAAAGCGCAGGCCGCGGCCGCCTGGGCCACCGCCAAGCGGTCCCGCTCGGTGATCCTCCCGGTGGTCCCAAGCAGACAAACCGCCCCGACCGGCCGCCGCTCCAGGAGCACCGCCCCGGCCAGGCAGATCCGCCCCGCGGCGTCCGGGCCGAACAGGGCCACCGGAGGCTCCCCCCCTTCCTCCCGCAGGGGCAGGCGCCGCAACCAGGCCCGACGCTCCATCTGGCCCGGTGGAGGTTCCGGAGGTCCGGGGAGATCCGGCCAGGGGCTCCCCTGGGCGTCCTCCAGCCATACAGGCTTCCCCGTCGCCTCCTCCAGCGTCCGCAGGATGGCCGGGAGACCCTCGCCGGTCAGGGCCGCCTGCTGAAACCGGCGCTGGAGCTCCCGTTCGATCTCATAGAGGGCCTCCCGGCGGGCCGTGATGAAGCGGGCGATCTGATTGGCCAGATCCGCCAGGCTGATCCCCTCCGGCAACGCCAGGAGCGGAAGGCCGGCCTCATCGGCCAGCGGGCCCCAGTCCTCCGGGGCCGGCCCGACCACCGCCAGTCCAGCTGCCTCCCGCTCCAGGGCCACCTCCAGGAGGGCGGGGAACGAGAGGGGGGGTTCCCGCATGAAGAGCAGGTCGACCGAGAAGAGGAGGAGGTCCCCGCGCTGGATCGCCGTCCGCGCGGGGAGGGTGCGGAGCAAGGTGGCCCACGTCACCTCGCGGTCCAGCCCGTCCCGGCCGCCGAGCACCCGCGTCCCCGGCGGCAGGGTGGTCTCCACCAGCTCCCGTAACGGAACCCCACGCATAGACCGTTCGTTCTTCTCCATCGAAGGAAGAGAAGGCCACCGCGATCTGGAGCGGATGATCGAACCCGTGCGCGCGACATCTCTCTAAGGCCTGATGGGCACCGGGAGGATGCGCCGAATCCATCGTCCCGTCCCGCAGGAAAGTCGCGCGCTCAGATCAGACCGTGTTCCCGGGCGTAGCGCACCAGCTCCACCCGGCTGTTCACGCCCAGCTTGCCCATTAGATTGGCCCGATGCGTCTCCACCGTCCGGATGCTGATCCCCAGCTCCTCCGCGATCTGGCGGTTGGTGTAGCCCAGGGCGATCCGCCGCAACACCTCCAGCTCACGGGGCGTCAACGGCTCCACCGGAGAGACTTCTGGAGGAGGCGGTGCCAGGTCCCTCAGCAGCGCTCGGGTCATCGCCGGATGGATGTAAAGCTCCCCCCGCCAGACAGCCCGGATGGCATGGACCAGCTCCGCCTCCACCGCACGCTTGATGATGTAGCCGGAGGCCCCCAGGCGGATCGCCTCCCGCAACAGGCCCTCGTCCTCGTGAACGGTAAGGATCAGGATACGGGTCCCCGGCAAGTTCTTCCGGAGAAAGCGGGTGACCTCGAGCCCGCCCCGTCCCGGCATGCTGATATCGAGCAGGATGACGTCCGGGCGCAGCTCCAAGGCCTTCCGGATCGCATCCTCGCTGTCGATGGCCTCTCCGACGACGGCCATGTCCGGCTCGTCCCTCAACAACGCCCTCAGGCCCGCTCGCAACAATCCGTGATCATCCGCGATCAGGATCCGAATGGGCATCCGGCACCTCCACCACCAGGGTTGTCCCGGAGCCGGGCGCGCTTTCCAGGATCAGCGTGCCGCCCAGCTGCTCCACTCGCTCCCGTATGCCGAAGAGCCCGAGATGGCCATTCCGCATCGCCCGCTCCGGATCGAACCCGATGCCGTTGTCTTCCACCACCGCGATGATGCGATCGCCCCGCCGCTCCAGGAGCACATCCACACGGGTGGCCTGAGCATGGCGGACCACATTGGTCAGGGCCTCCTGGAGGATGCGATAGAGGGCGATCTCCACGCGAGGCGAGAGACGGCCCTCCCCCAACCCGATGGTCTCCAGCTGGATGTCCAGGCCGTATCGGCGGCGGCACGCCTCGATATACTGGCGCAGGGCCGCCACCAGTCCCAGATGGTCCAGGATGGCCGGCCGTAGATCGATGGCCAGGCGATGCAGGTTCTCCATGATCTCCTCGGTCAGGCGCTTCAACTCCGCAACACGGGCCCGCACGGCCTCAGGCTGGTGGGCCTCCCGCTCCAGCAACCCCAGGCTGACCCGCAGGGAGGTCAGGGCCTGTCCCGCTTCGTCATGGAGCTCCCGGGCGATGCGCCGGCGTTCCTCCTCCTGAGCGGACAGGATCCGCTCCAGGAGCTGGCGGCGCATCGCCTCTCGCTGCCGCAGCTCCTCCATACGGCGCTGGCGTTGCCGCTCGGCATCCAGAGCCACCGCGATCTGTCGCCCGATGGCCTCTACCCATTCGATCATCTCCGGCGGGGCCTCAGAGGAGGGGATCAGGAGGTTCAGCACCCCCAGGATCCGATCCCGGGACATGAGCGCGACGCTCAGGTGACGATCGAACCGGGCCTCCGGGCCTCCTGCCCGTCGGGCTTCCTCCAGGGCGGGGCACGACGACCACTGAACCAGATGGATCCCTCCCCCGGACTGCTGGATTTGCCGGGCACACGGGCATCCAGGGATGAAGTCCTTCAGGCGGGCGGCGAAGCCCGGGGAGAGCCCGTGCCAGGCGGCGAGGACCGGGGCTGCCTCCCCATCCTCCTGGAGGAGGATCCAGCCGGCGGGGAAGCCCATCGCCTCCATGACGCTCCGCAGGGCGACGTCCGTGATCTCCGGGAGGGAGCGCGCCTCCGAGAGCGCGCGGGCGACGGCGTTCATCGCCCGCAGCTCCCGGTTCTGGCGCAGCAGCTCCCCCTGATAACGGAGCAGGTGATCCATCATCGCGTTGAAGGCCGCGGTGAGCTCCCCGATCTCATCCGCCATCCACACCCGGGGGCGGCGACTCAGGTCCCCCTGCCCGGCCGCCCGCACCGCATCCACCAGCTCCAGGATGGGACGGCTCAGGACACGGGTGAGCAGCAGAGCGGCGATCCCCCCGACGAGGAGGGCGAACAACGTGGTCGCGATGAGCCGTTCGGTGGCAACCCACACCGCCTGCTCCAGGCGCCGGTGAGAGAGCCCCAGGCGCACAACCCCCAGCTGCCCCCCCAGGATGGGAAAAGCGATGTCGGTGAGCAGTCCCTCATCGCTATCCAGGATCTGAACGCTCCACGGCTGCCCCGGAGGGATCGGGTTGAGGGGAAGCAGATCCGCGGGCACCCGGACGGGGAAGGAGTGGGCGATCACCTTCCCCTCGGAATCCAGGATGATGATGTAGCGGACGTCCGGATTGGTCTCCAGAGTGCTCCGAAGTTTCTGATGCACCTCGAAGAGATTCTGTGTGAGGATGAGATCGATGGAATCCTCCGCCAGATCACGCGCCAGGGCCAGGCCTCGCTCGTGCAAGCTCTGCCGGAGCTGCGCCGCCAGCTGACTCTGCACCTGAAGGGTCACCGCGAGGCCCAGGAGCAGGATCACCCCCAGGACCATCCCCAGCAACTTATAGCGGATCGAAACCCCGGTGATCCGGCGCCACATCCCCCGCATCCGCTCCCCCTGCCATCGCGCTCCACCCTTCTCTACGGCCATCCCCGGACCTCTGTGGCCATACGGCGGATCCCCTCGTAAATGGTGGGATCCGGAGGCAGGAAACGTTCCACCCGCAACATCGCCAGGGCCTTCTTCCCCCGAGGATCCTGATCCATCGTCAGGAAAGCTTCCCGCAACGCCTGCTTCAACGGGGGGGCCAGACCCGGATGAACCACCACGGGTGGAACTCCGAAAGGAGGTGAACGCTCGATGACGCGCAGCCGGGCGATCAATTCCGGCTCGTTGAGGAGGAGCGTCTCATACACCAAGGAGTCCACAGAGGCCCCATCGGCCAGCCCCCAGGCGACCGCGCGGATGCTGTTATCGTGGCTATAGGTGAAAAATGTCTCCCCGAAGAACCCCCCAGGGTTCTCGCCCATGCGGGCCAAGCGATACTGCACATACAGACGGCCGGAGTTGGAGAGGGGATCTGTGAACGCGAAGCGACGACCGCGGAGATCCTCCAGCCGGTGGAAAGGAGAATCCGCCGGGACGATGATCAGGGCGTGATAGGTGGTGGCCCCGTTGATCTGAGGGATGGCTAAGAGCTCCATATACCCTTCGCGCTCCCCTTCCACGAAGGCACCCCCGCACACGAAAGCGAGGTCCGCTTGGCCGGTGCGGATGAGATCGTTGATCTCCGCGTAGGTGCGGCGCTGCAACAGCTCCGCCGGCCGGTCCAATCGATCCGCCAGGTAATCCAGAAGGGGGATGTAGGTTTCAAACGTCACGCGGGGGGAGATCACCGGAGCGACCGCCACGCGCAGGGGCAGACGCCCCACGCCTGGCCCCGGCGCGACCACCGCCCCCTCCCGATCTGCGTTCAGACGCACATAGGGGTAAGACCGCGGAGCGCACGCCCCAAGAAGCAATAACGCCCCCATCACCCCCACGAGGGATCGAAGCCAGCCCGACGCCGGAGAACGCATCCATCCTCCCTTCTGTCCTTCTGTCCCAGCAGGCCGCGTATCGCCCCGCCGGATCCTCGCCTTCTATTTTAAATTGATCCCGCTCCCCCTCGATGACCGTCAGGAACAACCCGGGAGCCCCCCTCCCTCGATGCGATCCTCACGCCTGCCTGCAGGAAGTGGGCAGGATCCAGCAAATCGGATAATATATTCGTGGAGGCGAATATGAACAAGATGGCGGAAGCGGCCGCCCGAGTCTTTTGGGCTCTGGGGATCCCCACGCGGTTGCTGGTCGTCATGGCGCTGGCTCAGGAAGGAGAGGCCTGCGTCTGTCATCTGGTCGCCATGTTGGGGATGCGCCAAGCTCTTGTGTCCCAGCACCTGATGGCTCTTCGGAAGGCCGGGCTGGTTGTGGCCACGCGGCGAGGACGATACGTATACTATCGCCTTCGTTACCCCTGGATAGCCGGCTGGATTCGGAGGGCGCTGCGGGCCCACAAAATGGAATGGCGCAGGCTCCCTGCGCCGGCCCGCCAATGCCCATGCCCGACATGTCGGACAAAACCCCCCGCGCCTATGGGGAGGTAAGCCATGAAGATCCAGATCCTGGGAACGGGATGTTACAACTGCGTGCGGCTGGAGTTGCTGGTGGCGGACGTCCTGGCGGAGCTCGGGGCCTCTCATGTCGAGATCGAGCGGATCGATGATCCGCTCCAGATCCGACATTACATCCCCGAGGATGAGATCCCCGGTCTGGTCGTCAACGGCATCCTGATGAGCAGTCGCACCGTGCCCGACAGGGAAACGCTGAAGGCCTGGCTGGGGGAAGCCGTAGCCCGCGCGGAAGGCAAGGCTCCCGCCGCGTAGATCAAAGGAAGGGGCCGTCATGCCATGGGCGGGACTCCCCTATCCTCCCTTGAGGAAGCCCGCAAAGGCATGACGACAATCCGCGCAATATTGCCGTAAGTAACGCGCCAGCGCCGCATCCTCGATCCCAAGCAAGGCCTCGATTCGATCCAGGACGGACCGGGTGGCGATGGGGCGGCCGCAGGCGAGGCACCGCGCGACCGGAAACTCCCGCAGCACAACCTGCCCGCGGCGCAGGCCGGGGAGATCCACCTCACGGGCCATCTGGATGGCACCGTTCGCCTGCTCCGGACAGACGGTAAGACATTGCGCACATGCCACACAGCGAGCGGGATCAAAAACCAGGCGGATGAGATCCGCTTCTTCTTCCCGGATCAAGGCGCCGGCCGGACAGGCCTGGGCGCATCGGGCACAGCCAGTGCACGCCTGGGGATCCAGCTCGATGCGGCCGAGAGGGGCGAAGGGACTGGTCAGGCGCCATGCGACGCGCTGGCGCACCTCGCCCAGCCGCTGGAAGACCCTTGCCACCCCTTGGGGCGTGAAAAGACCCTCCTCCTCCAAGCGACCGATCCCCGAAGGCGGCGGCGGACGGAGATCCCCCGCGAGATCCACCCGGTCCTGCTCCAGATCCAGCTGGGCCAGGACCTCCTGGCAGAACGCGATGACCCCGCGCAGCCGCTCCTCCAGATGGTGCGGACAGCCCTCCGAGCACAGCCGCACCCGCACGGCCCCTGCCCCCAGCAGAAGCGGAGCCAGCAGCCAGGAAGGCGGAAGCATCCCTCCATATGGGACCTTCACCTTCAACCACGCCGGATGGGCGTCCGGGATCTCCCCTTCCTCCCGCCGGCACTCGAAAATCAGGCCGCGCGGCCCTGGATCCCCGAGATAGGGATCCAGCAAGGTGAGGATCTCCGCCTCGATCTGCTCCGGGGTCCACGTCGGGTTCTCAATGGCCCCTCGCGGGCACGAGACCAGACAAAGCCCGCACGTCCGGCAGGCCCCTTTGTCGAGCTCCGGTCCTCCATCCATCCACCGCCAAGCCCCATACGGGCACACCTGCCGGCAGATCTGGCAGCCCTGCTCGGCCGCACACCGCTCCGGGTCCACCCCGGGAACCGTCTCGTAAAAGAGCCAGGAGAGATGCAGCAGCGCCCGTCGATCCAGGCCCTGGGGGAAGCGAGGGCGGGCCTGCTCCGGGCGAGCGCCCGAATACTTCTGAGCCCGGGCCGCGGCGGCCGTTAGCTGAAGGGCAGCCCGCTCCACCCCTTCCGGCCCCTGAGCGGCTCCCAGCACACGGATCTCCACCCCGAAGGGATCCAGCCCGGCCTTCCGCGCCTCGGCCTGGAGGGCTGCGGGGTTCGTCAGGGGCCGACACAGTCCCAGCACCAGGCGCTCCACCGGATGCGCCTGGACCCAATCCGTCAGACGGATCTCCCCCCGGCACAACCCCGGCAGAATCCGGACGATCGCCTCCGGCAAAAGGGAGGTCAAGCGCTCGCGGATCGCCCGGGCATCCGGCGGGAGATCCTCGCAGATCAGAATCGCTGTGCGGAACGTGAGACGTGGCGTTGCCATAACGCTCCTTCATCCGGAACGCGCGGGCCCGTCCGGAAGACCTCCATCCGTTGCATGACGGAGGATCTCCGCCACCCAGTCGGCGTCGTGCACGACGAAGGCCTCCACGGCCTCCACGGCGTCCCGGTAGGGATTATCCGGGGCCTGCCTGCGCACATCCCGCGCGAAACGCGCAAGCCAGCGCCGAAGATGTCGGCTGAGAAACGATCGCTCTAAAGAGAGAAGGTGGAGATCGAGGGACCCTTCCTGCCATATGGAGGCCTCGCGTTGGCACAGGAACGCCATGAACTCCAACTCCACCGCGAGATGATCCGGAGGCACCGGATAGGCTCCCGAGGGCGCCAGTCCCATCCCGCGATAGAGCGCCTCCAGCTCAGAGATCAACCGCCCACGCATCAGGCCATCGGGATCCAGATACACAGAGGCCTGGGGAGGGAGGAGGCCGAAGAGATCCATGTAGGCCAGCTCCAATCCCCAGGGCTGCTCTGCCTGCTCGAGGAACCGCTCCGCCCATCGTCGCCATGGCTCGTAGAAGGCGAAACGACACAGCCAGGGCGTGCAGGCCTCCAGAACCTCCACCGCCTCCTCCAGGTGCTCCAGGCGATCCCGCTGCGGATACAGGAAAGACGCTGCGAAGAAGCGATAAAGGGCATGGCGCAATTGAGCGGCTTCGAAGAGCTGGATCGCTTCTTCCATGCGCATCCCCCGCGGAGAGCCGGGCGATCCTCAGGATCGCTTCTGTGGCCAGAGCTCATAGACCACCGCGGCCAGGAAGACCAGGATCACCCCGAGGATGAACAGCGTGGGCGGCGAGCCCAGGATGGAGAGCGCCAGGGCGAGGGCCCGAGCCCGGGGCTCGGCAAAGGCCACGACCGTGGTGGGCACCAGGACCACACGAGGGTTGCTGTAAACCGGGCTGCGGGGCGGGAAGCCCCACGGGGCAGCAAAGAAGAAATAGGCGAGCGCCTGGATCGCAAAACCGGCGACCACCATGGCGATAGCCACCACCGTCCGCGGGGAGAGGGCGCGGCGCGAGGGCATGGAGAAGACCATGCGCGCCTGCCACGGGATCGCTTCCTCCGGCGCCTCAACCTCCATGATCGGGAAGACCTTCGCAAACACAGCATACAGCAGGGTCCCCAGCCCGATCAGGCCCAGGATGATCCGCACCTCCACCGGGGAGGGGACATAAGAGCCGAGACCGTAGGGGAGCAGCATCCCATGGGTCTGGGAGGGGACCACAATCAGGAACCGCTTGCCCACCGCCGCCAGGTTCACCAGCACCCCGCTCAGGACCAGGAGGGAGATCCACCACCGCTGGCTCAGCACCTGGAAGGCCAGCAACGCAAAGGAGACGCCCAGACAAAGGATGGAAAACCAGTAGATGGGCGCGTAATCCCCAAAGAGGAGGGTTTCCATCACCCGGCGTTCATACTGACCGCCTGTATACATCCCGGTCAGAACTTCCACCACCGTGAAATAGAGATAGATCGCGATGAGGATAAACAGGAAGCGCCCCAGCCACTGGAAGACCTCGGGGTTCAGGGCTTCGTAGGCCCGCAGCGCCCGACGGAAGATGGCCGCCAAGATCACCAGAAGACCCAGGCCGGAGATGCCGGCCATCACCACGAAAGCCGGTGCCTGCAGCGCGCTATACCATCCCGGCCGCCCCACCTGCAGGCCGAAGACAAAGCCCAGCGTCGAGTGCGCGGTGATCAGCAACGGGACGATGGCGATGGCCAGCCAGAAGCTGGTGCGATGATGGCGCTCCTGCTCCTCGGGGGTTCCCTGATAGCCGGAGGCCCAGAGCCGGTGGAACCCCTGCAGAGGGCTGGGGATGCGGGCACAAATCGCTGCGTCCCGGCGTCCGTCCAGGAAAAAGTAAATCAGACTGGCGAAAAGATAGCCTGCGACCACCAGGGTGAACGTCCCGAAGAAGGGAGACTGAGGCCGGGCGTAACGGGGGAGGTTCAGCAGGCCCCGAAGCGGCTGGCCCAGGTCCGCCAGGATGGCCATGGCGGCCAGGAGGAGCGCGATGATGGTCAACAGCTCCGCCATGCGGGAGAGCGGCTTGAGCTGCTTCAGGTTGAGGAGCCGGATGAGCGCCGCCACGGTGATCCCGGCGAAGCTGACCCCCACGAAATAGACATCGAAGGCCACGTAGAGCCCCCACGGGGCGCCACCCATCGTCCCGATATCCCGCAGGCCGGTGACCACCAGCCCTTCCCGGAGCTGCTGCAGGTAAGCCTGGAGGCCGGAGACGAACACAACCGCCGCCAGGCTGACCAGGAGAAGCCAGCCCGGGGTGATTTGACCCACGCCGTAAGGGAGACGCTCGTTCGTCCCGCGCATGGCTCATACCCTCGCTCGAACGGGTTCGATCTGCCGGGTTTCCGGACCCGGGGGCTTGCCGCCAACATAGAACACGCGAGGCTCTGTGCCCAGCTCTTCCAGGAGGCGGAAGTGCGGCTTCTGCCGGAGCACCCGGGAGACCACGCTCTCCGGGTCGTCCAGGTCGCCGAAGAGGAGGGCCTGCACCGGGCAGTTGGCCACGCAGGCAGGGGGCTTCCCTTTCTCAACCCGATGCACGCAGAACGTGCATTTCTCGATCACCCCCTTCACGCGCCCCCCTCCGGCGATCCGCCGTTTCTCCTCCCCATAGGGATGATCGAGGTCCGGATTCCGGTAAGGGGGCACAGCGCCGCCGGTGATCGGCTGCAGCTCCGGCACCCCCCAGTCCAGGTAGTAATTCCGCTCCGGGCGCTTCCAGTTGAAGTAGTTCACCCCATACGGGCACGCGACCTCGCAGTAGCGGCAGCCGATGCAACGTTCCCAGTCGGTTGCCACCAACCCATCTTCACGCTTGTAACGAGCCCCCACCGGGCAGACCTTCACGCACGGCGCGTTGTCACAGTGCATGCACGGGCGGGGCATGAACCACTGACGGACGTTCGGGAACTCTCCCTCCTCAAAGCGGAACACATACATCCAGAAAACCGCCTGAGGGGTGTTGTTCTCCACTTTGCAGGCCTCCATACAGGCCCGACAACCCATGCAGCGGCTGAGGTCGATGACCATCCCATAACGCGGCATCTCCGGTTTCCTCCCCGCACAGGATCCCCCCAACCCGGGCGCGTCCGGGTCAGGCCTTATAGATCCGCACCTTCACATGGAAGGATTGATCCGCCGTGTTGCTCACATAGCCTTCGCCGGTGAAGAACAGGGAGCTGGCTCCCGGCCCCTGGCCCTGGGCCCAGGGATGCGTCCACAGCCCGTAGCCATGGGGCAACCCCACCGTATCCGGCCGGATCCCCTCCGTGTAATGAACCCGGACCCGAACCCGACGGATCTCCCCGGTGATCGCGTTGTGGGATTCCACCCATACCTCTTCGCCGTCGCGGATGCCCAGGGCCCGGGCGGTCTGAGGGTGGATGTCCAGGCGCTGACGCGGGGCCAGCTCCGCCAGCAGGGGGATGAAACTGCTTCGGGATTGCTTGAACTCGATCATCTTGTAGCTGATCAGATAGAAACGATATTCCGGCGGGGAGCTCTCCATCGTCGGCGGGCGCCAGGTGGGCAGAGGGGTGTAATCCCGCCAGTAGAGCTCGCTCACACCCCGCGCCTTCATTTCCTCGCGATAGCGAAGGAGGGATTCCCCGTAAAACCGGTGGCGGACGCCTCCGAAGGGTGGCTCAACCGCATACCCATAGCGCGCTTTCGCCGGGATCGTCCCCCCCACGCGCACGCCATGCTTTTCAAAATAAGCAACCCCTTCCTCAATGCCCTGGGATTTCGCCCAACGGTCGAAGATCTCACGAACCGATGGCTTGCGATCCAGGGGAAGCAGATAGGGCTCCTTCAGTTTCAGAGCCCGATTCAGCTCGTCCAGATAGCCTCCCTTCCCGTAAAGGATCCCCAGCTTCTCACAAAGATCCATATAGATCTCAATCTCGCCGCGGGACTGGAAGAACGGCTCTGCGATCGGCAGGCGAAGGGCCACTCCATCCACATAACCATCGGAGATCGAATACGGGCCCTCATATTTCTCCAGGGTGGCCGCCGGCAGGACCACATCCGCGAGCAGATCCGCGGTCTCCGAGAGCCACGGGCTGATCACCACCACAAACTTCAAACGCTTGAAGGCCTCCACGATGTCCGGCTGCGAGCCGAAGGAGACCACCGGGTTCGCCATATGGATGATCATCACCTCAGGCAACTTCTCCACCTGATACTTCTCCGGGTTCCGGATCACCCGGGCCATCACCGCAGGGTTGCCACTGTTGATGGGGAAATAGGGGCTGTTTTTGAGGTAGAAATTGTAAGGTGGGTCCTGGATCTGGATCTGATCCAGACGCTCAAAGTTGGGGTGAATTTTCCATGTGAAGCTCACCATGGGGCCGCCGACCGCCCCTACCGCCCCCAAGAGCATAAACACCATGAGGATCGCCCGAACGGCCTGGAACCCCAGCTCCTGCTGGGCCATATGGTAGGCCATGACGCTCACCGGACGATACGGGAGATCCATGCCGTCGACCCGGATGGTGCTGCCGATCATGGCGTTCTCGCCCAGCTCCAGGGCGATCCGATGGATCTGCTCGGCGGGGATCCCGCAGATCGCGGCGGCCCATTCCGGGGTGCAGGGCGCCACGTGATCCTTGAAGACCTGAAAAGCGGGCTGGACGGTCTGACCCTCGAACGTATAAACGCCTTCCAGCGCGGGGTCCACCCCCGGCGCATCGTAAGGTTGTGGCCGATCGGTGTTCAGATCCCACACCTGCTCCTTCCCATCGATGCGAAGGAAAAAGCCATCCTCCTTCACCAGGAAGGGAGCATTGGTGTAGCGCTTCAGATACTCTTGGTCCACGTGATGGGCCTGGATCAGCACGTTGCAGAAAGCGAGAGCGAGGGCCAGGTCCGTGCCGGGCCGGATCGGAAGCCATTCATCAACAAAGGGCCCCCCGCCCCTCAGGCGGGGATCGATCAGGACCACCTTCATCCCGCGCTCCCGGGCGGCCAGGAACTGCTGCGGCCAGGTGATCCAGCACAGCTGGTTCCCACCCGCATTGGTCAGGTTCCAGCCCCAGGCCAACAGATAGCGGGTGTAACGGAAATCCGGGTGGAGCACCCCGGACAGGCCGATGGTATATTCGCACGCCCGATATCCGGCATCCGAGCAGAAAGCCCCGTGGCCCAAAGCGGTGGCTTTCAGGGCTTTCACGAAGGCCTCGTCGTAAAAGGCCGAGCCTTTGCTCCGCCCCTTCTGCCAGATGATCAGCGAGGGATCCCGCTCCCGCACCTCCCGGATCTTCTCCGCGACCAAGCGCAAAGCCTCTTCCCAGGAAGCCTGGCGCCAGCGTCCGGGAACGCCTTTCTCGTTGGTTCGGATGAGAGGGGCCTTTACCCGATTCGGATCGTAGAGGGCCATGATCTGTGCCATCCCCTTCGGGCAAAGGGTGCCCCGATTGCGGGGATGCGCCGGATGGCCCTCCAGCTTCACCACGCGGCCGTTGATCCGCCGGGCCAGGATCCCACAGTCCTGCTTGCCGATCCAGCAGGTCGTGGGAACCCACTCCTCCGTCAACGGACCCTCCGGCTCCGACGCCCCTGCCCGCAAGGTCTCCAGCTCGCCGGAGAAGAGACGACCGGCCAGGAGCAACCCCCCCGCAGCCGCCGAGCCCTTGAGGAAGCCTCGCCGTGTCAGTCGCATCCTCACCTCCCCTGGGATCCGAAAGCCTGTGGATGGGCATCCTCATCGTAACCGGAAGATCAGCGCCTGTGAACCGCAGGAGCTACGGATTTCCAGGCGTCCCTGCATCGAGGAGAAACCACGAGTTCGGAGGCCAATGCTGTCAGGAGGATCCGGATCGCTGTCAGGGAAAACCTGACAGCCCGGAGGGGAAGAGACCGGCTGGAGCCCGCCTGGATGCCAACGGCGGAACACCAGGGGTTCTGGGCGATGGGAGGGGCTGGCGTCTCCTCACGGGCT